>Ga0070731_10000279_pt1 | contig 82463 bp, 84 predicted proteins | sample Coa_R1_2_FD_66448 | JGI IMG/M metagenome (GOLD analysis project Ga0070731, IMG submission 66448) | Surface soil microbial communities from Centralia Pennsylvania, which are recovering from an underground coalmine fire - Coalmine... | ecosystem: Environmental > Terrestrial > Soil > Unclassified ... | reverse complement strand
GCGGGTCAGCCAATTGTCGGCGGTGTTGTCGATGGTCAACGAGGCTTGCACGCAAGCGAGCCGCTGACCGCCCGATCGGAACGCCGCGATGGCGCGCCGGAGCTGATCCGGTTCCGGCAGATCCTCGGCATCGAAGATGGCCGTGAATGAACCGCGGGCCAGCGGCAGCGCAACGTTAAGCGCCTTCGGCTTGGTGCGTGGCCCGAACGCCGGCGCCGTGACGATCTCGAACGGCGGGCCAAGTTCGAGGTCGGCAATGGCGCGCCTGGTCTCCTCATCGTCGGGTTCAAGGACGAATTTTACGTCAAGCGACGAGATCGCCGACCACTGCGGCCTCGCGATGGAGCGGGCAGATGATGGTGTAGATGGGCAGTGCCCGATCGTCGATGTCGCGCGCGCGCTTCGGCGGCTTCTCGGTGAGAAACGCGCTCCACAACCGTAGCGCGGCGGTGGCGAGAAAGATCAGGCACAATGCGGTGCCGAATAGTCCGATTGCCATCGCCGGCACGGCGCCGAGAAAAACGTCGGCAAGCACCACAAGCGCGATCGCAACCTTGCTGCGCCAGCCTCGCTTGCGCGGCGCATTGGAGAATAACGGCAACGCCCGTTGCAGGGCTCCGCTGGCGCGGCGCCCGAGCGCACGTTGCGTGTGGCGGGAGATAAAGTGCTGCAGGTGCGCCGAGGACGTCAGGCGGAACGGCTTGAGCCAAGCCGGCGCCGGCTGCTGCGGATCGGCGAGGCGGCGGGCGGTGAGGCAGCGCGGCGCGACGATCCAGACCAGGCGGCCATCGCGGCGCAGCGGCAAGAGTCCCGCAGCGGCGGCCTGGATCAATTCGTCATCGCTGAGCGGGCAGGCCGCGCGCGGGACGTCGTCGAGCGCTTCGTAAGCGGTGCCAAGCGAGGCCGCCAGCGCCGTCAGATAGGCTTCCTCGGTGATGGCATCGGCACAGATCAGCACCCGCTCGGCGCCGAGCCCGATCTGTCGCGCCCGGTGTTCCGCGGCGGCAACGATGCGCTCGGGCAGCAGATCCCGGACGCAATCGACCTCCGGGCATGTCCTCGGCCGGTGCCGCGGCGGCACACGGGATGGCAGCGCCCGGCGCGCCGTTACCGCAGGCAGCCCGTGATCCGGCCATGCGGCATTGGAGCCGCCGACCGGCAGCCTATCAGCAGGACGCAACGCCACCACAAGCCCCCGCACGTCGAAAAACGCTTGCTCGCCTCGACTTTTCCCTATGTCCCCGTTAAGCGGGCCGAGGCGGCTATTCAACCCGGACCTGCCATTCGTTGCCGATGCACGCTGGAATGACAATACCCTGCTGCTTCAGGTCGTTGCCCGGCGCCGCGGCGCGGCTGCTCGCGCTTGCGGCTTTGGCGCTGTTGCCGGTACTTGCCGGCGGCGTCCCGGCGATGGCGCAAACCGGCGCGGCGCCGCCGCAGCCCGTGATCGTTCCGGGGTTCTGGGACCCGCGGCGCCGGCCGGAACGGCCCGACCTGTCCCGCATCCAGGCCATCCGCTTCCTCACCGAGAGGGACTATCCGCCGTTCGACTATGCCGGAACGGACGGCAATCCCGCGGGCTTCAATGTCGATCTGGCGCGGCTGTTGTGCGACGAGATCAAGGTCACATGCACCATTCAGGCGCGCCGCTTCGACACGCTGCTCGATGCGCTCAACGACAATCGCGGCGATGCGGTGATCGCTTCGATCGCGCCGACGGTCGAGACGCGCAAGCGGGCCGATTTTACCGATCCTTATTTCCGCACGCCGGCGCGCTTCGTGGCGCGCGCCGATAGTCCGATCGGCGACGTGCTGCCGGAACTTGTCGAAGGCAAGAAAATCGCCGTCGTCGCCGGCACCGCGCACGAGGCCTATCTCAAGCAGATGTTCACCGAGGCCGAAACGCGGCCCTATCCGAATGCCGAGGCGGCGCGCGCGGCGTTGCGCAACAAGGACGTCGACCTTCTGTTCGGCGACGGCATTGCGCTGGCGTTCTGGCTCAACGGCACCGATTCCGGCGGCTGCTGCGCTTTCCGCGGCGGTCCGTTCCTCGACAGCCATTTCTTCGGTGAAGGAATCGGCATTGCCGTCAAGCGCGGCAACGATCTGTTGCGCCAGGCTTTGAACTGGGCGTTGTTCCGGCAGTGGGAGAAGGGCAATTTCACCGATCTCTGGCTGCGCTATTTTCCGATCAGTCCGTTTTGAAATATCGCCATAAGGCTCTAGAGATAGACGATGCCGACAGCCACGATCGAAAGCCCGATTGACGTGTGTCAACTCGCCGAGCAATCCCATGCCTGGCCGTTCGAGGAAGCGCGCAAGATCGTCGCGCGGCTGACGAAAAAGCCGAAGGACGAGGTCATCTTCGAGACCGGCTACGGCCCGTCCGGTCTGCCGCACATCGGCACCTTCGGCGAGGTCGCGCGCACCACGATGGTTCGTCACGCGTTTCGCGTGCTCACCGGCGACAAGATCAGGACGCGCTTGATCGCCTTTTCCGACGACATGGACGGACTGCGCAAGGTTCCCGACAATGTGCCGAACAAGGAGATGGTGGCGGCACATCTCGGCAAGCCGCTGACCAAAGTGCCCGATCCGTTCGGCACCCACGACAGTTTTGCCGCGCACAACAACGCGCGGCTGCGCGCCTTTCTCGATCAGTTCGGTTTCGACTACGAGTTCATGTCGTCGACCGCCTGCTACACGTCGGGGCGGTTCGACGCCGCGCTGCTGAAGGTGCTGGAGCGCTTCGACGCCGTGATGGACATCATGCTGCCGTCGCTGCGCGAGGAGCGCGCCGAATCCTATTCGCCCTTCCTGCCGATCTCGCCGGTGACCGGCATCGTGCTGCAAGTGCCGGTCGTCGCCCATGACGCCAAGGCTGGCACCGTCACCTATGAGGATCCGACCACGAAGGAGCGCGTCACCACGCTCGTCACTGGCGGCCGCTGCAAGCTGCAATGGAAGCCGGATTGGGCGATGCGCTGGGTTGCGCTCGGCGTCGACTACGAAATGGCCGGCAAGGACCTGATCGACTCGGTCAAGCTCTCGGGCGAAATCTGCCGCGCGCTCGGCGGCACGCCGCCGGAGGGCTTCAACTACGAGCTTTTTCTCGACGAGAACGGCCAGAAGATCTCAAAGTCGAAGGGTAACGGGCTCACCATCGACGAATGGCTGCGTTATGCGAGTCCGGAAAGCCTGTCGCTGTTCATGTATCGCGAGCCGAAGGCGGCCAAGCGGCTCTACTTCGACGTCATCCCGCGTCACGTCGACGACTATCTGCAATTCCTCGACGCTTACCCGCGCCAGCAGCCGAAGGAACAGCTCGGCAATCCGGTCTGGCACATTCATTCCGGTGCGCCGCCCAAGGCCGACAATCCGGTGCCGTTTGCGATGCTGCTGTCGCTCGTCACTGCGTCGAACGCCGAGAACGCCGACACACTGTGGGGCTTCATCGGCCGCTACCGGCCGGGCGTGACGCGGCAGACGCATCCGCATCTCGCCGCGATGGTCGATTACGCCATCCACTATTTCCGCGACTTCGTGCTGCCGGCAAAAAAGTACCGCGAGCCGACCGACTCGGAACGCGCAGCGCTTATCGACCTGCGCGACGGGCTGTCGCAACTGCCGCCCGACGCCGATGCCGCAGCGATCCAGGACGTGGTCTACGAAGTCGGCCGCCGCGATCCGTTCCTCGACCAGAAGAAGAAGGGCAAGGACGGCAAGCCCGGCGTCTCGCTCGACTGGTTCAATCTGCTCTATCAGGTGCTGCTCGGCCAGGAGAAGGGTCCGCGCTTCGGCTCTTTCGTCGCCGCCTACGGCATCAAGAACACCATCGACATGATCGACGGCGCGCTCGCCCGCTCGGCGTGATCGTCGGGCCTCCGCATGACCATCGCGGCCTACGTTCTTATCGCGCTCACCATCGTCGTCAGCTCGTTCATCTCCGGTGTGTTCGGCATGGCCGGCGGCATGATCCTGCTCGGCGTGCTGCTCAATTATTTCAACGTCGCGAGCGCGATGATCCTGTTCTCGATCATCCAGTTCTGCGCCAATGGCTGGCGCGCCTGGCAGTGGCGCGACTACGTGCGCTGGCCGATCTTCTACAAATATGTCGTCGGCGCGGCGATCGCCTTTGCCGCCATGTACTCGATCAAGTTCGTGCCCAACAAGACCATGGTCTATCTGAGCCTCGGCCTGATGCCGTTCGCGATCGAGGTCCTGCCGCGCGAATGGCGGCCGAACATCGAATGGCGCGGCGTGCCGTTCATCACCGGCGTGCTGACCACGATCATTCAGGTGCTGGCCGGCGTCGGCGGCCTGTTTCTCGATATCTTTTTCCAGAAGAGCATGCTCGACCGCAAGACGACCAACGCCACCAAGGCGACGGTGCAGACGCTCAGCCACGTCGTTCGCATCGCCTATTTCGGCACGGTGTCCGGTTTCGCCAGCGTGCCGAAATGGCTGCTCGTCCCGGCCATTGCGATTGCGGTGGCATCGACCTCGCTGGCGCCGTTCGTCATCGAGCGCATGACCGACCACGGTTTCCGGCAATGGACGCGGCGGATCATTTTCGCCGTCAGCGTGGTCTACCTGTTTCGCGGCGCCGTGCTGTGGTGGCACGGCTAATTTAGCCCTCCCCCTGAAAGGGGGAGGGTAGGGTGGGGGTTGCGGCCTCAACGCTTGCGCAAGCGCAAAAGACTGACCCCCACCGGCTCGCTTGCGCTCGCCGCCTCCCCTTTCAGGGGGAGGCGCTTTCTTACTGGCTCGACCACAAGATGCGCGCGATCCAGAGCACGTCGGCCGTGGCGACGGTGCGGTCGGCGTGCGCGGCGTTGAGCGACTTCAGCTCGATGGATTTCGCCGTGGAGCGCTTGAGTTCCTTGGCCATCACTTCGCCGCCTCTGGTCTTGACCACGACCCGGTCGCCGCGGCGGATCGGCGCCGCCGGCGACACCACGATGATATCGCCGTCACGGTAGGCCGGCTCCATCGATTGACCGGAGACTTCGAGCGCATAGGCGTGCTCGTCGTCGAGCGCCGGGAATGCGATCTCGTCCCAGCCGCCACCAGCCGGGAAGCCGCCGTCGTCGAAATAGCCGCCGGCGCCGGCTTCGGCGAAGCCGAGCAGCGGAACGCCCCGCGGCGCAATGGCGGCGCCGCCCTGAATGAGCCCGACGAACGTCTCCAGCGTCGTGCCGGTCGCCGCCAGCGCCTTGCTGATCGATTCGGTTGACGGCCAGCGGGCGCGCCCGGTCGGCGTGATGCGCTTTGATTTGTTGAACGTCGTGGGGTCGAGGCCGGCGCGCTTGGCGAGACCCGAAGCGGACAGTCCGGCGCGCGCGGCGAGGCGATCGATCGCCGACCAGACCTGCGCATGCGTAAGCATCGACACCTGATACCCCACAACCGCAGGGATGATAGGAATTATTGCCTGCACGCTCAAGGGCCGATAGGCTCCCACCTCCTCCGGACGTTCACATGGACAGGCCGTGGCGACGATCTACAAAATCTGCACCCAGTCGCAATGGCGGGACGCCGAGCGCGACGGCCGTTATCGCGGCTCGGAGCTCGATCGCCGCGACGGCTTCATCCATTTCTCGACCGCCGCGCAAACCGGAGAGACCGCGGCAAAACATTTTGTCGGCCAGGCCGATTTGATGCTGGTCGCGGTCGATGCGCAGGCGCTTGGGCCGGCGCTGAAGTGGGAGCCTTCGCGCGGCGGCGATCTGTTTCCGCATCTCTATGGCGATTTGCCGCTCACGGCGGTGCGCTGGGCCAAGGCGCTCGCCGACGAAGTGGCGGGCCGGCGCGCCGTTCCGGAGCTCGAGCCTTGATCGGACTGCTCGACCGCCTGGCGCGACCGTTCCTTCACGCGCTCGATCCGGAGGACGCGCATGGCATGGCGATCAGGATGCTGAGATTCGCGCCGCTGCCACCGGCGCCACGCGACGACAGGCGGCTTGCGTGCCGCGTCTTCGGCCTCAATTTTCGCAACCCGGTCGGCATCGCCGCGGGCTTTGACAAGAACGCCGAAGTTCCCGACGCGCTGCTGCGCGTCGGCTTCGGCTTTGTCGAAGTGGGCACCATCACGCCAAAGCCGCAGCCCGGCAATCCGCGGCCGCGGCTGTTCCGGCTTGATGCCGACCACGGCGTGATCAACCGGCTCGGCTTCAATTCGCAGGGCGCCGATGCCGTGCTGGCGCGGCTGGCGTTGCGCGCCAATGCCGGCGGTATTGTCGGCATCAATGTCGGCGCCAACAAGGACTCGCCCGATCGCACTGCCGACTACGTGCAACTGATCGAGCGGTTTGCGCCAGTGGCAAGCTACGTCACCGTCAACGTTTCCTCGCCCAACACGCCTGGCCTGCGCAATCTGCAACAGGCTGGCGTGCTCGACGACCTGTTGGCGCGCGTCATCGATGTCCGCAACCGCGTCGCGCCCAATGCCGGCCCAACCCCGGTGCTGTTGAAGATCGCGCCCGATCTTTCGCTTGCCGATCTCGACGATGTGGTCGGCATCGCCCGCTCGCGCGGGGTCGACGGCATGATCGTCGGCAACACCACCGTCGCGCGGCCGCCGTCGTTGCGCGATACCAGGACCGCGGCGGAAGCGGGCGGCCTGTCGGGCCGGCCGCTCTATCCGCTGGCGAACCGGATGCTTGCTGAAACCTATGTGCGGGTCGAAGACGCATTTCCGCTGGTGGGTGCCGGCGGCATCGACTCCGGTGTCACGGCGCTGGCGAAAATGCGCGCCGGTGCAAGTCTGATCCAGGTCTATTCCGGGCTGGTGTTCCGCGGCCTCGGCCTCGTTGCCGAGATCAAGGATGCACTGGTCGCGGCGCTTGATCGCACCGGCAAGGACAATTTCAAGGGTATCATCGGCGCCGATGCGGCTGCCGTCACCGCGCAAGCGTGGCCGCAGTGACACGCTTGCGCGTGGCAAAGACTGGCAGGACTCCCATGCTGACACGGCGATCGATAGTGCTGGCGCCGCTGCTCGCCGGCATCGCCGCGCCGTTCGGCGCCGCGGCGCAGGCGGACGACTATCCATCCGGTCCGATCACCATCATCGTGTCGTTCCCGGCCGGCGGCAGCACCGACGTTGTGGTGCGAGCGCTGGCGGCACAATTGCAGGAGCGGCTCGGCAAGCCGGTCGTGGTCGAGAACCGCGCCGGCGCCGGCGGGGTGATCGCGACCGCCGACGTGGTCAAGGCCGCGCCGGACGGTCTCACGCTGCTTGCAGCGGCGAGTTCGCTCGCCGCCAATCCGACGCTGTTCAAGTCGCTGCCGTTTGACACGCTCAGGGATCTGCAACCGCTGTCGCTGGTGTTTCGCACGCCGCTGGTGCTGGTGGTCAATCCGGCATTGCCGGTGCACTCGGTCACCGAGCTCGTCGCGCTGCTCAAGCAGAAGCCCGGCCAGATCGATTTTGCCCACGGCGGTCCGGGCTCGGCGATCCATCTTGCCGGCGAGCTGTTTCAAGTCATGACCGATACCAAGATGACCGCCGTCGCCTATCGCGGCGCTCCGCTCGGCCTCAACGACGTCATGGCCGGCCATGTCGCGCTGATGTTCGCCGATGCCGGCACCGTGGTTGCGCAAATCAATGCCGGCACGGTGCGGGCGCTCGGCGTGAGCTCGACCGTGCGGGTTCCGGCTTTGCCCGATGTGCCGACCATCGCCGAGGCCGGCGTGCCCGGTTTCGATGCCGTCGGCTGGACCGTCATGTGCACGCCCGCGGCGACGCCGAAGCCGATCGTCGACAAGCTCGCCGCGGCGCTCGATGCCGCGGCCGAAACACCGCAGGTGCAGGCGCTGATCGTCAAGCTCGGCACCATCCCCGTTCATAGTCCGCCGCCGGCGGAACTCGGCGCATTCCTCGCCGCGGAAGTCGACCGCTGGGGCGACCTGATCAAACGCGCGGGCGTCGCCAACACGCTTTAGCAACGGCAGAAAGAAAGGGAACTTCGTTCCTCATGAGCGACGAAACTCTGTTACGCGACAAGACCGCGACCTTGACGCGCATGCTTAATCTGCAAGGCACCATCGGCATGTTCGGCCACGTTTCGATCCGCGTGCCGGGCACCGACACCTGCTTCATCAGTCCCGGCGCCAGCACCGAAAAAAGCACGGTGCGGCCGGAGCAGATTTTCGTCTACAACATCGATGGCACCATCATCGAGCATCCCGGCGGGCTGATCCCGCTGGAATGGCGCATTCACACCCAGATCCACCGCGACCGGCCCGACGCCATGTGCGTGTGCCATCTGCACGCGCCGCATGCCCGCGCGCTCGGCATCGCCGGCAAGCCGTTGAAGCCGGTCTTCCTGCACGGCTCATTTCTCTGTACCGGGGTGCCGACCTGGGACAATCCGCGGCTCGTCGTCAACGACGCGCAGGCCGCTGACTTGTCGCGCGCTCTCGGCCAGCACCGCGTGGCGCAGATGCGCGGCCACGGCAGCGTCGTCGCCGGCGCTACCGCCGAAGAGGCGTTTTTCGCCTGCACTTTTCTGGAAGAGAACGCGCAGATTCAGCTTCAGGCCGAGATCATGGGCGGCGCCATCCCGCTGAGCGAGGAGGAGGCGCGCGACTGCGCCGAAGGCACCTTCAATCCGCGGCTGTTTCCGCTGCTGTGGACCTTCTACGAGCGCAAGGTGAAACTGGATTAGGCGGCCTCGCCGCATGGCCATGGCCAATATCGGCTGTGCGAGGCTAAGATCATCGGATGCAGGGGGAGGACAATATGATCGAGTGCTACACGTGGACGACCGACAATGGCTACAAGCCGCGCATGATGCTGGAGGAGACCGGGCTGCCGCACAAGATCATCCCGGTCAGTCTGCCGCAAAAGGCGCAGATGACGCCTGAGTTCATGAAGATCAGTCCGGGCCACAAGATCCCGGCGATTGTCGATCACGACGGGCCTGGCGGCGAGCGCGTCACGGTGTGCGAGTCCGGCGCCATCCTCAAATACCTCGGCGAGAAATCCGGCAAGTTCTATCCGTGCGAAGGCGCGGCCCGCGCCAAGGTCGATCAATGGCTGTTCTACGGCTCCGCCACGTTCACCACCCTGGCGCAGCAATTCGGCCACTGGACCATCCGTTCGCCGGTGAAGGCGCCGCCGGCGCAGCAGCATTATGAAGCCAACCTGCGCGACATGCTCGGCATCCTCGACCGTCACCTTGCCGATCACGACTATTTCGGCGGCGACTATTCGATCGCCGACATGACCATGTATTCCGACGTGCACATTCACGGCGTGCGGGATATCGGGCTCAAGGACTATGCCCATGTGAAGCGCTGGCACGACGCGATCGAGGCGCGTCCGGCGGTGCAGCGGGCGTGGGTGCCGTTCGCGTGACGCAATTCGGAAAAGGAATTCGATAATGCCCGGCGAGTATTCCGGAAAAGTCGCGGTGATCACCGGCGGCAGCCGCGGCATTGGCCGCGAGATCGCGGTCGAACTGGCGCGCGGCGGCGCGCAAACCGTCATCGTGTCGTCGTCCGCCGGCAACCTCGCGGCCGCGAGCAAGACTATTGCCACGGCCGGACCGGCACCGCTCGCCGTCGAAGCCGATCTGCGCAGCCTCGACGGCTGCCAGAGCGTCTTCAATGCCGTGAAAGAGAAGTACAATCGCTGCGACATCCTGGTGTGCTCGGCGGGCGCTACCCGCGCCGGCAATTTCGTCGATCTGCCGGACGAGGCTTGGCTCGACGGCTATGCGTTGAAACTGTTCGGTTGCGTGCGGATATGCCGGCTGCTCTGGCCGATGCTCAAGGCGGCGCAGGGTTTCGTCGTCAATATCGGCGGCGGCGCGGCGCGTTCGCCCGGCGCCGATTTCTCGATCGGGGCTTCGGTCAACGCCGCAATGGGCAATTTCTCCAAGGCGCTGTCGCAACTCGGCAAGCGCGACGGCGTCAACGTCAATGTCATTCATCCCGGCGCCACCGAGACCGAGCGGTTCTATCAACTGATCGAGCAGCGTTCGAAAGCATCCGGCAAATCGGTCGAGCAGCTCAAACAGGAAGCAACCGCGAAAGACGGCCTGCGCCGGCTCGGCAAGGCGGAGGACGTTGCCGCGCTCGCTTTATTTCTCTGCTCCGAGAAGGCGCGGCATATCCAGGGCACGGCGATCGCGGTCGATGGCGGCTCCACCGTCGGATATTACTGAAGGTCGAAGCGGACGGTCCGTCAGCGTAGTGCCGCTGCTCCCGGCGACGGCGCCAGCACCGGCTCGAGCGCGGGCACCAGACGGCGCTTTTCGCGGCGCGCCGGTATCGCGCGGTAAACCTGTTTCGTCGCTTCGACGATATGCACGCCGGCAAACGGCGCCGACAGCGTGGCGCCGGTCCGTTCCCAGGCCACCGCCGAGCGCAGGAACCAGCCGCGCGCGATCGGCGGCACGTACAGCGCCTCGCCCCAGCCGGTCGGCGTGAACCAGGCTTCGCGCAACAATTGCGTGATCTGGGAGCGCGAATAGGGCCTGCCATGACCGAACGGCGTGGTATCCATGCGCGCCCACAAGCCGCGGCGATTGGGGACCACCGCCAACAGCCGGCCGCCCGGTGCCAGCACGCGCCAGACCTCGCGCAACAGCTCCATCGGGTCGGCCGACATTTCGAGCGCGTGCACCAGGAGGATGCGGTCCACTGCCGCGTCGGTCAGCGGCAGGTCGTCCTCTTCGACCAGGGCCGCCAGCGCCGGCCGCGACGACGGCCAGCGCACCACGCCTTGCGGCGCCGGCATCATCGCCAGGCAGCGTTCGGCTTCTTCGCGGAACAGGCCGAGATAGGGCGTCGCATAGCCGACGCCGAGCACGCGCAGCGCATGGGTGTCTTTCCAGCGCGAGCGAATGCCGCGGCCGATAAAGCGCCGCGCCACGACGCCAAGGTGCTGGGCATAGAAATTGCGCAGGTCGACGACATCCATGCGGGGAAAATAGCACGGATTGGACTTCAGTTCCGTTGCTCTCTGCCGCGTTAACCATCCTTATTGCGTCATCATCCGCGAAGGCGGATGATCCAGTCATCGTTGGCGATCGAACAGCGTATCGCGCTGGTCTACGTCGTCACGGATTACCGGATGCCCTTCCCATGGGGCGTGACATGAGCGAAACATGACTGCACAGATTTATCTGTTCCCCTGCCTGAAGGACAATTTCGGCGTGCTCATTCGCGATCCGGCAAGTGGCGCGACCGCGGCGATCGATGCGCCGGAGGCCGCGGCGGTCGAAGCCGCGCTGCAAAAGACCGGCTGGACGCTTTCTGAAATTCTGGTTACGCACCATCACGCCGATCACACCCAGGGCATCGCCGAACTTAAGGCTCGTCACAAATGCCGCGTGGTCGCGCCGCGTGCGGAAGCGGCGCGCATCGCCCATGTCGACGAAACGGTAGGCGAGGGGGATGGCGTGAAAGTTGGCAGCTTGCAGGGGCAGGTCATCGACACGCCGGGCCACACCGCCGGCCACATTTCGTATTTCTTCCCGGCGGACAAGATCGCGTTCGTTGGCGACACGTTGTTCTCAATCGGCTGCGGCCGCGTCATCGAAGGCAACCCGGAAATGATGTGGCATTCGCTGCTCAAGCTGCGCGCGCTGCCCGACGACACGCGGTTTTATTGCGGCCACGAATACACCGACGCCAATATCCGTTTCGCCAAAACCATCGAGCCGGACAACAAGGCGCTCGCCGCGCGCGCTGAACAGGTCAAGACGCTGCTTGCCGCGGGCAAGGCCACGATCCCGGCGACGATCGGTGCCGAGAAGGCGGAGAATCCGTTTCTGCGCGCCGACAATCCGGAGGTAGCGAAATCGCTGGGCCTGTCCGGCAAGCCGGCCTGGCAGGTGTTCGCGGAAATCCGCGAACGCAAGAACCGGTTTTGACCGCGCAGAAATTCACCGCTGACGACATCATCCGGCTGCTCGATCTGAAGCCGCATCCGGAGGGCGGCCATTTCCGCGAGACGTTTCGCGACGCAGGAGATGGCCGCGCGGCGTCAACCGCAATTTATTTTCTGCTGGCGCGCGGCGAGCGTTCGCATTGGCACCGCATCGACGCGGTCGAAATCTGGCACTGGTACGCCGGCGCGCCGCTCGAACTCGACATTGCGCCGGAGCACGGGCGCCGCGAACGGGTCACGCTCGGTTGCGATCTTGCCGCTGGCGAACGCCCGCAGGTCATCGTGCCGGCTCACGCCTGGCAGGCCGCGCAATCTCGCGGTGATTGGACGCTGTGCGGTTGCACGGTCGCCCCGGGCTTTGAATTTGCAGGTTTTGAATTGGCGCCGAAGGGATGGAAGCCTTTCGCCTGAGTCCAGGGTGAGAATCGTATCGAAGCGAGTTCATACGCGACATTCAGTTCAACACGCTTAAAATGCGCTGCTTGATTACCGCGCTCGACGCAGACCCTTCGTGATCGACAAGTACCTTGCCGAGGGTCGGCAAATGCCGGAAAGTCGGCGTGCTGGGTCACGCCAGTCGATAATCTGTCATTACTACCAAGCTGTCGACAAAGTCCGGGTCGGGCAATCACGCCACTCTCCGGTCCGGCGAGTACGACGCAACAAGCGAGGGAGGGAGATCGATGGCGAGATTGGCATCGGCACTGACAATCATCGCTCTGCTGGGTTCGCTGCCATTGGCGGCAACCGTTCAGGCGCAGCAGCCTTCTCAGCCGCAGACCGCGGCAGCCCCGGCAGGCAACCAACAACTTCTCGGCCCCGATCAGCTCGATCAACTCGTGGCACCAATTGCGCTCTACCCCGATGCGTTGCTGTCGGAAGTGCTGATGGCGTCAACCTATCCGCTCGAAGTCGTGCAAGCCGATCGCTGGGTGACCGCCAACAAGAATCTCAAAGGCGACCAGTTGAAAGCCGCGGTCGACGCGCAGAATTGGGATGACAGCATCAAATCGCTGGTCGCGACGCCGGACGTGCTGTCCATGATGAGCACCAAGCTCGATTGGACCGACAATCTGGGCGACGCTGTTTTGGCGCAACAGCCCGATGTCATGGATGCCATTCAGCGCTTGCGCACCAAGGCGCAGGCCCAGAACACACTCAAGTCGACGCCGCAGCAAACGGTGACGGTACAGCAGGATCAAGGAAAGCAAGTCATCGTCATTGCGCCGACGCAACCCGACACGATCTACGTGCCCTATTACAATCCGTCAGTTGTCTATGGACCGTGGCCGTATCCGGCCTATCCGCCGTATTACTTTCCGCCACCCGGATACGTCGCGGGGGCTGTCGTCGCCACCGGCATCGCTTTCGGCGTTGGCTACGCGGTCGGGCGCTGGGCCTCGGGCGGTTACTGGGGCGGCGGTTTCGGCTGGGGCAACAACAACATCAACGTCAATCGCACGGTCAACATCAATAATTTCAACGGCAACGGCAACAACTGGCAGCACAATCCCGCGCACCGTCGCGGGGTTGCCTATAACAACCCGAATGTGCAGCAGCGCTTTGGCAACAACGCTCTGCGCTCCGGAAGTCAGAACCGCATGGATTTCCGCGGCCGCAGCGGCAATCCGGTTTTGCAGCCCGGTGCCGGTGGCGGGAATCTCGGCAATCTTGGGGGCAATCGTCCGGGCGCTGGCGGCGGAACCGGTAACGCCGGCGTCAACCGCCCCGGAGGAGCCGGCGGCAATGCCGGTGTGAACCGTCCGGGCGCGGGCGGCGCCAGACCGGGTAGCGCAGCAGCTCGGCCAGTGACGCGCGAGAGCGGGCTGGGCAACATCCAGTCTCGCGGCATCGCCAACGCGCAATCTCAGCGCGGCCGTACCAGCCTCGGCGGTGGTGGCGGCGGCGGCGGCGGTGGCGGTGGAGCGCGAGCTGGCGGCGGTGGTGGCGGAGCGCGAGTTGGCGGCGGCGGTGGTGGTGGTGGTGGCGGTGGACGAGGTGGCGGCGGCGGCCGACATTCCGACATCAGGCTCAAGCACGACATCGCCTTGCTTGGCCGCCTCGGCAATGGCCTTGGCTTCTATCGCTTCGTCTACGACGGCGGCGAGAAAGCTTACGTCGGCGTCATGGCGCAGGAAGTGCAATCGGTCATGCCGGAAGCGGTCCTGCTTGGCCGCGATGGTTATCTGAAGGTCCGTTACGACATGCTCGGCCTGGACTTCCAGACCTACGATCATTGGATGGCGGCCGGTGGAGTAATTCCAACCGCCGCTTCAATGCGGCACCAGGTGAGATGACCGAATACCTGATCAAGATATGACGGAGGACGTCATGACCACGATTCTCGCCTTAACTCCCGAACGGAAACCGCGGCCGCCGTACCGGGCAGGGTTTGGCGCGTTGGCGGCAGCGATTGTCACGTTCGTGCTGGCGACCGGCGCTGCCGCCCAGGAAGTTTTCAAGTCACCCGACGATGCGGTTTCTGCCTTGATGGACGCCGCGAAGTCCGGCGACAAGAAAGCGGCCTTGACGGTGTTCGGTCCCGACGGCGAGGAGATCGTCTCATCGGGCGACCCGGTAAATGACGCCTATCAGCGCAACAGATTTGTCTCGGCCTACGACGCCAAGCACCAGATCGAGCATGACGGCGACAGCAAAGCCGTGCTGGTCATCGGCGAGAAGGACTATCCATTTCCGGTTCCGCTGGTGAAAAAAGGCAGCGGCTGGCAATTCGATACCGCGGCCGGACTCCGGGAGATTCTGTTCCGCCGCATCGGTCACAACGAACTCGACGCGATCCAGACCTGCCTTGCCTATGTCGATGCGCAAAACGATTACGCTCAGTTGACCCGCACCAGCACGGGCGTAGCTGCCTACGCGCAGCGCTTCATCAGCCAGCCTGGGAAGAAGGATGGCCTGTACTGGCCGACGCAGCCGGGCGAGAATCCGAGCCCGCTCGGCGAGCTCGCCGCGCAAGCGGCTGCGCAAGGCTATAAGGCCGGCGCCGGCCGGACGCCATATCACGGTTATTATTATAAGATCCTCACCGAACAGGGATCGGCCGCGCCCGGTGGCGCTTACGATTATGTCGTGCGGGACCGGATGATTGGAGGGTTCGCGCTGGTGGCTTATCCCGCCGCCTACCGCAATTCAGGTGTGATGACCTTCCAGGTCAATCACGATGGCACGGTGTATCAAAAAGATCTCGGCCCGCGTACCGCGGAGATCGCGGAGCGCATGAGCGAGTTCAATCCCGACAGCACCTGGACCAAGGCCGACACTACTCCACCGGCACAATAGATGATCGAATGTCGTGAGGAGCGGTCTGCCGCTCTGCAAAGGCCTGGCTCTGATCGGTCGAACGGCGGACGCTGCACGCTTCTGTCGGTCAGGCGAAATCCGCGAAGCTGAAATGGGGACCAAGCAGCCGCCGGACGCGCAGCAGCTCGGCGCGTGCGGCGAAAGCGTCGACGGCGGTGCGGATCAGCAGCGACAGCTGCGAGGGTCGCGCCACGAGGTCGCGCAGCACTGCCCAGATATCGGCGCTGCCGTCAGCGGCCATGCCGAGGAGCGCGGCTGAAGGAACCCGGCGATCGGCCGGGTCGATGATGACACGCACGGCGGCGAAAGCGAGGCCGTGCGCAGCCGCAAGCCGGGCTACGACATGTGATTCCATATCAACCGCTGCCGCGCCGGTCGTCCGATGCAACTCCCGCTTCATTGTCGGCTCGGCAACCGGCGCGTCCACGCCGACAATCGGAGCGTGACTGGCGCCCGAGATCACGCTGAGGAGGCGGCTCGACCAGGCCGCGTCGGTCGCGCGGGTAATTTGCGATTCAAGTACCGCGGACGCCACAACCCAGTCTCCGGTGCGAAGTCTCGAATCAAGTCCGCCGGCGACGCCGAAGCTGATGATGCCGCGATAGCCTTGCCGTGCCGCGCATTCGGCGACCGATTCAAGCTCGCTCCGGGCATTGCGGCAGACGACAAGGACGCCCGGCCCGGCCGCAATCTTGGCCTCGAAGGCCATGCCGACAAGCGCGATGACGATATGGCGTTGGGATTCGAGCGCGGGGTCCGCGGCCCGGTCAGTGAAGCCGCCAACCGCAGGCGGTCGTTCCAAAAGCGTAGCCCCGAAAGAATACATTTGAGGATGCCTCACGTCTGTGATCAACCCTCGATCACGCCTGCAAAGAAGCAGGCACGCAGACGTCCCCCCCTCCGAACCCGGTCAAGACACCGGATGCGGTTCAGTCTCTTTTAAATCCGCAGACAGCGTACCGCGTCCCCGGATTACTGCAGCGCAAAAGTGGCCGTGCCCCGACATAGCTTTCCCGCCGTTAAAATGATTGATTCTGCGGCGTCTCGCAACCGCGAAATGAAGCAGGGAGCCATGAGTGCCAGCGGATTGACCCTGATCACCGGAGCCAGCGGATTCGTCGGTTCGGCGGTGGCGCGGCGGCTGGTTCTCGCCGGATTCCCGGTCCGGGCGCTGGTGCGGCCCGGCAGCCCCCGCTTTCACCTCGATGGCGTCGACCTGGACTATGCCACCGGCGACCTGCGTGACGCTGAATCCGTCCGGCGGGCGGTAGGCGGCACCCGGTACGTGATCCACGTCGCGGCCGACTACCGATTATGGGCCCGCGACCGCAGCGAGCTTTTTGCCAGCAATGTGGAGGGCACCCGCATTGTCATGCAGGAGGCGTTGCGCGCGGGCGTCGAACGCATCGTCCATACCAGCAGTGTCGCCACACTTGGCTGGCCGCGCGACGGCGAGGCCGGTGACGAAACCATTGCGCTTTCGGTGGACCAGGGAATCGGCACCTACAAGCAAAGCAAGATTGCCGCAGAGCGTCTGGTCGAAACCATGGTCGCGCGCGACGGGCTCCCCGCGGTGATCGTCAATCCGTCGACGCCGATCGGGCCGCGCGATGTAAAACCCACTCCCACCGGGCGCATCATCGTTGAGGCGGCTTGCGGCCGCATTCCGGGTTTTGTCGATACCGGCCTCAATCTCGTTCACGTCGATGATGTTGCCGACGGGCACATCGCCGCGCTGCAACGCGGCAAGGTCGGCGAGCGCTACATTCTCGGCGGCGAGAACGTATTTTTCGCCGACATGCTTGCCGATATCGCGCGCCTGGTCGGCCGCCGCGCGCCACGACTTCGTATCCCGCGCGCCGTCGCGATTTCCTTTGCCTATGCGGCGGAAGCGGCGGCCAGGTTCAGCGGACGCGAACCGCTGGCGACGGTGGATGGACTGCGGATGTCCAAGCACCACATGTTTTTCACGGCAGCCAAAGCCGAACGCGATCTCGGATTTCGCGCCCGGCCCTACCGGGAAGCGCTTGCCGATGCGATCAAATGGTTCCGCGAGGCCGGATATCTCGACCGCAAGCGGTGAGCCAATTGAGGGGATACGGCAGCGCTTGCCGTCTCGCTGTCCCGGGCGTCGTGTCAGCGGCCTTGTGTCGGCGGCGCGGCAACGTTCGCGGCGCCGGGTTGCTCCGGCGTCGCGGCCAGGAATGAATGCAGCGCCGCAACGACCTGCGCACCCTCGCCGACAGCGGCGGCCACGCGTTTGGTGGATTTCGCGCGCACATCGCCGATGGCGAAAACACCACGCTGCGATGTCTCCAGCGGATGGCGCGCGCCGTCGGCATCCTCGCCGGTCAGCACAAAGCCTTTGGCATCGAGCGAAACGCTCGATCCGGCGAGCCAGTCGGTGTTCGGATCCGCGCCTATGAATAGAAAAAGGTGGCGAACCGGCTGCAGCACTTCCCGTCCGGTGGTGCCGATCCGCCAGCGAACAGCTTCCAATACGCCATCGCGACCTTCAAGACCGCTGATCTGCGCGTGTGTGACGACCTCGACGTTTGCCAGGCCTTCGATCCGGTCGATGAGATAGCGCGACATGGTGGTGCCGAGGCTCGGTCCGCGCACCAGCATCCAGACCTTCACGCCCTGGCCCGCAAGATAGACCGCGGCCTGGCCCGCCGAATTGCCGGCCCCGATCAGCGCGACGGCCTGATTGGCGCACAGCTTCGCCTCCAGCGGCGATGCCCAGTAATGGACACTGGATGTCTCGAATGCATCGAAATTCTCCACCGCAAGCCGGCGATAGCGGGCGCCACTGGCGACAACGACGGAGCGCGCGCTGACCCGTTCGCCGTTCTGCAATTGCAAGACGAAGCGACCGGGGTTTGACGCGCTTAATCCGCTGACTTCATCCGGGATTGCCATTTCGGCACCAAACTTTTGCGCCTGGTTGTAGGCCCGCGCCATCAAGGCAATGCCGGTGATTCCGGTCGGAAAGCCGAGGTAATTTTCGATGCGCGCCGAGGCGCCGGCCTGCCCGCCGAAGGCGCGGCAGTCGAGCACAATGACGGAAAGCCCTTCTGACGCCGCATAAACGGCCGCGGCAAGGCCCGCCGGTCCGGCGCCGACGACCGCGACGTCATAGACGCGGTTCGGATCGATTGGTCCGACCAGCCCGATGCAGCGCGCCAGCTCGTCCTCGCCTGGGTTTCGCAACAGCTGGCCGCCGGGACAGAGCACGATCGGCAGTTGACCGGGATCGACGTGGAATCGCTCGATGAGAGCCTTCGCCTCGGCGTCAGTCTCAGGATTCAGCAAATGATGTGGATGACCGTTGCGGCGAAGGAAACTCTCGAGCCGCAGCACATCGCCGTTGTCGGCGCGGCCGACAATGACGGGGCCTCCGGCTCCAGACTCAAGGAGGCCGACACGACGCAGGATCAGCGCACGCATGATGCGTTCACCGAGCTCGGCTTCCGCAATCAAGAGCGCGCGCAGCCGGTCCGGCGGAATGATCAGGACTTCAACCGGTCCCACGGCGGTCGCGTCTACCAGCGTCGGACGCCCGGCAAGTTGCGACAACTCGCCGAGGAAGTGGCCGGCTTGGTGGGTCACGAGCTGAGTGCGATTGCCGGACTTGTCGGTTTGGCTGACTTCGATGCCGCCCAACAGAATGACCATCAGTCCGGGGGCAACGTGGCCGGCCGTATAGATCGTGCTCCCGGCAGGATAGGAACGGCGCTCGCCGAAGCGCAGCACCCGTTCCATCTCCAGCCGATCGAGAACCGGAAGAGCCTGCTCCGGCCGTCTCTCAAGAATCGACTGTACTGTCGAGGTCATGACAATCCGCCGCCGGTAACGCGCTGTGCCGCGGATATAGGGATATGCAAGCCTCAGGCGAAGTACTGCCCGCCGTTCGCGGTCAATGTCGCGCCGGTGATCAGGCCCGCGTCATCGGAAGCCAGAAACACCACGCAGCGCGCGACTTCCTCCGGCTCGCCAAGCCGGCCGATCGGAATCTGCGGCAGCACGTTTTTCTGCAATACTTCCTGCGACATCGCCTTGACCATGTCGGTCGCGATGTAGCCCGGGCAGATGACGTTGACGGTGATGCCGGCGCGCGCGCCTTCCTGCGCCAGCGCCTTGGTGAAACCGATTTCGCCGGCTTTCGACGCGGAATAATTCACCTGGCCGAACTGGCCCTTCTGGCCGTTGATCGAGGAGATGTTGATGATGCGGCCGAACTTGCGCCCGCGCATGCCTTCGATCACTTGCCGGCACATGTTGAACAGCGAGCCGAGATTGGTGTTGATCACCGCGGTCCATTGCTCGACGCTCATGCGGTGAAGCTGCGCGTCGCGGGTAATGCCGGCATTGTTGACCAGGATGTCGATCGGCCCGAGGTCGGTCTCGACTTGCTTGACGCCGGCGGCGCAGGCGTCGAACGACGAAACGTCCCACTTGTAGACATTGACGCCGGTCTCGGCCTTGAACTTCTGCGCTGCCTCGTCGTTGCCGCCGTAGGTGGCGCCGACCGTGTATCCCGCGGCCTTGAGAGCTTTGCAGATGGCCGCGCCGATGCCGCGCGTTCCCCCCGTGACCAACGCAACGCGAGCCATGAAATCCTCCCTGCAGCATTTTCGCCCGGACTTACGTCAGGCGTCGCCCAACCGGCGTTGTGAATACCTTAAAGACGTTCATGGCCGGGACAAGCCCGGCCATGATTGATCCAGGTCAGAGCAAAGCGCCTGCCGCTCAGCGCTCCAGGCACATCGCAATGCCCATGCCGCCGCCGATGCACAGCGTGGCGAGACCCTTCTTGGCATTGCGCTTCTGCATTTCGTAGAGCAGCGTCACCAGGACCCGCGTGCCCGAGGCGCCGATCGGGTGGCCGATGGCGATGGCGCCGCCATTGACGTTGACCTTGCCGGTATCCCAGCCGAGATCCTTGTTGACGGCGCAAGCCTGAGCGGCAAACGCCTCGTTGGCTTCGACAAGATCGAGATCGCCGACGTTCCAGCCCGCCTTTTTCAGCGCCGCGCGCGACGCCGGGATCGGGCCGGTGCCCATGATCTTCGGATCGACGCCGGCCTGCGCCCACGACACGATGCGGGCGAGCGGCGTCTTGCCGAGCTTCTGCGCCTCGCTCGCCGTCATCAGCACCACAGCGGCGGCGCCGTCATTGATGCCCGAGGCGTTGCCGGCGGTGACCGTACCTTCTTTGTCGAAAGCCGGGCGCAGCTTGCCGATCGATTCCAGCGTCGTGCCGTGCTTGGGATATTCGTCGGCATCGACGACGATGTCGCCCTTGCGGCTTTTGATCGTCACCGGCGTAATCTCGTCCTTGAACTTGCCGGCCTTCTGCGCCGCCTCGGCCTTGTTCTGCGACTTGACCGCGAATTCATCCTGCTGCGCGCGGGTGATCTGCCACTGCTTGGCGACGTTTTCGGCGGTATTGCCCATGTGATAGCCGTTGAAGGCGTCCCACAAACCGTCCTTGATCATGGTGTCGATCATCTGGAAGTCGCCCATCTTCACGCCGGCGCGCAGATGCGCGCAGTGCGGCGCCATGCTCATGGACTCCTGGCCGCCGGCGACCACGATGTCGGAATCGCCGTTGAGAATGGCCTGATAGCCGAGCGCCACGGACCGCAGCCCCGATCCGCACAGCATGTTGACCGCCCAGGCCGGCGTTTCGACCGGCACACCGGCCGCGATGGATGCCTGACGGGCCGGGTTCTGACCCTCGCCTGCGGTGAGGATCTGGCCCATGATCACTTCGGAAACCCGCGGCGCTTCAACGCCGGCGCGGTCCAGTGCGGCCTTGATGGCTGTTTTTCCCAATTCGTGAGCCGATAGGGCGGCAAACGCACCGTTGAAGGCGCCGACTGGCGTACGCGTGGCACTGACAATGACGACGTCATCTTTCATGGCAAATCCTTCTCTTGGACGGGACGCCCTTCCAGGCTTGTCTGGGCTATTGTGCGGGCTAGCCGCAGGATTATTGGGTATAAGTCATAAGGACGCGAGACGCCCTCGACAAGGCGGCATGCGGCCAGGGCGCATCACAAAACGGTAGCCGCGCCCGGCAAAACAGCCTAATTTGACGGCAAAGTTGGGGTGATCGCTGCAATGTCCGAAACCACCACGACGACCACGACCGCCGCCAAAACGGTCGAACCGGTCACGATCAAAAAGTACGCCAACCGGCGGCTCTACAACACCGGCACCAGCACCTATGTCACGCTCGAAGACCTCGCCGCCATGGTCAAGAACGGCGAGGATTTTGTCGTCTATGACGCCAAGACCGGCGAGGAGATCACCCGCTCGGTGCTGACCCAGATCATTTTCGAGCAGGAGAACAAGGAAGGGCAGAATCTCTTGCCGATCGCCTTCCTGCGCCAGCTCATCCGGTTCTACGGCGACAGCATGGGCATGCTGGTGCCGCGCTATCTCGAAGTCTCGATCGACTCGCTGACGCGCGAACAGGAGAAATTCCGCAATCAGATGGCGCAGGCTTTCGGCGGCAGCCCGTTCGGCGCGCTCGAGGAGACGGTGCGGCGCAACATGGAAATGTTCGAGCGCGCCTTCGCCATGTTCACGCCGTTTGTGCGGCGCGAAAACCAGGCCGGTGGCGCCGCGGCGGAGCCGGAAAAATCACCGGCCAAGGGCGGCGAGATCGATGATCTCAAGCGCGAACTCGACGAGATGAAGCGCAAGGTCGACAAGCTGACCGGTAGCGGCGAGTAACGCCAAGTCCCGCTGCAGTCATTCCCGCGACAACGAGAATCCATACTCGCAGTCGGAGCAGAATTCGTGAGGCCGTGACTATGGGTCCCCGCTTTCGCGGAGACGACGCATCACGACATCGACCGGGTCAAACTGCCTTCGCCACACCCTTGAGCCACGGCCGCTCGGGTGCGGCCAGCCCGATCAGCGCGCCCTGCAGGTAATCGCAGCCCCAGGCCTGCAAGGTCTGCGCTGTCGTCTCGTCCTGCACCCATTCGGCAACGGTCACGAGCTTGAGTCGCTTGGACAGATCGATCAGCGTGCGGACGAAAGCGCGATCGTCCTCCGAGCGCATCATGTCGTGCACGAATGCGCCGTCGATTTTCACGATATCGACGCCGAGCTTGCGCAGATTGCGGAACGAAGTGTAACCGGCGCCGAAATCGTCGATGGCGATGCGGCAGCCGAGGTCCTTGACGCGCGCGACAAAGCCGCGCGTCTCGTCGATGTCGTGAATGGCCGCGCTTTCCGTGATCTCCACGGTCAGGCGCTCGGCAATGCCGGAATGCGAGCGCAGCAGCGAACCGAGCCCGGCCCACCAGTCGGGATCCGTGGTCGAGGCGGCCGAGACGTTCAGGCTTGCTTGCAGACCGGGCGCCGAGACCATTTCGTCGACGGCCAGTTCGAGCACGCGGTGGTCGAGGAGCCGCACCAGCCCGAGCCGCTCCGCAACCGGCACGATGTCGTTCGCCGCAATCAGGCTGCCGTCGGTGCGGCGGATGCGCATCAGGCATTCGTAGAACGCCGGCTTGCGGTCGGCCGCGGCGACAATGGTTTCGTAGGCGAGGAAGATGCGGCGCTCGTTGAGCGCGGCGACGATCTCGTCGGTAGCGCGCACGTTCTCGCGTCGCTGCGCCTCGCGCTCGATATTGGGCCGATAGGCGAGGTAGGACCCGCGGCGGCGGGCCTTGGCGCTGTCGAGGGTTTCCTGGGCGCGCGCCAGCACTTCCATCATGCTGCGGGCGTGTCGCGGCGCGTTGACGCCGCCGATGGTGACGGTGACGGCGATCGGCCCAGCGGAGGTCGGCACCATGTCGTCGCGCACCCCAGCCAACATCCGCTCGGCGGCAATCGCCATGTCGTCGGGCGTGCAGTCGCGCAGCACCAGGCCGAGTTTGTTGCCGGAGAAGCGGCCCAGCGTGTCCTTGCCGCGCATGCGGTCCTTCAGCCGCTTGGCGACCGCGGCGATCACCTGGTCGGCGACGTCGAAACCGTAGGATTCGTTGATGCGCGCCAGGTTATCGATGGCGACCAGCATGAAGCCGCACGACGAACGGAAACGGATCGCTTCGTCGATCGTGTCGTCGAGCACTTCGTTCAGGCGATGCCGGTTGATCTCGCCGGTGAGACCGTCGTAGCGCGCCAGATAGGTCAGCTTGCGCACGTGCTCGTAGCGCTCGTTGATGACGCGGATAAGGCCGTGCGCACGAGCCGGCTTGCCGTCGGCGCCGGCGAACCAGCGGCCGGTGTCTTCGACCCAGAGCTTGGTGTCCGAACCGGGTTGTGGACGGATGCCATATTGAATCTGATAGGCGACGCCGCGGCCGTCGTCGCGCTTGTCGGAATTGACGACGGCGTCGAAGCGCGCCTGCGCGTTATCGGCCTCGAGGAATTGCGCGTAGGCGCGCCCGGTCGAAATCGCCGCCGGATCGCGGATCAGCAGCACTTCGGCGGCGTTGGCGCCCCACGTCAGCGTGTCGCTGTCGATGCGCCAGTCGTAGGCGGCGTCGCCGATCGAGGCGAGGATCGCCGCCGCGTCGGGAGTGGCGGAAGAGGCCGGGCCGCTTTGACCGCTAGTAGGCATGGTCGCCTCACATCGGAGAGTTGCAGTCCGCGGATGGCGACATGAGCCGGCCGTTGCTCCGCCAAGCTACCGGCAGACTTTAAACAATTCGGAAAATCGGTTCGCTGGCGGATTCTGGTCTGGCCGCGACGGATCGATCGGCGCCGCGGCACGTTGATTGCGCAAGCACAGGGTGAAGCCGAACAAATGTCCCATTTCGGGACAAGAGGCGCACTATGGGCAACGACCTTGTCTCGATCGTGACAAGCGGGCAGGACACTTCCGGCGCACCTGCCGCGCGCGCCAGCGCGTACTTCGTCGCCCACCTGATTGCGATGCGCGAGCAGGCGCCGCAGACCCGGGCACGCCGCCGCGCCGATCCGTTGGAAGCAATCAGCGCCTACGCCGCACTCGGCCACTGGCCGACCTCGTCGGGCCGTGCCATATCGCGTTCGTTGTAGCTCGGGGCGGAATGGCGGTTGAGCCTCACGCCGGCCGCTCGGGGCCGTCGATCTCGATCTGGCGCCGGCCGCTGCGCATGCCGATGATGAAGCCGGCAAGAACGTCAACCAGCGCAATGATCGTCAGCAGAAAAAACGTCGAGGTTCCGGCGCGCGATACCAGAAGAAATTCGACCAGCATGGCGATGAACAATCCCATCGCCAGGATGTGGTCCATCACCGAACGCATCCCGACGCGCGTCGACTTTATGATTTCGATCCAGAGCAGAAAAATGGCAAGCGCGATCAGCGCGTCTTCCCAGGTCAGCACCCAGTCCTGTCCCGACATCATGTGCACGGTGGTGACCGGCGACGTCCAGGCGACGCCGGGCGTCAGGAACGCGATGATGTTGTAAATCGCGAAAGGGACGAGCAGCAGCGGAAAGCCAAGGACGAACATGACGCGCGTCTCCGCAGCTTGTCTCCCCGGTCATTGCGAGGAGCCGCCGGATCAAGTCCGGTGGCAGGCTTCGCAGCCGCTCGCAATGACGAGCTTTACGCCTCGCCCTTCTTGGTCAGCACCTGGCGGCCGCGATACATGCCGGTCTTGAGGTCGATGTGATGCGGCCGGCGCAATTCGCCGGAATCCTTGTCCTCGACATAAGTCGGGGCCTTCAGCGCATCGGCGGACCGCCGCATGCCGCGCCTCGATGGCGATGTTTTTCTCTTGGGGACGGCCATGGCGTCGCGCTCCTGTGTCGGGCGTTACTCTGATGGTCATTCCGGAGCCGAGCGAAGCGAGGAATCCGGAATCCATAATCCCGGCGCTGGGAATATGGATTCCGGGTTCGCGGGCGAAAGCCCACGCCCCGGAATGACGGAAGCGGGGCTTATAGAAGAACGGCGCAGCCGAGGCTAGTGGGCGCGAATACAGGCATCCAGGCCCGGAAAATCCGCGGAACGGCGCTCATAGATTCCTGCCAGCTGGCGCACCAGAGGGCCCGGCGTGCGGGCGCTGCGTCGGACCGGGTTGGGCAGGATCGCGGCGAGTTCCGCCGCCTCGGCGGTCGTCAGGCTGCGCGCCGGCTTGTTGAAGGCCCAATGCGCCGCCGCCTCGGCGCCGAACTCGCCGTTCGGCCCCCACTCGACGATGTTGAGATAGATTTCCAGGACCCGCCGCTTCGGCAGCACCAGATAGAGCCAGACCGCCAGCGGCAGTTCCAGCGCCTTGCGGACGAAGCTGCGGCCCTGCCACAGAAAAAGATTTTTCGCGACCTGTTGCGTGATCGTCGACGCGCCGCGCGACTCGCCGACGTCGTCGCCGGATTGCTCGAGCGCCTCGCGCATGGCGCCGAGATCGATGCCGCGATTGCGGCAGAACGTGCCGTCCTCGGCGCCGATCACGGCAAGCGGCAGCGCCGGCGCGATGCGGTCGAGCGGCGTGTAGATGCGCTCGACACGCTGCCCGGTCGCCCGGCGCCACAGCATCAGCGTCGAGACCGGATCGACGAAGCGGTACAGCGGCGCGATGAGATAGGGAATTGCCAGCAGGGCTATGGCGGCGGCGGCGAGCCACACCGCGGCGCGGCGCAGGCGAGGCCTCCGGGAATCCGCCGCCCGTTGCGGCCGTCGTCGCGGCGATTGCATGTCACGCGCTGCCCGCAGTTCCCCACGTCCGTTTCAGCACCCGCAGCCAGTTGCGATAGCACAGCTTCTCGATCAGTGGCTCGCCGAAACCGCGCTGGCGCATGATCCCCACCAGCGTTTGCAGCCCGGCGGCGTTGCCGACTTCGCCGGGAATCTGCGCACCGTCGAAATCGGAGCCGAGACCGACGCCGTCTTCGCCAAGATGTTCGACGAGATGAGCGGCGTGGTCGACGATCAGGTCGGCGGGCGTGTCCTTGTCGTGGCGGCCGTCGGCGCGAAGAAACGCGGTGGCGAAGTTGACGCCGGCAAGCCCGCCGGTCTCGCGGATCGCGCCGAGTTGCTTGTCGGTCAGATTGCGCGAGTGCGGGCTCAAGGCGTGAGCGTTGGAATGCGTGGCGACCAGCGGCGCGTCGCTGATGGCGGCGACGTCCCAGAAGCCGCGCTCGTTGAGGTGCGACAGATCGATCAGGATGCGCAGCCGGTTGCAGGCGCCGATCAGCGCCTTGCCGAGATCGGTGAGGCCGGGCCCGGTGTCCGGCGACGACGGACAGCGGAACGGCACGCCGTGGCCGAACGCATTGGGCCGGCTCCAGACCGGGCCGAGCGAGCGCAACCCGGCGGCATGCAGCACGTCGAGCAGCTCGAATTTCTCGTCGATCGCTTCGGCGCCTTCGATATGCAGCACCGCCGCCAGCACGTCATCGGCAAGGCAATGTTCGATATCGGCCGCATCGCGGCACATGCGAACGCGGCCTTGCGACTGGCGTTCGATGCGCATGAGCAGCGATGCCATGCCGAAGACGACGCGCTGCGCCTCCGTCATATCGACCCTGGGCGCCGGCGGCGTGTCGCTGCCGTCCTGCGGCTTCTTTGCCGGCGGCGCCTCGCCGTCCTTGCGCCTGGGCGACGGCACGAAGATCGCGAACAGGCCGCCGGCAAATCCGCCGCTGCGCGCTTTCGGCAGATCGAGATGGCCCTTGTCCTCGCCGTCGAGAAATGCCGTCACGGCATCGCCATCCTCGCGGCGGTGCAGCCGCAACAGCGCATCGTTGTGGCCGTCGAAGATCGGGATGGGCTTGGGCGAGGGCACCGAGGATCCTTTGTTCATTCACTAAGTAAGTGTACGCGGACGAGCAGAGCTATATGATGCTACTCGTTATTAATCGGCGATGTCAGACTTCGCAGCAAACTCTGCAGAAAGAGCATCACGCGTCTCCTCAATGGCCGAGGTAACGAGGCGCTTCACGCCGTCGATGAAATCTTGAATATGCTGCATATCGTCGGCTTCATTGGCAGGTTCCGGCACCCAACGCTCGTAGAGGCTTTCAATCTTCAGTCTTCGGTCAAACGTGCTTCCCGTTCCGCGGAACGCATAAGCTATTTGCCAGTCGGGCTGGGCCTTTTGCCTGAGTTGCAGGACGCAAAAACGGCCCAGCTTTTTTGAGACAGCGGCCTTGATGCGATCAAGAATCGCTCGCTTGTCTTCCGGGCTCGGTGCTCCGTGCCAACTGACCGGATTTTCCAAGAACCTAGCAATTGCCAAAGTCATGCTGTTGAGAAGGTTTGAAGCTGGACGAATCTCGTACCCGTCATCGAATCCTTCGGAGTAGCGTCGGCTAACGGCCTTGACGCTTTGCCACGGCAGAGGGCGGTGTCCACTATGTCGCTGGAGATTCAGATAAGCCCGCCAAGGAACACGGAAGTCCTCGACGCCTTTTTGAAGCGCCAGAATGAGAAGGTCATAGGTCCCATAGTCAGGGAAGGCAGGAGCAGGCGTTGGCGGCGGTACAATGCTAGTTAGATATTCGAGAAGGCGGGATAGTTCTGCTTTTGCCGCAGCTGGATCTCCCTTCTGCAAAGAGCCCAAATAAAAGGGGCTTTTCTCAAGATGGGACAACATGAACCTTGCAACGTCCGGGGTGAGAGATTTTGCAATCTGATGCTCCACAACATTGCGAACGCCGCTGAACGAGTAGTCACGCTTCGCTTGCCAGCCTTTAATGTTCGGACCTTTCACCTCGTCCATCCGGGTAAAAATCATCACCGTCTTTGCTGTTTGGCCCGCGCCGCCTATAGCCTCAAGAGCCTTGCCTCCCTCAAAGGAAAACGGAACATCCCCTTTGTGAACGAGCAAAATTGCGTCGCTTTCCGGGAAGCGCGAAACGATGTAATCGGGCACATCAGGCATCGTATTAGCCCTGTGGCCGAGTCCTTCGGTATCAATCAAAATAAAGTGTGGCGCTTCACTCCCGCTTGTCCAACTGGGGACGAAGGGTCCAGCAACCCGGATTCCATTTACGAGGGGAGTTAACAGCCTCCCCCAGTCTCCGCGGTCAATGCCGGAAAAAAAGCGAACGGCGGAAAGAAATTCCGCTCTCTTTGGTGCTGGCTGTTTCATCAGCCACAATTTAGGCCAGCCAGTAGTTGTCTTAATTAGCCGCCCAAAGGAAATCTCCTCGAATTTCTCCCGCAAATCATCAAGGAGTTCACCAACGAGCGTCGTATAAGCATCAGACTGTTCCGCTAATTCCTGTAGCCAATCGAGAGCCTTGTTTCGTTCGTCCGACGCAAGTGAGGATAGCGCGCCGTGAACCTTTTCCACCTCGTCTTTGCAATGTTCGGCTACGTTGCGAACCGTCGCCACATATGTTTTCAGCTTCGTTGAGAGTCCTTCAGACTCTTTTTGAGATGCTACGAGATCGTCTCGCTCCTCGGCGTCGTCCTCAGTCTCATAGGGATCATCCTCGATTTCCTCAGCCGGCCAATCGCCCAGAATGTATTTAAGCCGGAAGCGCATATCACTACGCTCCAATAAGGCCTTTGCTACACGTGCGTCCGCCACATCTTCATCAACTGCACGCAGGACTGCGGCGGAGATACTTTGGCGAATTTCAAAATCCGCCTCTTCCTCGGACATGAAGGTCACGGCGGCCGAGAACTCTTTCGGGCCTGAAATTACCTCGGTTTCGAAGGTGGTCGTCCGATTGATCGACGTTGCAGGAAACCGATCGCGGATGGGATGCGAACCAATCAACTGCCGTACGAGGGTCGTCTTTCCTGCGCCGGGAACTCCAAGGAGGAGAATGCGAGGATAGCCTTCTTCGCGTGGAGGAAAGGGCACGTGGTCATTTCTTAAATCGCGGTAGTTCTCGCTCTTGTGCTCGATCCCCTCGTAAAAAATCTCGATGATCCGAGGGTCCTTAAACATGGCCTCCGCTTTAGCCTTCGATGCGGGCGAATGGAGCGTGGGATCAGCGAGTAACCGGTTGAGTTCCGCGACCAATTTCTCCGCCGCAACTCGGTCGGTTCCTAGGCCCTTCCGTACTTTTCGGCCGGGTTTTCCCTGATTAGAGGGATCGGATCGAAGCGGATGGCGAAACTCTACACTCACAGCCCGACGCCCCGGGTTCTGCCGAAGCGTTGCGACATAAGGCGAACTCATTGCAACCTCCAGATGCGCCAAAGTACTCCAGCCCTATACGGCATGTTTTAGGGGCAGGCAACAGTTTTGGCGCACTGTGGAGTATCGCCTCATCTCGTATCAGGATGAGCGACAAAAACTTGACAAATGTCTCTATTTCAGTTACTGAACAATTCATCTCGCTCCCGTAAAGGACATCATCCGGTGACGCCGGCTGGTGGAGCGAGCGCGGTTCCCGCGGGCGGAGGTTCGTCACCTTTGCTCCCGGGCGGTTCCGGGCATCATGCTGATCGGCACTAAGACTGGTCCGTGGGGTGCTTCCACTGGACTGGGACAAGCGAAAATGGGTAACGCCCATTCGGACTACGTCCCAGGAAGCCTGGCCTGGAGCTGAGCCTTTGGGACCAACGTCCCTCTGGCAAGTGCCGTGGTGGGACGCCGACAGGCGAGCGCGCTGCGTTCAGCGCGCGGCCGCGCCGAGAAGGCATGGCAGGTAACGGATACACGTCTGCCGGCGTTCCGCTTCCTTTACTTCTTTCATTCGTGGTGCAGAGCGTGATCGTGATGGCGCCGGTGCCACCGCCGGCTACGTCTGACGGGATCAAGCTCTGCGCACTGTTCTTGCCAGTGCCGTTTGCAAAACTCGGATGCGGAATGCATCGCGAGAATGCGATTGCTTACCCGCGCCGCGCACAGGAGGAAGCCGCCGTGCAAAACCGTCAACGCCGTCATTCCCGCGAAAGCGGGAATCCATAATCACGGCCCGTGCAGATACTCCTCCCACCGGGGTTATGGGTCCCCGCTCCCCGCCTTCGCAGGGACAAGCTTCGCGGGGACGACGTGGATGGTTAAACGGGTCTTAACCTCGCCGAACCTATGCTATCGAGGCGCCAATTCGGCGGGCGGACCCGCTGTCGATCGATGTACAGGATGACCGGCCAGTCCCCCCCAACGCCTGTTCGCGCCACCGGCTCGCGCTCGCCCTTCGTGCGGCTGCGCGAACTTATCGATCCTTATCCGCCAGGCATGACGGCGATCAGCCTCGCGGTCGGCGAGCCGCAACATCCGATTCCGCCTTTTGTCGGGCCGGTGGTCGCGGCGCATGTCACCGAGTTCGGCCGCTACCCGGCCAACAAGGGAATGGATTCGTTCGGCGAGGCGGTCGCACAGTGGCTCGGCCGCCGCTACAGGCTCGAGCGCCCGGTCGACCCGGCCAACGAAGTGCTGGTGCTCAACGGCACGCGCGAGGGACTGTTCCTCGCCGCGCTTGCCGCCAAGAACTGGGTCAGCCCGCGCGCCGGCCGGCCGGCCGTACTGATCCCCAATCCGTTCTATGCCGCTTATGCGGCCGGCGCGATCGGCGCCGATTGCGAGGCGGTCTATCTGCCGACGACAAAGACGACCGGCTTCCTGCCGGATCTCGACGCGCTCAGCGACGAACTCCTGGCGCGCACCGTCGCGTTCTATATCGCGTCGCCAGCCAATCCGCAGGGCGCCGTCGCCGATCGCGATTATCTGCTGCGGCTCACGGCGCTGGCGCGCCGCTTCGGCTTCCTGGTGTTCTCCGACGAATGCTATTGCGAGATTTACAGCGACCGGCCGCCGCACGGCATGCTCGAAGCCGCCGGACCGCAATTCGCCAACGTCGCCGTTTTCCACTCGCTGTCGAAACGATCGAGCCTGCCGGGGCTGCGCATCGGCTTTGCCGCCGGCGATCGCTCGTTCATGCAGGCCTATCTCGAATTGCGCAACGTCGCCGCACCGATGGTGCCGACGCCGCTGCAGCATGTCGCCATCGCCGCCTATAACGATGAAAGCCACGTCGAGGAAAATCGTCGCCTGTATCGGGAGAAGTTCGATCTCGCCGATCAGATCATCGGCGACCGTTACGGCTATCGCCGGCCGGCCGGCGGATTCTTCCTCTGGCTCGACGTGTCGGCGCAGGGCGGCAGCGAGGCGGCGGCACTGAAGCTGTGGCGCGAGGCCGGCCTTCGCGTGGTGCCCGGCCGCTACCTTGCGCGCGAGCAGGACGACGGCAGCAATCCCGGCGCCGATTATGTGCGCGTCGCCATGGTCCACAGCAACGAGATTACCGCCGAGGCGCTGCATCGCCTCGTCGGCGTATTGGGTTGAGGCAATACCCGCGATGTCGATGATCGATCGCAGCCTCGATGGAATGGCCTACCTGTCCGGCCAGCTTGGCGCCGTTCTGCGGCGGCGGCTGCGCGAGGTCAGCGGCATTGCACTGATCAGTCTCGCCATGATGGCGGCGCTGGCGCTCGCCACATGGTCGGTGCGCGACCCGTCGCTGAGCCACGCGACAGATGCGCCGGTGCATAATCTGCTTGGCAGGCCCGGCGCCATTGCAGCCGACCTGACGATGCAATTGCTCGGCCTCGGCTCGCTGGCCTTGCTGCTGCCGATCGCGGTCTGGGGCTACCGGCTGCTCGGCCACCGCCCGCTCAGCCGCGAGAAGCTGCGCGTGGTGCTGTGGGTGTTCGGCGCCGTTCTGAGCGCCGCCTTCGCGTCGTGCTTTCCGAAAGGCGCGCATTGGCCGCTGCCATGCGGCCTCGGCGGCGTGATCGGCGACGCCATGTTGCGGTTGCCGACGGTGGCGTTTCACTTGCAGATGACCGGAGCCAATCGCCTTGCCGCCGCGATCGTTCTCGGCATTCTGGCCATCGTCTGCTTCGCCGGCGCTGCCGGCATGCTGTGGCGCGACGCGGCGGATGAAGACGACGAGGAGGATGACGAAGAGGCAGAAACGGCAGCGGCCGACGAGGACGACGGCGGATGGACGTCGCTCGGCTGGATGCTGCACGCGATGCTGAGCTTGCGCGCGCAGATCGCGCGGCTATGGCGCTGGCGCTCCCGCGCGCTGCCGGCGGTGCGCAGCGAGGCGGCGCTGCCGCGCCGGCGCATCGAGCCGCGGTTCGACAATGCCGGCACCGGCGCGCCCGAGCGTTATGTCGAAGATGCCGACGTCGAACTGGTGCCGGACGCCGAGCCGCGTGCGCCGCGCAAGCCGCGTGCCCCGAAGCCGCGACGGTCCGGCAGCGGCTACCAGTTGCCACCGCTCGAGCTTTTGATGCAGCCGAGCAAGATCGGACGCACCACGGTGAGCAGCGATATGTTGCAGGCCAATGCGACGGCGCTCGAAGGCGTGCTCGGCGATTTCGGTGTCCGCGGCGAAATCATCAATGCCCGGCCCGGACCGGTCGTCACGCTCTACGAGCTCGAGCCCGCGCCCGGCATAAAATCCTCGCGCGTGATCAGCCTCGCCGACGATATCGCGCGTTCGATGAGCGCGCTCTCGGCGCGCGTAGCGGTGGTGTCGGGCCGCAACGCCATCGGCATCGAGTTGCCCAATCCGACGCGCGAGAAAGTCTATCTGCGTGAACTGCTCGCATCCCGCGATTACGCCGAATCCGGCGCGCGGCTGCCGCTCTGCCTCGGCAAGGCGATCGGCGGCGAGGCGGTGCTGGTCGACCTCGCGCGCATGCCGCATCTGTTGATCGCCGGCACCACCGGCTCAGGCAAATCCGTCGCCATCAACACCATGATCCTCAGCCTGGTCTATCGGCTGCAACCCGATCAGTGCCGGCTGATCATGGTGGATCCCAAAATGCTGGAACTGTCGGTCTATGACGGCATTCCGCATCTGCTCACGCCTGTCGTCACCGATCCGAAAAAGGCCGTGGTGGCGCTCAAATGGGCGGTGCGCGAGATGGAGGAGCGCTACAAAAAGATGTCGAAGCTCGGCGTGCGCAACATCGACGGCTACAACGCGCGCGTCGTCGAAGCGAACGCCAAGGGCGAGAAGCTCTCCCGCACCGTCCACACCGGCTACGACAAGGAGTCCGGCGAAGCGATCTACGAAAAAGAGGAGCTCGATCTCGAACCGCTGCCCTTCATCGTCGTCATCGTCGACGAGATGGCCGACCTGATGATGGTGGCGGGGAAGGACATCGAGGGCGCGGTGCAGCGCCTGGCGCAGATGGCGCGTGCCGCCGGCTTGCACGTGATCCTGGCGACGCAGCGGCCGTCGGTCGACGTCATCACCGGCACGATCAAGGCGAATTTTCCGACCCGCATCTCGTTCCAGGTCACCTCGAAGATCGACAGCCGCACCATTCTCGGCGAGCAGGGCGCCGAGCAACTGCTCGGCCAGGGCGACATGCTCTACATGGCCGGCGGCGGCCGCATCAGCCGCGTGCACGGACCCTTCGTTTCCGACGAGGAAGTCGAAAAAGTCGTTCGGCATCTCAAATCGCAAGGCACGCCGGAATATCTCGAAGCGGTCACCGCCGAAGATCCGCAGGACGAAGACGGCAATCCGATCTTCGATTCGACCGCGATGGGCGGCGCCGGTGAAGGCGGCGACCTTTATCAGCAGGCGGTGCAGGTCGTGGTGCGCGACCGCAAGGCATCGACCAGCTATATCCAGCGCCGGCTGCAAATCGGCTACAACCGCGCCGCCTCGCTGATGGAGCGCATGGAGCAGGAAGGCGTCGTCGGCCAGCCCAACCATGCCGGCAAGCGCGAGATCCTGGTCGAAGGCGGCGACGAGGATTCCTATTGAGAATCGGCCCTGCGACCGCTAATCGGGACAGGTGGCCGCGAATTCGCCATATCGCGGCGTTAGCGGATGGCCGTCGCGCGGGTGTAGGTTTTTCGTTGGGGCCTGATCATTCGGAAAGTCGGTATGCACTTTTCCAGATCATGCTCTAAAGTATCAGCAGGAGAGCAATATGGCGGGACGGGGCGCAACAGGCGCGACGACGGTCCTCGTAGCGACGATTTGCGCCGTACTTGCCATCGCCCCGGCTTGTGCCGACAGCGTGCCGCTGCCGACGCCCGCGCCCTTGCCCAAAACCGGTGCCGCGCCGCCGCCGCCGGCCGCCGCCGCCCCGGCGCCGGATAATGGCGGCCCATCGCATTTCTTCCCGTTCTCGTTCCTCGATAAAGGCTCGTCGGCACAGACCACCGCGTTCGACGCCAAGCAGCGCGCGCTCCTCGACCGGGTCAGTCTTTATCTGTCGAGCGTGCAGACCATGGTAGGAAATTTCGTGCAGATCGGGCCCGACGGCGGCCGCACCGAGGGCAACTTCTACATCCAGAAGCCGGGCAAGGTGCGGTTTCAGTACAATCCGCCGACGCCGATCGACATTATCGCCGACGGCTCATCGGTGGTCGTGCGCGACCGCAATCTGGCGACCCAAGACCTCTACCCGCTGTCGCAGACGCCGCTGCGCTATCTGCTTGCCGATCGCATCGATCTCCTCCGCGACACCGACGTCGTCAGCGTTTCCGCCGACGATACGTTCGTCACCGTCGTCATCCAGGAAAAACAACTGGTGGTCGGCACCAGCAGGCTGATGATCATGTTCGACGCCAAGGACTTGGCACTCAAGCAATGGACCGTCACCGATCCGCAAGGGCTCGATACGACTGTCGCGGTGTACAATCTCGATGTCACAAAGAAGCCCGATCCGAACCTCTTCGTTATCAATTACCAGCGCAATATCGGCACGGTGCAGTGATCGGGGAGCAGGGACACGATGGCATTATGCGAACTTGATGCTTATGTGATTTTCGCTTCCTGACTGCTTCTGCCTGATATCTGATCCCCGATCCCTGACGCCCGTGCAACTCAAGCTCACCACCTGGAATATCAATTCGGTGCGGCTGCGCATCAATCTCGTCGCCAGGTTCATCAAGGCGGTTCGTCCTGACATTCTGTGTCTGCAGGAAACCAAGTGTCCCGATGACAAGTTTCCGCTCAAGCGTTTCAAGCGGCTCGGCTACGAGGCGGTCGCGCTGAACGGGCAGAAGGGCTATCACGGCGTCGTCGTACTGTCGCGCCTGCCGTTCGAGCGGTCCGAGATCCAAAGCTTTTGCGGCAAGACCGATTGCCGCCATGTCTCCGCGGTGTTCGGCGAGCGCGCGGGCCTGCGCGATCCGATCACGGTGCACAATTTCTACGTTCCCGCGGGCGGCGATATTCCCGACCCGTCGGTGAATCCGAAATTCGCCCACAAGCTCGCCTTCCTCGACGAGATGCGCGACAGCGCGGTGTTGCGGCCGGCGCGCTCCGAACGCGCCATCCTGGTCGGCGATCTCAATGTCGCGCCGCTCGAGCACGACGTCTGGAGTCACAAGCAGATGATTCGCGTCGTCTCGCACACGCCGATCGAGTGCGAAAAGCTCAACAGCGCCCGCAGCGCCGGCGGCTGGATCGACTGTATGCGCGTGCATACGCCGGAGCCGGCCAAGCTCTACACCTGGTGGAGCTATCGCGCGCCGGACTGGGCGGCCGCCGACAAGGGACGCCGACTCGATCACATCTGGACCTCGCCGATGCTGGCCGACCGCGTCTCGGCCGTCGCCATCGCCAGAACCTATCGCGGCGCCGAGCGGCCCTCCGACCATGTGCCGGTGACGGCGACGATCGAAGCCTGAACCGCTGCGCCACCCATCTGTTCAAAGCGAAAGCATTGTCTTAACCGGGTCTTTGCCAGTTTCGGGCAGGGTGAGACCACGCGATTTCGATGGATCGCGCGACCAAAGCGGACAACCCATGCTTGGCGTCTCGGCCATAGGCAATGCGACTCTCATTGCCTATGACGACAAACCGGTCCTGGCGACCGATCCGTGGTTCGGCGACGACAATCCGGCCTATTTCGGCAGCTGGGGACTGAGCCACCGCATTCCACTGGACTGCAAGCGCGACATCATCAACGCCAAGTACATCTGGTTCTCGCACGGCCATCCGGACCATCTCAACGGCGACAGCCTGGCACAGCTTCACGGTCGTCATATTCTGCTCGCCGATCACGTCGGTGGCCGCATCGCCAACGATTTGCGCACGCAGGGCTTCGAGGTCACCATCCTGCCAGACCGGCAATGGGTCGACCTGACGCCGCGCATCAAGGTGTTCTGCATCTCGACCATGATCCAGGACAGCGTCCTTCTGGTCGACGTCAACGGCCGGCTGTTCGTCGATCTCAACGATGCCGGCAGCCGCGATTGCACGCTGCTGATCCGCAAGATTGTTGCGCAATACGCGCACAGCTACATGCTGGCGCTGTCCGGCTACGGCGACGCCGACATGATCAATTTCTACGACGAGGACGGCACCTTCATCGTGCCGCAGGCGGCGCAGAAGCCGCCGCCCGGCCGGCAGATGAGTCTGCGCGCGATGTCGCTCGGAATTCGCGGCGTTATCCCGTTCAGCTCGTTTCATTCCTATCGGCGCAGCGACTCGATCTGGGCGCAGAACTACGTCACGCCGCTCGAGGACTATTCCCGCGGCTTCGATCACACGCGGTGCGACTTCATTCCGGCGTTCTGCCACATCGATTGCGCGACCGGCGAGATAACGCCGCTCAATCCGGCGAGCATGGAGACGGTGGTGGGCCGGCCGGAGGATTTCGGTGACAATTGGAGCGACGGTCTCGGACGCGACGACCTCGACAAGCTCTCGAGCTATTTCCGCGGCAAGGATGTGGTGCGCGACTATCTGTCCTTCATCAATTTTCGCGTCGGCGGCCGGGACAATTTCGTCTCGCTCGGTGGCAAGAAGGATCGCGGCATCACATTCGAGGTTCCGCGTCACAGCCTGATGACGGCAATCGATTACGAGATTTTCGACGATCTGCTGATCGGCAATTTCATGAAAACGACGCTGCACAAGATGGGATCGCTGTACGACGGCGATTTCAATTTTGCGGTCACCAAGTTCGGCGACAACGGGCAGGTCAAGACGCACCGCGAGGTCGATGCCTATCTCAAGGAGTACAAGCGCCGCGCCGGCGCCGACTGGTACTATCATCGGCTCTACGAGAACGTGATCGACCGGGTCCGCTCGACCGCGATCGCCTATCTGCCGCGCGAATCCCCGACCTGGCGCATGGCCTATCAGGTCTATCGCATGCTGGTGGCCTCGCCGCACTGAGGCTTGCTGATCGCCGGAGCAACGCTAGGATCGCGGCTCCGCTTCAAGCTTGGGGCCGGCCGGAATGCGCTCAGCGAAAAGGTCTTTCAAGATGATCTGGGGTCGCTTCCTGCGCTGGCAGGAGCGCAGCCGCGAGCCCGGGCTCACGGCGTTGCTCCTTGTCGAAGGCACGTTGATATTCATCGGCATTCCGCTCGGCGGGATGGGGTTGTTGCCGCCGTTGGTCCTGCCGGCGCTGTTTGTCCTGTTCGTGCTCGTGATTTTGGTTGTGACGTCGCGCAGCCACCTTGCGGCGTTCCTGGTTTTCATTGCGGTCCTGCTCAGTCCCGCCGGCGCCTTCGTTCATGCCGAACATCCCACGGTTCTGACCGAGTGGTTGAGCGCAAGCGGACGGCTACTCGCCATTGCGGTGCTGAGCCTGGTGATCGCGCGCGCCGTATTCGGATCCGGGCGTGTGACCTGGCATCGCGTTCAAGGCGCGGTGGTGCTGTATTTCAATTTCGCACTGTTCTTCTTCACGATTTACCGGCTTATCGATGTGCTTGCGCCGGACGCCTTTCACGGCTTGCCGCCGGCCGGAACGGAGCATGGCTCGGGGGCAGCGTTGCTTTATTTCAGCTTCACGACGCTGACCACGGTCGGATACGGCGATATCACGCCGCTGCACCCGATAGCGCGCAACATGGCAAATCTCGAGGCCGTCATTGGCCAGCTCTATCCGGCGACGCTGCTGGCAAGGATTGTCAGTCTCCAGATCGAGCACCGCCGGCAATCAAAAGAAGATTGAGAGCGGCGCGAGGCTACCGTGGCGGCGTTTCGCCGCGCGTCAGCGCGGCATGCACGTTTTCAAGCTCGCGCGCCCATTGGTCCGCGCGCGACGCCATCAGTTCGCGAAGCCGCACTGCGGCGTCCGGATAGCCGTCGAGCATGCGAAGAAACATCGTGCGTGAGATGCGCAACACCGCCGAATCTTCGCGTGCCCGCGCCGTGGCCGGCCGCCGCGTTTCCGCGAGCAAAGCCGATTCGCCGAGCAGCGTGCCGGGACCGGCAATGACCGCGGCCTGATCGCGGCGTTCGGGATCGAGAGTGAATGCGCCGCGCTGGACTATATATGCGCCGTCGGCGGCCTCTCCGGCCGTAAACAAAACCTGTCCGGCCGGCACGTCGTGGGTTTCGGCACCGATGGCGAGGATCCGCAGTGCAGCGGCGCCGAGCCGGCGCAGAGTGGGGATCCGCTCAAGAAATGCGATGTCGTCTTCGATCGTCATGATCAGCCGCGATCACGGCACCAGTTTGTAGCCGCCGGCTTCGGTGACCAGGATGGCGGGAGCGGCGGCGTCCTTCTCGATCTTCTGCCTTAGCCTGTAGATGTGGGTCTCGAGCGTGTGGGTCGTCACTCCGGAATTGTAGCCCCAGACCTCCTGCAACAAAGTCTCTCGCGACACCGGCCGCTGACCGGCACGATAGAGATAGCGCAGAATCGAAGTTTCCTTCTCGGTCAGGCGGACCTTGCTGCCCTTGGGATTGAGTAAAAGTTTTGAGCTCGGCCGGAAGGTATAGGGGCCGATGGTGAAGACCGCGTCTTCGCTCGCCTCGTGCTGGCGTAGCTGGGCGCGGATGCGCGCCAGCAGCACCGCGAATCGGAACGGCTTGGTGACGTAGTCGTTGGCGCCCGACTCCAGGCCGAGGATGGTGTCGGAATCGGTGTCGTGGCCGGTCAGCATGATGATCGGTGCCTTGAAGGCGTTCTTGCGCAGGATGCGCACGGCTTCCCGGCCGTCGATGTCAGGCAAGCCGACGTCCATGATGACCAGATCGATCTGGCCCGCCTTTGCGGCCTGGACGCCCTTGCTGCCATTCTCAACCGCAACGGCTTCGAATTCCTCATGCAGCGACAGCTGTTCGGTCAGCGCGTCGCGCAATTCGGCGTCGTCGTCGACAATGAGTATCTTGCGTGTATTCGGCATTAGTTCCGATCCGACTGCGGCTTTGCCGCGCCGCTGGCGCGACGTAGAACCGTCGAGGGTACAGGAGCAAGCGGACGTTGGGAATTAGGCCCGCCAGGCGAGAGACGTCTTTGCGCTCGATCCGCGTCAGCGCCCGGCCCGGCCGGCGCGCGCAGGGCCGGCTCTTTGCCGGCCCGTTTGTCATTCCCGTCGCGCTCGGGCGCACCGGCATCAAGGCCGACAAGCGCGAGGGCGACGGCGGCACTCCGCGCGGTCGGTTTCGCCCGGTCCGGCTATGGTGGCGGGCCGATCGCCTGCCCCGGCCGCAGACCGGGCTGCCGGTGCGCCGGATCGGTACCGCCGATGCCTGGTGCGAGAATCCGCACGACCGCCGTTATAATCGGCCGTTCCGGCGGTCGGCCAATGAACCAGGCGACCGGCTTGCCCGCGACGACGCGCTCTACGACCTGATCGTCGAAATCAACCACAACACCCGACCACGAATCGCGGGCCGGGGCAGCGCGGTGTTTCTGCACATTGCCCGCCCTGGATTTGGCCCGACCGCCGGCTGCGTGGCGATGCGCCGGGCTGATCTGCAACGACTTCTGGGCCGCCTAACGCTAAAGACAAGAATCTTGATTCAGAGCTAGGTGGCTTTGCCACGGTTGCCGAAAATCGCGGTGCCGACCCGCACATGGGTGGCGCCGAAGGCGATCGCCACCGGAAAGTCGGCGCTCATGCCCATGGACAAGAGCTTGAGCCCATTGCGGCCGGCGATCTTGGCGGTCAGCGCGAAATGCGGCGCCGGCGCCTCGTCATGCGGCGGGATGCACATCAGGCCCGAAATGACGAGCCCAAAGCGGTCGCGGCATGCGGCCAGGAAAGCGTCTGCATCCTGCGGCAGCACGCCGGCCTTTTGCGACTCTGCCCCGGTATTGATCTCGGCAAAAAGCAGCGGCTGCCGCTTCTGCCGGGCAATTTCCCTGGCGAGCGCCTCGGCGAGGCTTGGCCGATCGACCGCATGGATCGCATCGAACAGCGTGACGGCATCTTTGGCCTTGTTCGACTGCAACGATCCGACGAGATGAAGTTCGAGGCCGCCGTGACGCGCCAGTAATGGCGGCCATTTCGCCTTGGCTTCCTGGACGCGATTTTCGCCGAAAACCCGCTGACCGGCGGCAATGACGGGTTCGATCGCGTCAACGCCGAAAGTCTTGGATATCGCCACCAGCGTGACGCTCGCCGGATTGCGATTGGCATCGCGGCAAGCGCGAACGATCTCCGCTCGCACCGCCGCAATGCCGTCCGATCCTGTCATGCTTTCCATTTGGTGAATTCTTCGAGCGATAATTCAAGTTTTAGCGAAAGTCCGAAGCTGATTTTTACGCCTCTCCACTAGTCTACGGAACTGGGGAAGAGGGTGTCGATGGCGGGCAATCAAACTCAAACGCGCAAGTCGTCGTGGCGCATTTGGTCGTCGTTGCGCACTCAGCTGTCCCGACGCAGCAAGCCCATACTGAGCATCCGCGCCCGGCTGATCGTGCTTGCGCTTTTGATCATCGCGCCGCTCGTCTTCGAACGCGTTCACGGTCTCGAAGCCGCCCGCGCGCAGCGCAACGATCGTGCCCGCGCCGAGGTGATGGATCTGGCGCAACGCGGTGCCGCATCGCAGCGCGAGGTCATCTATTCCGTTCGCGCTCTCCTTGAAGTTGTTGCGCGCGCCTATGCCAGCATGCCGCCCGCCGCCGCCGACTGCAACAAATACCTCACCGCGCTGACCGGCAGCGTTCCCTGGATCCGTGCGCTCTCGATTGCCGGAACCGAGGGGCAGATCGCCTGCTCGACGGACGCGAACGCAATCGGACTGAACGTGTCCGACCGTGCCCATTTCCAGAGGGCGTTGCAATCGCGCGATTTCAGCCTCAGCGATTATATGGTCAACCGAATCCATCAGGCGCCGAGTCTCATCGCGACGTTCCCCGCCATCAACGACAACGGCTCCGTCAATGCCGTCGTCCTCGCGGTGATCAACCTGCAATGGATCAGCGAATTGGTGACGACTGCCGCGCAACATGCGGGCGCCACTGTGCTGCTGTTCGACGGCGGCGGCACTCTCGCCGCCGCTTCTGCCGATCAGGAAGGCCTCATCGGCAAGCCTTTCGCGGCGCAGGATTTGGCGCATGACATACTTTCGCACGACGAAGGCACCGTGACCGGCACAGGTTTCGACGGCGTTCCGCGCATCTTCGCCTACGTTCGCGTGCCGTGGACGCAGGCGCGGCTGGCCGTTGGTCTCGATCAGCGTGTGGTGCAGAGCGACATCGACCGCGAACTCGACATCGCCTACTTGCAGCTCGTGCTGTTCGGGGCATTCGTTCTGCTTGTCGCATGGTTCGGGGGCGAGCAGCTTGTCGTGCGTCCGATCCGTTCGCTGGTGCGCACCGCCACGCGTTTCGGCCGCGGCGATCTGCACGTGCGCGCGACCAGCGATTCCTGGCTTGCCGAGTTCGAGCCTCTTGCCGTCGCGCTCGACGACATGGCGCGCAAGCTTGCCGGACGCGAGGAAGAGTTGCGCATCGCCAATGAGCATCTCGAGGAACTGGCGAGCCTCGACGGCCTTACCGGCCTCGCCAACCGCCGCGGTTTCGACCGCCAGCTCGAACAGGAATGGAAGCATGCTGCCGACCAGCACGAGCCGATCGCCCTGATGATGATCGATATCGATCATTTCAAGCTGTACAACGACCGCTACGGCCACGTCGCGGGCGACACGTGTCTGCGCTCGGTCGGCGAGACGCTGTCGCTGGTCACGCTTGAGAATGCCGTGCTGGTTGCGCGCTATGGCGGCGAGGAATTCGCGCTGCTGCTGCCCGGGCTCGATCTGCCGCGGATAACGTCGCTCGCCGAGGAAGCGCGCCGGTCGATCGAAGACCTTTTCATCACTCACGCCGAAGCGCCCTGCGGCTATGTCACGATCAGCATCGGTGTCGAGTCGATGGTGCCGCGGCTGGGCCAGACCGCAGCCGATTTGGTCAAGGCAGCGGATCGCGCGCTCTATGCCGCCAAGCGTTGCGGCCGCAACAGGGTTGTCGCCAGTCTGCCGGCGCTCGTGACAATCCGCGAACCCGATCCGATGCCGGGACCCGTTCAACACCCGCCGCTCGTCGCTTAGCCATTGACGGCGGCCGGGATCATCCACGTTCGTGCCTGCCTGCGCGCGTACTTGGACTCTTGGGTGGCGGCGCCCAGATCATGGCTTCAAGTTTCATGCCGTCTGGGTCGGTGAAATAGACCGCATAATAATTGCGGCCGTAATACTCACCGGGCGGATCGACGACGTTCATTCCGTTCTTTTCGAGAAAATCGCCGAGATCGTCGACGGCTTTGCGGCTGGCGAGTTCGAACGCATAATGATGGAATCCGATATCGCCCTTGCGATACTTGTGCTTCTTTCCTTGCGCGTCCGCGGCAGCTATCCAGAACAGGGTCTTGCCGTTGCTCCAGCCGGCCATGTCGCCGTATTCGTGCTTCAACTTGAAGCCGAGGAATTTCAGCAGCTTGCCGTAAAACTCCTTCGAGCGCGCGAAGTCGCCGACGCTGAGGACAAGATGATCGATGCCGACGACGCGGGGCATGGTGGTGTCCGTTCTGCGGCCGCTTGATCACGGCTTGCCTTGAGCTATGAGCACGCCCAAGATAGCGCGAACACTCGAATAGAAACCGGCCTTAGGGTGCAAGAGAAACGCCATGGCGCGCACTTTGTTCGACAAGATCTGGGATTTCCATCTGGTCGGCCAGCGCGCTGACGGCCGCGATCTGCTCTATATCGACCGGCATGTGCTGCATGAATTACACGCCCATCACGCATTTACGCTATTGGAGAAGCAGGGCCGGCCTATCCGCCGCCCCGACCTGACTTTTGCGGTGCAGGATCATACGGTGTCGACCAGCGCCGGCCGGGACGACAATACCAATCCGTCCGGTACCGCTTTCCTGCGGGCGATGCGCGAGGGCACGCGCAAGAATGGCATCAGGCTGTTTGATATCGGCGATCCCGAACAGGGGATTTCGCATGTCGTAGCGCCGGAACTCGGCATCGTGCTGCCGGGCGCAACGCATGCCGTTCCGGACAGCCACGCCAGTACGGTCGGCGGCGTTGGCGCGTTGGCATTCGGTTGCGGGGCGAGCGAGATGACGCACATCCTCGCCACGCAGGTCATGGCGCTGAAGCGCCCGAAGCGCATGCGCGCACGGCTCGACGGCCGGCTCGGCGTCCATGTCAGCGCCAAGGACGTGGCGCTGCGGCTGATTGCCGAGCTCGGCGTTGCCGGTGCGCGCGGCTACGTCGTCGAATATGCGGGCTCGGCCGTGCGCGCCATGCCGATCGAGCAGCGCATGACGCTGTGCAATCTCAACATCGAAATGGGCGGCCGCTCGGGCTTCGTGGCGCCGGATGACACAACTTTCGAATGGCTGGCGCGACGCCCCTACCTGCCGCAGGGCGGTATGTGGGATCGCGCGATGGACTATTGGCGAACGCTCGCCAGCGATGACGATGCGACATTCGACCGTGATGTCGTGCTCGATTGCTCAACGCTCGAGCCGCAAATCACCTGGGGCACCGATCCAAGCCAGGTGGTCGGCATTTCCGGCCGCGTGCCGGCGGCCGCCACCATCGATCCGAGCCGGCGCGCCGCGGCGGAAAGCGCCTTCGCCTATATGGACCTCAAGCCCGGAACGCCGCTCGCCGGCCTGCCGGTCGATCGCGTCTTCATCGGCTCCTGCACCAACAGCCGGCTGCCGGACCTTGAAGTGGCGGCAGCGGTGGTGCGCGGGCGGCGCGTCGCCGACGGTGTCGTCGCCATGGTGGTGCCCGGCTCATCCACCGTGAAACGGGAAGCCGAAGCGGCCGGGCTCGACCGCGTGTTCCGCGATGCCGGCTTCTTCTGGGGCGAATCCGGCTGCTCGATGTGCGCCGGCGGCAACGGGGACCGCGGCAAGCCCGGCGAACGCTGCGTCTCGACCACCAACCGCAATTTTGAAAATCGTCAGGGCGTAAAGGTGCGCACCCATCTCGCCAGTCCGGTGACGGCGGCGGCGAGCGCGATCGCCGGCCGGATCGCCGACGTGCGCCAGCTCCGGCCGGGGGCCGGGTGATGCAGCCTTTCATCAGCCATACCGGTATCGCCGCGCCGCTGCTGACGGACGACGTCAATACCGACCAGATCGCTCCGAGCGTCCATTCGGGCGGCCTCAAGGAAGATTACAAGGCGATGCTGTTCAGCCGTGCGCGGCGGCGTGAGGACGGCAGCGAAAATTCGGACTTCGTGCTCAACAAGCCGCAGTTCCGCGATGCCGGAATTCTGGTGACCGGACATAATTTCGGCGCCGGGTCGTCGCGCGAGTCGGCGGTGTGGAGCATGATCGCCAACGACATCCGGGTCATCGTGGCCAAGAGCTTCGCCGACATTTATCGCGAGAACTGCCTGCAGAACGGCGTGCTGCCCATCGTGCTCGAGCCGGACGCGGCGGAAGCTTTCATCGCGCGCGTCATTGCCGCCGATGGCGCGGCTCCGTTTACCGCCGACCTCAACACACAGCGCATTTCCGGGCCCGGCGGACCCGATGTCACATTCGAGATTGCGCCCGCCGAACGCACGCGGCTGCTCGAGGGCCTTGACGATATCGGACTGACGCTCAAGCACACGGGCGACATCGCGAACTGGGAGCAGCGCGCCGCCGCGGCGCAACCGTGGATTCAATCGGTGCGGGACAGCCGCTGACAAACAGGGAGAACGCGCCATGAGTGTGCGAAAGAAATTCAAGGCCATCATGACGGGCAAACGGCTGGTGCTGATGCCGGGCGCTTATGACGCGCTGTCGGCCCGCATCATGGAAGCCGAGGGCTTCGAGGCGATTTGCGCCGGCGGCTATGCGGCGATCGGCTCGATGCTGGCGCAGGCCGATATGGGTCAGTCGAATATGCGCGACTACGCCGATCATTACGGGCGCCTGGCTGGGGCGGTCGAGGTGCCGGTCTATGTCGACGCCGATACCGGCTTCGGCGGCGTCAACAATGTACGGCAGATGGTGCGCGCGTTCGAGGCCGCCGGCCTCGCCGGTGTCTTCATCAGCGACCAGGTGTTTCCGAATCGCTGCGGCTATCTGCCCGGCAAGCAGGTGATCCCGGTCGAGCAGATGCTGGCCAAGATCAAGGCTGCGCTCGATGCGCGCCGCGATCCGGATTTCTTTATCGCCGCGCGGACCGACGCCGCCGGCGTCGATGGCATCAACGCCGCGATCGCGCGCAGCCAGCTTTTCATGGAAGCGGGCGCCGACATGGCCAAGCCGATGGGCGTCGATACCATCGAGGACATCAAGCGCGTCATGCGCGAGGTGGGCGGCCCGCATATGGCGACGCTGTCGCAGGCGGCCGGCCTCAAGAAGCGCAGCCTCGAGGAGCTTGAAGCTGCCGGAGTGGTCGCCGCGACATTTCCCTCGCTCGCGCTGTTTGCCGCCGCGCAGGCGGTGCGCAACGTGCTGCGCATTCTCAAGCGCGAGAATTCGCTCACCGCGACCTTCGATCATCTGCTGCCGCTTGAGGATTATTACGAGCTGGTCGGCCTCAAAGCGATGCTCACGCGCGAGGAAAGCTACGACAAGGCGGCTGCAGCGCTGGCGCACAAGCGCGCGGCCGAATAGCCGGGCATGAAGGCCACGCTCGCTATTGCGCTCTGCCTGCTCATTGTTGCGCCGGCCGCGCACGCGGAGGATTTTTACAAGGGCAAGCAGATCCGCCTGATTGCCGGTTTTCCGGCCGGCAACGATTACGACCTCGGCGCGCGGCTGCTGGCAAAATACCTGCCGAAATACCTTCCCGGCCAGCCCAACATCATCGTGCAGAACATGCCACAGGCGGCGAGCGTGGTCGCCGCCAACTACCTTTACATCCAGGCGCCGCGCGACGGCACCGTGCTCGGATCGTTCTCACGCAACATCGTCAACGACGCGCTGACCGGCCAACCCAACGTGATGGTCGATCCGCGGCACCTGATCTGGCTCGGCGCCACCTCGCGGCCGTCACGGGTTTGCGCGCGCTGGTCCACCGCACCGGTGAAGACGCCGGCCGATCTGTTCACCCGGGAATTCATCGTCGGCGCTGCCGGCGCTACGTCCTCGCTGGCGATTTTGCCGACCGTGCTCAACAAGGTGCTGGGCACCAAATTCCGCATTGTCGAAGGCTATCAGGGCATGGGCGATGCGATGCTGGCGATGGAACGCGGCGAGACGCAGGGCATCTGCAGCTCCTATGCGCAATTCCGCATCGCCGACCAGCTCATCCATGACGGCAAAATCACCTTCCTGTTGCGCGCGGAGGAGGCGCCCATCGCCGAACTCCCCGACGTTCCGTCGATCTTCGACTACGCCAAAACCGACGAACAGCGCCAGCTCATGCGCTTCGTGTTTTCGTCGACCGAGTTCGGCCGGCCTTACGCATTTCCGCCGGAGGTGCCGGCGGACCGCGTGCAGATCATGCGCAAGGCGGTCGCGCAAGCGGCAGGCGATCCGGACCTGCTCGCCGAGGCCGCCGCAATAAAAATGGACATGACTTTTACGCCGCCGGATCATCTGGAACAGCTTGTGGCGAATCTCTACAAGACGCCGCAGCCGGTGATCGAAACCGTCAAGGCGCTGCTGCCGAACGAAAAGTAGGCCGGTTTCGTTCATGGATTTGCAACCGGGCGGCGACTATTGATACGTTCGCAACAAACCAGCCACGCGCAAGAAACCAGCCGACTCCATGCTGACGGACCGACATAGATTATTTGCCGCTCTGGCCGGGGCACTCGCGCTTGCGGCCTGCGCCGCCTCGTCTACGTCGACAACCACGTCGGACCTGACCCCGTCGGCCACAGCATCCGCCCCGGCACCCGCGGCCGCCGGCCTTTCGGCGGCGCAACGCGACCTTACGCCAGACGAAAAGAAACTTGTCATCAATGCGCTTTCGTCGTCACTGACCAATCCGGGAAGCGCGAAGTACCACTGGACGAAATTTCCGACGGTCCCCGAGACCGACCAGCCCGTCTACTGCGCGACCGTGGATGGCAACAGTCCCCATGCCGCCTATAACGGCCGGCAAACGTACATCGTCGACACCAAGGTGACTGGCGGCCACATTACCGCAGCCGTGCTCGGACTGATCGCGGGCGGCAAGGACGCCGCGATCGTCGTCAACATGTGCGCGACCCACGGACTCGATCCGAACAAGGCCACTTAAGCCGCTGAATTTACGCCGGCGTCCATTCTTCGGCGCTGGCGCCGGCCAGCGACTGCACGCGCGCTTCATCGGCGGCGAGTTCGCGCGCCGGGCCGGAATAGACCACGTGGCCATCGTCGAGCACATAGGCGTGGTCGGCGATTTCGAGACTCATGCGCACGTTTTGTTCGACCAGCAGAACGCTTATGCCCTCTTCGCGCATCTTCGCCACGATACGGAACACTTCGCGCACGATGAGCGGCGCCAGCCCCTGCGACGGCTCGTCGAGCATCAGGAGCTTCGGGTTGATGAGCAACGCGCGGGCGATCGACAGCATTTCCTGCTCGCCGCCGGACAGTTGCCGTCCGCGATTGTGTTTGCGCTCTTCGAGCCGGGGAAACAGCTTGTAGACGCTCGCCGGCGTCCACGGACCGGGACGCTCAAGCGGCACCAACAGGTTCTCATCCACCGTGAGATTGGGAAAGATCCTGCGGCCTTCCGGAACGTAGCCGACGCCGAGCGCGGCGACGCGGAACGGCGGCCAGCCGGTGGTTTCGGTGCCGAAAATCCGTACGTGGCCCTCGCGCGGCGGCGTCAGACCCATGAGGCTGCGCAGCGTCGTGGTTTTGCCGGCGCCGTTGCGGCCGAGCAGCGCCGTGACTTTGCCTTCGGCGGCCTCCAGGCTGACGCCGTGCAGGATGTGGCTCTTGCCGTAATAGGTGTGCAGCCCCTCGGCGCTCAACGCGGCGGTCATGCGGCCTGCCCCAGATACGCGGTCTGCACCGCTTTGTTCGCCGCGATTTCCTGCGGTGTGCCTTCGGCGAGAAACTTGCCCTGATCGAGCACCATGATGCGATCGGCAAGGTGAAAGACCACACGCATATCGTGCTCGATCAGCACGATCGTCAACTTGCTGTCCTTATGCAATTTGCGGATGAGCTGGGTGACGTTGTAGGTTTCCTGATCGCCCATGCCTGCGGTCGGCTCGTCGAGCAGCAACAGCCGCGGCTTCAGTGCAAGCGCCATCATGATCTCGGTCGCGCGCTGATCGCCGTGTGCGAGTTCGCCCACCAGCCGGTTCGCGCTCGCGGTCAGGCCGCTCATCTCGAGCAACCCGTCGACCCGCGACTTGACGTCGTTGTCGGCCTCCTGCGGCTGCCACATGCGCACCCGGTAGCCGCTCGCCACCTCCACCGCAATCTTGAGATTTTCGCGGATCGACAGCTCGGGAAACACTTCGGTGATCTGGAACGTGCGGGCGATGCCGCGCCACACCCGCCGCGCCGGCAACAGGCCGGAAATATCCTCACCGTCGAAAATGATCTGCCCGGAAGTCTGGGTGAGAAAGCCCGATATCAGGTTGAAGAAGGTGGTCTTGCCGGCGCCGTTGGGACCGATCACCGCGCGCAATTCGCCAGGCTCGACCGTCATCGATACCCTGTCGACGGCGACAAGGCTGCCGAAATGCTTGGAGACGTTCTCCACGCGCAACAGGCTCACGATGCCACCTTTCGCCGAATGATGCCGAGCACGCCGCGCGGAAAGAATAGCACGACCAGTACGAAGAACAGGCCGATAAACGACATCCAGTTCTGCGTTTCGCTCGAAATATAGTCCTGCAGCACCAGAAAGATCGCCGCGCCGATCAGAGGGCCCCAAAAACTGCGCATGCCGCCGAGCACCGCCATGATAACGAAATTGCCGGACTGATCCCAGCGCAATGCGCGCGGATCGACGAAGTCGTTCATCAGCGCGAACAGCGTTCCAGCAATGCTGACGAAGAAGCAGGAAATCACCCAGGACATCCAGATGTGCTGGTCGACCGGTATGCCGAGGAAGCGCGCGCGGCGCTCGTTCTCGCGGATCGCCAGCAGCGTGCGGCCGAACGGCGAGCGCAGCAGGAACGCCATTGCCGCCGCCGACACCGCGAAAACCGCCAGGACGAAATAATAGAACGCCTTGTTGCTGTCGAGAATGTCGATCGACGTGAAACCGAGATTGAGCGGGACGCGGTGCCAGGCGCTGACGCCGTCGTCGCCGCCGGTGAGCGAAAACCACTGGAAGGCAATGAAGTAGAATACCTGGCCGAAGGCGATGGTGCACATGGCGAAATAGACGCCGCGCAACCGGGCGATCATCGGGCCGATCAGGGCCGCGGCGACGGTACCCAGCACGATGCCGGCCAGCATGCCCACCGGCGTGCTCGGATAGACGTATTTGATGGTCAGAGCAGTGCCGTAAGCGCCAAGACCGAAATAGGCGGCATGGCCGAACGACAGAACGCCGGTGTAGCCGAGCAGGAAATTGAGCGCCATCGCAGCCAGTGCATAGATCACGACGCGGCTGCCGAGTTCGACGTAACTGCCGACCATCGGCAGCCAGAACGGCGCGCTGAGCAGCATTGCCCAAACCAGCACGTCGCCGGCGCGCTTGTCGAACTTCGGCATCAGAAGCGGCCCTCCTCGCCGAGGAGGCCACGCGGCCGCACGATCAGCACCGCCGCCATCATCACATACATGACCGCTTCGCTCGCGGAGGGCAGGAACACGGTGGTAACACCGGAAACGACGCCGATCAGAATGCCGCCAATCAACGTGCCCGGCAGCGAGCCAAGACCGCCGACAATGATGGCGATAAAGCTCGGCATGATCAGATTGTCGCCGACCGTTGGCTGCAACCCCAGCATGCCGGACGCCAGCACGCCGGCGAGACCGGCGAGATAAATGCCGAGGCCGAAATTCAGATTGCGCAACACCCGCACATTGACGCCGAGCACGGAGACGGTCTCGAGATCGAGCGTGCCGGCGCGGATGCGGACGCCGAGCCGCGTATAGTTGAGAATGAAGAACAACCCGCCCACCGCCGCGGTCACCAGCAGCACCATGAACACCCGGTAGCCGGTGAGGAAGAAATATTGGTAGCTGAGCGGCCGCGACAGCCAGCTCGGGATCTGAAACGGCAGGCTCTGCGCGCCCCAGATGAAGCGCGTACCGTCCTCGATCATAAAGGCCAGACCGAATGTCAGGAGCAGGCTGTAGAGCGGATCGCGCCCGTAAAGCTGGCGGATCAACACCCGCTCGACCGCTATGCCGATAAAAGCGACGAGGAAGGGTGACGCCAGCAGCGCTCCCCAATAGCCGAGATAAGGGATGAGCGTGTAGGCGAGATAGCCGCCGATCGCCAGAAACCCGCCGTGGGCAAAATTGATCACGCCGGACAGATTGAGGATGAGCGACAAGCCAAGCGCCATCAGCGCGTAGAACGCGCCAATGATGAGGCCGTTGAAGACGTTGAAAAGAACAAGCTGTGTCATACGTCGTTCAACGTCTTAGCTGCCCGCAGCTCGCGCCGCAAATGCGCCGGCGCGAATACGGTCAACTGCCCCCGACGTCAATTGTTAACCCCACACCTGCCCCGGAAATTCCGGACGCCGCAGATCGGCGGCGCCCGGTCATCGTCAAGCCGTCAGGACGGCCATGTCATCTTGCAGCCGGTCCCCTCGACCGAGAGAGCAGCCTCGTCGCCTTTGACCAACTTATTGACCTTGAACAGATCTTCCGGATCCCCGCCCTTCGGCGCCGGCTGCGACTGACCGACGAACAGTGTCGGCATCAGCTGGTTGTCGCCGACGCGGTAATACGGATTGTTAGGCATCAGCGCGACCTCGGGTGGCAGCACCAGGCCTTGCATCGCTTTGGCCATTTTAATCGGCTCGAGCGACTTCGCCTTCTCGGCGGCAAGCTTACAGGTGTGGATCGCCGCGAAGCCGAACCAGGTGCGGGCAGTCGGTACGTTGCCGTTGGCGCGCTTTCGAATATCGGCGACGAACTGCTCGACGTGCGGCACGCCGGGCTGCTTCCAGTACCATTCGAATACCCAGTCGCCGAACAGCGCTTCCGGGGGCAAGCCCTTGTTCACTTCGAGTTCCTGCTGCGCGCCGGCGATGTGGATTTTCTGGTTGAGGCCGAACTGCACCGCCTGCTTGAGGCAGTTGATCATGTCGTCGCCCGCAAGCAGAAGGATGAGCGCGTCGGGATTGGTGGACTGGGCCTTGATCAGATTGGCGGAGAAGTCGGTGGTACCGAGCGGCGTGTAATCGGCACCAAGCTCCGTGCCGTTTGCCGTCTTCAGGCTGGCCTCGAAGCCCTGCTGGAGCGAGTGGCCGAACGCGTAGTCTGTGGTGATGAAGTACCACTTCTTGCCGTAGGCATCGAGCAACACTTTGGAGACCGAGTTGGTTTCCATGCGCGTCGTGTTGCAGACGCGGAAGACGTTCCAATGGCATTGCGTGCCGGTGACACTATCGGTGTGACCGCCAGGCACGATGTGGAACACGCCCTTCTGATTGCTCTCGTTCGCCATGGCTTGCGCCAGCGCGGAGTTGATATTGCCGATCAGGAAGTTGACCTTGTCACGGTCGATCAGCTTGTCGGCCTTCTGCACCGCGGTGGCGGTGTCGCCGCTGGTGGAGTCCTCGACCAGCAGTTCGACCTTACGGCCAAGAATGCCGTTGTTGGCGTTGATCTGGTCGAGCGCGAGTTGTGCGCCGATCAATTCGTTCTTGCCGAGTGCGGCGAAGGTACCGGTCAGCGGATTATCGAGACCGATCTTGACCGGCTCGTCGGCCAGCGACTTCACCACAAATGGACTGGCGACCTGCATTGCGCCAAGCGCAAGACCGGCCTTGAGCACCGTGCGCCGCCTGACGGGCACGCCGATGAGATCCTTGGACATTTTCTCTCCCTCAATTTGATTGGGCCGCAAAATACTGGCCACGTCTAATGTCGGTCCTATATGCCCAAATTGTCCGTTCCATACAATCATACGATTGTCATATGCCGGTCCCTTGGCCCCGCGGGAATGTACGGATATCGACTTTTTGCTCGTAAGATATGCCGCAACCAATGACTTTCCGTGAGTTAACCCGGTTCGAACCCGGGTGGGGTTGGGCCAAAGCCCCATGACGCGGTGAGACAAAGCGCCGCTCCCCGCGCTCCGTTTGTAGTAAACGGCGCCGGCAAGCCGCCTAGCAATTAGGCGCGTAGGCGCGTCTGTTTGTGGTTTCCACCCGCGGGTTATTTGGTTCGCCGCCATCAAGGCGGCGCATACATCGTCCGGGCGTCGACCGTGAACGCCTTTCGGGAATCCGGGTCGAGATAAAACATATGACCGCCGCGGTAGAGCTTGAGCTGAGTGCGCTCTTCCCCATCAAGCGGCGGCAAGTGGTCGAGCACGTAACGCGTTACGGCGTAGGGCGTGATCATGTCGCTGTAACCGTGCGCAACCATCAGATGGAACGACGGTGTGAGCGCGAGCAATACGCGCAAATCGTCGGCGACGCTCGGCTGACTGTGACCTGAACTCTCCCAGTCCCATTTGCCGATGATGTCGGGGGCGAGCAGGTTGTAGGTTACGTCGGTCTTGAAGCCGAGCTCATCGCGCGCGTAGGCGACGAATGCGCCGCCGTAAGCGCGCACCAGGCCGTCGAGGATCGGATCGGGGCCGCGTGGCGATGGCGATTCGGGATATGGATCGTCGGAAGCGAACGTCGCATCGTAGCGGCTGACAATCTTGTGGCTGCCGCCAGCGAGATTCTTTATGTATTCGTCGCGAATGAAGCCGCGTCCTTCGGCGACAATATCCTGCGGCAGCCCGGTCACTTGCGCGACGCGGGCATAAAAGGTCTTCGCCGCGTTGCCTTGCAACGCCGGGCCGGCAAGCGTCGACAGGTAATCGGTCAGCGCGAAATGCTCGGCTTGCGCCAGTGCATCCTTGCTGAAGGTGCCTTTGCGTTCGAGTTCGGCTGCGGCGAGCGAAGGCAATTGCAGGGCGGCGCCGAGCGCGAAGCGATCGCCGCCGAACTGGAAGGCGCCTTCGAGCATCGGCGAGGCCATCAGGATTCCGGAAATGACGATGCCCTGACCGTCCTGCACCGCGCGCGCGACCTTGGCAGCGCGGAAACCGCCGTAGCTTTCACCGAGAATGAATTTCGGCGAGCCTGAGCGGCTGTTCCTGGCGACATAGAGCGCCATCACCTTGGCCATCGACTCGGCGTCGTTGTGCACGCTCCAGAACGCGCTGGCGCCATCGGGCTTGGCGGCCCTGCTCCAGCCAGTGCCGACCGGATCGATCAGCACCAGATCGGTGAAGGCGAGCCAGGTATCGGGATTATCGACGAGATGAGCATTGGCGGCGTCTTGCCCGTTCGGGCCGAACTGGACGATGCGCGGACCAACCAGCCCGAGATTGAGGAATGCCGATGCGGCGCCTGGTCCGCCGTTGAAAACGAAAGTGATTGGCCGTGTCCCCGGGTTGTCGGTCTTGACCATATAGGCGGTGTAGAAGATGGCCGCCGAACGCTCGCCGGACTGATTGAAAAGCGCGAGCGTTCCGGCGGTTGCCGTATAGGCAAGCTTGCCGGTACCGAGATCGGTCGCGTGCTCGGTGACTGCGTCGCCCGGCAGCAGCGAAAGGACGCCGGGACCGTCCTGCTGCGGCGGACCGCCGTCGCGGCCCGGCCCGCCGCCTTGCTGGCCCTGATCCTGATGGTTCATCCGATCGCCGCCGCGGCCCGGATGATCCTGGGCGACCGCGGTGGAGGCGGCAGCGGCGGCAAACATCAATGCAACGAAAATGCGACGCGAATCAATCATGATCGTTTTCCGGAATTGTGCCGAGCGTTTCGCACGCCGTCATTCAAGCTCGATGGCGCCTTCGATCTCGATTGCAAGCGCCACGCCTTCGACCGACAACGTGACTTTGGCCGGCAGAGCCTCATTTCCTTTCAGCCGGCCGCCGCTGACCGCGGCCCGCACCGCCTGCTCGATTTCGCGCTGCGAGGTGATGCCGACTTTCTTGAGAAATTTACGAACGCTGACATTGAGTGCTTCTTCGTTCATGATCGCCTCGTGAAAGTGCCGGAAAGATGGCCGGCTCGCCTAGCATTTTATCCCTGTACAGCGGCCGAAACGACGGCCAAAAACGCGCGATCCGAGCCGGTAGACAACGGCAATCAGATCGGGGAAGTTCGGCTTCCGGCCGCGCGGCCGGCAATAAACTCAGCCGGCAGAATCCGACCGGCAGAATTTGGCGTTGGAGGCGTCCGCAAATGCCCTTTCCCCGCGCTTCGAAGGCTCTCGCGCGTTTCACCGTGCTCGATCTGACCCGCGTGCGGTCGGGGCCGACCTGTGTGCGGCAGCTTGCCGACTGGGGCGCCAATGTCATCAAGATCGAGACGCCGCCCGGCGTCGAAGAGCCGATGGGCGGGCCGCGCGAAGGTGGCGATTTTCAGAACCTGCATCGCAATAAGCGCAGCATGACGCTGAACCTGAAAATGCCGGAGGGCATCGCTGCGTTCAAGCGCATGGTGAAAAAGGCCGATGTCGTGGTCGAGAATTTCCGGCCCGACGTGAAGAAGCGGCTCGGCATCGACTACAAGGCTCTCGCCAGGATCAACCCGCGCATCGTCTATGCCAGCATTTCCGGTTTCGGCCAGGACGGGCCCTATGCCAACCGTCCGGGATTCGACCAGATCGCGCAGGGCATGGGCGGGCTGATGTCCGTCACCGGACTGCCTGGGCAAGGCCCGGTGCGCGTCGGCATCCCGATCGCCGATCTGAGCGCCGGCTTGCTCGCGTCCATCGGCATCATGGTGGCGTTGCTCGAGCGCGAGAAATCCAAAAAGGGCCAGCACATCACGACATCGCTTCTGCAGGCGCAAATCTTCATGCTGGACTTCCAGGCCGCGCGCTATCTGGTGCAGGGCGAGGTGGCGAAACAAGCCGGCAACAATCATCCGACCAGCGCGCCGACCGGCGTGTACAAGACCGACGACGGCTACATCAATATAGCCACTGCCGGGCAGACGATCTGGAAGCGGTTCTGCGACGCTATCGGAGCGCCGGCGCTGGCGCAAAATCCGGATTATGCCAACGGCGCGGCGCGCTCCAAGAACCGCGATGCGCTCGACGTCGAAATCAACCGTCTTCTGGTCGGACGCACCAGCACCGAATGGATCGAGCGCCTGAACGCCGCCGGCGTGCCGTGCGGCCCGATCTATGCGATCGACAAGATGTTCGCCGACCCTCAGGTCCAGCATCTCGGCATTGCGCAGAGCGTGACCAAAAAGGACAAGAGCAAGATGCGGCTGGTCGGCCAGGGCGTCACGCTGTCGCGCACGCCGTCACGTCTGGTGGCGCGGCCGCCGGAGCTTGGCGAACATACCGACGCGGTGCTCAAGGAATTCGGGTTCAGCGCGCGCGATATTGCCGCGCTGCATAAGGCAAAAGCGGTGTGATGATTCACATTCACTGTCATGCCCCGCGAAGGCGGGGCATCCAGTAAACGAGACGCATGAGTTCGACGCGAGATTCTGTGAATACGGGATCATCCGCCTTCGCGGATGATGACGCGAAAAAAAGACGAGGAGTTCAGCCATGACCGACAAAATGCTCTCCCGCAAGGAAGGGGGCGTCGGCTATGTGACGTTCAACAATCCCGAGCGGCTCAATGCCGTGTCGCTGGACATGTGGGATGCGACCAAGCGCATCCTGGACGGCTTTGCCGCAGACAGCGACATCCGCGTCGTCGTGCTGACCGGAGCCGGCGGCAAGGCCTTCGTATCCGGCGCCGATATCTCAAAATTCGAAAGCGAGCGCGCCAATCTGGAAGCCTCGCGCGCGTATTCGAAAAGGGCGGATGCCGCCTATTCCAGCATCTATGAATTTCCAAAGCCGACCATCGCCATGATCCGCGGCTATTGCATCGGCGGCGGCCTTGGGCTCGCGATTTGCTGCGATCTGCGCATCGCGACCGATAATTCCCGCTTTGCGGTCCCTGCCGCGAAGCTCGGCATTGGCTACGGCTACGTCGGCTTGAAACGGCTGACCGACACTGTCGGTCCGGCCTTCGCCAAGGAAATCTTCTACACCGCGCGGCAATTCGATGCCCAGGAAGCGCTGGCGATGGGGCTCATCAATCGCGCCGTGCCGTCGGCCGAGCTCGAAACCTACGTCAAAAGCATGACCGACATGATCTGCGCCAACGCGCCGCTCACCATCAAGGCAGTGAAATACACCGTTGGCGAAATTCTCAAAGACGAGACTAAGCGCAGCGTCGCCAAGACCGTCGAGATGGTGGAGACTTGCTACGCCAGCCGCGATTTCACGGAAGGCCGCACCGCCTTCATGGAAAAGCGCAAGCCGGTGTTCACGGGCACCTGAACGCGCCGTCACTCCGCTTTTACACCGGCGAACTTCACCACCTTGGCCCATTTCGCGGTCTCGTCGGTAACGAGCTTGCCGAATTCCGTCGGACTCATCGGCATCGGCTCGCCGCCGAGTTCGTGGAAGCGCGCCACCAGCGCCGGCTTGGCCAGCACGGCGTTGACGGCGGCATTGAGCTTATCGACGATTTCGGGTGGCGTGCCTTTGGGCGCGCAGATGCCGAACCACACGAACACCTCGTAGCCCGGCACTGTTTCGCCGATGGTCGGTACTTCCGGAATGCCGTCGACCCGCTTCGCCGTAGTCACGCCGAGTGCGCGGACCCTGCCGGCCTGGATCTGCTGGATTGAGCCCGGCAGGTTGTCGAACATCACCGGAATCTGGCCGCCGAGCAGATCGGTCATCGCCGGGGCCGTGCCGCGATAGGCCACGTGGGTCAGTTTGATGCCGGCCATCGCCTCCAGCAATTCGCCCGACATGTGCGGCGAGGTGCCGACGCCGCCGGAACCGAAATTAATCTTGCCCGGACTGGCCTTTGCCATGGCGATGAATTCGGCCAGCGTCTTGGCGGGAAATGCCAGATTGGTTTCCATGACATTGGCGAGCTTCATGGTGCCGGCGACCGGGGCACTGTCGCGCACGAAATCGAAAGAGATGTGTTCGTAGAGCGTGGCGTTGATGGCGTTGTTCGGAGCGACGAATCCGATGGTGTAGCCATCGGGCGCCGACGACAGCACGTCGGCCATGCCGACATTGCCGCCGGCGCCGACGCGGTCCTCGACAACGACGGCCTGGCCGAGCTGCTCCGAAAGGTACTGTGCGAGGATGCGTCCGATCGTATCGTTGGGGCCGCCGGCGGCGAACGAAACGATGAAGCGTATTGGCCGCGTCGGATAATCGAGCGCAGCGGCGGGATTGCCCCAAGCGAGCAGCGCAAGCAGCACGGCGAGCGGACAAACGGATTTGACACCGGGAAGCGTCATGGCGTTTTCCCATTTCTCACCTCTCCCCGCGTGCGGGGAGAGGTCGAGCGAGCGGAGCGAAGCGAGGGTGAGGGGGTCTTTCCGCGAGTCTGAACGCCACGAATTTCCTTAACGGCGCTGCGGACAGTACCGCTATTCATAACCAACGGAGACGCCCCTCATCCCGACCTTCTCCCCGCACGCGGGGAGAAGGAGTCGCTACGGAATCTTCTTCACCACTTTCGTATCCAACCCGAACGCGCGCGCCGCATTACCGCCGAGGATGTTGCGCTTGGCGGTCTCGTCGAGGAACGGCAAGTCGTAGATCACGCCCGGCAGATCGAAATCCCAGTGCGGATAATCTGACGACCACATCAGCTGAGTATCGGCCTTGATCATCTTGAACGTCGCTTCGAGGATCGACAGGTCGGCCGGCACTTCCATCGGCTGCGACGAGTAGTACATCTCGCGCATATATTCGCTCGGCTTGCGCTTGAGCGACGGGCAGTCCGATGTGCGCATCATGTAGGAATGGTCGAGTCGCTGCATGAGCGAATAGGCCCAGGTCAGGCCGCTTTCGATCCACATCACCTTGAGCTTGGGGAATCGCTCGGGCAGGCCGTTGATCACCCAGTTCGTCATGTGGATCATGTTGAACCACATGAAGCCCAGCGAATGCACCGAGATGAAGCGATTGGTCATCTGCAGCGCCCGATCTTCCCAGCTATAGGCGGCGTGGAACGAAATCGGCTTGCCCATTTCTTCGAGCAGCGCGTAGGTTTTCATGTAGGCGTTGTCGTGCACCGGCTTGTAGCGCGGCGACGTCACCATAAAGCCGACGACGCCTTTCTTGTCGCCGAAATCCTTCACCGTCCTGTAGGCGGCCTCCGGATCGTTGAACGGGATGTACAGCATCGAGATCAGCCGCGGCTCGATGGCGAGGACGCGTTCGCAGAGCCAGCGATTGTAGGCCCGGCACAGCGCGACCTCGATCTCGACCTGGGGATGCAGGCCGAGGAACAGCATCGGCGTCGGAAACATGCAGGCGTAATCGACGCCCATTGTGTCCATCCAGTCGAGCGTCATGGCGACGTCGCGATGCCGGCCGTCAGCCGGCACCTTCTGATGCCGGCGCAGGTTGGAGCGGGTGATACGGCCGCCGATATTTTGATTGCCGACCGACGAATTGAGCAAGCCGGAGCGCCCCGGACGCTGCGCCGAATCAATCACGTCGTGGCGAATGACCGGGCTTTCGATGTACTGAAACACCTCCTTGTAGGATTCGTTCTCGTAATGATGCGCGTCGACGTCGACGATCAGAAAATCCTGATAGTTGCGCGCATGGGCCTGCTGCGCGGCATGTTCGAGATGTTTCGCGCTCGAGAAGTCGTCGAAATTGAGCTTGCGGACGTCGCTCGGAACCGTATCCATCGTTTGCTCCTATTGAGCGGGACGCATGATCTCTCCGGAAAATCGGTAGCTGTTTTTCCGGATCATGCGTCAGGCCACGACATAAATGTCGTCGCCGCGCCGCACCACCTCGAATTTCTTCAGCTTGAGCTTGCGGTCGCCCATGCATTGCCCGGTCTTGAGATCGTATTCGTAACCGTGCCAGGGACAGACGAAGTGCATCTCGTCGGCAAATGTCTGGCCCTGGTAGGTGCGGTCCTCGGCGATCAGATCGACAACCTTGTTGATGAGGATTCCCTCGCAGGCCGGACCGCCGGAATGAACGCAGTAGTTGCTGTAGGCGTAATACGCGCCGTCCTGATGAAACACGCCGATCTCGTTCTTGCCGGCGGTCACGATGCGCCGGTCGCCCTCCGGCAACTCCGATGCCTTGGCGACAAACCATTCTGCCATTGAACGTTTCTCATGCGTTTGCGCGTCATTATAGGTTGGCAATGGCCGAGCCAACAAGGGCACATCTCATGAGGCTCGGCGCCCGCGCTATCCATCGGCGCCGAGCCAATTTATGCTCCGTCAAAAGTCCTATTGGGAGGAACATCATGGCCGACGCGCAAGATGAGCCGAAGCTTTTGCTGCCTTTCCTGCGACCGTTCTACGAGGCCGCCATTCCGCTGTCGTGGCTGGTGATCCGCTGCGCGGTAGGCTGGAATCTGCTGGTGCACGGCTGGAACAAACTGATAGTCGGTCCGGCGCCAAACCTCATCAAAGGTTACGCCGACATCAACTTCAACCCGCCGGAGGTCTGGTTCTGGGTGTCGACCATGAACGAGACCGTGGCCGGCATCGCGCTGATCCTTGGACTTTTCACCCGTTTTTTCGCAGCAGCGGCGGCGATCGAGATGCTCGTCATCACCGCTCTCTACTGGAACACCGGCTTCGCCTGGACGCGGCGCGGCTACGAATATGTCCTGATGTGGGGTCTCATTTGTTTCGCGATCGCGCTGCGCGGCGGCGGACCATATTCCCTCGATCGCAGGCTTGGCCGAGAGCTGTAGCGGCAATCCGGATTGCTGCGCCCTTGTGTCCCGTCCGCGACGCCGCTACATACTGCGCCGCAACGCTCAAGCCTTGTCGTGGAGAGGTGGCAGAGCGGTTGAATGCACCGCACTCGAAATGCGGCATACGGGCAACCGTATCGGGGGTTCGAATCCCTCCCTCTCCGCCAATCTGTCTTCATAAGTTATTGATTTATAACAGTATTATTTGATCATTTCGATAGCGGCCCTAGCAGCTGCCCTACTGGCGGCGGGGGCGTTCAGTGATGCGCCGAACAGAAATTTGAAGGACGCGGCGGCCGTGGGGTCAGAAAATGGCAGACGATTACGCGTACGCGATCAATCAATGCGACGTACCGCCCGAGAGGCGCGCCGCGCTTGAGTCGTATCGGGACAAGCGGCGTCTCTGGCTCTCGTGGATCGACAAGGATGAGCACCATGCCATCTGGCAAGTTCTGTCGTCGATGGCGTGGACGGACGCCTCGTTCAAGATGCTCAGCCACTTTGCGATGGGGGATGAGAGCAGCGCCCTGAGCAACACACTACTGGGCCAAGCGCTGATTGATGGCCATGTCGCTACTCAGGTCCTCGCGATCCGCAGGCTAGTCGATGATCGCAACGGTGATGTCATCTCGATCCGCAGATTGGTGAAGGATTTGAGACGTAACTTTGCTCTCTTCACGCGAGAAAATTTCGTTTGCTTCGATGGGTTGCCCTACGACTACGACGTTGTCCAGCATAACGAGATGATGCAGCGCGTCGGCCATGGATTCTTTTGGGGTCAAACGTCAGGGCCTGCCGCCTGGAGCACTTCGCGGATGGCGCATGAGCAGTTCGATCGGCTGGCGGGCATTGATTCAGCCGCAAGGCGCCGTGAAGACTGTCTTCCCGCGTCTCTCCTCGCAACAATTGAGCGGTGGCTCGATGAAAGCGATGCCGACGAGCTTGCACAATGGAGCCACGCTTACCTCGCTCATGCCGGCGGCCCTGATGCTCGGAAGAGGATTTCCGATCTTCTTGTGACGGCAAACAAGATCACCGATGCCATCAAGGCGCTGGCGCGTGTAACCGAAGCGATCTCGGCGTGGTTGCTCTTTGCCGGCGGCCGATCGAACAGTCTGATGCCGGTCGCCCAATTTAATCCTTTTGAGAAGCTGGACAGGGCTATCATGCAACCGGGCACGGAGGACAACGCACGTAAGACTTGGGATCGCCTCAGCGACGAGCGAAATCGGTACCTCGATAATGTCGAGGCAGAGCTAATCGGGCCGGTCCAACCAAAGCCTTCAGAAACGCCGAGCCCAACGTATGTCGATCGCCTCATGTCGGCTGCTGCTGCCGACGATAAGCAGCGGATGGAGCAGTTGTGCGACGAAGAGATTGCCGCCACCCTGCGCGACATTCGAGGCCAAACCAAAACGAGTTAGCGATGCCTAAACTTCGCTAGCTCCGCTCGGCGTTCGTCGCTCGCCCGGTACTCTTTGAGTTCCAGTGCGTCGATTGTGCGCCTTAGTGCCGAGCATCGTTTAAGGAAAATCTCGAAGTCTTTTTTGGGTATCGGCCTTTTCCGATTGAAAATGCTGATTTCGACGTTTTCGGTTTGCAGATAGACGGCTCCGTTAGCCTTGGTCCACCACAGTCCGTGTAGATAATCATTGCGCAAGTTAGTCAGCGACTGAAATTCGGAGATGACCGCTTCGTATGAGGGGTCGTTCTTTCGCCGATCGTTGCCGGGAAAAAACCGTAGCAATGCGCTCATAACCTTTACACGCGCGCCGTTGCTTCCCAAAGGTCGGAAGATTTGCTGCCCGGGTGAAAAACCCCTCGATTTTTTATTGATCTCAAGTTTTGCATCGGCGTCGGGGTAAAGAAGCAAGTCTAAGAAATCTATCATCGCCTCTTCGATATGAACCCAATCACCAATCAGTTCGCCGAATAATGCTTGCATCTCTGGATTAGCAATTCCGGCGCGCCACGTTCCGAATTCTCGCGGATCGATCCTTTGACTGTATTGAGGCTGTTTCGATTTTTCGGGTTTTGTCATGGACGCGCCCCAGAGCGGAATCTCAACGATATAACGAGGGGCGGTCTTAACACCCCTTGTGGCAGGCCCTCACTCCCCGATCACCGTGCGATTGCCCAAGACATCGAGTTCGTCCGCGACACTCGACTTCGCCAGCTTCACGAGCTCGGCGAACGGCGCGTTCGGCCGGCAGGATCGGCATGATAGGGCCGGAATGAGGCTGGTGACCGCGGCGTCCGGGTGACGATCGATCGTACGCAGGTCGATCGACGTCGTAGTCCGGCAAGCCGGGCATTTAATCCACAGGAACCAATAGCGCGCCTTAATGGCCGCGCCGATCGTCGGCGAGAACAGCATCGGCATGTGACCTTCCTGCCGGGCGCTCCACGTGGCGACCAGGCGTTCGGCATCGGCCAAAACCTGCGGACCGAGGGCACGACGGGCCTCAGCTTCCTTCGCCGCGGCGGCGGCGCGCTCGCTTTCCATCCGGCGCCTATTGAAGCCCATGGGGCATTGAACGCCTTGGAGGGCCATTCGGTCTAGCCACTAGGTCTTGGGGCGGACGGTACCGGACCCGTCAAATGGCAATCCCCGCGGCCCGTCACCGGATAAGGCGGTGCCGCGATCGTTGGTGGGCTCGAAGAACCTTCCGGTTGACCGCCGGGCGCTCTATCGCTGAGCTACCCAAGACAAGAGCCTGGCGAAAGCACCGCGCAACCCGGCGGTCAAGGCGGCCGCGGCCGACATGGGCGCAGCGTGTAGCGACCACCACCACTCTGATGCAGAATTAGGTATACCGCAACGGCGGCGCTCACAGAGCCGGAGATTGAGATGTCGGACCTTGAGGAAGAATGGAAGAAACACATGGCTCCGGCAATTGCTGAGGGCTACACACTCGATCCGCCCGAGTACAGGCGCCTCAACAATTGGACGTTTGTTCTATGGCAGTTGCTATTCACGAAGGTTGAAATTCAGGGCCTCATCGATACAAAGCCCGCGCTCTACGACCAAGCAAATTTCTACGGTCTGTATTCGCGGTTCAGCGCGATGATAGTGACGTATGCACGCTGCTTTGCGTCGGGCGGCGATGGCATTGTAAGGCTTAATGCGAAAGATGCTTTTAGAGGCGAACCAGACTTAAAGAAGCGCCATGATCGAATGATCGACATTCGCAATGGAGTCGTAGCGCATACGGGAGCTCACGAACTAGCGCGGGCCACCATCGGTGTTAAAGAGGATGCCGGTGCGATTGTTGTGAAGCACATGTTTACACCGGCCATGCCTCACAACGAGTATCCGCAATTTCTTGAAGTAGTTGAGCATGCAGAGCGGTACACTATTGGCCAAGTCAACAAGCATATCAATTTTCTGGAAAAGAAACTCGGAAAGACCATCCTTGTTGCGCAACTAAGCAAATAGATTTTCAAGCTGCGTTTTCTGGCGCAAGATTCTTCCGTTCACCCATCGCGCTGAAACATTGAGAAGCGAAGTATGCCCGGATTGCTGGATTTTGCCCCCACCGTCGAGGCGCTTCTGGAAATCGAGCCTGAGGACCTCGGGCTGATCCTGATAGGCTTGGTTCACACAACACCCGGACAGCAAAACTCAAACTTCACGATATCGCAGTTCGTGGTGCCGATTTTCAACGCAAACGTTCCGGGCTATCCGCAGCAGCCACACATCCGACAGACCGTCTCTCGTGCGGTCGCGGAGGCTTGGCAATGGCTACAGACCGAAGGCCTGATAATGCCGGCACCCGACCAGTCGAACGACTGGTTCTGCCTCACGCGGAGAGGCCGCCGTCTCAAAAATCCGGCCGACCTCAACGCGTACAGAAAACGTGGCCTCCTTCCGACAGAAAGTTTGCAGCCCATACTGCTCGAAAAGGTGCGCCCGATGTTCCTGCGTGGAGACTACGACCTCGCGACATTCGAGGCGTTCAAGCAGGTTGAGATCAGAGTTCGCGCCGCCGCTTCCTTGCCGGCGGATATAGTCGGTGTCGAACTGATGCGCACCGCCTTTCATCCAAGCACTGGCGCGCTCACGGAAAAGACGGCCGTCCCGGGCGAAAAACAGGCGCTCTCTGACATCTTTGCCGGTGCCATCGGTCACGCCAAAAACCCGGGCAGTCATCGTACAGTGAACCTCACCGCCATAGAGGCGGCCGAATTGATAGGACTGGCGAGTTATCTGTTGGGGATTGTGGAGATGCGCGTCGCAAGGAATACCTCGACGAGCCCATGAGTGGGTTGGCGTCTTGTGAGCATTATCTCCGAAGCCGTGATGGCCGAGGTTTTGATCGTATTAATTCGCTGCGAGCCCATTTAATCCTGCCAGCCGGTCGTCTCTCCCGCTGACGCCGCGAAGGCCCGCGCCCTTACTCCACCCCCTCCCGGACCCGAGGACCGCGCGGCCACATCCAGCGAGGCGTACCTTACTTCTTTGGAGACTGAACGGGTGAAGAGGTGGGCGCGGTTTGGGCCCTTACCATTGGCGCTGGTGCCGGTGGTCGCTGCTTCACTTTAGACTGGGGCATCTCATAGGAGTCAGCACGAGCCATCAATTTGGCATCCATCCCGAGCAAGTCGGTCGGCTTTTTGGTCTCACCCATTGCGACGGCCTCCCGCTGGGGGCGAACTTGGCGGTGTTGATGCTGGTTTCGGCGCGGGGATAGGTGCAGGCGCTGCAGGCCGCGTCTGAATCTGTGAGGTGCCAGGGTTCTGGCCGCCCTTCACGACGTAACCTTCAGTCAACGGCCTCACTGTTTGCCGCGGGGGATTCGCCATTTTGCTGCCCTTCCCTGTATGGGAGTTCTATATCGATATTGTCCTGCTTTCGCGCAAGGTACACCCGCGGCGTTTCAAAGAGCTGCGTACCTTCAAAATCGTACACAACTACGTCGCGCAGCCGCAACTCACGCAATTTTTCGGTTTCGGAAAAGGCTTCAACCCAACCAGCATAGGTAATTTTCTTATCGAAATCGCGGACATGTACGTACTCGACCTCCGCTTTACCGGAGTTGAAGGTCAGATCCCAAACGTCTTCGTCGCCGTACCGTTTCGTTGCTCCTATCCTCTGCAATAGGCGTGTCATCCACTTGTAGTTTTGCGCGTAGAGCGAAATGATCGCACACGCCGCTGCTACGACCGAAGCTGAGAAAATTAGCTTTGTCGCGTTGGCGTCAAGAAATTCAACATCCTTTTTGAATTGGAAGACTTGAAAATTAAGCCCAGAGATGAATAGGCTGGCCACCCAATAAATACAGAACGTTACGACATACGCTGATAGGCCAAACACAAACGTGCGTCTTAATATCTCCCATTGCTGAGTCGCTCTGTTTGGACCGTAGTTGGCGTCAAACCGCTCCCAGATAATTCCTGGTATAAAAATAATGATGAGTTGAAAGAAGAAGATATCCACGAAAAAAGTCCTTCGCGTGGCGTGGCCAGCAACTATGAGTTGCTTCCGAACGAAGAGCAAGTTTCACTGTGGATTTTGACGCACCCGAGGTGCATTTCAATAATGGCTACCCCAGAGACGCCCGCAGATTCTGCTGGATAGTAAACGGCCGCAGATAGCCCTAACATTAAGCCAGGTGGTGGTGTCTCTTGAGCAAATTCACGGTGATCGAAGGTGGCGGCAAGGACGCGCCGGATCGACACTCCGGGGCGGCGCGATACCACTTTGAACAGCTGATCGTCGAAATCCTGCGTGCGCTTGTTCGCGGCCAAGATGGGGAGCGCCGAATTGCGAGCCACCTTGCGGAGTTTACTCGGCACATGACGGAAACGGACGCGGGCCTGGCGGTGGTTATTGACGACGCCATCACCGAACTGAATGGGGAACTCGACCACCAAGGCGAGCACAACGTTCTCGAGCAACAACGGGAGACTATTGTTCTCCGCGCCTTACAGGTCGCTGCGGAAACCATGGCGAGCGATCCGGGAGCAAAGGGACGGCTGGGGAGCCGACAACGCGTCCTGGATGCCGCGATCGAGCATCTATTCCTGCGTCGTAAGATGGGCGCAAGAGAACAACAGATGGCGCCCAAGACGCCGAAACAACAAAAGGAAGCACTCAATCGTGCATTGGAAAATGGTGCTCGGTTGATGGGCAAAAAGCGTAAGTTGCCGAAGTCCAATGCCCCAAAGCCGGATGACGATACTGTCGCCTGAAATAGAGCTGCATCTTACGATGATGCTGCTAATTCCAAGTAATCCCTCCATGCACTCTCGCTGATCCGGGTCGATCGGCCAAACTTGAGGGTCTTCAATCGCCCCTGCTTGATGTCGATATAGAGTTTGGCGCGGCGCGGTCCTCCGAGCTGAGCAATCTGATCAACCGTATAGAGGCGCTCTGGCCCCACGGATTGGCGTTCGGTGGCCTCGCTTTGCGTCTGCGTGTTCATTGGCCAGCCTCCGATGCCAGCAAATCAAGCAACGTCCCCAGTGGTCCGCTTGCTTCTCCGTTTCCGTTGCGGGTGAGTGCGTGCCGGATGGTATCGGGAGGGACGCCATGCTGGAGCGCAAGGCTGGCGACCACCGCGCTGTCGCGGGCGGCAGTCTCGATCGCGGTGCCGATCTTCTCGGCATTCAAGAAGATTTCCGCGAGCCTTCCATCTTCGAAGTACCCAAGCCCGGCGGTGTACCTAAAGCCATCCGATGTGGTGAAACTGACAAGCGTGTGCTCGCGTCGATCCGGCAGGCGATCACGAGCAGCGACTTGATTTGTGCATGCGTCACTCATCGGTCGTTCCTGATGGCTCTGCCGCGATTAATCCCAGCGCGCGCGCCTTCGCTTCGGCCTTTGCGATTTCTGCTGCCAGCCGAGGCAGGTGCCGCACCTCGGCGGCAAAACCCTTCCCCGGCTTCAGTCTGCCGTCGGCGGAGTACCAGGTGCGCAGGTCAAAGACGTTGCAGCCCTCGTAGGCGTTAAGAACCAGCCTGATGGACTCGCCGCGGCGGTTCTTCCACCACTCGGCGACGGTGATGGGTTCTGGGAGCGGCGCCGGTGAACGCGTCATCGGCACACCCCCATGTCGTCCAGGCTGTCGCCAAGCGGCCCCAGGGCGGGCTTGCGGTGTTTGCGGTATATCACGACAGCGCCACTGCGCTGGATAGCGGCCTCACTCTCCGTCAAGGCAACCACCGGGCAACCTTGCAGTAGCCAGATCAGTCCGGTGGCGTCGTAGCGTGTCAATCGTTGATACGTCGGCGCCGGCCGCGGTGGCACCGGATGGAGGCCGAATAGCTCGCGCGCTGTCCAACCCAGGGCGTGCGCCTGTGCGCCCCACTTGGCGATATAGGAATCTGCATCCTGGATTGCCTGTTGCCAGCGGGCATGTTCGACAGCAGCCGGGCACTCGGTTTTGAGCGCGGCAAAGGTCACCGAATACGGCAACTGTCCCGCGACTGTCCCAAGCGGTGTCCCGGGATTGTCTGACTGTCCCGCTGTCCCGTCCCCTAGGGCGTGGGACACTGGGACAGTGGGGGTATTTCCTTGATCTGCTGCATCTTCCGCCGTCCCAAGGGCCACACCTTCACGGGACAGAGTTTTGTTGGCTGTCCCGTCACTGTCCCACGTGCTGTCCCGCTTTTCGGTGCGATTTTTCACGAGGACCGAGCGGGCCAATTCGAGCATATCGGCGTTAGGCGTCATCGGTGTTGCCCCCCGCCGCCTGGATGGCTTTCTTGAGCCGGTGGACTGTGGATTTCGGGATGCCGGTTTCGTCCGCAATGTCCCGCACGCTCAGCCCGTCATCTAGCAGTGCTTCCACGCGAGCGCGGTTTGCATCCTCTAATTCCCGGGTGCTCCAGACTGCAATGCCATCGCGGGTTTCGAGCTTGGCCTCAAATGGTTTTGCAGCGTCACCGTAAACGCCACGCACCTTTTCGAGATGGATTTCAAATTTCGCGCCCTCGGTGGGCGAATAGTCGGCGGGGCGACGCAACGATATGCTGGTGTCGAGTACGTCCTCGCGCCGGCTCGTTCCGCGCTGCTGACCGCCTTTCCCGGCATGATGTACGATCAGCACAGAAATGTCGCGGCGGCGCAACCTCAGCAACCATTCCTGAATTGGCCCCCAAGATTCGGCGTCGTTGTCGCGGACAACCGCTGTTAGGCTCGATAAATTATCGAGCACCAATAAAGCGACGCCATCTAGAAATGGATCCAATTCCGCCTGAACGTCGGGGGACGCTAGATTGCCGAGGCCACCCCCTTCGATCAGGTCGCCAGCCAAGATTCTAATATTGTCAGGATCAAATTCGACATTCGGAGCGCTTGCTACGATGCTTGCGAGCCGTTCCTGCAGCGCAGCCTCCGGCATTTCGCCGTCGATCAAAAGGACCCGGCGCGCATTGGGTGCGCGCCACTTTAAGAACTCGTTGCCAGTAGCCACAGCGAATCCTATCCCGAGTGCGATATGGGTTTTGCCAGTGCCGCGAGACGCGTACAGCATCGCCAGACCCTTTTCCGGTAAGATCGGGTCTAGGAGCATTCCGCGCGGCTTAATCGACAGCTGCAGGAACTCTTTGAGATTGAGAGGCCGCAGTCGCATCGAATTGTAGGGCGGCGACGCGTCTAGTGGCGACGACTTTCCCGGTGCCGCCTTTGCGCCGACGATGACATTTTGCAGTTCGTCGGTGCCGCAGATGGCGTAAGTCTCGCCAATGTTCGTTGCCCAATCTGCCACCTCGGTATGGCTAACGCCTGCCCGTTCGGCAAGCGGGTACAGTTCCAACAGGGCGTTGTTGAGGATCGACGATCGGTTTTCCGGTGTAGCGCTCGCCAGCACTCGCTCCCAACTGGAAAAGCCGCCATCGCCATGCAGGGCGCGAAGGGCGCGCGACTGTTCGGGGGTGCGTGCCGCCGGTGGTTCGGCGCCGGCATTGTCGCCGTTATCCGCCGACGCGATTGGGGAAGCTGTATTGGTGGCAAGAGCGGCGGCGCGGCGAGCGCGTTCCTCGCTGGTAAGTTCGGCGCGGGCGGCGATCATTGGTCGCCCCGCACTCTGACGGCAGGGACCCTGCGACGGCGCAGCACTGAAATTGATCGACGCTGACCGTTCTGCAGACGGACAGTGACGTAACCGGCATAGACGACGCGCGTTCTGAAAAATCGACGTGGGCTATTGAGCCTCTCGGCCCGATGGACTAGATACGTCATGTGAAAATCCTTTTGCCCGGTTCCGCCTGCCAGCGGGCCGGGCTTTTCGTTCCCGGCAGGACAAATGAGTTTGAGGATTTAAGCGGCGGCGTTTGCCGTATCCGGTGCTCTGCCGCGCGCCGGCATCGACCGTACCCACCGAAGAATTTCGGTAGTCTCCACGACTGTGGCCTTACCGTCTTTGCGCGCAGTCAGTTCGCCGTCTCGAATTGCGTTGAAAATTCGGGTTCGAGAAAACCCGGTAGCTTCCGCAGCCTCGTCAGGCGTCATCGAAATTCGCGGAAATTGTATTGCGCCGACTAATGAAGGTTCCATTGCGTCCTCTGCGTCTCTGCGGAACGATCCCGTAGACTGCAGATGACACGATCGCTCGCCATCAAAAAGACGGCGGCACCGGCATTAAATAGCATTAAATTCGCTTAGAGCAGTTTATTCGCTTCTCGAAGCTTATCGCGCAAGCGGTTTTCAATTGCGCTCGGCTGCGGCGCGTCTTCGTGGGATAATTTCAGACCATTCTGGACGGCCCACAGCTCCAAAGCCCTCGCAATTGCGATCAATGTCGTCTTGCCGCTTTGCCCATGTCTATTCATAGCGGGTACAAGCACAGCGCGACCACCAGCAATCCACTTATCAAGTTCCAATTCTAACCCCGCCATAATAGAGGGGCGCCCTACGCCGGCTGTCGCAGTGGCAAAATGAGGTGGCCAAATTCGCAGTACATCACTTCGTTTGACCGTCGCTTTTGTGAAGCGAGGAGAGTTAGCGATCGGCGCGGAAGTGACATATAGCCCGTCCGCTGGTGGGATTTTCATCGATAGCGATATCAGTTGACGACCCAAAAGGAACTGCCACTCGTGTTGGCCAATGATAGAGGGAGCACCGTCAACACCGATCGCCGACGCTGCAAGCGTCCCATCTGCCAATTCGGACCAAAGCGATGAGCGAGCAGTTTGAAGCGGTTCATCTCGACTAAGCCAGAGCATCCTGCCTTTAAGCTCCTCAGGAGCTGGCGCTTCGCCAAATGCGATCCAAATAATAGCGTCACGTAATGAAACATTCGCCGTGTCCGGCAACGCCGCTGGCGAGTGTTCTGAGGTGAAGGAGGCGGAGATCTCTTTGCTTCTTGCAAGCATGTCGGTTTTGTCCACAAAATATTTCAGCGGACGCACGAACACGCAACAGTACGGCACGAAACGCAACGGAACAGTACGGAATATAAAGTCCTGGTTGTTGGTGCGCAAGCGAGCGCGGTCGACTCTTGCAAGCACGGGGAATCAAGCAGATAGGTTGTGTGGAGACAACGGCTTGCCGTTGTGTCGATCGACGTGAGGATTAAATGAGCGAACCCCGACCAGTGCGTTTCACCAGCTTTTTACGGATCCGTGCTCCGGAACGCCTGCCGGCTGCAATTTCAGCAGCAGCAGACAAGCGGATGACGACTTCGTCAGAGTACGCACGACAGGCAATTATCGAGCGACTAAAGGCCGACGGATTTGCAGAGGAATTGAGCGCCGCATAAGGCGGCAGGATCTAAAGTAGAAGAATTTAGAGGCAATTAGTTTCAGGCATTACGTCGCCGGACGAAAATTCCGGCCACTACCAGGCAAAGGTAACCGAGTGTTTTTGGTGCTCCGAATTTTTCGGAGCATGGCTCGTGTTTGGGCTTGGACGGAACAGCGCGCGCAATCGGATGTCAAAGGGGCACAATGATCCATCGCCACAATCCAGGTCACAAAGACTTCGTCCGAGATATAGCCGAGTTCGGCATGGGTCCGATTACGATGAGAGCGCTCACCGAGAACTCCAATGATCAAATCGGAATGCCAAAGGGTTTCGTGCCGAAGTTCGAAATTGGCCCGTCACAGATCGAAGGAAAGGGAGTGATTTGCTCTGCGCCGATAAAGCGCGGCGAGATCATCGGCCCGAGCCGCATAGGCGACAAAAGAACGCCGTTGGGACGCTTTGCTAATCACAGCCGACACCCGAACGCCGTGATGCAGCCAGCCGCCAATGGCAACGTGAACCTCATCGCCAGTAAACAAATCCACGTCGGCGAAGAAATCACCGTCGATTACCGCCAAGTGGCGCGCGATGTTCAAAAACTAGCGCCGATAGCGAGAGCAAACTGATGCCTGATAACTACAATCCCGCCGTCGCGACCTCAATGCCGGTCAATCAGCTTAGTCTCGCGAGTACGTTTTCGACCATCAGCGATCTGCAACGTACGCAAGCTGCTACCGCGCTGTCTCAGTTGCAAGCGTTGCAGACAACGCGGCAGTACAATGCCTTGGCGGCGGCATCGCAGGCTGCAGCGCGCGGCGAAGATGCCAGCACGGCATATATCACTAGCGGCGGCGATCCGAGCGGGCTTGGCGCGATTCAGAACTGGCAGGCCAACAACCGCTTCATGCAAAGCAATAACGGCCTGATGCCGCAAGGGCTGGAGGCGGAGGCATCCGCCACGAACAGTTTGTCATCGGCCGCCAAAAACCGGCAAGAGACATCGAACCTCGCCGTTACCAATCAGACTTTGCAGCTTGAGAAACAACAGAAGCTCATGGGGTTGCGTGGCAATATCGCGCAAGGGATGGGAACGGATGATGATAGCTGGAACGCTGGAATAGCGCAGCTTGATGGTCATCTATCGCCGAATGGATTGAAGCGACTGCAGGCCGCCAAAACTCCAGAGCAGCGGGCCGCTCTGAAACAGGAGTTGATAAACGCCGCAACGCCGACCTCTGATTACACAGCGCCGGTCTCTAAAGACCCCGGCAATACCTTGATGACGCGCGGACAGGTTATGAATGCGGCGTCTCCACCGGCCGCGCAACCTTCCCCCGCGCAACCGGGGGCGGCCGCACCGGCTCCCGCCATTGGTCCCGCGCGCTCTCCGCTCCAAGGCGTGCCGCCGACACAACTGCAAGAGCAGAAAAACTACGGCGATTACCTCGGCAAAGAGCCGGGAGACTTGGCCGATAAGGCCAACATTGCCAGACAGCAAAACTTCACGCTCGACCAAATGAAACAGGAAAGCGCCTCATGGGATATGGGAAAGGGCGCTCCGACGCTCATGGCGGCACAGCAATATATCAAGCCGTTCGCCAATGCTTTCGGCAACACGAGCTTCGATAAGCCGGTCGGCGACTTTGACGCCTTCCAGAAGAATACCGGCACGCTGGTCCGGCAGGCTGTGAAAGAAGTCAGCTCGCGCGCTGCGGTGCAGGAAATGGTGATGATTCAGAACACCATGCCGAGCGCGGGAATGTCGCGCCAAGGCTTCAATCAGATCGCCGACCAAATGGGCGCGGTCAATGATTTCCAGATTGCCAAGCAGCACGCCGCGCAACAGTTCCGTTCACAGAATGGCACGCTCGATGGCTTCGACGATCAGTGGAATCAGAACGTCACGCCATCTGCATTCCTCGTAAGCCGAATGTCGCCGCAAGACCTCCATCAGATGAGTGCGAATCTGCAAAAGACGCCAGAGGGCCGCGCCACGCTGAACAGTATCAAGCAGCAGATCACATACGCCAATAAGAATGGATTGTTCTAATGCCGAGTTCGGCGGACAGTCTTGCGATCTTGAGTGGCTTCGATGATTCCGACGCGAGCTCGACGCCGTCGAATAGCACCGTGCAGCCTAACGGTGTTCTGCGAATTACAGTTGGCCCTAAGCCGCTTCCCCCGGGCGGCAATCCCGGTGGATCGACGGGCGGAGCGGCTACGACGTCTGCGCCGACGAACGATAACGACCTTGCCATCAAGATGGCGATTTTGGATCAGGGCATCGCTGGAACTCTGAAGGCGACGCCTCCAGTGAACGGCTCGGTGATGCGCAGCGGGCTTGCTGGCACGAACGAAGGCATTGCTTCGGTACTTGGCTTTCCTGTCGATGCAACGACGTGGGCGCTCAATAAGGGCATTGCTGGCGTCAACAAAGTTGCCGGCCGCGATGTCGTCTCGCCGATCACAAATCCTGTCGGCGGTTCGCAGAACATCAAAAACGTGATGGGCGATGTCGGTGTTGATACTGACGCCGTCCAGTCGAACACTCCGGTGGAGCGTATCGCCCGCAGTGCCGGCGAAGGCTTGGGCTCTATCGTCACTGGAGCTGGAGCGGTCGGCGGGTTACGAGCCGCAGGCATGCTGGCCAATCGAGTGGCAGGACCGATCCTCGATGCGACGTTCGGTAAGCCAGACGTGGGCACTGCGGTCATGGGGGCGGGTTCGGGTGCCGGTGCTCAGGCGGCGGAAGAACTAACGCCAGAGCCCTACAAGCCCATTGCTGGCGTGGCCGGCGGATTAGTGGGCGGCAGTTTGCCGATCGCGGGGCGAGCCGCACTCGACACCGCGCGGCTGGGTGGCAGGCTTGCGAAAGATGCGACAAAGCCATTCACGCGTTCGGGTCAGGAACAGATTGCCGGTCGCATTATTCAGGATGCATCCAGCGATCCCGCCGCGCTGCGTGATCAATTATCAAAAGGCACTAACGAAATCGTCCCCGGCTCGACGCCCACCACCTTTCAACAGACCGGCGACATGGGGTTGGGTCAGCTCGAACGCCGGGTCCGGACGCAAAACCCGGCGCCCTTCCTGGATCGCGACGCCTCGCAGAACTCCGCACGCCAGGTTTCCATCCAGAATATCCAGCCACAGGGTACGCCGACTGCCGTCGCCGATCAGTTCCGTAATCTCAGGAACGACCTGGACAATCAGCTGGAGGGCGCGACTGCCGCAGCTCGCCAGCGGGCAGACCAAGCTATCGCGAATCTTGGGGCGGGCGGGACGGCCGAGGCCCACGGGGCTGTGTTTCGTGGTTTGGCTCAGGCAGCCCGCGACGATGCCAAGCAGAACGAGCGAGCACTCTGGAACGCTGTTGACCCATCCGGCACGATGACGCTGCCGGCCGGCGATATTGCCAATTCTGCACGCTCGATCGAGAGCAGCCTGAGTTCATCAGCCAAGCCGATGGCTGGCGAGGAACGGGCCGTCTTCGATGTAGCGCGGCGCTATGGCGACGACACACCCTTCCGTGATGTGATGGATCTCCGCAGCCGGATTTCAGCGGAAATGGCCAACGAAAAGCGAACGGCTGGCTATAGTCCCGTTTACCGTCGCCTGGTCCAGCTTCGCGGGGCAGTCGAGGACGCCATTGACCGAGGGGTCGAAAATCAGGCCATAATCGAACAAAGGGCCGTTGCCGGTGGACGGTTGTCGCCGCAAGACACGCTGGTTGCTCGATTAGAGCAGCAACGGGCGGAATGGTATGAACGACAAACAAGCAACGCGCGACTGGGGACAGGCGGCGGCGAAAGTATTGGGGGAGATGCCGCCCGCGGACCGGGCCGCCTTTCTCCAGTACCTGGAAGCCAAGGCCCGCTCGGAAACCGATCTCGAGATGCTTCGGGAGCTTCGGGCCTTCAAGAAACTACAGGACAACGGCTAGACGCAGAGGCCGCCGATCGACTTAAGGCCGCGTCAGCCGCTGCCAAAGAGCGGGCTTCAACTTTCGACCGCGGTCCGATTGGCGAAATACTTCGTCCTGCCGGCCCGTCTGGCGAGTACCGCCTTCCGCAAGGCGCAGTTCCTGCCAAGGTATTTCATCCCGGCCCTACCGGCGCCGCGGATGTGCGCGCTTTCATCCGAGCCGGCGGCCAGGACGCAGTCGGCGCCCTCACCGATTATGCGGGCCTGTCTCTGCGGCAGGCAGCATCGCGTGCAGATGGTTCGCTCGACCCTGACAAGGCGCGCGGCTGGATTGATCGTCACCAGTCCGCCCTTAGCGAACTACCGCAGGACGTTCGATCCCGTTTCACCAACGCGGCACAGGCCGAGGACAACGTTGCGCAGGCTGTGGCTAATCGTCGAAGCCAGCTTGCCGCTCTCGACCGTTCAGCTGCCGCCAAGCTCATGGGACTTTCCGACAATGGCGACGTGGTCCGCCAGGTCGGATCCATTCTCCGCGGCAAAACGGCTGCGCGCGATATGCAGCAGTTGGCCGATCAGGTGCGCGGCAGCGCGGCGGCACGTGAAGGGTTGCGCCGAGCCGTGATCGAACACGTTCTCGATAACTATGTCGGTAACACCGAGGTGGCGACTAGCGGACGCCCGGCGCTCAAATCCGACGCCCTCCAGACCTTCATTAGGACCAAACGTGACGCTCTGGAGAAGATATTTGCGCCCGAGGAGTTGGGCATTCTTCAAGCCGTCTCCCGTGACCTGCAGCGCTCCAATCGGTCGATTGCATCAACGAAGTTGCCGGGCGGCTCGAATAGCGCCCAGGACGTCTATGCTATCGGCAAGAGTAGCGGGAGCATTCTTGGCCGCCTTGTAATGGAAGTGATTGCTGCCGGCGCCGGACACGCAGCCGGTGGCATGAGCGGAGGTGTCGCAGGTTGGCTTGGGAGCAAAGCGACGTCCGCCCTGCGTAATGCCGGCTTAGGTCGGATTGATAATCTGGTCACCGAGGCGATGTTGCGACCTGAACTCGCCCGCGCGCTGCTGGCCAAGGTACCGGAACGCCCTGACATGGGAACCGCCGCCGCGTTGGCTGCACGCGCAAAGCAGCTCGCGATTATTTCTGCAGCCCATGGAGCAGATCAAAATGGACACTGACCCTCGAGGAGCTGGAAACGTGGGAGACGTGGTTAGGCTGATGGAAGCCGTCGCGCGGAATACCTGCACGATGTCCGGCTACGACAGCGAGGCTTTCGCTGCAAAAAAAGTACCGGGATTGCCGCATTTCAAACACTGGCAGGTTTATTTCCAAGCAAATCTGTTTGCGGCTTTGTCAGCGTTACCACCGCATGTCCGAGCGGAAGTGTTCTGTGCAGCGATGGGACGACTCACACAAACCGTAGTGGAGTGCGTGCCGGACGTGACCCACTGACTGTCCTGTAAAGATCAGGAAATCTACAGGCATGGCCAAATTCAAGAAGGGGCTGAGCGGCAATCCGGATGGGCGCCCGAAAGGCAGTCGGAACCGGGTGGCCATTCTGGCCGACCAGATATTTGACGAGAAACTATTCGGCGACGACAAGAAGGCCGAGGCGCTGATCGACAAGGCCATCGCCATGGCCGAGGCCGGCGACGCGAGCTGCCTGCGGCTTTGCTTTGATCGGATTGCGCCGGTGCGCCGTGACAGGGCCGTCTGCTTCCAGATCCCGAAACTGAACGCACCAACCGACGCGGTGATCGCATCGGCTGCCATCGTCGAAGCGGTCGCTTCGGGCGAGCTTACTCCCACCGAGGCATCGGAATTGTCCAAGGTGGTCGATAGCCACGTGCGTGCGCTGCAGGCTGTCGAGTTTGAGGAGCGGCTATCGAAGCTGGAGAGGGCCGTCGCACGATGATCGCCCACCGCCGCCTCGATCGCCTGGAAACGAAGCTCAGGGGCGATACTCGGCCGGTGATCGTATGGTTTGATAATCCTCCCACCCCGGAGCAAATCGCGGAGAGAGACGCAATGGTTCGTGAGGGCCGGAAGGTTTTCGTAGTGTCTTGGCGCGGACCAGACAACAAGGAGCGGACATGAGCAACATATCCAGACGTCTGGATCAACTGGAAGCGCGCGCGGGCCTGTCGGATGTTCCTTACCCGCCCGTGTTTAGATTGATCGACAATCCGAGCGATCCGGACAATCCCAAAAGGCTGGCCGCTGCTGTCCAATTTAGATCGGAACACCCGGACGGCGTTCTCATTCACCGTATCATCGTCAGTCCGCCCGAAGGCCGGTCAAACTGGGAGCAGTTTCACGCGTCCGGTGCCGGTAAGTTAGCCGCGATTGCCGACCGGCAGGCCGCGGAGTGCAGTACGAGGCTTGATGCCATGATCGCGAGGGCGCGAGTTTCAGGTGCGCCGGCCCGTTAACCTACCCACTATTCTGTGGACTTTTGTAACGGGTGCGTTGCGGTTTGTCGCCCAATCGCTTGACTTCGATTGCAGGCTAATCCCCGATTCGGATAAAGCAAAATGACCATCGACCCCGCCGATTGCCCCACCTGCTTTGGATCTGGAAACGATCCCACAATGAAGCCAGTTCAAAGGTACCGGAAGATCAATTTCCGGCCTTGTCCCGACTGTGGCGGGACAGGGAAGAAGCCGTCCAATCTCCCTACACCGCCAATCCGTCCAAGGCCGGTTAGGGTCGGTTCTGACACGATGCAGCGGGTGAGGCGAACGCCCAGACCCTGAGGGCTTGCGGGAAATAGAAGGGGGCAGCCAAAGCCGCCCCCGGAAATATTGATGTGCGCGTCCAGGCTACGCCGCGATGTTCGGCAGCGCTTTGGCGAGGTTCTTGTGCAGCAAGACTTCCCATGAGACGCCATGCACGCGGTCCCAACCTGACTTGGTGTCCTCGTCCACATAGCCGTCCGGCCACATATTACCGCCGCTTGCATGCTCAGCGGCGTAAGCGAGAAGTGCTGAGGCGCCAGCAATCGTGGTGGGGATGACGTCGAGGAGTTTACCCGCAGCATCATCAATCGCCTCATTCAGTCTCGTGACCTCGGCGTCCGCCTGCTTATCGGCAGGAACCCTATTGCTGAGTTCCGAGCAGACAGCGCTGAAATCGGCCCACGCGCGGCGATGAGCATCGATTGCCACGAAGATAGGATCGGTCTCCAAACGTCCATCCCGAATCATGACAGCGGCATCGGCAATATCGGGCGCAACAGCCCGCACGCCGGTGAAGTTGCAGAGATCGGTGACGATAGATGCCATCACATTCTCTACGAGCCCGTCGTCAGGCCCAGACGGCAAGTTATCTCCCCAATTGTAGATGAGCATTTCAGCTTTTGCGCGCAGGCCATTGAGTGTCTTGGCCTGCCTGCCAATGACCTCTCTTTCAAGATCGAGACTTTGTTCGGACAGTTGATCAAATCGCACCTCGGCAACATCTAGGCCGATCTCATGGCGCAACGCATCTAATTCGGCGTTGTACGCATCATGCGCGGCAAGGATTTGATCGAAGCGCTTTTGGTCTCTCTCATTGGGCACTTGTGCGTAAAATCGCTCTCGCTGTTCGGGGGATGGCGGAGCATCGAACGGCAACGTTTCCCAATCTTCCTGGATGCCGACAAATTCCTCTCTGGTGCATGGCGTATTACGGCGCTCCTCTATTTGCTCCGAATTACACCAACAGTGACCGCGGCCCGGGGCGGTTTGTTCCATTTCGTACCCCACCGGATCAGTGGGATGCCACCGCAGAGCATCGGGACGAGTTGGCTTCCGCGCGTGATAGTCTTGGGCGAGGTCGCCTACTCTATTGCCGATTTCATCTGCCTGACGCCCGATGCTAATCGCTTGACGAGCCATCGCAATTAGCTCGGCATCGGGATGATTCGTTGAAACTGCGTCCGCGGGCGCGGCGCTGTAGCCCACAAGAGCGACGGCGGTTGTGGATTTCAACATCATGTTCATGACACTTCTCCTACTTACGCCCGGCACGGGATGTGCGGGTGCGCAGTTATCCGGCCGCTTCGCGTCGGAAGGATGTGCTTTAGCCATTGTCATTCTCCCTGCTGGTGGTTCTTTGGTTGTGATGGATTGGACTAGGCGGCCCAAAGCGACGAGCCACACCGTCGTGTTGCGCGCCGGCTGGCCTCGATCTGTCGGGCCGTGAGCGGCGAAGCCGGTCGTCCGACCTGCCGATTGAGAGCTTGGATTTGCTGTCGGGATTTCGCCGACATCCATGCGGCGCGGAGGCCATAGGCCATGGCCCCACGGTAACTTGCGAAGTGATGGCGGAAGCTTTTGGCGACCCGGTGCGCGTCCCGCATCAGTGCCCCGCGGTCGATCGACGGCCAATATTGAGGACGTTCGGTCGTGGGGTCCGTGAGCGTCGGGTAATCCTGCGGTTCCACGGCTTGTTCTCCTCATCTCTTTTGGGTATAATACACAAATCTAATTTGGGTACAATACCTAAATTGAGGAGATGGGGATGGAGTTGACTGGCAATCACCTGAAGGCTGCGCGAGCCATTGCGGGGCTCGATCAAGCTGCCTTGGCCGACCTGGCGGGGGTAAGCATCAATACGATCCGCAACATGGAGGCCGCCGGGGCGTCCCTAGTCGGTGGCCGGCCATCGACGCGAGATCAAGTGCGTGCCGCGTTAGAAAAGCTCGGCGTTGAGTTTGCCAATGGCGGCGAGCCCGGTGTCCGACTGAGGAAGCGCCAAAAGCCGGGGAGGGGGACTCGGGACGCCGCGCCCAGGGCTGCCGAGCTGGCCGCGCGAGAGATCGACCGACTTGCCGACAAAGCCGCCACCGGAGAAGAGCGCGCTAGTCGGAAACGCCGGCTGATCAGGGGCCCGAAGGAGTTTCGGGGGATACGCCGAAAATGAAGTTTTGGATGGCTTAGATTCACGCCTCCGTGACTCGCGTTAACCATGCCTTGACGACGAAGGGCGCACATTCAATATGCGGTCCTCACCCCCTCTTGCGCCGCGATTCGGCAGGTGTAATCCTGCCGAACTATTCGCCGGCAAGGACGTTACCCCGTAGCGAGGATTCCATGCTTGTCACAATGAAAAACTCGGAGCTCATTGACCAGCTCGTGTTGATCGCTGACGGCGACCTCGAATTGGTCAAAGAGGCCATCTCTGCGTCCGCAGAGGGCGCAGACGGTGCCGACCTCAAAAAAGTGGTTGATTACATCAAGACCCATCGCGTCCCGCTCCGAGAGCCTGAGGCGGCGTAGCGCATTCAGATCGGTGGCCTGTGTCCATCGCATGGACCACGGTCGTAATCATCCTGTTGCTAACTCCGGGTCTATTTTTTTTCATCGGGGTTGCAACGTATGAGCGGCTCTCCCGCGAAATCATAAGAACCAGCGTAATTAGCGAAGTCGCGCTGGCGACTATGATTGCCATCGGCCTACACACTATTTCCATTATTATTCTGAGCGCGTTCGGTTTCAGGTTGAGCCGGTTTGTCGGCCCCCTAATCGAATACGCGGAGGCTGGAGAATCGGTCTTGCTGCCCATGGCAGCCGCCCGTCTTTTCCCCATCGTGACATATTTATTCTCGACCGCGCTTTTTGGCTTACTCTTGGGCTGCCTCGTTGCAGTAGGGGTTGTGAGAGGGCCCCTACGTTTTTTGGCAATGCACAAATGGATTTATGACATAATAGATTCCGGTCGCAAGGGCGGGATCGTAACCGCTTACGTTATGACCAACATAAAGGAGAACAGTCGAGTACTCATGTATCGAGGTCGTATTCACGAACTATTTCTCACGAAAGAAGGAAAAATTTCTTATCTGATCCTCAAAAATTGCGCGAAATTCTATATGACCTTTGGGTCAGATGGTCTTTCTACGAGCAAACAAATGGAGCTATTTTCCGATCAAGGAAGTCGGATCTGGGATTATCTCCAAATTGAGGGCGCTAATATCGCCAATATACTATTTGATCCAAGTACGGACAGCGTCAAAGAAACGAGTGAGGGGACACAAGCACTGCAGGTGGCCGTGCAAGAAAGCCTCGCACGGAGAGTATCGATGAGAGAGGAACTCCTGCGGCGTATAAGAGAGGCACGCGCAGCCGAACTTCAACGAAGTAGAATGAAACATGGGCCCAAGACCGACGAATAGTCAGTCGAAAACCACGAAACTATCTGGGCCGGAATGAAATGACCTTGCCCGGCTTGGGCGCCGCACAGTATGTCGCCCATGTCTCCATCAGCTTACGGCGCTTATTGAATAGATCGCCGCGGCGATAAGCGGCCTCCGCCTTGTCCTCGATCACGTGTGCCAAGGCCGCCTCGCAAACCTCATTCGTGAAGTTCGTGCATTCAGCCGCCCAGTCGCGAAAGCTGGAGCGGAAACCGTGGACTGTCACGCCGTCGATCTTCATTCGGCGCAGCATCATCTCCAATGCCATGACCGATAGCGGTCTGCCGGCCTTTTGCCCGGGGAACACAAGTTCTCCTTCGGGTGCGTGCTGCATGGCGAGCTTCACAATCTTGAGGGCTCGCCTGGACAACGGCACGCGATGCTCGCGCCGGGCCTTCATTCGGTTCGGTGGCACAATCCAAACGGCTTTTTCCAGATCAAACTCTTTCTTCTTGGCGCCCAATGCTTCGCCCGATCGGGCTGCTGTGAGAACCACAAATTCCAGAACGGTTGCCGCCGTGGCCTGGCGCTGCTGCAGATCGACCATGAATGCCGGCAGCTTGGTATACGGCATCGCGGCGTGATGTCCCCGCGTCAGTTGCTGGCGTTTTGGGAGCAATTGATCGAGATGGCCTCGCCACCGGGCCGGATTTTCACCGCCCCGCAATCCCTCTGCCTTGGCCGCATCTAGCACGCGCTCGATCCGACCGCGCACCCGGGAGGCGGTTTCGGGCTTTTTGGTCCAAAGTGGCTTCAGCACCGAAAGCACATCATCAGTGGTAACCGCTCCCACCGGTAGCCGGCGGAGTTGGGCCGCATAGACTTTCAGGGTCATCGTCCATTGCGCCCGGTGTTTGGCGTTACTCCACGACGGCCGCATGCTTTCAATCAGACGATCCGCGCATTCGCCGAATGTGGCGCCCTTGCCCGGCTTCCTGGCGTCCTTGGGATTGATGTGTGTCGCCAGCTTTCGGCGGGCTTCAGCGGCAAGGTCCCGGGCATCAGCCAGTGATACGTCGCGCGCAGAGCCGAATCCGAGTTCGGTTGGTTTCCCATGCCAGCGATACAGGAAGACCCAGCGCCGGCCGCCCTTGGCGTTCCCAACCCCGCTAGGTGAGGCCACAGCCGCCCAAGATTTGCCGGCCTTGCGCTTCGGTGGCTTGGAGATCGACAGATACAGACCGCCGCCGTCGGCATGGCGCCCATACTCTTTGAGTGTGGCGACCGAACGGGCGTTTAGCCGGTTTATTTCTCGCGCCATCGCATGCTCGCCCGCTGCCCTAGCACGTGCCCTAGCAGGGAACCGAGATTGTAGCGAACGACCGTAGACGAGGGAAGACGACTGAAGGATAAAACTGCATATAATTCGGGGGTTCTGAAGATGTTGGCAGATCGGGCCAGACGCCGGCAGACGGAGGCTTGGCGGACTCCCTCTCCGCCACTACGCAGAACTTCGAGACAACTCGCTGCGTTTCGCCTGTTACTCCGAAAGCTCCCCCCGCGAGACGCGATCTTGAAGCATTGCCGTTCGGAAGTTATGGGCAAGA
>Ga0070731_10000277_pt1 | contig 82843 bp, 94 predicted proteins | sample Coa_R1_2_FD_66448 | JGI IMG/M metagenome (GOLD analysis project Ga0070731, IMG submission 66448) | Surface soil microbial communities from Centralia Pennsylvania, which are recovering from an underground coalmine fire - Coalmine... | ecosystem: Environmental > Terrestrial > Soil > Unclassified ... | reverse complement strand
GCAGACTGTGTGAAGTGAACCAGTTTCACACTAGGCGTAAAGCCGCCACCTTTCACTACGCTAAACGTGAGGGCGTAAGTAAGACTATCAAATGGGCTGACATTGTTGGCCGGTTCTTGGCTATTTTGGGTGATCGCCTCGCCCAATTTCTTCTCGTCAAGAGATTCAGTATTCTCCTTCAGGGAGAAACGCTCCGAGAGATTTTGTTTGGAATTCTTCTGTTCCATTAACGTTTTGACGTCTTTCTGTATGCGACTGTTATGTGCCTTTGCCCAATCATAAAAGAGCATGCTCGCCTTCGCGCCAGTTGGGTCTAGGAATACAGATTTGGTCCACTCGTTAAGGTCGTTGCACACATCTTCGGCAGCGACACCATTGAACATCATTCGTGATTGGTCTCCGTCTCCACATGGAGATTCCGCACGGATCGGATAGTCAGTTTTGCCTCCACAACTGTAGTTGTCGAGGTCTGCAACGTTCATAGTGAACGTGATTCCGAGTTGACGAGTGTCTGTTTCACTGTAATTTATGGACAAACCAATTGAGCGATTGAGGCCAGTGAATTTGCTAAGGGCATTCGTTACATCCGCGATTGGCGAAATGCGAGTAAAGCTCGGGCTTATGTTGCCTAAGCTATCGGCTTTGAGCGTAAGTTGAACCGTGATATTGGGCTTTGCGCCTTCTATCCAAGTTGCTATCGGATCGTTGCCATATTTGTCTTTGTGCAATGCTTCCGTATACTGCCGCATCACACCCTTTACGCTGCACTTTGCAAGCTCTACGACTTCATTCACGTTAACCTTGTGCATTGGATCGACCGGGGAGTTCAATGGCGGAATGCTTGTGCAGCCAGACAATGCTATAGCCAACGCTCCAAGTGCAGGCAACTTATCCATGCTCCCCCCAGGCTGCTAAAGCCAGCGATGCTGGTTAGTGCTTCGTGTATCGCGTTGAAGCAGTGTACGCCCGGTGATTGGCGTATTCCTACCAACGGCGCCTTCACTACATCGACGGGACTTCGAAACTGAGATTCGCTAGACTTGCGACCACGCTGTGCTTGAGCCGATATGCAGGAGTTTGAATGAGCCAGTCTACTAGAAGTCTACTTTTGAAAAGAACAAGGGGTTGGCAAATGCACCAACCCCTTGATAGATTTGGTAGGCCGTGCCGGATTCGAACCGGCGACCAACGGATTAAAAGTCCGCTGCTCTACCAGCTGAGCTAACGACCCGTAGGGAAATTGCTGGAAAGGGGGCGAATTTTATCAGGCCTCTCGGGTCATTCGCCAGTATTGCCATTTCATCGTTGCAGCCGAGCCGGCGACGATCGCGACGAAGGTCATGATCGATCCCAGGGCCAGCGTCGAGAACCCCGAAATTCCCTGCCCGATGGTGCAGCCGAGCGCGGTGATGCCGCCGAAACCCATCAGCAGGCCGCCGATCAGGTGCATGCCCGTGTCCTCGGCGTCGCGGAAGCCCTCCCAGCGGAATTTGCCCGTAGCCAGAGCGTAAGCGGCCGAACCGGCGATCACCCCGGCGACGGAGGCAATGCCATAGGTGACGATCCGGGTCTTGTCGGTCCAGAACATCAGGTATTCGAGGGACCAGGCGAGCGGCGCAACAAAGGAGAACGCTTCCATCCGCCCGGTGTTCGTGGCGACGAACGCTTCCTGCAGCGTGTTGGGATCCTCGGCCATGTAGCCAAGGTGCCCGCTCACGTACCAGCCGCCAACCACCACCAGCCCGGTGACCACGCCGCCCAGCGTGTAGTCGAAATTGCCTCTGAAATCCTTTGATGCGTAGGCGAATGCGGTGAAGGAAAGACCGAACAGCAGAGAGAAGAAAATCGTCCAGGCCGGCCTCGAACCCCCAGCGCGAGCCGCAAGCGACGGCAGATCCTGACCCGTGGACAGCGTGACCGCCGCCTGCTCGAGCACGCCGACGCGGAATGCGCCCAGGATCCCGCGCAGGGTCATGTAGGCGGCGATGCCGGCGACGATGAACACCACCACCGACTTGAGATTGCCGGCGCCGATGCGGATCAGCGTCTTCGAGCCGCAGCCCGAGCCGAGCGTCATGCCGATGCCGAACAGGAATCCGCCGACGATGTAGGAAAGCCAGGTGAAGTTGGGCCCCGGGTAGATGGATTTCGACAGATCCACCAGGCCGGCAAGCTGCAGCGCGTTCGATCCGATGATCGCGACGCCGATGGCGAGCAGCCACATGCGCATGCGGTTGAGGCTCCCCATGTTGACCCAGTCGGACACTGCGCCCATGGTGCAGAAGTTGGTCTTGTTGCCGACGGCGCCGAAAATGAACGCCAGGATGAACGCGCTCCAGGCGACGTAGGGCGCAAGCTGGGATGCGGTTTGCTCCATTACGGGCGAGTGTAGCGCGTGCTGTCCGGCACGCCCGCGGCCTCGAATCCCGCCTTGCGGATGCGGCAGGCGTCGCAGACGCCGCAGGCCCCTGCCCGAACATCGGGCTGATAGCAGGACACGGTCATCGCCGGGTCCACGCCGAGCTCAAGCGCCAGCTTGACGATCGCCGCCTTGGACAGATCGACCAGCGGGCCGCGTACTTCGATATTGCGGCCTTCGATGGCCGACTTCGTGGCGAGGTTCGCCATGGCCTCGAACGCGCGCAGGTATTCCGGCCGGCAATCCGGGTAGCCGGAGTAATCAACCGCATTGGCGCCGACGAATATGTGCTGCGCGCCGAGAACCTCCGCCCAGCCCAGCGCGAGCGACAGCAGGATGGTATTGCGCGCCGGAACGTAGGTCACCGGAATACCGGGCTGCACGCCGTCCGTCGGAACCTCGATCGCGCGGTCCGTGAGCGCCGAGCCGCCGATCTGCGCAAGGTCCAGCTTCTGCACTCTGTGCCCGGCAGCACCGAACTGCCTGGCGACGCGCATCGCCGCGTCGAGTTCCACAGCATGACGCTGCCCGTAATCCACCGACAGGCACCAGCACTCGTAGCCCTGGCGCTTCGCCCAGGCGAGAGTGGTCGCCGAATCGAGGCCGCCGGAAAGAAGGATGACCGCTTTTACGCCGCAGCCCCTGCGTTCGCTACTTCTTCGCCGCGCCCTGGGCAAGGCGCTGCTTCGCGCTCGCCGCCGCGGGGCTCTGCGGATACTTGGCGAGCAGGGCCTCGAGGGTCTTCTGCGCCCCGCGCCGGTCGCCCAGCGCTTCCTGGGCGGTAGCGATGCTCATCATCGAGTCCGGCGCCTTGGCGTCGTCCGGCCAGGTGGCCAGCAATTTCTGGTGCGAGAAAATCGCCAGCTTGTACTGGCCCTGCGCGGCCTGCGCGTTGCCGATCCAGTACTGGGCATTGGGCGCGAGCTTGCTGGCCGGATACGTGACCAGCAGGCCCTGGAAGGCGGAGATCGCAAGCGGATAGTTGCCAAGCTTGAACTGGTTGAGCGCCGCCTCGTAGGCCTTGGTCTCCGCGGGCTGCGGCAGCGTATCCGGGGGATTCGCGGGATTCGCGCCTGCCGTTTCCTTCGGCTGCTCGATCTTGCGCAGCCGCGTATCGATGTCGAGGTAGAGGTCCTTGCTGCGCTTGTCCGCAGTCTCGATCTGGTTCTGGATTACTTCGAGCTGGCCGCGCATGCGCGCAATTTCGATCTTCAAGGCCTCGATCTGCGAGTCGAGGTCGACCAGCGCGCGCCGGTCTTCCAGCTTCGAGATCCGCTCCTCCATCAGCCCGACCTGCTTGCGCACTTCCTCCACCCGGGCGCGCGCGACGTCATCGTCGAACAGCGCGAACGCCGTTCCCGGCAGCGAGAGGCAGGCGGCCAGCGCCGCGGCGGCAAGCGGCCCGCGCATCAATATTCGCCCTGGTAAAGGATGTCGCTGCGGCGGTTCTGCGCCCAGGCCGTTTCGTCATGCCCCTCGGCCTTCGGTTTTTCCTCGCCCAGGCTGACCGATTCGACCTGGTCTTCCTTCGCGCCGAGCAGCAGCAGCATTTTCTTCACGCCGTCGGAGCGGCGCTGGCCGAGGCTGACGTTGTATTCGCGGCTGCCGCGCTCGTCGGTATTTCCCTGGATCAGCATCTTCATGCCCGGATTTTCACGCAGGAACTTGCCGTGCGCCTCGACCAGGGCCTTGTATTCGTCCTTGACGTCGTAACTGTCGTAGTCGTAGTAGATCGAGCGCTTGGACAGGATGCTGTTCGGGTCCGTGAGCGGGCTCTTCACCGGCGTCTTGCCAGTCAGATCCACGGTGGACACCTGGCCCGGCTTCACGCCCTGGGCCTGCGCTCCGGTCTCGGTGGGCTTGCGATCCTCCACGCCCGCGGGAGGCTGCTCCGTGACCGGACCGCCCGAACATGCAGCCACGGCCAGGGACGCGAGGGCGGCCAAAAAGACGATCCGGTTTGCAGTCATGGCGTTTCTCCAGGTCATTTGACGAACGGGCCCCAGGCAGGCTCGCGCACATCGCCCGCCGACACGCTGAGGCGCTGCTTGACGCGGCCGTCGGCCGAAACCGCGGAGAGCACGCCGCGGTCGGCGATGACGGTCGCCAGCAGGATCATGCGGCCGTTGGGGGCGAAGCTGGGGGATTCATCCTTGTCGCTGTCGGTCAGGATCTGCATCTGGCGCGTCGCGAGATCCAGCGTCGCGACCTGGAATTTGCCGCCGTTCCTCGCAATATAGGCGAGCATCTTGCCATCCGGGCTGATGCGCGGCGAAACGTTGTAGTTTCCCTCGAAGGTCACTCTTTGCGCCTCGCCACCGCTTGCCGGCATCCGGTAGATCTGCGGGCTGCCGCCCCGGTCGGAAGTGAAATATAGGGTCTGACCGTCGGGCGTGAACACTGGTTCCGTATCGATGCCGCTCGATTGCGTCAGGCGGCGCACATTGCTGCCGTCCGGGTTCACCAGGTAGATCTGCGAGCCGCCGTCGCGCGACAGCGATACCGCCAGCCGAGAGCCGTCCGGCGACCAGGCCGGCGCCGAGTTCGAGCCCTTGAAGTTGGCCGCCACGTTGCGCTTGCCGTCCAGCAGCGAATGCACGTAGACCACCGGCTTCTTGTTCTCGAACGACACGTAGGCGAGGCGCCGTCCGTCCGGCGACCAGGCGGGCGAAATGATGGGTTCGAGGGAGACCAGCGCCGTCTCCTCGCCCGCGCCGTCGGCGTCCGCGATCTGCAATTCGTACTTCGGCCCGCGCTTCACCACGTAGGCGATGCGCGTCGAGAACACGCCCTTCTCGCCGGTGAGCTTCTCATAGACGAAATCGGCGATGCGGTGCGCCGTAGTGCGCGCCTGCTCGCGCGACAGCGTGTACTCGACCCCCGACAGGTCCGCGCCCTTCACCGTATCGAACAGCTTGAAGCGCACGACGAACCTGCCGTCCGGTCGCGCCGCCACCGAGCCAAGCACCAGCGCGTCGGCCAGGCGGGAGCGCCATTCGGCGTAATTTACGTTCGAGGCCTCGGTGGGCGGCGGGCTGAGCGGCGGCACCTCCAGCGGCCGGAACAGGCCGCTCCTTTCCAGGTCTGCGCGAACCACTCCGGAAATGCTCGTCGGCAACGCGCCTTCGCCCGCGAACGGCACGATCGCGATCGGGATGCGCTGCGCGCCGGCGCCGGTAATCTCGATCGAGAGCTGCGCATTGGCCGCGACGGCCGAAAGGCAGAGCAATACCGCCGCAAGCAGCCTTCTCATCGGGTGATTATATTTCAGTCCTTGGGACGGAACGTCAGCTTTAACTCTCGCTCGAAGAGTTCGGGCCTGTCGGGCTTGGGTAACGGCGAAGATTTCAGGATCGCGCGCTCGACCGCGTCGTCGTAGCCTTTGTGGCCGCTGGACTTTACCAGCCTGGGCGGGAGCACTTCCCCGGTAGGCAGTTGCACCACCAGGAAAACGGCTTCCGGATTGCCCTGGATGTCCGGCGGCAGGACGATGTTGTTGCGGATTTTGTCGTGCACCTTGCCGATCCAGGTCGCCAGCGCCCGCGCATTGCCCGCGTTTACCTCGTGGGCGAGTTGATCTCTGATCTGCTCGCGTTCACGGTCGATCGCGAGCGATTCCTGCTCGCGCGCGAGCTCCTGCCGCATGCGCTTGCGCGCTTCATCGGCTTTCGGCTTGACCGCTTCCGACTTTGGCGGCGCTTTCGGCTCGGCCTTCGGCGCCGGCTTGGCCACGGGCTTCGGCGGTGGCGCCTTTACCGCGATATCGGGCTTTTCGAGCGCGGGCTCGGGTTTTACCTCGGGTGCCGGGAGCGGCTCGACCTTGGGCGCAGGCGCTTCCACCACGGGCGCGGGCGGCGGCGGTTCCCACAGTTCGACGGATACCGCTTCCGGCGGGCGGTTCTGCCATCGCACGCCGAATATCAGTACCGCGAGCAGCGCGAGGTGAACCGCGGCCGCGAGCAGCGCCGAGCTGACCTTCCCCGGGTCGACGCGTTCCTCGAACAGCGCAGCGCTGGCGGCGCTCATTGCCTCGGTTTCACCTGCAGGCCGACCTTTTCGACCCCTTGCGCGTGCAGGTCATCCATAACCTGGAGCACCGCCTCGTAGCGCACGTTCTTGTCGCCGGCGACCAGCACCGGGATTTTCGGGTCCTTGAATATCTGCGGCATCTCGGCGCGCGTCATCGGCCGGTCGCTCACGATCCGGCCCGCGGCATCGCGCACGCGCAGCGAAAGCGAGGCATCTTCCTTGATCACCACCTCCAGCGGCACTACCTTGGGCTGGCCGGCCTTCGCCACCGAAGGCAGGTCGATCACGCCCGGTGTGACCAGCGGCGCCGTGACCATGAATATCACCAGCAGCACCAGCGTCACATCGACATACGGCACGACATTGATCTCGTGCATCGGGCTGCGTTTGGAATGCAGCCGCGCCACTACGGCCTCGCCGCCTGCCTCTGCAGCACGTTGGAGAACTCTTCCATGAAGCTCTCGAAGCGGATCGCAAGCCGGTCGATGTCGTGCGAGTAGCGGTTGTAGGCCACCACCGCGGGAATCGCCGCGAACAGGCCGATCGCGGTGGCGATCAGCGCCTCGGCGATTCCGGGCGCGACCTGCGCCAGCGTCGCCTGCTGCACGTTGGCGAGGCTGCGGAACGCATGCATGATGCCCCACACCGTGCCGAACAGGCCGACATAGGGGCTGACCGATCCGGTCGAGGCGAGGAAGGCCAGGTGGCGCTCCAGGTGGTCCATTTCGCGCTGATAGGTGGCCCGCATGGCGCGCCTGGCGCCGTCCACCATGGTCGAGGCATCCGTCCCGCGCTGTGCGCGCAGCTTCGTGAATTCCCGGTAGCCGGCCTCGAAAATACGCTCGAGGCTGCCGATGGTATGGCGGTTGTTGACCGAACCCTGGTACAGGGTATTGATGTCGTTGCCGCTCCAGAACTCGCGCTCGAACTGCTCGGTCTTCTCGCGAGCGTCGCGGATCGCCATCCATTTGCGGAAGATGAACATCCACGACATGAACGACACCGCGAACAGCAGCAGCATCACCGCCTTCACCACGATGGACGCGTTCGCGATCAGGTGCCAGAGTTCCAGGTCCTGCGTGATGTTCATGCCGACATCCTCCCCAGGAGCAATTCCGGAATCGGCTGCGGCCGCATGTCCTTGTGCCGCACGCAGGCTGCCTGGATGCGGGCCGCGGCGCACGTGCGACCCAAATGCGTGCCGTCCGCGAGGCGCACTTCCTGAGCCAGCCAGAAGTAGGTTTTCTTTTTTTCCAAGGGCAGTACGGTAACGGCAAGCAGGTCGTCGAGCCTGGCCCCCGCCTTGAAGTCGATTTCGGCGCGCGCCACGACGAACCCGATCCCTTCGACCGCGGCGAGCCGCTCCTGGTTCACTCCCAGGCTGCGCAGCCACTCGCTGCGTGCGCGCTCGAAGTAGCGCAGGTAGTTGGCGTAATAGACCACGCCCCCGACATCCACATCCTCGTAGTAGACGCGCACCTGGAAGGTAAACGGATTCACTGAGTGTTCGGGTCGGAAGACAGGAGATCCTGCGAGCCGGCTGGCGCCGTGATGCCGAAGTGACGGTAGGCGGTCAGCGTCGCCATGCGGCCGCGCGGCGTGCGCTGCAGGTAGCCGCACTGGATCAGGTACGGCTCCAGTACGTCTTCGATGGTATCGGCTTCCTCGCCTACGACATGCGCCAGGTTCTCCAGGCCCACCGGGCCGCCGGAGAATTTCTCGATTACCGCGAGCAGCAGCTTGCGGTCCATGAGATCCAGGCCCAGCGCGTCGACGTCCAGCATTTTCAGCGCCGCGTCGGCCACCGGCTTGGTGACCTTGCCATCGGCCTTGACCTGCGCGTAGTCGCGCACGCGGCGCAGCAGGCGGTTGGCGATGCGCGGCGTGCCGCGCGAGCGGCGGGCAACTTCGCCTGCTCCTTGATTTTCAATTTCTATATTCAAGAGCTGGGAAGAACGGCGCACAATCGTAGCCAAATCATCCTGGCCGTAGAACTCCAGCCGCGCGACAATGCCGAAGCGGTCGCGCAGCGGGTTCGTGAGCATCCCGGCGCGAGTGGTGGCGCCCACCAGCGTGAACGGCGGCAGATCGAGCTTGATCGATCGCGCCGCGGGGCCCTCGCCGATCATGATGTCGATCTGGTAGTCCTCCAGCGCGGGATAGAGGATTTCCTCGACGATCGGCGACAGGCGGTGGATCTCGTCGATGAAAAGGACATCCTTGGGTTCCAGGTTCGTCAAGATCGCAGCCAGATCTCCCGGGCGCTCCAGCACCGGACCGGAAGTGGAGCGCAGGTTCACCCCCATCTCCTTGGCGAGGATGTGCGCGAGCGTCGTCTTGCCCAGGCCCGGCGGCCCGAACAGCAGCACGTGATCCAGCGCCTCGCCGCGGCCGCGCGCCGCCTGGATGAATATTTCGAACTGGCTGCGGATTTTCTCCTGGCCGACGTACTCGGCCAGCGTCCCCGGGCGCAGCGAGCGTTCGATCTGCTCTTCCTGCGCCGAGGAAGGCTTGGCGGAGATCAGGCGGTCGGTTTCTACTGCCACGTCAGGATTTTGCCAGAGCCTTGAGAGCGGCGCGGATGCCCTCGGTCACGGCGAGGCCCGGAGGCAGCCCCTTCACCGCGAGCAGCGCCTCCTTCTCGCTGTAGCCCAGGCCCAGCAAGGCGTTGAGCACGTCGTTGCCGCCGCCGGACCTGGCGTCGGCGGGCAGCGTATCGGCGAGTTTCCCCTTGAGTTCGAGCAGCAGCCGCTCGGCGGTTTTTTTTCCGATCCCGGGCACCTTGGTGAGGCGCGCCGTGTCCTGCAGCGTCACTGCCTGCGCGAGCTCGGCGACCGACAGGCCGGAAAGGACCGACAGCGCGGTGCGCGCGCCGACGCCGGAGATGCGTATGAGCTTTCGGAACGCCGCGCGCTCTTCCAGCGTCGCGAAACCATAGAGCACATGCGCGTCTTCGCGCACCACAAGGTGCGTGTGCAGGGTCACCGCGTCCCCGGTCGCGGGCAGGCTGTAGAACGTGCTCATCGGCACGTCAATCTCGTAGCCGACGCCCGCGGCCTCGAGCAGGACCTGCGGCGGATTCTTGGAAAGCAGCTTGCCGGAGATGCGGCCGATCAAACCAGTCTTCCTTTTTTCATTCTGAGATTTTTAGTCAAAACATTCCCCAGCCGCCCCCCATGCGCGTGACAGATGGCGCAAGCGAGCGCATCGGCGGCATCGGGGCTGGGATCTCCGGGCAGTGCGAGCAGCCTTCTGACCATGTGCTGCACCTGTTCTTTTTTTGCGTGGCCCTTGCCGACCACGGCCTGCTTGACCTGCAGCGCAGTGTACTCCGCGACCGGCAGCCCCGCGATCACCGCGGCGCAGATCGCGGTGCCGCGCGCCTGGCCGAGCAATAGCGTGGACTGGGGGTTCACGTTGACGAAGACCTTTTCGACCGCGACTTCCTGCGGCCGGTGCTCGCCGATCACCTGCGACAAGCCGTCGAGGATCACTTTCAGGCGCGCCGCGAGTTCACCTTCACCCGATCGCACGCAACCGCTGACGACATAGCGGAGCTTGCCGCCGGTCTGCTCGATGACACCGAATCCCGTGACGCGCAGACCGGGATCGATGCCGAGGATCAACACGCGAGCGTGTTCCTGCTCAATCGAGCGCCGCCGTGGTGTAGACGTTCTGCACGTCGTCCACTTCATCCAGCGCATCGAGCAAGGCGCGCATCTTCTCGGCCTCTGCGCCCGCGAGGGCAGTCTCGTTCAGCGCCTTCATGGTGACCTCGGCGGCATCGGGCTCGAGGCCCGCCTTCCCGAGCGCCGCCTTCACCCTGTCGAAATCCGCGGGCGGGGATATGACCTCGATCGAGCCGTCGGCGTTCGCCACGACGTCGTCCGCGCCCGCGTCCAGCGCCGCTTCCATCACCCTGTCTTCGCTCGCGCCGGGCGCGAACACGAACTGGCCGCAGTGCCTGAACTGGAACGCCACCGAGCCGTCGGCGCCGATGTTGCCGCCGTTCTTGCTGAAGGCATGGCGCACTTCGGCGATGGTGCGCGTGCGGTTGTCGGTGAGGCAATCGACCATCACCGCCGCGCCGCCCGGACCGTAGCCCTCGTAGCGCGCTTCCTCGTAGGAAACGCCCTCGAGCTCGCCCGTGCCGCGCTGGATGGCGCGCGTCACGCTTTCCTTGGTCATGTTGGCGTCGCGCGCCTTGTCGAGCATCATGCGCAGCTTCGGATTGGTGCCGGGATCGCCGCCGCCCATTTTCGCCGCGACGGTGATTTCCTTGATCAGGCGCGTGAACACCTTGCCCTTCTTCGAGTCCGCCGCCGCCTTGCGGTGCTTGATGTTCGCCCATTTGCTGTGTCCGGCCATGTGGTAATTTTACCGTCATGATCGTGCGCGCCCTCGGCCCCGTCCCCGGCAATCGGCGTTGAACGGCAACTACCGGATGTGGGGAATCGCGTTCGCCCTCGCCGGGGTGGTTTCCTTCGCCTTCCGGCCGGTGCTGATCAAGCTGTGCTACGCGGCGGCCCCGGTAAGCGCAACGACGCTGCTGTTCCTGCGCATGTCGCTGTCGCTGCCTTTCTTCCTCGCCATGGCCTGGTGGTTTCGCGGCGAAAAGCCGATTGCCCGCCGTGACTGGCACGGCATCATCGGCCTGGGCTTGCTCGGCTACTACCTCGCCAGCCTGCTCGACTTTCTCGGCCTGCAATACGTGCCAGCCGGACTCGGCCGCCTGATCATGTTCCTCTACCCCACGCTGGTGGTGATCCTGAGCGCTATCTTTCTCGGCAAGCCGGTGACCCGGAAAGAAATCACCGCGCTCGCCATCACCTATGCGGGCATCGCGCTGGTGCTGTCCAACAAGCTCGGCATCGCCCCGGAGCACCGGCAGTTCATGTTCGGAGCCATGCTCATTTTCGGCTCCGCCATGTGTTATGCCGTTTACCTTGTCACCGGCAGCCAGCTGGTGAAGCGCGTCGGCAGCGCCCGCTTCACCGCCTACACGATGATCGTCTCCGCCGCGCCTGCGGTAGCGCAGTTCTTCCTGCTTGAACCGATTTCGGCGCTCGCCCTGCCGCCGACGCTGTGGTGGTACGCGCTGCTGCTGGTGACCATGTGCACCGTGATGCCCGTGTTCCTCGTCGCCGAGGCGCTGAAGCGCATAGGCGCCAACCACTTCGCGCTGATCGGCGCGCTCGGGCCGGTGACCACGGTGCTGGCTGATTTCTTTCTCATGCATGGCGCGCTCTCCGCGGTGCAGATCGTCGGCGGCGCGCTGGTGATCTCCGGTGTATTGCTGGTGTCAGTCAAAAGGAGCTGAACATGGATCTGGGAATCAACGGAAAAACCGCGCTGGTCTGCGCCGCCTCCAAAGGCCTCGGCAAAGGCTGCGCCCAGGCGCTCGCGCGCGAAGGCGTGAACCTCGTCATCACCGCGCGCGGCAAGGAGGCGCTGGAGGCGACCGCGGAGGAGATCCGGAAGAGCACAGGCGTCAAAGTGATTGCGGTCGCCGGCGACATCGCCACGGCCGAAGGACGCGCCGCGGCGCTTGCCGCCTGCCCGAGCCCCGACATTCTCGTCAACAATGCCGGCGGCCCGCCGCCCGGGGATTTCCGCAGCTGGTCGCGCGAGGACTGGGTCAAGGCGCTCGATGCCAACATGCTGACGCCGATCGAACTCATCAAGGCGACGGTTGACGGCATGATCGCGCGCAAGTTCGGCCGCATCGTCAACATCACCTCGGGCGCGGTGAAAATGCCGATTCCGGAGCTGGGCCTTTCCAACGGCGCGCGCACCGGGTTGACGGGCTTCGTCGCCGGCCTGTCGCGCCAGACGGTGGCGCACAACGTAACCATCAACGGCCTGCTGCCGGGACCCTTCGACACCGACCGGCTGCGCAGCAACCTGAAGTTCAACGCGCAGAAACTGGGAAAGACGGAAGCCGAGCTGGAGAAAGTGCGCGTTCAGGCCAACCCGGCCAAGCGCTTCGGCAACATCGGGGAGTTCGGCGCCGCCTGCGCGTTCCTCTGCAGCACGCACGCCGGCTTCATTACCGGCCAGAACCTGCTGATGGACGGCGGCGCATTTCCAGGAACGTTCTAGGGAACGTTTTGCCCGGAACGTTCCAGGAGCGTTCTATCGTTCCTTGCGGTGGCAAACGGCCTGGATCTTGTTGCCGTCCGGGTCGCGCACGTAGGCGCCGTAATAGTTGGGGTGGTAGTGCGGCCGCAGGCCGGGCGCACCCTCGTCGGTGCCGCCGTTCTCCAGCGCCGCCGCGTGAAAGGCGTCAACCTTGGCGCGGCTGTCGACCTTGAAAGCCGCGTGGACGCCGTTTCCCGGACGCGCCTCCTTGCCATCGAAGGGCGGCACGATGAACAGCTTCTCGCCGGTCGCCTCGCCGTAAGCCAGGAACTTCGCGTTTTTGAACAGCACCGGGTGGCCGAGCACCGCCATCACCGAATCGTAGAACTTCTCCGCGCGCGGAAGGTCGTCGGTGCCGAGCGTGACGTGGCTGTACAACGAAGGACCTGGGCTAGGCTGCGACGGCTTTCGGGCCCGCCCGCTCTGCCTCGATCATGCGCGCCAGCGTGCGCCGGAAGTGCACCAGCGGTGCATCCGACACAATCGCGTTCATCTGGAATGCGGGGCCGGCTTCCAGCGTTTTCTGCTGGGTCTCGATGATCGCCTTGTCCTCCATGAAGCCATCCACCATGCTGTGATAGAGCGACAGCGCGATGTTCGGATCCTGCAGCTCGTAATCGTGCAGGTAGTCCCAGAAGAAATGCGTGCTGCGCGCGGTTTCCGGCGTGAAGAACTGGCAGTTGCGATACTGCTTTGCGCCCGCCAAGTTGCCTTTTTCCGCCCCTGAGCCGGCCGGCGAGAACAGGGTTTCCATGAAGAAGATGCCCGGCACGTGCATCCGCGCGATGTTGCGGCGGTCGACAGGGCCGGCGTCGCGCACCACCTTCTTGTGGAACGGCGGCTGCGGCGCGTTCATGTGCCAGCGCTCGACGCGGAAGCCGTCGTCGAGCCGCTCGATCGCCGTCGGCTTGGACTTGAATGCGTACTCTTCCGAGCCGCCCAGCGTCTTGGCGTGCACGAAGGCGAGGTGCGCGAAGTCCGAGAGGTTGTCCACGATCAGCAGGTAGTTCGCGTCGTAGTGCAGGTAGCCGGGGTGCCCGCGCCAGCCTACGTCGCGCATGTACGGAAAGTCGAGGATCTTCGCCGGGTCCGCCTTCGCCGGATCGCCCATCCAGATCCAGGCCAGGTGATCGCGCTCTACCACCGGGTAGCCTCGCACGCCGAGCTTGGGCGGGATGTTGTCCTGGCCGGGGATCTGCACGCACTTGCCGGTCGCGTCGAACTTGAGGCCGTGATACATGCAGCGCAGGCAATCGCCCTCGCGCCGGCCCATGGACAGCTTCGCGCCGCGGTGGCAGCAGCGGTCGTCCAGCGCCACCGCCTTGCCGCTGTCGCCCTTGTACAGCACGACGGGCTTGTCGAGGATGGTGCGCGCGAGCAGCTTGCCGTCGATCAGCTCGTGGTCCCAGGCCGCCACGTACCAGCAGTCCATGAGAAAAGCTTCGGTCGGCGAAGCCTGGTGGAACGCTTCTTTCTGCAAGGCCATGCTGACCTCCTCGGAAGGCGGCAGTTTACCGCCAAGCGGCTCCGGTCAGGGCAGCCCGACTGTGAAACCGGGGAGACCGCCAGCGTCGAAATACCGGGTCTTGCCGACCGCCTGATATTGGAGGACGGTTCGAAGTCCGTTCCTCGCTTGCGCAGAGCGCAGCAGCCGCTTGACATGCGCGGGAGCTTTTCCTCCCGGCATGGCCTCGGCGAGCACGCGTCCGGCCAGCTTTCCATTGTCCGCAACGCGCAGGCCGAGAATTTTCGTGATGGTTCGTCCGATATCGGCGTTGCTGACCGGCGCCTCGTCCACGAATCCCGCCTTGAAATCCGGGCCGATCGCGGCCATGAAGTTCAAGGTGTCGGCGCGGCTGAAGTTGCCGTGCATCCCCTGGCCCTGCTGCAGGGTCGTGTCGGCGACCTCGGCCGTGCAGTTGGTGGGCTGGTCGCAGCCGGTCGAGAAGCTGCGGAAGTTGACCGCGATCGCGGGTTTCGGCGTCACTGCCGAGCCGCGAAGGTTGATGCTGCCCAGCGGCAGCGTGCCGGGAAAGCGGCCCAGGGATTCATCGACGAACAGGCCGCTGACATAGTCCTGCGCGAGCAGCGCTTCGATTACTTTTGCCGCGAGCTTCCCGTCGCCATTTGGCAGATAGACGAGGTCCGATCCCCCGTTCGCCGCGACCACGACCTCGGGCCGCGCCGGATCGCTGCCGAGCAATCCGTTGCCCCCTCGCGGGTGACTTCCTTCTGCAACCGGCGCGTTACGCGCATTCGGGTCGAGCAGCGGCAACCCGAGCGCCTTCGCGAGATCTAGGGCGAGGAAGCCCGGCGGCAGAAAATTCTGCGGCACGTCGGCATAGCTTTGCCTCGCGGCGGGGCTGGTCCTGCTTTCCTTCGAGATGGTGGAGAACCCGTGGTCGGCAGCAATCAGGATGTCGGTCGTCTCCGTCAGGCCGAGAGCGTTCAGCGCAGCGCGCAGCCTCGCCAGATCGTTGTCCGCGTTGCGGATCGCGGCGAGCGACGTCGGGCCGTTGATCCCTGGCGTGAGCCGGTTCAGGCTGTCGCCCTGGTTATGCTGCGAGCCGTCGGGATCCCGCGACCAGAACACCAGCATGAACGGCGCGCCGCGGGCCTTGAACATCGGCAGCACGACTTTGCTCGCGGCATCCGCAAAGTAGTCCTGCTGCGCGATATTGGCGGCCGTCGTGCCGGCCGTCTGTGCATTGCCGGCCTTGCCGTTCTCTCCCCTCGACGGGGCGACGACCGGCAGTCCGGCCGCATTGAGCGCGCCGATGACCGCCCGCGAAAGCGGGATTCCGCTCGGGCTGCCGGTGGCGTCATCCAACACGATAGTGGACTCGCCGGTGCGCGCGGTGTGGTCGAACACCAGGGTCGGACCGACCTTGCCGATGGCCGCCGTACTGAGTCCGGCCGCGCGCGCCGCCGCGAGCAGGGTCGTCTCGTTCAGGAAATCGCCGCCGAAGCGCTCGTCGAGTTCGCCCAGCACCGCGTCGTTCTCGATGAAGGGGGTGACGGCGCCGTCAGCCGCGAGAACGGGAACGCCGGAAAAGAGCGTATTGCCGAACCCGCCGGTGTCGCCGAGGTAATGGCCGGTGGCCATGGCCGAAGAATTCGGCATGGTGAACGTCGGAAACAGTGAATGGCTGTTTCTGAAATTCACCCCTTGGTCGCGCAGCGCCGCCATCGCGGGGGCATTTTGCCCACTGACCATGAGCGCGCGCAGCCCGTCCGGCACGAACAGGATGACGTTATGGGTCTGATCCGCCGCAATCGCGGGGCGGCTCGACGCAAGGACGACGGCAAAGGCAATGGCGAGGAACGCGGCACTCCGGTTCATGGTCGGCGGTCAGGCTTTCCGGGTTTCGAGGATTTTTTCGTAGAGCACGGTCGCGTTCAGGTCCTTGAGCTGGACTTTCAGCACCCCTGTCTTCGCGTCTATTTTCACCAGACCGTAGTACTGGCCGCCCTCGGTAGGCGAGGCATTCACCTTGCCGGGCGCTTTCTGGAACGCGACCTGCGGGCCGAAGGTGTCGTCCAGCGGGTTGGGCCCGAAACCGCCGGCGTGGATCGGCCCGCTGACGAATTCCCAGAACGGATCGAAGTCCCGGAACTGCGCCTTTGCGGGGTCGTAGTAGTGCGCGGCGCAATAGTGGACGTCTGCCGTTATCCATACCGTATTCCTGACTTTTTGCTTCCTTAAAAAAGAAAATAAATCCGCGAATTCGAATTCCCTCCCCAGCACCGGGCCGTCGCCGTTGGCGACCGCCTCGAACATCTGCCGCCCCTGCGCATCCTTGCCGTCGTCGACCAGGAGGCTGAGCGGCATGTCGGCGGACACCACCTTCCACTGTGCCTTCGAGCGCGCCAGCCCTTCCTTCAGCCAGGCGAGCTGCTGCGGCCCGAGGAAGGCTGCGTCCGGCCCCGGCTGCTCCTGCCGGTTGTATGAATTGGCGCCGCGATAGCTGCGCATGTCGAGCACGAACACGTCCAGCAGCGGTCCGTAGGAGATCTTGCGGTAGACGCGCTCGGACTCGTCCGCGCCGTGGTAGCGCAGCGGCGCGTATTCGAGGAAGGCGCGCGTGGCGCGCGCGACCAGCAGTTGCTCGTTCTTCTCGGTGTAGCGCTTGTCGGCGGAGAGGTCCTTGCTGTCGGACCAGTTGTTGTTCACCTCGTGGTCGTCCCACTGCCAGATCTGCGGCACCTCGGCCGACATGCGGCGCACGTTGTCGTCCATCAGGTTGTAGGCATAGCGGCCCCGGAACTCCTTCAGCGTTTCGGCCACCTTGCTGACTTCTTCGGTGATGAGGTTTTTCCATACATAGCCGTCGGCCTGCTTCACTTCAGCCACCATCGGGCCGTCGGCGTAGATGGTGTCGCCGCAGTGGATGAAGAAATCCGGGCGGTCGCGGCGCACCGCCTCGTAGCATTTCATGCCGCCCCAGTCCTTGTTGATGCCCCAGCCCTGCCCGGCCGTGTCGCCCGACCACGCGAAGCTCACGTCGCGCCGCTTGCTCGGCATGGTCAGGAAGCGCCCGCCCACGGGTTCCGACAGCGTCCGTTCGCTGGAGAGGCTTTCGAACATCACGCGCACAAACACTTCGCGGTCGTTCGGCAGCCCTGTCAGATCGACGCGCGCGGTGTAATCGGACGTTTCCAGCGCCAGCGGGCCGCGCACGCGCACCACGTCGCTGAAATCCGCCTTGTACGCGCGCTCCACGACCAGGCGCGCCGGCCGGTCCGAGCGGCTCCACACCATCGCGCGGTCCGCAGTCACGTCGCCGATCTGGATGCCGGAGGCGATCTGCGGGCGTGTGCGCTCGGAGGTGATGACGGCGGGCGCCTGGGCCAGCGCGGGGAAGGACAGCGCAACGCTGGAGGCGATCGAATTCTTGAGAAAGCGGCGTCGGTAGTTGGTTTTCATGGCCTATGTCGAGATGTCTATGCGCGTCGTGCGCGGCAGGCCGCACAAGCGGTCGCCGCAGGAGAGATACAGATCGACACCGCGCGGGAATCGTGCCCGATTGCGCTCCCACTGCGAGAGGAATCCGTCGCCGAGCGCAGGCACCGACAGGCGAACCTCATCGCGGATGCCCGGGCCGGTGAGGCGCCAGCCCGATTCAAGAATGGCGGGCACCTGTAGCACGACGGTCGCGGAACGCTCGGGATATTCCTTCGAGTCTGCGCTGAACGACTCCAGCGGGGGCAGCTCCTCGGTGCCGGCCACCAGGCCAAAATCAGCTTCTCGCGGGAATGCCGCCATCGAGCATCCGGTGTGAAACTTCAGGCTCGCCGCGGCGCCATCGGCCGCCGCGCCGGGAGAAAGCCACAACCGCGTGTCCTGGTCCAGCAGAACCAGCAGCAGCGCGCTCGCCGCCGCGTGCAGGTTCCCCAGCGATTCCAGCCCGGCGCCAAGCCTGACCACCGCTCCCGGCGTCGCCAGCACGGCGCGGCAACCGTGGAACGCGACCTGACTGTCGAGAACGGGGTCGGCGAATCCGGACTTGCGGCGTTTGGCGCTCCCTCGTTCACTTGCCTTGAACATGATGCGAGGATGCTAGAGGCTCGGCGTGAAACTTTTATGACTGCGCGCTGCGCATCCTATTTTTGACCGGCGGCGTTCATTGCCAGTCACCGCAGCGCAACGCGTGCCCGCTGCGGTCCGGGATTCCCGCCCTGCGTTACTGGATCTGCCGGTCGCGCTGTTTCGCGAGCCCATCGACGGGCGCCGGGACAGCGAAAGCACCGGGACTTTTCTTCCCCGGAAAACGCTCATCCCACGCGCGGCGCTTCAGGCTGTCGATATAGTCGACCCAGGTCAATTCGCGCGGCTCTGGATTGCGGCTTGGCGTTTGCATAGAGATCGCTCGGGAGAGTTTTGACAAGCGCATATTAATCGCCTTGCGGGCATTGACAATACTTGAGTCGAAATTTCCCCTGAAAGAAAGTTTCCTCAAGCAAATCAGCGCTCGGGCTGCGAGAAGATAAATCGCCACTGGAATTTCAATCGCTAGCGCCTTGTCCCCGCAGGAGCTTGTTGCGTGCGGCGAAAATCTCGTGCGCCGGGCGTTACTCGGCGAGCGGCCTGAGCGAGCTCGTCGGGTAGCGGCGACGTTCGACGAACAGCGCGTTGCCGGGCTCGCGCTTGGCCATCTTCTTCGCCTCGGTCGCCGCCGCCGCCACCTCCGAATGCGTGTTGAAAGTGGCGCGCTCCACCGGAACGACGCCGATGGACAGGCTGGTCAGGCCGAATTTCTGCTTCTCGCCGCGCCGGTCTTCCGCGAGGAAGCCGCCGCGCTCGCGGTCCTCGCTAGAGAACAGCGCCGTGACGCGCTCGCCGAAGGTCGTCAGCGCGCGCTGGCAGCGGGTTTCCCAGTCCGCGCTCTGCATGACGACGACGAAATCGTCGCCGCCGACGTGGCCGCAGAAGTCGAGTTGCGGATCGCAGGCGTCGGCAAGGGCGCGCGCCGCGAGCTGGATCACTTCGTCGCCGCGGTGATAGCCGTAGACGTCGTTGAAGGGCTTGAAATTGTCGAGATCCGCATAGCAGGCGACGAAATCGCGCCCCTGCGTCAGAAGCCGCGAAATGTGCTCGGCGATCGGCACGTTCCCCGGCAGCAGCGTCAGGGGATTGGCGTAACGGGCGGCGACGATCTGCTGGGCATTGATCTCGCGGATCAGATTCTGGCTGGTACCGACGCCGGCGTAGCGGCCTCCTTCGACAATGATGAAGCCGTCGTAAAGCGCGTGGTCGTCGCCCTCGGTCAGCATCATGCTGATTTTCTGGATGCTGATATCGGCGTCGACGATCAGGGGCTTGCCGTTCATGAATGCCGCGCAAGGCTTGCGGCCGAACAGTTCTCGCCGGTAAGGCCGCGCGAAGCGGTCGATGATCGAGTTGCGGTTGATCAGGCCGCGCGGCACCGCCCCGTCGACCACTGGTATGACCTGAAGATCGGGCTCGCTCTCGAAACGCGCGTAGACGACGTCGTTTTCCGTCGCCGGCGAAACCGGATCGACGCGCTTCAGCAGTTTCCTGGCGGTGACCCGATTGACGCTGTGGCCGGGAAGCGGAAACGCCAGCACCGGTTCGAGCGACAAGCGTTGCCACAATTCGACCGGCGCAGCCTCGTCCGGAGCCGCGGCAGGGTAGCCGATCAGGTAGCCCTGGCAGTAGCTGATGCCGAGATCGCGCACCACCTGGAAATCGGCCGTCTCCTCGATACCCTCGGCGATCACGGCGCCGCCCGCGACCTGCGCGATCTGCTGGATCGCGCGCGCGATCTGCAGCTTTACGGGGTCGCTATGGATGCCGTGGATGAAATGCCGGTCCAACTTGACGTACTCCGGGCGCAATTCCGACCACAGGCGCAGGCTGGCGAATCCTTCACCCAGGTCGTCGATGGCGATTTCGAATCCTTCCTTCCTGCACTGGAGCAGCGCCGCCCATGCCGGCGAGGCATCGACGATCGCATGGTTTTCGGAAAGCTCGATCACCACCTGCTTGGGCGAGAGCCCGCAACCCCGCAGGTATTCGAGGATGATCCCGCCCCCGACGCGGCGTTCCGCGAGCGCAAGCGCGCTGAAGTTCACGAACAGCTTGCCTTCCGCGCCCAGGGCGGCGAACCGCTGGAGAGCACCGCGCACCGCGACCAGTTCCAGGTCGCTGGAGAAGCCGTGCTCGCGCGCGAGCTGGAATATCGACAGCGCCGATTCGAACGCCGTGCCGGCCGGACCGCGCGACAGCGCCTCATGGGCGAATACGGAACCCCGCCGCAAATCAAGGATCGGCTGGAACACCGTCCGCAGTCTGCCCTGTGTCAGGCATTCGCCGAGCAGGCGCCGTTCCGGTTCGCGCGGCAGGTCATTGTCCACGGCCTGCCCCGAGGCACCGTGATGCCGGAGCCGCAAAAAAAGGCTTTGCTCGAAGGCTTGATTGAGCACCGTGAACTCGTATTCGGATTGGACTGACGATCGCTTTCCACGCTACCCACCATGGATTACCGCTCCATGACAGCGCTGCAAATAAGAGTCAGACGTGAATGATTTCAAGGTCCTCCAGCTGGTCTCTCGGCCGGGCACGCAGCCAAGAAGCGCACGCACAAGCACGGCAAGGGAAACTGGCAGTCCGCAAGGCTCCCGAGGCACTGGCTTGCCTCAGCGCCACTTGAGAGTTGGTTTTGGCGGCCCGCAGGAGCCGCCAATTTTTTATGGCGCGGGCATGCTGCGCCGCAGCCGGTCGGCCATCACGCGCATGATCTGGAGCGAGAAATACGGCGTTTGCTGCACGAGGAACTTGAACCAGTTCTCGTCTATGGGGACCACGCGGCAATCCGTTACCGCGATCGCGTCAGCCGACCTCGGTCCGTTGTCGATCAGCGCAATCTCGCCGAATACGCCGCCGGGTCCGAGCAGCTCAAGTTCCCTGCCGTTGGCCGAAACGCTCACTTCACCCTCTACCACCACGTACATGTTGTCGCCCCGGTCGCCGGCGCGGAATATCGCCTCGCCGGCCAGGTAGGGCCTCGCGTCTTTGGCATTGCGGAACATATCGAGCGTCACCATAAGACCGCGTCTTCCCTGGCTTCATTCAGAGCGGAGCTCGCCGCCGAAGGAGGAAGGCGCTCCGCTATTTCGTCTTCGCCCCCCCAGTGCACGAGCGCCATGGAGCCGTTCTCATCTTCGACGATCGCGGTGCAGCTGTCCACCCAGTCGCCGCAATTGATGTAGGTGATGCCGCCGTGGTCGCGGATCGTCGCGGAATGGATGTGGCCGCAGATGACCCCGTCCACGCCGCGCTCCCTCGCGTGGCGCAGAACCGAATCCTCGAAGTCGAAGACGAAGCTGACCGCCCTCTTCACCTTCTTCTTCACGTAGCCCGAGAGCGACCAGTAGCCGGGAATACCGAGCGTGCGTCGCAGCCAGGACAGCCACATGTTCAGGCGCACGACCATCGAGTATGCGTGGTCGCCAAGGATCGCCAGCCACCGGTGATAGCGCGTGACCTGGTCGAACTCGTCGCCATGGATCAGCAGGTAGCGCCTGCCGTCGGCGGCCAGGTGCACATAGTCGCGCTCGACGCGGATGTTGCCGAACGAGGTGCCGGTGTGCTCGCGCGCGGCTTCGTCGTGGTTGCCGGGCACGAAGATCACCTTGACGTCGTGGCGCGCGCGCTTGAGGATCTTCTGCACCACGGTGTTCTGCTCGGCAGACCAGTACACGCCGCGGCGCTGCATCGCCCAGAAATCGATGATGTCGCCGACCAGGAACAGGTACTCCGACTCGTGCGCCTTGAGGAATTCGAGCAGCCGCCCGGCCTGGCAGGCGGGCGTGCCGAGGTGGATGTCCGAGAGGAAGATGGCGCGGACGTGCGGCACAAATAACCTCAGGTTCCCGGCGTAAGCAATTGAGCTGCTAGGCTAGTCTCCGGATATGACACGATCGTTAATCTTGCGGCGCTGTCATCAGATTGTCGCAACTCTCCCTGTAGGGTCTCGCCCGTCACCCCGGCAAAACAGGGATATGCGATGGGAGACTTCGAGGAGGGCGGCCGCAGCCTGAGCCTGTTCCGCCGGCGCAGCATCTATCTGCTGCCGAACCTTTTCACCACCGCTTCGCTGTTCTCCGGCTTCTACGCCATCGTGCAGGCGATGAACGAACATTTCGAACTTGCGGCGATCGCCATCTTCGTCGCCATGGTTCTCGACGGGCTGGACGGCCGCATCGCGCGGCTCACGCATACGCAAAGCGAGTTTGGCGCACAGTACGACAGCCTGTCGGACATGGTTTCATTCGGCGCCGCGCCTGCGCTCGTCATGTACGTCTGGGCGCTGAAAGGCATGGGCAAGCTCGGCTGGATCGCCGCCTTCGTATACTGCGCCGGCGCCGCGCTGCGGCTGGCGCGTTTCAACGTAAACATGGATGTCGTCGATAGACGCTACTTCCAGGGCATCCCGAGTCCGGCGGCCGCTGCGCTGCTGGCGGGCCTGGTGTGGGTATTCGACGACTTCGGCATCGACCGCGAATTGTGGCTGAGCATGATCGCCTGGGTGTTCACGATGTACGCAGGCATCACCATGGTGACCAACGTGCCGTTCTACAGCTTCAAGGAATTCAACCTCAAGCGGGCGGTGCCTTTCTGGGTGATGCTGGCGTTCGTCGCCGGCCTTGCGGTGGTCTCGCTTCGCCCGCCGGTCGTACTGTTCCTGCTGTGCCTGGCCTATGCCGTCTCGGGCTACGTGCTCTGGGGCATGGGACTGCGCGCGCGGCGGCCACCGGAACTGCCGTAGAACCGTCCGCTGCCCGTACCGGCCGCGACCTCCAGAACGCCTTCGAGCTGCTGCACCACGCGCCCCCAGTCGTGCGCCAGCACTTCCTGCCGCGCTTTGACGGCCAGCGCCCGAATCTGGGACAGATTTGTGACCAGCCCGGCCGCGAGCGCAGCGAATTCCGCCGTGTTGTCGAAATCCGCCAGCAGGCCGTTATGCCCGTGACGGATATGCGCCGCTGCGGCGGCGTAGTCGTAGGCGATCACGGCCAGGCCGCTCGCCAGCGCCTCCACGGTCACGTTGCCGTAGGTCTCCGTCAGGCTCGGAAACAGGAACATGTCCCCCGAAGCGTAGTGCGCGGCAAGTTCCTCGCCGCGCCGCGTCCCGGCGAGGATCGCTTCCGGGCAGCGCGCCTGCATTTCGCCCCGGGACGGGCCGTCGCCGACCAGCACCAGCCTGGCGCGCGGCGCACGCTCGCGAGCCGCCTCGAACGCGGCAAGCAGCGCATCGAGATTCTTTTCCGGCGCGAGGCGGCCTACATGCAGCAGCACGGGGTCTTCCGGCGCCGCACCCCAGCTGGCGCGTAGCGCCGTGCTGCGTCGCGCCGGGTCGAAAAGCGCCGTGTCCACTCCGCGCGCCACTACGCGCAGGCGATAGAAGCCGAGCGCAGCGAGGTCGGCGCGCATGGATTCCGTTGGCACCATGGTGCACAAGGTACGGTTGTGGAATTTGCGCAGGTAGGCGAGGATCGGCTTCCCGAGCCAGCCGATGCCGTAGTGCCGGCTGTAGGCGTGGAAATTGGTGCGGAAATCCGAGACTGCGGGGATGCGCAGCTTGAGGGCGGCCCGCTGGGCCGACCAGCCCAGAGGGCCCTCGGTGACTATGTGCACGACGTCGGGGCGGCAGTAAGTCCAGAGCTGCTCGAGTGCGCGCTTGGCCGGGAGGCCCATCCTCAGATTCGGATAGCGCGGAATCGCGACGCCCCGCATGAGCACTTCCTGGAAACGGTCGTCGGCATCCGCGTGGTCGGTACTGTCTTGCCGCGGGCGGATGAGTTGAATCTGGTGACCGCGCTGGCGCAGGCCTTCAACGAAGCGCGCGGCGGTCAGCGCAACGCCGTTGATTTCCGGCGGGTAGGTTTCGGTCACCACCGCGACGCGCAGCGATCGGCGAACGCCGCCCAGCTGCTCGATCTGGATCGGTGCCTGGTCGTCGCGCATCCCGGCTCGCATGGCGCGATGATGGATCCGCCGCGCGACGCCCCGATGACCGCCGCGTGAATGAATTGCGACGGCACTGGCCCCCCTGTCGTCGATTTGTCATTTCCGTTTTACGGAACTGTCGCAATTCCCCCGTATCCTCGGGCCCGTTGTCAGGTTTCCGACTTAACCGCCGAGGAGACAAGATGAAAGAAATTCTCCGCACCCTCCAAATCCAGCGCTGGGACGATCACCGCTACTATCACCACAGCCGGATCAACCAGTCGCTGCATTTCGTCAGCGCGGCGAGCTTCCTGTGCGCCTACGCGATGCTGTTTGTTTATCCGGTCGCCGCTGCATTGATCGGCTGGCTGATCGCAATGACCGCGCGCCAGTCGGGACACTTTTTCTTCGAGCCGAAGGGTTACGACCACGTCAATCAGGCGACGCACGAGTACAAGGAGGAAATCAAGATCGGATACAACTTGCGCCGCAAGATACTGCTGTACGTGGCCTGGGCGCTGGCCCCGCTGCCGCTGCTTGCCGATCCCACGCTGTTCGGCCTGTTCGAGCTACCGGTCACGACCTACGACTACGTGCATCACTTGGCCATGATCTGGCTCGCGCTGGGTGTAGGCGGCCTGCTGTTCCGCACGGTGCACCTGTTCTTCATCCGGGACGTAAAGACGGGGCTGGTATGGATGATAAAGATCCTGACCGACCCGTTCCACGACCTGAAGCTCTATCACAAGGCGCCGATGTATCTCTTGCGCGGCGAGCTGATCGACCCGATGCCGCACCGGCAGCACGGCTGATTCAGAACCGTTGCGAGAGCATTTCCCTGAGTATCCCGCGCTTGATCGACTTGTCGGTCAGCGCGGGGTCCGACCACCACCAGCCATCCCTCTGCATGGCCGTGGCGGCGGCAATGAACCGTTCCGCGACCGCTTCGAAATCGGCCTCCGCATAGTCGAGGCTGAAAATCAGCCGACCGGTGCCGACCCAGCTGAGCGCCAGCCCTTCGGTGCGCATGTAGTACTGCAGCATCCAGTTGTAGCGCGACGGCTGCGTATAGCAGACGGTCCAGATCGACGACAGGTTCGCTACCTGCACGGGCAACCCCGCTTCCCTGAGCCGTTCATTGAGCCGCCCGGCGCGGCGATCCCAGCACTCGTCGAGACCGCGATACGGCTCGCGCAGATCCGCGCTTTCCAGACGTTCGAGGAACACCTGCATCGCGCCCATCACGTAGGGATGCGAATTGAACGTGCCGCGCGCGAAGCAGATGTCGGCCGGCCGGTCTTCTCGGAAGCGCTTCATGAGACCGGCGCGCCCGCAGACCGCGCCAACCGGAAATCCGCCGCCCAGCGTCTTGCCGTAGGTGACCAGGTCGGCGCGCACGCCGAAATATTCCTGCGCGCCGCCGGGTGCGATACGGAAGCCGACGAACACCTCGTCGAAGATCAGCACGACGCCGCGCTCGGTGCAGACTTCGCGCAGCCGCTTCAGCCACTTTGCATAGCCGGCCCGGTCGAAGTGCGCGTGGCGCGTGCTGTCCACCAGCGAGCCGTCGCCGGGCGCATTCATGTTCGGATGCAGGGCCTGCAGCGGGTTCACCAGCACGCAGGCAATGTCGCGGCGCCGACGCAGCACGCGCAAAGAGTCCTCGTCCATGTCCTTCAGCGTGTAGGTATTGTGCGGCGGCACCGGGTTACCGATGCCGGGCTGCACGTCTTCCCACCAGCCATGGTAGGCGCCGCAGAAGCGCACCAGGTGGGAACGGCGTGTGTGATACCGCGCGAGGCGCACCGCCTGCATCACCGCCTCGGTGCCGGACATGTGAAAGGACACCTCGTCCAGGCCGGAGATCTCGCGCAACCGGCGCACGTTGTACGCGACGGCGGGATGATAGGCCCCAAGCACGGGTCCCAGCATCGCGGCGCGTGCGCTGCCCTCGGCCATGCACGACTTGTAAAAGTCGTAGCCGAACACGTTGACCCCGTAGGACCCTGTGAGATCGTAGAAGCAGTTGCCATCGAGGTCCGTGACCGTCACGCCGCTGGACGATTCCACGAATGCCCCGAACCCGAGGTGCCTGCGCACATACCTGCTGTACTGGAACGGCACGCGGTAGGCGCTGGTGAACTGCAGGTCCGACATTCCCTTGCGCGCCTCATTGGTGAGCGCCGCCGTCTTCGCAAAGCGCCGGCGGTAGAGCTCGGCGAGTCGGGCGAACCCCGCCCGGCGCCGCGCCTCGATCTCGTCGGGTGCGCCGTCGGAGCGGAAAACCCGCTGCTCGTCGTAGCCGTAATAGGGAATCAGTCCGGCGACCCGGCGCGCCATGCGGGAATGGCCCGTAAGCGAAGGATGTTTGGCCTTCGACAGCTCCAGGCGCGTCTTGAGCGCCGGGATGGTCAGCATGGCCGCGGCGGCGCCGATGCCGTAGAGAAGATAGGTCTCGTTCATTTGCGGCCTGTTTACCGCCCCCGGGTTACAGCATGGTGACGGAAGACCTCAATTTCCTCATCACCAACCGCATTCCCCGGCACGCGTTTACGCGCTTCATGGGTTGGTTCAGCCAGCTCGAACTGCCGCTGGTGCGCGATCTGTCGCTCGCGGCCTGGCGGCTGTTCGCGGACCTGCGCCTCGATGAAGCGAAGCAGGCCAGCTTTCGCAGCCTGCACGACTGCTTCATCCGCGAGCTGAAGCACGGCGCGCGGCCGGTGGATCCCGATCCGGCGCTGCTGGCCAGTCCCTGCGACGCGATCGTCGGCGCCTGCGGGCGGGTCGAGGACGGCCAGTTGATCCAGGCGAAGGGCTTCCCCTACACGATACTGGACCTGGTCGGCAGCGCCACGCTCGCGGACGATTTCCGCGACGCGACCTACGCCACGCTGCGGATCACTTCGAGCATGTACCACCGCTTCCACGCGCCGCACGACTGCCGGATCGGGCAGGTAACCTACTTCTCGGGCGATACCTGGAACGTGAACCCGATCGCGCTGCGGCGCGTCGAGAAACTGTTCTGCAAGAACGAGCGCGCCCTGTTGCGCACCAGGCTCGAGGCGGGCGGACACGAAATCCTGCTGGTCCCGGTGGCCGCGGTTCTCGTCGCGAGCATCCGCCTGCATTTTCTCGACGTGCTGCTGCACCTGCGCTATCGCGGTCCGAACGTGATCCATTGCGATGCGCGCTTCGCCAAGGGCGAGGAAATGGGCTGGTTCCAGCATGGCTCGACGATTCTCGTGTTCGCGCCGCGCGGCTTCGCACTTTGCGGAAATGTGACGGCAGGTTCGCTCATCCGCATGGGCGAGCCGCTGATGCGCCTGCCCGAACCTTAAGAAAACCGTAACAGCCGGCACGGGCCTAGCATGCGAACATTGCAGGTTCATGTCAGCAGACGTTTTCTGGTGGTGGTTTTTCCTCTGCTCCGTCGCGGGGTTCAACATCCTTGCATGGGCGCTGTCGGCCGCCGCGCTCGAGCGGCGCCAGGCAACCCTGTCGCCTGAAGCCTACTACCTGCGCCGCGCGCAGCTTCTCCTGTCGGCGGGCTACGTGCTCGGCTGCGCTTACCGCTCGGCGCTGCCGGTCTATGACATACAGCGCTTCTGCCTGTTCGACACCTGGCTCTCCAGCGTCATCGTCGGACGCTCCGTGGCGACTTTCGCCGAATTGTGCTTCGCCGCGCAGTGGGCGCTGCTGCTGCGGGAAATTTCGCGCGCCACGGGCAGCGGCGCCGGCAGGGTCACCTCGGTGGTGGTGGTCCCGCTCATCGCGGTCGCGGAGATCTGCTCGTGGTACTCGGTGCTCACCACGTCGAACCTCGGGCACGTGCTCGAAGAACCGATTTGGGCCCTGAGCGCAGGGCTGCTGGTCACGAGCCTGCTCTGGATCTGGCCGCGCTGCAACGCCTCGCTGCGGCCGCTGCTGGCCGCCTGGTGCGCGGCGGGCATCGCCTACGTCGCCTTCATGTTCCTGGTCGACGTGCCGATGTACTGGGCGCGCTGGCTGGCAGACGAGGCGAGCGGGCGCCACTACCTGAGCGTCGCCCAGGGCCTGCTGGACGTCTCGGACCGCTGGATCGTTGCCCGCCGCTGGCAGGACTGGCATAGCGAAGTGGCGTGGATGTCGCTGTATTTCAGCGTCGCGGTGTGGCTCAGCATCGCGCTCATTCACGCGCCGGTGCCGGAACGCCGTGCGCGAGATGCCTAAGCGAGGCCGAGAGAACTAAATGCGACCGCGGCGCCGATCGCGGCGCCCGCCAGCACATCGCTCGGGTAGTGCAGGCCGAGAACGACGCGCGAAGCGGCTACTGCAAGCGTGACCGGGACCAGCAGCAGCGCGAGCTCCGGAAAATACGCCGTCGCGATGAGCGTGAACGCCGCCGCATGCAGCGTATGCCCGGATGGGAAACTGAACCGGTCGAGCGGCACCGTGCCGGCCGCAATGTGCGCGTGCACTTCGAACGGCCGCGGGCGCAGAGTTCCTTTCTTCAGCAGGCGGTACAGGAGCGTGCAGAGCAGGCCGACGCCGACCATATGGAGGACCGGCAGCGCCGCGTCCGCGCCATAGGTGAGCAGCAGGCCAAGCATCAGCGCGTACCAGAAGATGCCGTTCCCCACCCAGCTCACGGCGCGGAACAGTTGCAGCAGCGCGCGCACCCGGATCGCGCGGTTGAATTTCGCGCAAGTGCGCTCGTCCCAGCGCTGGATCATTTCCAGGCTGACGTCAAGCCGCGGCATGGCTCTCTCGCATTGCGGATCCCGGCGCAGTCATAGTATCGGCCAGCACTGACGCGAAATCGGCCACTACCCTGTCCCAGCCCAGCGGTTCGGCGGTGGCGCGCGCCTGGCGTCCGAGCGTCCGGGCACGGGGCAGATCGCGCGCCAGCGCCGCTGCGTGCTCGATGAAGCTGATGCGGTCGTCGACCCGCGCCAGCAGCCCCGAGCGGCCGTGCACGATGTGCTGGCGGGCCGCCGCGTAGTCGTAGGCCACGACTGCGAGGCCGCTCGCCATCGCCTCCATCGTGACATTGCCGAAGGTCTCGCTAGTGCTGGGAAAAAGAAAAATGTCGGCCGAGGCGTAATGGGCCGACAACTCGCCGTTGACCAGGCGCCCGGCGACCACGCAGCCCAGGTGCTCGCGTTTCAGTTCTTCGGTCATCGGGCCGTCGCCGACCAGCACCAGGCGCGTTTCGGGTCGCACGGCGCGCATCGCGCGGTAGGCGTCCAGCACCAGTGGGAAATTCTTTTCCGGCGCGAAGCGGCTGACGCACAGCGCCACCGGCGTGTCGTCGTCAGCCCCCCATTCGGCGCGCAGTTCAGCGCGGCGCTTGGCGGGAGAAAACACCGCGGAATTCACGCCACGCCCTACCACGCGCAGCTTTTCGAAGCCGAGCCGCGCCAGGTCCTGCGCCATCTCGTCCGTCGGCACCATGGTGCAGTCGGCCCGGTTGTGGAAGCGGCGCAGGTACGCCGCGACCGCGCGTTCGAGCCACGGAAAACCGTAATGGCCGCTGTAGGCGTGAAAGTTGGTATGAAAATCAGTCGCGACCGGGATCGCCAGCGCGCGCGCCGCGGACAGCGCCGATGAGCCGAGTGGCCCCTCGGTGGCGATGTGCACCACCTCTGGCCGCGCCTTCTTCCAGGCCTGCAGCAGCGCACCCCTGGAGGGCAGCCCCATGCGCAACTGCGGGTAGCGCGGAATGCGGATTCCCGGACGCAGCAGCTCGCGGAACCGCGGCTCGTCGAGCGCACGCTCCGCCGGCCCCTGTCGCGGCCGCACCAGCTGTATTTCGTGGCCGAGGGCGTGCAATCCTTCCGCCATCAGGGCGACCGTGCGCGCGACGCCGTTCACCTCGGGCGGGTAGGTCTCGCTCACCATCGCGATCCGCATTCGCTGTTCCATGCGGACAGGACGATGCCCTGCCCGCATGAAACTTCGATGACGGATCGGTTACAGCCCGGTTAAACCAGGATCAGGAGCCAGATCACTGCGACGTTGGCGAGCGCGAGCATCACCGCGGCGCTGCCGATGTCCTTGGCGCGCTTGGCCAGGCTGTGGTCGTCGAGCGACACGCGGTCCACGGTCGCCTCCACGGCGGAATTGAGCAGTTCGACGATCAGCACCAGCAGCACGCTGCCCACCAGCATGGCGCGCTCGACGCCGCTCTGGCCCAGCCAGAGGCCAAGCGGCACCATGACCGCGGAGAGAATCAGCTCCTGGCGAAAGGCATCCTCGTGGCGGGCCGCCGCTGCCAGCCCGGAGAACGAATAGCCGGCAGCGTTCAGCAGCCGGCGCAATCCGGTCTTGCCCTTGTAGGGACTTTCCATGCGGCGCCGAATGTAGCACGCGCCGCGCGCGCGATTTCCTCAGCGAAGCGCCGCGCAACGGCCGATCAGGCCGTGTGGGCCAGCGAGCGCAGCAGTTCTTCCTGCACCACGCGCGGCTTGCCGCGGCGTGGCGCCGGCGCCTCATAGGCGCCATCCGACGTCATGGTCCAGACCTGGCTCGTGTCATCGAGGTAAGCCCGCAGGCCCTCATTGATGACGCGCTGCTTAAGAGCCGGATCGAGCACCGGGAAACCCAATTCGATGCGGCGGAAGAAATTGCGGTCCATCCAGTCGGCGCTGGAAAGATACACATCTTCGGCGCCTTCGTTCTGGAAATAGCAGATGCGCGTGTGCTCGAGGAAGCGCCCGACCACGGAGCGCACGCGGATGTTCTCCGACAACCCGGCGACACCCGGGCGCAGCGCGCAGACGCCGCGCACGATGAGGTCGATCTGCACCCCCGCCTGCGAGGCCGTATACAGCTCCTCGATCAGGTCGGGCTCCAGCAGCGCATTCATCTTCGCTATGATGCGCGCCGGCTTGCCTTCCTTGGCCAGGCGCACCTCGTTCCTCACCGCCGCGACCACGCGCTTGTGCAGCGTGAAGGGCGACAGCCACAGGTGCTTCATGCGGCTCGAGCGCCCGAGGCCCGTCAGCTGCTTGAATACTTCATTCACGTCCGAGCAGATTTCCTCCCTCGCGGTGAGCAGCCCGAAATCGGTGTACTGGCGCGCGGTGCGCGGGTGGTAGTTGCCGGTGGCCAGGTGCGCGTAACGCCTGAGGACGCTGCCCTGCGGGCCGTCCTCGCGCCGCACCACCAGCGCCATCTTGGCGTGGGTCTTGTGGCCGACGACGCCGTAGACGACGTGCGCGCCGGCTTCCTCCAGGCGCGAGGCCCAGTTGATGTTCGCCTCCTCGTCGAAGCGCGCCATCAGTTCCACCACGACGGTGACTTCCTTGCCCTTGCGCGCCGCCTCGATGAGGATGTCCATCAGCTCGGAGTCGGTGCCGGTGCGGTAGACGGTCTGCTTGATCGCGATCACGCGCGGGTCGGTGACCGAGGTGCGGATGAAATCGATCACCGGGGTGAAGGATTCGTAGGGATGATGCAGCAGCACGTCCTGCTTCTTCAGCACTGCGTAGATGTCCTTGTGGCCCACCAGCGCCGGCGGCGGCGCCGGCTGGAACACCGGGTACTTCAGGTCGGGCCGGTCGACGCGGTCGGTCACCTCGCGCAGGCGGTACAGGTTAACCGGGCCGTCGACGCGGTAGAGGTCGGACTCCGACAGGCCGAATTGCTGCAGCAGGAAATCCACGGTCTGCTGCGAGCAGCTGTCGGCGACTTCCAGCCGGACCGCGTCGCCGAAGTGGCGCTGCAGCAGTTCGCCCTGGATGGCGATGCGCATGTTCTTGATTTCTTCCTCGTCCACGAACAGGTCCGAATTTCGCGTGACTCGGAACTGGTGGCAGCCCTTGACCTCCATGCCGGAGAACAGCTCGTCCACGTGCGCGTGCAGGATCGAGGACAGGAACACGAACGCGTACTCCGCGCCCGCGACGTCGGCCGGCAAGCGGATGACGCGCGGCAGCGCGCGCGGCGCCTGCACGATGGCGTCGCGCGACTTGCGGCCGAAGGAATCGCGGCCTTCCAGCTCGATGGCGAGGTTGAGCGACTTGTTCAGCACGCGCGGAAACGGGTGCGCCGGGTCGAGGCCGATCGGCGTAAGCACCGGCAGCAGCTCGCGCATGAAGTAGTCGCGGATCCAGGTGCGCTGCGCCTCGGTCCAGTCCTCGCGGCGCGGGAAGATCACGCCCTGCTTCACGAGCGCCGGCAACAGCACGCTGTTCAGCAGCCGGTACTGCTCGCCGACCAGCGCGCGCGCCTGTGCCGACACCAGCTCGTAGACTTCAGCCGGACTGCGGCCGTCGGGGCCGGACTCCTTGATGCCCGCCTTGATCTGCTCCTTCAGCCCGGCGACCCGGATCTCGAAGAACTCGTCCAGATTGGAGGACACGATGGTGAGGAAGCGCAGCCGCTCGAGAATCGGCACCGAGTCGTCGGCCGCCTGCGCCAGTACGCGGCGGTTGAACTCGAGCAGGCCGAGTTCCCGATTGAGAAAATGGGACGGCTGAAGATTCTTCTTAACCATCTGGGAACCGCAGGGGGATTGCGACCTCTTAGTAGAGTAGCCTACACGACAAATGTTGCAATGGTGTGAAACCGCACAAATCCGTAATTTGCCGAGTTATCCACAGGGTGTAAGCTTTCCTCCGCGATGCCCCGTCCGGATATCCTCGCCGCGATCGATCTTGGCTCCAACAGCTTCCATCTCCAGGTAGGCCGGGTCGTCGACCGGCAGATTTACCCGCTCGACTCCTTGCGTGAAGTAGTGCGGCTGGGCGCCGGCCTGACTTCGGAAAAGCGCATCGACCGCGCGACGCAGGCGCGCGCGCTGGAAGCGCTGCAGCGCATCGGCGAGCGCCTGCGCGGCCTGCCGCGCGGGGCGGTGCGCGCGGTCGGCACCAACACGCTGCGCGTGGCGAAGAACGCACCGCAGTTCCTGCGCGAGGCGCGCACCGCGCTCGGTTTCCCGATCGAGGTGATCGCCGGCCGCGAGGAGGCGCGTCTTATCTACCTCGGCGTCGCGCATTCGATGCCGCCGGCCGCCCACAACCGGCTGGTGGTGGACATCGGCGGCGGCTCGACCGAATTCATCGTCGGCAGGGGCCTCGATCCGCTGCTGACCGAGAGCCTGTACATGGGCTGCGTCAGCTACAGCCTGGCATATTTTCCGGAGGGCCGGATCGAGAAATCGCGCTTCAAGAAGGCCGAACTCGCCGCGCGCCAGGAACTTGCCGGCATGGCGGGCGAATACCGCAACACCGGCTGGCAGGAAGCGGTCGGCTCCTCGGGCACCGCGCGCGCGCTGGAGACGATCCTGCGCGAAAACGGCTACAGCGAGGATGGGATCACCCTAGAGGGACTGGAGGAACTGAAGGACCTGCTGCTCAAGCACGAACGCGCCGACCCCGACCGCATCGCCGGGCTGCGCAAGGACCGGGCGGCGGTGATTCCCGGCGGCCTGGCGATCATGCTTGCCGCTTTCCGTGAGCTCGGCATCGAACGCATGGCGGTCTCCGACGGGGCACTGCGGCACGGCGTGCTCTACGACCTGCTCGGACGCGTGCAGCACCGCGACATGCGGGAAGCGACGGTGTCGCAATTCGTGCGCCGCTATCACGCCGATGCAGCGCAGGCCGAGCGCGTGCGTGCGCTGGCGCTGAAGATTTTCGATCAGCTCCATGCGGAGGAAGACGAGCCCGGCACCGACCGCCTGCTGCTCGACTGGGCGGCGCGCCTGGCCGAGATCGGCTTGTCGGTCGCGCATGCGCAGTACCACAAGCATTCGGCCTATATCCTGTCCAACGCCGACATGCCCGGCTTCTCGCGCATGGAACAGCAGCGCCTGGCCCGGATAGTTCTCGCGCACCGCGGCAAGCTCGGCAAGATGCAGGATGCGGGGCTGGAAAGCAGCGACTGGGCGCTGGTATTCGCGTTGCGCATCGCAGCGCTGGTGCTGCGCAACCGCACCGATGCGCGCTTTCCGATGCTGCGCGTGGCCGGCGACAAGACCGGCTACAGCATCGACCTGCCGCAGGCCTGGCTGGAAGAGAATCCGCTGGCCGCGGCCGCGCTAGAAACCGAGACCGACAACTGGGAGGCGGTGGACCTGCGCTTCTCGATCAACAGCCTGTCGGAAAAGAAGGTCGCGCAGTTGCGAAACTGAGCCGCAGCTAGATCAGGTCGGGCGCGAGCACTGCGCGCACCACCACCTGGATCTTGCCGCCGCGCTCGCGGTTGCTCAGCCACCACAGGCCGCCCTTTTTCACCGACCAGTCGGCCACGCTGCCGGAAGCGAGCAGCGCCGCGACCTGGCCCAGGTCCGGCTGGTGGCTGACGACAACCACCGCGCCCTTGTGCGACGGCCAGCCGGCGTCCTTCAAAATGTCTCCCGGCGCCGCGCCGGGCGCAAGCCGCTCGACGATCCTGTAGCGAATGGCCAGCGCATCGGCGGTCTCGCGCGCGCGGCGCGCGGGACTCACCAGCACCGTATAGCGGCCCGGCAGCCGCGCGACCAGCCACTTGGCCATCCTTTCGGCCTGCTTGCGGCCCCTGGCGGTGAGCTTGCGCTCGAGATCGCGGCTGCCGGGTTCCGCGTCAGCGTGACGCCAGAGAATGAGATCCATGGTCAGCCCGGGATTTTTTGCGCCACCGGGCCAAGCCGCGCTGCCGGGAAGCGCGCGGTGAAGCGGCTGCCCTTGCCCGGCGCGCTGTCGATCAGCAGCGTGCCCTGGTGCCGCGCCAGCGCATGCTTCACGATCGACAAGCCTAGGCCGGTGCCTCCGGTCTCGCGCGAGCGGCCGCGGTCCACGCGGTAGAAGCGCTCGGTAAGGCGCGGCAGATGCTCTGGGTCGATGCCGATACCGGTGTCCTCTACGGAGAACTCCGCGCCGCCATCGGTCGAATGCCAGAGCAGGCGGATTTCCCCGCCGGCAGCCGTGTAGCGCACCGCGTTGGACACCAGGTTGACGAATGCGCTGGCGATCTCGCTCTCGGCGCCGAGCAGGTCATGCTCGCCCGCCACTTCCAGCATTATGCGATGCTTGCCGCTCGACAGTGCCTCGGCCTCGGCGCGCACCCGCTGCAACAGCGGTCGCAGGGCGATGCGCTCGGCGTCGGGCGGCGGCGGCGCATGTTCCAGCGCGGAAAGCGTGAGCAGGTCGTCTATCAGGTGCTTCATGCGCTCGGCCTGGGGCGCCATCAGGCCGACGTAGTCGCGCACGCGCGAGGCGTCCAGCTTCAGGTCCTGGATGGTCTCCAGGAATCCTGCCAGCACCGTAAGAGGCGTGCGCAGTTCGTGCGAGACGTTGGCGACGAAATCGCGCCGCATCGCCTCTACCTGCACGGCACCCGTGACGTCCTGGGACAGCAGCAGGTGTTCTTCGTCGCCGAAGGAAACGATCTGCAGCGACAGCGTGCGCCTGCCGCCCGGCGAGCCCAGCCGGACCGGCTCGGAGAAATCCGCCGCGCGCAGGTATTCGACGAATTCGGGTGCGCGCACCATGTTGACGACCGGCTGCTTGCGGTCCCGCTCCGGGTCCACGCCCAGGTGTTCGCGCGCGGCGTCGTTGCACCAGTCGAGGCGATAGTCGGCGTCCAGCACGGCGACGCCGTAGGGCAGCGCCTGCGCGCCGCGGCGCGAGCGGACCATCAGCTGCGCAAGTTCGCGCCTCCGCTTGAGCATGGCGCGCCGATGCCGGTGCAGCAGATTGAACACTTCGCCCCAGGCGCCTGCGGCTTCCGGCGGGTCGCTGAGCCTGGACTGCGATGCCCAGTGCCGCAATTTTCGGAATTCGCGCAGGTTCAGCCAGAGCGCTGCCGCAAGACCGGCCACCAGCAGTGCCAGACCGATTTCGAGCCAGCTCACGTCACGCCCGCAGCGAGCCCGTCAGCCGCGGCTCATGACCGCCGCTTCGGCCCGCAAGGCATAGCCGCTGCCACGTACGGTCTCGATCAGCGCGTCGTGGCCGCTGGGCGTGAGGCCCTGACGCAGCCTGCGGATATGGACATCCACGGTGCGTTCCTCGATGAAGACGTGGTCGCCCCAGACCTCGTCCAGCAGCTGGGTGCGCGAGTAGACGCGGTTGGGGTGCGTCATCAAGTAATGCAGCAGGCGGAACTCGGTCGGGCCGAAGGACAACACCAGGCCGTTGCCCGTGACGCGATGCGCAGCGGGGTCGAGCCTCAGTCCCGAGATCTCGACCGGCATTTCGCCGTGCTGGGGCTTTTTCCGGCGCAGCACCGCGCGGATGCGCGCCACCAGCTCCTTGGTGGAAAACGGCTTGGTGATGTAGTCGTCGGCGCCCGCCTCCAGGCCCGCGAGCTTGTCGGGCTCGTCGGCGCGCGCGGTGAGAAATATCAGCGGCATTTCCCTGGTGCGCGAGTCGCCGCGCAGGCGCCGCGCCAGTGCAAGTCCCGACTGCCCCGGCAGCATCCAGTCCAGCAGCACCAGGTCGGGCAGGACGTCGCCGAGCAGGCGCACGGCTTCCTCGCCGCTTTTCGCCCGCAAGGTCTCGAAGCCGGCATGTTCCAGGTTGACGGCGATCAGCTCGAGGATCGCCGGCTCGTCTTCTACGATGAGTACCGTTGCGGGCATGGCGGCGCCGCTGCCTCCCTTTATTCCTTGGACAGTTCCCGTTCGACGTCTTCGAACGAGGTATGGCGCACGTCGGTTCCTCTGACGATGTAGATGACCTGCTCGGCGATATTCTTGGCATGGTCGCCGATGCGCTCGATCGCCTTGGCCACCCAAACGGTTTCCAGCGAGGCCGAAATGGTACGCGGGTCTTCCATCATGTAGGTGATCAGTTGCCGCAGCACCGAGCGGAATTCGTCGTCGATCGCCGTATCTTCCTTGAGCACCTCGGCCGCGCTGTTGACATCCAGGCGCGCGAAGGAGTCCAGCGACTGGCGCAGCATCTTCACCGCAATCTGCGACGCGTGGCGGATCGCCGGGAAACGCTGCGCGGGATGCGCGCCCTGCTCGTGGATGCGCTTGGACATGCGGGCGATTTTCTCGGCTTCGTCGCCGATGCGCTCGAGATCGGTGACGATCTTGCTGATCGCCATGATCAGGCGCAGGTCGCTGGCCGCCGGCTGGCGCTTGACCACGATGTGGTTGATGGCGCCGTCGATGGCGACCTCGTAGCCGTTGACGCGCGTGTCGTTTTCGATCACCTGCGCGATCAGCGCCGGTTCGCCGGTGGCGAAGGCCTGGATCGCGGCGAGGATCTGCGCCTCGACCAGGCCGCCCATCTGCAGCACGCGCGTGCGCGTGGTATCGAGGTCGGCTTCGAACTGCTTGGAAATGTGCTCGGTGATGCCCATGCCGCCTCCTAGCCGAATCTGCCGGTGATGTAATCCTCGGTCGCCGTCTTTTTGGGCTTGATGAAGATCGTGTCGGTGACGTCGTATTCGATGAGTTCGCCCAGGTACATGTATGCGGTGTAGTCCGAGACGCGAGCCGCCTGCTGCATGTTGTGCGTCACGATTACCACGGTGTAGTCGGTTTTCAGCTCGTGGATCAACTCCTCGACCTTGGCGGTCGAAATCGGGTCGAGCGCCGAGCACGGCTCGTCCAGCAGCAGCACTTCGGGCCTGATGGCGATGCCGCGCGCTATGCACAGGCGCTGCTGCTGGCCGCCCGACAGGCTCTGGCCGCTCTGCGACAGCTTGTCCTTGACCTCGTTCCAGATCGCCGCGCGGCCCAGCGCCCACTCGACCCGCTCGTCCATCTCGCGCTTGCTCAGGCTCTCGAACAGGCGCACGCCGAAGGCGATGTTGTCGTAGATCGACATCGGGAACGGCGTCGGCTTCTGGAACACCATGCCGATCTTGGCGCGGATCAGCGACACGTCCTGCCTGGTCGTGACGAGATTCTCGCCGTCCATCAGGATCTCGCCCTCCGCGCGCTGGTCCGGGTAAAGCGCGTACATGCGGTTGAACGTCCTGAGCAGCGTGGACTTGCCGCAGCCCGAAGGACCGATGAATGCGGTCACCTTGCGCTCGGGGATGTCCATGGTGACATTCTTGATCGCATGAAATCCGCCGTAGTAGAAATTCAGGCCTTTTATCCTGAGCTTGGCTTTCAGCTCGGACGGCGCGCTGAGTTCCGCCTCGCGGTCTGTGCGCAGCGCGGTATGAATCGCCGGCCTTGCAGTGGCTGCCGAACTGGCTGCTTCCATGGATTGCATTCCTTGTTTCAGTCGGTCTTCCGGAACAACGCTCGCGCGAGGATATTGAGCACCAGCACCGCGAGCGTGATCAGCGCCGCGCCGCCCCAGGCGAGCCGGTGCCAGTCCTCGTAGGGGCTCATGGCGAACTGGAAGATCACCACCGGCAGGTTCGCCATCGGCGCGTTCATGTTGTTCGACCAGAACTGGTTGTTGAGCGCGGTAAACAACAGCGGCGCGGTTTCACCGCTTATGCGCGCGATCGCCAGCAGGACGCCGGTGAGTATGCCGGTGCGCGCCGCCCTGTAGGTGACCGAGACGATCATCTTCCACGCGGGGCAACCCAAGGCCATCGCGGCCTCGCGCAGCGTGTGCGGCACCAGCTTGAGCATGTCGTCGGTCGTTCGCACCACTACCGGGATGACCAGCAGCGCCAGCGCCATCGCGCCCGCCCAGGCTGAAAAGTGCTTCACCCTGGCGACATAGACCGAGTACACGAACAGGCCGATCACGATCGAAGGCGCGGAGAGGAGCACGTCGTTCAGGAAGCGCGTCGCTCCCGCCAGCCAGCCGCCCCGGCCGTATTCCGCGAGATAAGTGCCGGCGAGGATGCCGACCGGCGTGCCGATCAAGGTCCCCGCTGCCACCATGACGAGACTGCCGACGATCGCGTTGGCGAGACCGCCATCTGCCCCCGGGGGCGGCGTCATCTGGTAGTACAAGGTCGCGTGGGCAAGCGCATAGCCACCCTCGTACAACAGCGTGCCGAGGATCCATACCAGCCAGAACAGGCCGAACGCGAGCGCGAGGCTGGATATCGCGAGCAGCAATAAATTGACGCGCTTGCGCGAACGGTAGAGCCGGTTTCCCGGGCTGATCGCGCTTGCAACCTGCATTACGGCGCTCATGCCCCGGTCCCCTCGCGGCGCGCCAGCCGCATCAACAGGAGTTTGGCCAACGCCAGGACGATCGTAGTGATAAGGAACAGGATCAAGCCGAGCTCGATCAGCGCCGAGAAGTAGATGTCGCCGACCGCTTCGGTGAACTCATTGGCGAGCGCCGAAGCGATGCTGTTGCCGGGCGCATTCAGGGAGACCGCGAGATGATGCGCGTTGCCGATGACGAAGGTCACCGCCATCGTTTCCCCGAGCGCCCGCCCGAGGCCCAGCATGATGCCGCCGATGACGCCCACCTTTGTGTAAGGCAGCACCACGCGCCAGACGACTTCCCAGGTGGTGGCGCCCAGACCATAGGCCGACTCCTTGAGCATCGCCGGCACGATTTCGAACACATCACGCATCACCGCGGTAATGAACGGGATCACCATGACCGAGAGGATCAGGCCCGCGGTGAGCATGCCGATGCCGATCGACGGCCCCGCGAACAGCGCGCCGAAGAATGGCACCGCGCCCAGCGTATTGACGAGGGCCGGCTGCACGTGCTCCTGGAACAGCGGCGCAAACACGAACAGGCCCCACATCCCGTAGATGATCGAAGGAATCGCGGCGAGCAGCTCGATAGCCGTGCCGAGCGGACGCTTGAGCCAAGCCGGCGAGAGTTCCGTGAGGAACAGTGCGATGCCGAAGCTGACCGGCACGCCGATCAGCATCGCGATCAGCGAAGTCACGACCGTGCCGTAGATCGGCACCAGCGCGCCGAACCGCTCCTTGACAGGGTCCCAGTCCGAGGACCAGATGAACGAGAAGCCGTATTTCTGCAGCGTGATCTGGCTGCCGACGACGAGCGAGGCGAGGATCGCCACGAGCAGGCTGAATACGACGAACGCGAATACCCGCGTCAACCACTCGAAGGCGGGGTCCGCCCAAGAAGCGGATCGCAGGCGGCGCGGACTCTGGGATTCATCCATCGCGGAAGCGCTCGTGGCGGCTTCGGACCTGGTCAGCGTAGCGGCGGGCATCGAGGTTTCAAGCGGGTAAATTGTAAGGGGGCGCGGCGGCGGCGCGATCAAAAAGGGGGCGGTTTGCACCGCCCCCTTCCAGATCAATGACTTGGTGCAAAGCGCTCAGTAGACCGCCTTGCCGGATGCGTCCTTCAATTGCGACTTCCAGTTGGACTGGATCAGCTTCACGACCGCGTCCGGCAGCGGCACGTAATCAAGCTCCTCGGCAAGTTTGTCACCCTTCGTATAGGCCCAATCGAAGAACTTCAGGACCTGTTTCGCGTTCTCCGGTTTTTCCTGCACCTTGTGCATCAGGATGAAAGTCGCGCCGGCGATCGGCCAAGCGTCTTTTCCAGGTGCATCGGTGAGGATCAAGTACATCCCGGGCGCCGCTTTCCAGTCGGCGCCTGCGGCTGCGGCCTTGAAGCCCTGCGCACTCGGCGACACCAGACTTCCGTCGCGGTTCTTCACCAGCGTGTAGGCCATCTTGTTCTGCAGCACGTATGCGTACTCGACGTAGCCGATCGAGCCCTCGATGCGCTGCACGTAGGAGGCCACGCCTTCGTTGCCCTTGCCGCCCACGCCCACCGGCCAGTTGACCGAGGTACCCTCGCCGACCGCGGATTTCCACTCGGGGCTGACTTTGGACAGGTAGTTGGTCCAGATGAAAGTCGTGCCCGAACCGTCCGAACGATGAACGACATTGATGTCCACGGCGCCCAGCGCGACACCCGGATTCAACGACACAATCGCAGGATCGTTCCACTTCTTGATCTTGCCGAGGAAGATGTCTGCCAGTACCGGGCCGGAAAGCTTCATCTGCCCGGGACCGATGCCCTTGAGGTTGACGACGGGAACATCGCCGCCGATCACCGTGGGAAATTGCATCAGCCCGCCTTTGTCCAGGTCCGCAGGCGTCAGAGGCATGTCGGACGCCCCGAAATCGACCGTCTTCGCGCTGATCTGCTTGATACCGCCGCCCGAGCCGATCGACTGGTAATTGAGCCCCGTGCCGGTCTGCGTCTTGTAGGCATCCGCCCACTTGGCGTAAATCGGATAGGGGAAGGTCGCGCCCGCGCCCGTGATGTCGACGGCCTGAGCCGAGAGGGAAAAGCTTGCCGCTGCTACGAGACCTAGCATCGGCGCCGCTAATTTGAATTTGAGCATTTGGGGTCCTTTTGTGACGGAAATGATGCGAACCCCGCCAGCCTAGCGGCGCAATATTTCAGTAACGTTACAGGCACGCCGCGGGCGTAAAATTCGACGCTGATCGCACTGCCCTGGAGAACCTCATGAACGCTCCCAAGCAAGCGGGATTGCCGCCGTTGCCCCTGAAGGACCCGAAGCTGTTTCGCGACCAGTGCTACCTGGACGGCGCCTGGACCGGCGCCGATTCGAAGAAAACCTTCGCAGTCAACAATCCAGCGACCGGCGAGACGCTGGGCAGCGTACCGGACCTCGGCGGCGCCGAAACGAGGCGCGCGATCGAAGCCGCCGAGCGGGCGCTGGTCGCGTGGCGCGCAAGGACCGCCAAGGAGCGCTCCGCGATCCTGCGCAAATGGAACGACCTGATCCTCGCCAACCTGGATGACCTCGCGCTGATCCTCACCACCGAGCAGGGCAAGCCGCTGGCGGAAGCCAAGGGCGAAATACAGATCGGCGCCGCCTACATAGAGTGGTTCGCCGAAGAAGCGAAGCGCATCTACGGCGACACCATTCCCACGCCCTGGGGCGACCGGCGCATCGTGGTCGTCAAGCAACCGGTGGGCGTATGCGCGGCGATCACGCCATGGAATTTCCCGCACTCGATGATCACCCGCAAGGTGGCGCCGGCGCTAGCCGCCGGCTGCACCGTAGTGCTGAAGCCCGCGGAGCAGACGCCCTACTCGGCCCTCGCGCTGGCCGAACTGGCCGAGCGCGCGGGCTTCCCGAAAGGCGTGCTCAACATCCTCACCGGCGATGCGCCGGCGATCGGCGGCGAGCTCTGCGCCAATCCTGCGGTGCGCAAAGTGTCTTTCACCGGCTCCACCGAAGTCGGACGCCTGCTGATGAAGCAGTCGGCGCCGACGGTGAAGAAGATTTCGCTGGAACTGGGCGGCAACGCGCCCTTTATCGTGTTCGACGACGCGGACCTGGACGCCGCTGCCGAGGGTGCGATGGTGTCCAAGTACCGCAACAGCGGCCAGACCTGCGTCTGCGCCAACCGCCTTTTCGTGCACGACAGGGTTTACGACGCGTTCGCCGCGAAGCTGGTCGAGAAGGTGAAGGCGCTGCAGGTCTCCCCCGGCACCGAGGCCGGCGCGACGCAGGGCCCGCTCATCGACGGCAATGCGCTCGCCAAGGTGGAAGAGCATGTCGCCGACGCTACCGCAGGCGGCGCCAGGGTGCTCACCGGCGGCAAGCGCCACGCGCGCGGCGGCACCTTCTACGAGCCGACCGTGCTCGCCAACGCGCTCCCAGGCATGAAGATTTTCCGCGAGGAGACCTTCGGTCCGGTCGCGCCGCTGTTCCGCTTCAAGACCGACGCCGAAGTGATCGAACTCGCCAACCGCACCGAATACGGACTCGCGGCCTACTTCTACAGCCGCGACATCGGCCGTGTCTGGCGCGTGGCCGAAGCGCTCGACTACGGCATGGTCGGCGTCAACTCCGGCCTCATCACCACGGAAGTCGCGCCATTCGGAGGTGTCAAGCAGTCCGGTCTCGGCCGCGAAGGCTCGAAATACGGCTGTGAGGAATTCATCGAGGTGAAGTACATCTGCATGGGCGGCGTGTAAAGGGGAAGCCGGATGGCGGTGCTCGGCGAAGAGTTCAAGGACGATTTCCGCAAGGCGCTGCCCAGGGAACTTGTGCAGCGCCTGTCGCAGGTCTCCGCCTGGCGTTCGGCGTGGTCGGTAGTGCAGGAATTCCTCGTGCTTGCCGCGCTGATCGCCGCCGCACTGTACTGGTGGACCTGGTGGGTGGTGATTCCCTGCGTGGTCCTGATTGGCACCCGGCAGCATGCGCTTTTTGTGCTCGCGCACGAGTCGGCGCACTATCGCCTCTTCGAGCAGCGCTGGTTGAACGATGCCGCCGGCCGGGTCTGCGCCACGCTGCAGGGACTGTCGATGCGCACCTACCGCGTGATCCACCGCCTGCACCACAACAACCTCTACACCGGGCTCGATCCCGACACCGCGCTGCACGGCGGCTACCCGCGGGGCAAAGCCTATCTGGCGAAAAAGCTGCTCAAGGATCTGACCGGATTCACCGCCTGGAAGACCTACGCCTATTTCCTCGGCGGCGCGCCGGCCCTAAACACGCAGACCAATGTGGCGATCCGGCCGCTCGACGATACGTCCGGGAAGCTGAGGGAAGAAGCCCGATCCGACCGGAACATGGTAATTGCTGCTCACGCAATCCTATTATTTTTCTTTTTCTGGAATGGTTTTATCGTTGAATATCTCGTCCTCTGGATTTTGCCTTTGCTGACGGTCGTTCAGGCAATCCTGAGACTGCGCGCCATCGCCGAGCACGGCGCCACCACCGATTTTTCCTCGCCGCTCACCGCTGCGCGCACCAACCTGGTCCCGGCATGGCTGGGCTGGCTGATCTTTCCGCACCATGTCAATTTCCACATCGAGCACCACCTCTACGCCTCGGTGCCGCAATACAATCTGCCCGCGCTGCATCGGGAACTGACGGCGCGCGGCCTGCTCGAGGCTGCGGAGGTGATGTCGTTCCGCACGACGCTCGGCAAGATCTTCGCCGACCGGGCGGCTAAAGTTTCAGTCTCATCGGCAGCATTGCCGAGCGCTTGAACCCCGCGCGCTCGTAGAGCCGCTGCGCGTCGACGTTGTCGCCGTCGGTCAGCAGGATCAGCCGCAGCAATCCGTCCGCCCTGGCGCAGTCGATGGCATGAGCGAGCAATTGCGCGCCCACGCCCCTGCCCCTGCACTCGGGGCGCACCACGAAGTCCTCGAGCGCGCCGGCGGGGCCGCCTTCGGCGGTGCTCACCGTCCTCAGGATGCTCACCGAACCGAGCACGCGCGCGCCATCGCGCGCGACGAAGATGCGCCCGGTCGATGGATATTCGAGGATCATCCTCAGGCCGCGCAGTTGCTTGGCCGCGTCCGGCGTGAGTTCATGTTCCTGCGTGAAAAGAATGCCCAGCAGCTCGGCCAGCTGCGGCAGATCATCCACCCGCGCATCGTCGAAGACCATCGTCATCGCCGGCAGGGCGCGAGCGGGAGCTTAGGCGGCGCGACACTCGCGACCGGCGACTCCGTCAGCGACTCGAGAAACGCGATCAGGTCGGCGGACTCCTCCTCGCCCAGATGCGGGCGCCCCGGAACGGGATGACGGCGTACGACATCGGCGAGCGACGCCACGCTGCCGTTGTGCATGTAGGGCGCGGTGAGCGCAACGTTGCGCAGGCTGGGCACCCTGAATTCGCCGAAATTGCGTTGTTCGAGCGAAACGCGCAGCGTTTGGGCTGCGCTCCTGCCCGATTGATCGTCGTCGTACCGGCCGAGCAGGTTGAAGGGATTCGCTTGCAGCTTCCGGATTCCTCCACCGCGCCCCGGGTCCGCGTCGCCACCGGAAATGACGGCGGGCACCCCGGTGTCGTGGAATTCTCCGTTGGAGAACGCCGGCCCGGCATGGCAGGCGCCGCAACCGCCCTTGCCGACGAATATTTGCAGCCCGCGCTGCGCCGCCGGCGGATAGAGCGCGGCGGATATGCGGTCGCCCCTTTCGAGCGCGTCGCGGAAATCATCGAAGGACGTGCGTCCGGTCGCGATGGTCTCCTGGTAGGCCGCGAGCGCCTTGCCGATGCCGGCGAGCACGGCTTCGTCCGAGGCGGGCGGCGGCACGCCGAAAACCTTCTCGTAGCGGCAGGAGAGCTCGGCATCGCCGCGCAGCAGCGCCGCGGCCTGCGCCTGGCTGCCGCCCATCTCGCGCGCTTCGAGGATAGGGCGGACACTCTGCGCCCAGAGCGAATCGCCGGCGCCGTCCCAGCCGAACCAACGGTTGTAGCGCACGTTGTAGATGCTCGGCGTATTCCGGTCCACTTCGGCCAGGCCGAAGGCGCGCGCGCGGGAATCCTGGAAGCCGCGGTACGGCACATGGCAGGTCGCGCATAGCACCTTGCCGGACGGCGACAGGCGCGGCTCGAAAAACAGGCGCTCGCCTAACTCGATCGCCTCCGGATTGCCGGACGCCCGGTTGGACGGGTCCGCCGACCAGGGCGCGGGCCAGGGGCCGTGCCGCAGGATGGCGCGCAGTTCGGCGTCGGTGAAATCGGCGGATTGCGTAACGCCCGCACCGAATGCGAACAGCGCGGCAAGGACGATCCGTTTCACCCGATGCGGAATCTCAGTCCCTGGCCCCGTTACGCTGGAGCAGCTGCACCATCTCCGCGCCTGCGGCGCCGCGGGACTTCGCAATCGACAACGCACTCCTGCCGCCCGGTGCGCGCAGGTTGGGATCCGCGCCCTTGGCGAGCAGCATGGCCGCGATCTCGGCATCTCCATTGGCGGCTGCGATCATCAGCGGCGTCATGCCATCGCTCTGGTGGCCGTTTGGGGGTTTGCCGTCGTCGAGCAGTTCCTTGACCGCCGCCGCATCGCGCATCACCGTGGCGCTGACGACGTCGTTGTAGCGCGTGTACACGTCCCGAATATCGGCCGCGCGCCGGTAGCCAGGCTGCGCCACCGGTACGGGGGCAGGAGTAGGAGCAGCAGCGGCGGCAACGGGCTGCTCGGCGGGTTTCTCTTCCGCGGTCTTGGCTGCCGGCTGCGGCGAAGCAGATGCCGTCTGCTTGCCCATCTCCTGCTTGGCGATGGCGAGTTGCGCCAGTTCTCGCCCGGCCGCGCTGCCGCGGCTCACGAGGATCGGGCGAATCGCACCGGCAAGCATGTCGTAACCCCAGCGCCCGGTATCGGCGTCCAGCAGCTTCAGGTACTCGGACAACTCCGCGTCGGTGGCATCACGGTACATCACGTACATGATGGTGCGGTACTGGCCGCGCATCTGGCTGCGCATGGAATTCAGGTGCGAGCCGACCGCCTGGCGCGCTTCCCTGGGCACCCGCTTGCCCGCTTTCTGCCTCGAATCGAGGATCACATCGATCATGTCGTGCACCATTGCGTTCGCCATGTCGGCGGAGAGTTCCGCGGTATGCGTCACCTCGTCGATCGACTGGATCAGCTTGACGCGGGCGTTGGGCGGCGGGTTCTTGCGGAAATTTTCCGTGTATTCCTGCATCGCTTCCGGAGAGACGCTGCGCAGCTCCTGCGAGGTCATCTTGAACGCGATCGGCTGGCGCAGCAACTCGAGAAAGCGCGCCATGCGCTCGGCATCGAAATTGCCCGCCGCCTTGACGTTGGCGGCGAGTTCCGTAGTCATCTTGCCCGGTTCGAACACGCGCGCGGCGATCTCGGTCACCGCTTTTAGGTCTTCCGGATTCGCGGCCTGCTTCTGGGACTGCACGTTCAAAGTCGCCTTGAGCATGGTCTCGCGGCCGAAGGTCTGGAATTGCGCCTTGAGGCCCGAAGTCTCGACCACCTCGGCAATCAGCTGGTCTGGGTCCTTCGGGATCGGCTTCGCGGCAGCAGGCGTTGCCGCAGCCGGCGCTGGCGACGGGCTGGCTGCCGCCTGAATCGCATCTGCCGTGGCGGGCTTGGGCGCCTCGGCCTGTTTCGACGCATCCGCAGCCGGTTTCGCCGCAGGTTTGGGAGCGGCGGCGCGGGGCGGCGGCGTATCGTCCTGGAAATAGAAAAACCAGGCGCCCGCGCCGGCAAGCCCGAGCACTACGACGCCTGCCAGGATCTTGGTCCGCTTGTTCAGCTCAATGGCCATGTGCAATCCTTCCTTGTCGCAACTCTGAATTCACGCCGATGATACCTGCGCTGGAAGCGCTGCGCGACTGCCCGTGAAGCGCCGCGCCGCCGGCTTGGGGTAGACTTTGATCATGGCACAGGAACACATTTCCGCGCTGAAAAAAATGGCGCTTTGCCGCACGCTTTCCGGCGCCGAACTCGATGCTATCGCCGCCATCGTCCAGGGGAAACAATTCGACGCCGGCGGCGAATTGTTTCGCGAGGGCGATCCCGGCGACGGTCTTTACCTGGTGGTGGCCGGAGAAATCGAGGTGCTCAAGCGCGGCCCTGCCGGCGAGCACTCCCTCGCGAAACTCGGGGAGGGCGGGGTCCTGGGAGAGATGTCGCTCGTCACGTCGGAAGCGCGTTCGGCGACGGGCCGCGCAATCGCGCAAACAACGGTGCTGCACCTGCCCGTGCGCGAATTCCGCGCGCTGCTGGAATCCGGGTCGACCGCCGCGCTGAGGATCGCCGCCGCGATCGCGGAAGTGCTCGCGCGCCGGCTCGCGACGATGAACGGCATGGTGCTTGAACTTACCGGGAAATCCGGGCCGTCCGCCGCGACGCGCTCCCCGCTCAAGACCCAGGATCTCAGGGAGATGCACCGGGTACTGCAGGTCTGGTCGTTCTAGACCGTCGCTTGGCGATGGCCCTTTCTTCGTAGTCGACCCAGGCATATTGACGGCCGTCGCGCCGGCCGAGTCTTCCTGAGCCGCCGCTGTTTTTGTGCAGCACCCGGTGGCAGGGAATGGCGAAGGCAAACCAATTATTCGAGCAGGAACTGCCGACCGCGCGAATCGCCCTGGGTGCGCCGATCGACTCCGCTATTTTCGTGTACGTGGAGGTTTGACCGGGCGGGATCTTTCGCACCTCCTGCCACACGCGTTGCTGGAACGGCGTGCCCCTCACGTCGAGCGGAAGATCGAGGCGGCCAAAGGGCGCCGCGATAAACGCTATAACCCGAGCGATGGCGGGCTTGCAGTCCTTCTCCTTCCGGACGAGATTCGCTTTCGGGAATCTTTTGCGCAACTCCTGGACGAGCTGGTCCGCTTTCTCCCGGACGATTATCGATACGACGCCCTTCCCGCCCGACGCCACGAGAATCGGCCCCAGCGCGGATTTGCCCGTTGCAAAGACAATCTCCTCCGGACGCCTGAAGGAGAGAGGGCCATCCCTGAACGCCCGGGCCGGAGTCAAGCTGTAGGGTGTCAGACGTTGAAGCGGAAGTGCATGACGTCGCCGTCGCGCACCACGTATTCCTTGCCCTCGACGCGCAGCTTGCCGGCCTCCTTCGCGCCCGCTTCGCCCTTGCCCGCGATGAAGTCGTCGTAGGTCGTGACTTCGGCGCGGATGAAACCCCGCTCGAAATCCGTGTGGATCACGCCCGCCGCCTGTGGTGCGGTGGCGCCGACCGGCACGGTCCAGGCCCGCGCTTCCTTGGGACCGACGGTGAAATAGGTCTGCAGCCCCAGCAGCTTGTAGCCGGCGCGGATCACCCTGGCGAGGCCCGGCTCTTCCATGCCCATATCGGCGAGGAAGATTTTCTTGTCCTCGTCTGGCATGTCGGCAATCTGCGATTCCATCGCGGCGCAGATGGCGACCACCGGAGCGGCGCCTTCCGTGCCTTTCTCCTTTCGGGCGTGCGCTTCGACGGCCGCGAGCAGCGGGTTGTCCTTGAAGCCGTTCTCGGCAACGTTCGCCACGTACATCGTCGGCTTCATCGTGAGAAGGAACAGCGGCTTCAGGACGAACAGTTCTTCCTTCGACCAGGGCAGCGAACGCACGGGCTTCCCCTGGTCGAGCGCTGCCAGCGCTTTTTCGAGCACGGCGACCAGGCGCTGCGCTTCCTTGTCGCCGCCGGTCTTCGCGACCTTGGCGTTCTTCGACAGCTGCTTTTCGACCGCGGCCAGGTCGGCCAGCGCGAGTTCGGTGTTGATCACTTCGATGTCGGACACCGGATCCACCTTGCCCGCGACGTGGATCACGTTCGGATCCTCGAAGCAGCGCACCACGTGCACGATGGCGTCCGTTTCCCGTATGTTGGCGAGGAACTGGTTGCCGAGCCCCTCGCCCTTGGAAGCGCCCGCGACGAGGCCGGCGATGTCGACGAACTCGACCGCCGCCGGGATTACCTTCTGCGATTTCCCGATCTCCGCCAGGCCGCCCAGGCGCGGATCGGGCACCTCGACGATGCCCACGTTCGGCTCGATGGTGCAGAACGGATAGTTTTCAGCCGCAATGCCGGATTTGGTCAGGGCATTGAACAGCGTGGACTTGCCCACGTTCGGCAATCCCACGATCCCGCACTTGACGCTCATTTCTTGCGGCCGGAGAAAATCGAACCGAACAGACCCTTGGAAGAGGGCTTCTCCGGTGGCGTTTCCATCTTGGGTGCGGCTTTCGGCTCAGCTTTGGGCTCGGGCTTGGGTTCGACTTTTTTCGCTGCAGGTTTTTCCTTTTCAACGACGCTATGCAGCTTCTGCATCGCTCCCTGCATGTCTCCGGCAAGGCAAAGCGGCAATATCTCGATACCGCGTGCGATGGCACCATCGATCGCCTCGCGCTCGTCCGCCGGCGGCTTCTGCAACACATAGCCGACTACCGCGTTCCGGTCACCCGGATGGCCGATGCCCAAGCGCAGGCGCCAGTAATCGTGCGTGCCCAGCCTGTGCGAGATGTCGCGCAGCCCGTTGTGCCCCGCGATGCCGCCGCCCTGTTTCATCTTCGCCACGCCGGGAGCGAAATCCAGCTCGTCGTGCACCACCAGTATTTCGGCAGCGGGAATCTTGAAGAAGCCGGCCAGCATCTGCACCGCGTGTCCGCTCGCATTCATGAAGCCCTGCGGCATCACCAGCCAGGCGCCGGTCGCTTCCATCCGTCCGACCAGCGCCTGGTATTTGCCGTCCTTGTGCAGCGCCACCCCCGATTGCACGGCAAAACGCTCCACCAGCCAGAAACCGGCGTTGTGGCGGGTGCGTTCGTAGTCCTTGCCCGGGTTTCCCAGGCCAACAATGAGTCGGATAGACCCGGGGCGTATGGCGTCGGGCAAGGCCTACTTCTTCTCTTTCTTCTCGGCCTTGTCGGCGGGCTTGTCCGCAGCCTTGGCCGCCTTGTCGCCTGGCTTGTCGCCACCTTTCGTCTTGTCGCCGCCGGCCGCCGGCGCGTCCTTGTCGGGCGCCGCCTGCTCGGTCGTCGGCACTTCGGCTGCCGGTACCGCCTCGGCCGCGGTGGTCTCCTCTTCGGTGATCAGCACCGGCTGGATGACGGTCGCCACCACCGGGTTGTCGCCCTTGTGCAGCACGGGCTCGACCCCCTTGGGCAGCTTCAGGTCCTTGACGTGGATCGAGTGGCCGATGGTGAGATGGCCCATGTCGACTTCAATGAAGCCCGGCAGGTCATCCGGCAGGCAGGTGATGTCCAGTTCATTGATGACGTGGTTCGGCACTCCGCCTTGTTCCTTCACGCCCGGCGATTTCTCGGCGTTGAAGAAGTGCAGAGGCACCTTCATGTGGATCTTCTTGTCCTTGGAGACGCGCTGGAAGTCGATGTGCTGCACGTGCCCCTTCCAGGGGTGCATGTTGAAGGCGCGCAGCAGCACGTCCTCCGACCCGTCCTCCAGCTTGAGGACCAGGATCGAGGCGTGGAAGGCCTCGTTGGTAAGGTGCTGGTAGAGCTCCTTGTGGTCGAGCTCTATCGTCACCGCCTCCTTGTTGCCGCCATAGACGATGCCCGGGACATTTCCCGAGCGGCGGAGACGGCGGCTCGCACCCGTCCCTTGCGCCTCGCGCTTGCGCGCGTTGATTTCGATTTTCATCGCAATGCTCCTTCAGTTGCCGCCGTTTCCGCGACCAGACCCCGGCGGGGTTGGAAAAACTTCGTTGCCTATTCTATGAACAGCGAACTCACCGAATCCTCGGTGAATATCCTGAGTATCGTTTCGGCGAGCAGACCCGCCACCGACAGGCTGCGGATTTTCTTGCAGGCGAGCGCATCCGCGCGCAGCGGGATGGTGTCCGTGACCACCAGCTCGTCGATGTCCGAGGCCGCGATGCGCTTCACCGCGTCACCCGAGAGCACCGCGTGCGTGCAGTAGGCGACGACTTTCTTCGCGCCCTCAGCCTTGAGCACTTCGGCCGCCTTGCATAGCGTCCCCGCGGTGTCCACCATGTCGTCCATGATCACGCAGCTGCGGTCCCTGACCTCGCCGATCACGTTCATGACTTCCGACACGTTGGCCCGCGGGCGACGCTTGTCGATGATCGCCAAGTCCGATTCGAGGCGCTTGGCGAGCGCGCGGGCGCGTACCACGCCGCCGACGTCAGGCGACACCACGATCAGGTTGTCGTAGCCCTGCTTCCAGACGTCTCCCAGCAGCACCGGCGCGGCGTAGATGTTGTCCACCGGCATGTCGAAGAAGCCCTGGATCTGGTCGGCGTGCAGGTCCATCGTCAGCACGCGGGAAACCCCGGCGGCGGTCAGCATGTTGGCCACCACCTTGGCGCTGATCGCGACGCGCGCCGAGCGCGGGCGGCGGTCCTGGCGCGCGTAGCCGAAGTACGGGATGGCGGCCGAGACGCGCGCGGCCGACGAGCGTTTGAGCGCGTCCACCATCACCATCAGTTCCATCAGGTTGTCGTTGGTCGGCTGGCAGGTGGACTGCAACACGAACACGTCCTTGCCGCGCACGTTTTCCATCACCTCGACCATGACCTCGCCGTCGGAAAACTTGCCGACTACGGCGCGCCCGAGCGAGATGTTGAGGTGCTTGACCACATCCTGCGCCAGGCGCGGGTTCGCATTGCCCGCGAACAGCATCAGGCGGTCCATCGCGACGTGAGGATTGAGTGGGTTCATGAAATGGCTGGGGCGCTAGGATTCGAACCTAGGAATGCCGGAATCAAAATCCGGTGCCTTAGACCAGCTTGGCGACGCCCCAATTTAATTTGCCCAGTCATGTAGTGGGTGTAACTCGAGTCCCTGCGCGACGAAGCCCCGCATCGCTGGCGGCAATTGACCATGCAGGGCAACTGCATCCTGCTGCCGGGAAAATTCGGTGAACACGCAAGCTCCCGAACCGCTCATGCGCGCCTGCGGGCTGCGTTTTCTCAGCCACGCGAGGTGTTCCGCGATCTCGGGATACCGGCGCAGCACGATCGGCTCGAGATCATTGCGGCCCTGCCCCGACAAAAAGGGCGCCATTGTGAGCGGTTTCGTATCTCGTGTCAACGCACTGTCGGAGAAGATTTCCTTCGTGGAAACCGATACTTGGGGCGTCAAAACCAGGTACCAAGCGGGCCCTAATTCGAGCCCCCGGAGACGCTCGCCGACGCCCTCGCCAAGGGCGCTGCGGCCGTACAGAAATACCGGCACGTCGGCCCCCAAACGCAGGCCCAGCTCCATGAGTTCTTCTCTTTTCAGATTCACGTTCCACAACCGGTTCAGCACGAGCAGCACCGTCGCCGCATCCGAGGAGCCGCCGCCCAGCCCGCCGCCTACCGGCAGGTTCTTTTCAAGCGAAATATCGGCACCTTTCGCGGTACCCGCCGCACTCTGCAGCAGGCGCGCGGCCCGCACGCATAGATTGTCGCCGCCATAGGCGCCTGAAAAGCGGATTTCGCCGTCGTCCCGCACGCGAATACCGACCCGGTCGCTGCGATCGATCAGCCGGAACACCGTCTGCAGCTCGTGCATGCCCGCATTCGGGCCGTCCACGCGGCGCCCCAGCACGTGCAGGAACAGGTTCAGCTTTCCCGGCGCCGCGAACCACTGCAGGGACGGCCTCATTTCCAGTCGGAAATTGCGAGCCTAAGCTGCACGCCGGGGTAGGTCAGGTTGAGGCGCGAGGGCAAGTTGCCGGCGTACCCCAGATACTCGATGGTCCAGCCGAACTGCTCGATCCGATCGGGGCGCCCTTCGCTGTTCGTGTGCGTGAACGAAATGCCCGGCGCCGGGCGCGCGCGCACCCAGTCGGCCAGGCCCTCGAGCGGCAGCCGGAATCCGAGCGCCTTCTCGGTGAGGGCTTCGGCGTTGGAGGCCGTGTATTCGCGCCCATCCTGCGTCGTCAGTGTAATTTCGCCGTCCGTGCGCACCAGGCGCGCGATCCCCTGGCCAAGCGGCGTGGTCATGAGCATTTCATCCTCACGCGCGCTGTGCCGCCAGGCGATGTTGCCGCTGCCCGCATCGTCGCGATACTGGATCGCGATGCGCCCGCTCAGTTCGAATTCCAGATCTTTCGGCGGCAGGAGGAAGCCCGGCACGGCGCAAGCCGTCAGCAGCATCGTTGCCGCGGCGGCATAAAAGCATCGCACCGGCCCGGCCCTACGGAGAGAAACGCTTCAACGTCTTCTGCAGCGTCTCGTTGTCCGGACTCGCCTTCTGCGCTTCCTGCCAGACGCGCCGCGCTTCGTCGCGCTGCCCGAGTTCCCAGAGCACCTCGCCCAGGTGGGCGCCGATCTCGCTGTCCTGGCGGCCTTCCCAGGCGCGCCGCAGCTGCGTCGCGGCGCTTTTCAGGTCGCCCATGCGGTACAGCACCCAGCCCAGCGAATCGACGATGAAATAGTCGTTGGGCGAAATCTCGAGCGCCTTGTCGATCAGCTGTTTCGCTTCGCCGAGCCGCACGTTGCGGTCGGCGAAGGAGTAGCCGAGCGCGTTGTAGGCGTGCGCGTAATCCGGCTTGACCTGGATCAGCCGCTTCAGGCTCGACTCGAGCACGTCGAAGCGGTCGAGCTTTTCCGCAGTCAGCGCGAAGTCGTACAGCAGGTCCGGCTGGTCGGGGGTCTTCTGCAGCGCCTGGCCGAGAAGGTCGAAGGCCTCGCGGTTCAGGTTCGCCTCGCGCAGCAGCTGCGACTCCGCCACCAGCAGCTGCACCCTCTGCGCCTCGCCGGTGACGGCGACGCTGCGCAGGTAAGCGCGCGCCTCGTCGATCTTCCCCTGCTTGGCGATCGCGTTCGCGGTGCGCATGCGCGCCGGCAGCGCCAGCTCGCCGCGCTGGACGGTCTTGTACCACTCGATTGCGCCCGACCAGTCCTTCTTCTCCTCGGCGATCTGGCCGAGCGTATAGCGTACTGCGTTCGCGTCACGGTAGCCCATGTCGAGCAGCCGCTTCATGTTGGCTTCGGCGACCGCGTAATCCTTGACCTGGACGGCAAGCAGGCCGACCGCGTAGATGGCGTCGGTATCCTTCGGGAAGCGCTTCAGGATTGTTTCGAACTCGGCGCGGGCTTCGGCATAGTGCTTGTCGAGAACCAGCAAGCGGGCGTAGCTGAGGCGCACGTCGCGCGCATCGGGGTATTTGCCCAGGTAGTCGGCAAGCCGCTTCGCCGCTTCGCCGGGGGACCGCTGCTGCAGCAGCTGCGCCTCGTACATCGCCGCGATCTCCCAGTCGGGGCGCAGCGTCGCAGCGCCGCGCACCTCGGCGAGCGCGAGCGCTTCGTCGTTCGCCGCCGCGGCCGCCTGCGCCACCGCAAAATGCGCCTGCGGCAGCTTCGGGTAGCTTTCGGCAAGCTGGCGCACCACGCGCAAATTGGCCGCTGCGTCCGGATTTCCCGCAAGCAGCCGTCCGAGCTGCAGGAAACCGTTCGCCGCCGCGTTCTGGTCGGTCGCGAGCAGCTTGGCGAGGTAGGGCTCGGCCTCGTCCACGCGCTTGGCGCCCACCAGCAGCACGGTGACGGTTTGCAGCGCCTGAGGGGAGGCAGGGTCGGTGTCATGCCAGATGCGCGCCGCCTCCAGCGCCACGTCCGGCATGCGGGCGAAATTCGCGATCTCGACGGCGCGACGGGCGACGCGCGGGTCGCGCGTGCGCTTGGCGAGGTCGAGATAGGTCTGCGCCGCAAGCGCGGGGTCGCCGCGCTGCGCCGCGATTTCGCCGATCAGGAATTCGTAGAGCGTCTGTCCGGTGAGATCCTGCAAAGGCAGGTCTGCCGGCGGCGACGGCAGCGCCACGGCGGCGGGCGATTCGTCCTCGTCGTCGTCCGGATCGTCGGATTGCTGCTGGGCGTGACCGCCGCTCATGAGGAAAACTGCGGCTAGGAGCGTCGCGGCGAACGCGGCGAGCCGGCGTAAGAATACGGACATTGGGCGGCCAGTGTAGGTATATTTGGTGCCCCGCACAAGGCAGTCCCCCTCCATGCCGGAACTCCCCGAAGTCGAAGTCACCCGCAGGGGAATCGCGCCCCATCTCGTCGGGCGCGCTATCGCCGCGGTGGCCGTCCGCGAGCCCCGGCTGCGCTGGCGCATCCCCGCGTCGGTCCGCTCGCTTGCCGGGTGCGTGGTGCGCTCGGTCAGGCGGCGAGGCAAGTACCTGTTGCTCGATTGCGGCGACGGCCACCTGATCCTGCATTTGGGCATGTCCGGAAGCCTTCGGCTGGTTGCTCCCGGGACCATTCCCGGCAAGCACGACCATTTCGACCTTGCGGTCGGCAATAAGATCCTGCGGCTGCGCGATCCGCGGCGCTTTGGCGCCGTGCTCTGGACCACGGAACCGCCCGAGGCGCATGCGCTCATCCGCCATCTAGGTGTCGAGCCGCTGTCCACCGCGTTCAACGCCGGCAGCCTGCACGCGCTGGCTCGCGCGCAACGCACTTCGATCAAGCAGTTCCTGATGGACGGCCGGCGCGTCGTCGGCGTCGGCAACATCTACGCCTCGGAGAGCCTGTTTCTTGCTGGAATCCGCCCGCAGACGCGCGCGGGCCGGCTCTCTCGCGCGCGCAGCGCGAAGCTCGTGGACGCGGTCAAAAGCACGCTGCGCGCCGCCATCAAGGCGGGCGGGTCGTCGCTCCGGGATTTCGTGGGCAGCGACGGCGCGCAGGGCTATTTCCAGCAATGCGCCTGGGTCTATGACCGCGCGGGACAGGATTGCCGACGCTGCGGGACGCCGATCCGGCGCGTGGTGCAGGGGCAGCGCGCGACCTACTACTGCCCCGTTTGCCAGCGCTAGGCCGTGAGCGATTTCACCTTCGCGGCGAGTTTCGCGCGCACCGCGGGGTGGACGAATTTCGATACGTCGCCGCCCAGCGTCGCGATTTCGCGCACCAGCGTCGCCGAGATGAACATGTGTTGTTCGCCCGGGGTGAGAAAGACGGTCTCGAACTCCGGGTAGAGCACCCGGTTCATGCCCGCGAGCTGGAATTCATACTCGAAATCGGACACGGCGCGCAGGCCGCGCAGCACCACGCGCGCGTTCTGCTGACGCACGAAATCGGTGAGCAGGCCGGTGAAGCCGACCACGCTCAGGTTCTTCACGTCGGACAGCACTTCCTTCGCGATCTCGATGCGTTCCTCCAGGGAAAAGAAGGTGCGCTTGGCGCGGCTGTCGGCGATGCCCAGTACCAGGCCGTCGAACAGCTTGCTCGCCCGCCGCACCAGGTCCTCGTGGCCGCGCGTGAGCGGATCGAAGGTTCCCGGATACACCGCTTTGATCATGGCAGCCCCTCGCTGGAATTCCACTGTAACAACTGATAGCTCACCTGCCCCGCTTTCCCGCGCCTCAACTCCGTCCATGGCGAAAGCGCGTCCACCGGCGCATGCGACTCGACATATACGCGCGCTCCGGGCGCAACATGGGCCGGCAGTTTTCCGAGCATTGCCGGCACGGCATTCTGCCTGAACGGCGGGTCGAGGAAAACCACGTCGAAGCGCCCCGAAGGACGAGCGCCGAAGCGCTCGTGGCCGCGCGCGAGATACGCGGTGGCGTCGCCGCTCACGATCTCGACCTGCGAGGCGCCGAGTGCCGCGCGGCTGCGCTCGAGTTCCGCGATCGCCGCGCGATCCGTTTCCACCATCACCACGCGCACCGCGCCGCGCGAGGCGGCCTCGAAGCCGAGCGCGCCGCTGCCGGCGAAAAGGTCCAGGCAGGCAAGCCCGCCAAGATCCTGGCCCAGCCAGTTGAACAGCGTTTCCCGCACGCGGTCGGGCGTCGGCCGCAGCCCGGGCCGCGAAGCGACGCGAATCAGCCGGCTGCGGTACTTGCCGCCGATCACGCGCAAAGTCCCTTTGCTAGAATTCACGCATCCATGTTAGCAGTGACTTCCTGGGCGGCGCGCCTCAAGGCGGGATTGGCACGCACGCGCGAAGTCCTCAACGCCGACCTCGGCACGCTGCTCGGCCGCCGCAAGATCGATGAGGCGCTGTTCGAGGAACTCGAGTCCGCGCTGCTCGCCGCAGACAGCGGCGTCGAGGCGGCGCGGGATCTGATCGGAGAGCTCCGCAGCAGCGCGAAACGGGATCGGCTCGAGGACGGCATGTCGCTCAAGACGGCGCTGAAAGCGGCGCTCCTCAAGCGCCTCGCGCCTCTGGAGCGCAGGCTGGATATCGGCGCCCACAAACCCTGCGTCATCGTGGTGGCCGGCGTCAACGGCGGCGGCAAGACCACCTCCATCGGCAAGCTCGCCAAATGGCTGCAGGGCCGCGGCGGCAAAGTCATGCTCGCGGCCGGGGACACCTTTCGCGCCGCGGCGCGCGAGCAGCTCGCCGCCTGGGGCGAGCGCAACGGCGTGCCGGTGATCGGGCAACAGGGTGGCGATCCGGGCGCCGTCGTGTTCGACGCCATCAGCGCGGCGAAGGCGCGCGGCATGGATGTGCTGATCGCCGATACCGCCGGCCGGCTGCCGACGCAGCTGCACCTCATGGAAGAGATCAAGAAAGTGAAGCGCGTGATCGCGAAGGCAATGCCCGGCGCGCCGCACGAAACGCTGCTGGTGCTGGACGCAGGCACGGGACAGAACGCGCTGGCGCAAGTAAAGGCCTTCGACGAAGCGCTCGGGCTTACCGGGCTGATCCTTACCAAACTGGATGGCAGTGCGAAGGGTGGAGTAATTCTTGGCATCGCGCAGGCGCGATCCAACGATCCAAAAATAAAACCCGTCCCCCTGTTGTTCATTGGGGTGGGGGAAGGAATCGACGATTTGCGCCCGTTCGTCGCGGGCGAGTTCGTGGAGGCGCTGGTTGATTAGCTTCTCGGGCGTGGTCAAGCGCTATCCCGGCGGGCAGGACGCGCTCAGGGGCGTTTCCTTCAGCATCGAGCAGGGCGAGTTCGCGTTCATCGCCGGCCACTCGGGCGCCGGCAAATCCACGCTGCTCAAGCTGATCCCCGCGATCGAGCGGCCCAGTGGCGGCGCGATCCTGGTCAACGGCCAGAACGTCGGTGCGCTCAAGCGCGCCGCTCTGCCCTACCTGCGGCGCAACCTGGGCCTGGTGTTCCAGGACCAGAAGCTGCTGTATGACCGCAGCGTCTACGACAACGTCATGCTGCCGCTCGCCTTCGGCGAGCTCGGCACGCGCGAAGCGGCGCGGCGCGCCCGCGCGGCGCTGGAAAAAGTGGGCCTGCTCGCGCGCGAAAAAGCCAACCCGATCCAGCTGTCCGGCGGCGAGCAGCAGCGGCTCGCGATCGCGCGCGCGGTCGTGAACCGGCCCTCGGTCCTGATCGCGGATGAGCCCACCGCGAATCTGGACGCCGAATCGGCCGCCGCCATCCTCGAAATATTCGCCGCCTTCAACCAGGTCGGCGTCACGGTGCTCGTCGCCACGCACGACGAGGCGCTGATCGGGCGCTTTGCGAAGCGCGTGCTGCGGCTCGCGAAAGGAACCCTGGTCGAATGAGATCGCTCAGATGAAAAGCTGGCTGCGCCATCACCGCCAGGCGGTCGCGGCCGCCTTCGGCAAGCTCGCCGCGCAGAAGGCGGCCGCGGCGCTGAACGCGCTGGTGATCGGGATCGCGCTCTCGCTGCCCGCAGGCGGCTACGCGCTGCTCTCCAGCCTGCGCGCAGTGGCGCTGGGGGCATCGCTCGAGCCGCAGCTTTCGGTATTCCTGCGTCCGGACGCCAAACGCGCCGACGCCGACGCGCTCGGGGCGAGGTTGAAAAGCGAAGCGCGCGTACGAGAGTTCCGCTTCATATCGCGCGAGCAGGCGCTGAAGGAACTGCAGGCCACCGAAGGACTGGGCGAGGTGGTTGCCGCGCTGAATCGCAATCCGCTTCCCGACGCGTTCGTGGTTCGTCCCGGGACCGCCGACGCGGAAACGCTGGATGCGCTGGCGCGGGAACTGCGTGCCTTGCCGGCAGTGGCGCATGTGCAGGTGGATTCGGCCTGGGCGCGGCGCCTCGGCGCGCTGGCGGGCACCGCGCGCCTCGCGATTGCGCTGCTCGCGGCGCTGCTTGCCTTCGGCTTGGTGGCGATCACCTTCAACACCATCCGGCTGCAAATCCTCACCCAGCGCGCCGAGATCGAAATCTCCAAGCTGATCGGCGCCACCGACGCGTTCATCCGCCGGCCTTTCTATTATCTCGGCGCGCTGCAGGGCCTGGCGGGCGGGCTGCTGGCGCTGGTCATCCTCTGGGGCAGCCTCGCGGCGCTCAACGTCGGCGTATCGGAGCTTGCTGCGAGCTACGGTTCGGGCTTCCGCCTCGCCTTCCTCGCGCCGGGCGACGCCCTCGCGGTGGCGCTCTTCTCTACGGCCCTGGGATGGTTCGGCGCCTATCTATCAGTGAGCAAATACTTACTTGAAATAGAGCCCAGATAGGTCGTCTTGTCAGAGAATCTGGAAGGGAACCCAAGTCTGAATTGGCACTCTAAAAGCCAGAGTGCTAAAATTCTTTCCTCAAGGAGGTAAGGCCATGCAAGCAACGATGTCCCTGCCGATGACGCTTCCGACGCCGGTATCCGCCGGAAGCATCGAGTCCTATATGCAGGCAGTCAACCGCATGCCGATGCTCACCGCCGAAGGCGAGCGTGAACTTGCCGTCCGCCTGCGCGAGCACAACGATCTAGACGCCGCTGGCCAGCTGGTGCTGTCGCATCTGCGCCTAGTGGTCTCGATCGCGCGCGGCTACCTCGGCTACGGCCTGCCGCACGCCGACCTGATTCAGGAAGGCAACATCGGCCTGATGAAGGCGGTGAAGCGCTTCGACCCGGCGCGCAACGTGCGCCTGGTGTCTTTCGCGATCCACTGGATCAAAGCCGAGATTCACGAATACATCCTGCGCAACTGGCGGTTGGTGAAGGTAGCCACCACCAAGGCGCAGAGGAAACTTTTCTTCAACCTGCGTTCGATGAAGCAGGGTAGCGCCGCGCTCACCAGCGAGGAAATCGGGCGCATCGCAGCCGACCTGAACGTGAAGCCGGAGGAAGTGACCGAGATGGAGACGCGCCTCGCCGGCCGCGAAGTCGCCTTCGAAGCCGATGACGGCGACGACGATGCGGCCTACGCCCCGGCGCACTACCTCGCGGCCGACCCGGACGCCGAACCGTCTCGGGTACTGGAAGCGGAGGAAAATGAAAGGGTCGGCTCGGCGGGGCTGCATGCCGCGCTTGCGATACTCGACCCCCGCAGCCGGCGCATCGTCGAAGCGCGCTGGCTGCAGGAAAAGGACGGCGCCACGCTGCACGACCTCGCGGCGGAATTCAAGGTGTCCGCCGAGCGCATCCGCCAGTTGGAATTGAAGGCAATGGAAAAGCTGAGGAAATTCATGACGGCGCAGAGCGCGCCGCGCGCCGCGCTAGCCAGGCTGCCCGAGAAGCACGCGAAGATCGTCGGCTAGATCGTCGGCGATCCGGTCCTGCCGCACGAACAGGCGCAGACGGCCCTGCGGGTCCAGAACATAGCTTTGGGCGCTATGGTCGATGGCATATGCGCCGGGCGCTGAACCGGCGCGCTTCTCAAAAAAAATCTTGAACTCCTTTGCTGCGCGCTGCGTCGCGGCAAGGTCGCCATACAGTCCGAGGAAGCGCGGGTCGAACGCCGGTACGTACTGGCTGAGCACCGCCGGCGTATCGCGCTCCGGATCCACGGTGACAAACAGAACCTGGACGCGCTCCGCGTCCTTGCCGAGCTTCCTCATTACGCCCGCCATGTCGGCCAGCGTGGTCGGGCAGACGTCGGGACAATGGGTGTAACCGAAAAAAAGCACCACCGCCTTGCCGCGAAAATCTGCCAGCGTGCGCGGCTTGCCGTCGTGACCGGTGAGCGCGAGTTCCTTGCCAAAGTCGGCGCCCGTGATGTCCGTGCTGCGGAATTTCGGCGCCTGCGGGCTGCACGCTGCCGCAGCGAGCACCGCCAGCAGCAGGCTAGAACGCCAGATAGTGGTCAACGAGCAGCGCCGCGAAAAGCGCGGCGAGATACACGATCGAGTAGCGGAAACAGCTGCGCGCCAAGCGGTCGCTGTAGACGGCGTAGATGCGCACCGCGTAGCCGATGTAGACTAGGCCAAGCACGACCGCCGCTGCAAGGTAAGGCCAGCCGCTCATGCGCACCGCGTACGGCAGCAGCGAAACGCCGAAAAGAATCAGCGTATACAGCAACACCTGCAAGCGCGTATAGCCCTGTCCGTGCGTGACAGGCAGCATCGGCACGCCGGCCTTGGCGTAGTCTTCGGTGCGGTAGAGCGCGAGCGACCAGAAGTGCGGCGGGGTCCAGGCGAAAATGATCAGGAACAGCAGCAGCGCCTCGGTGGTCACTTCGCCGGTCACCGCGGCCCAGCCCAGTACCGGCGGCATCGCACCGGATGCGCCGCCGATGACGATATTCTGCGGCGTCAGGGGCTTCAGGATCAGCGTGTACACGATGGCATAGCCGACGAAAGTCGCCAGCGTCAACCACATCGTGAGCGCGTTGACGTAATGCGTCAGAACCCAGAGGCCGAAGCCGCCGATGGCGCCGGCAAACACCACCGTCTGCATCGGGGTCAGTTCGCCGCGCGGCAGCGGCCGCCAGCTGGTGCGCCGCATGCGCGCATCGATCTTCTGTTCGACCAGACAGTTCACCGCCGCGGCCGCGCCGGCGACCAGCGCAATGCCGAGGGTTGCGGCAAACAGGATCCGCAGCGGCACCATGCCAGGGGTCGCGAGCAGCATGCCGATCACGGCGGTAAACACGATCAGCGAAACGACGCGCGGCTTGGTGAGCGCGAGAAAAGCCCGCGCGCGGCTGCCGAGGGTCTTGGTGGAGGATTCGGAAATGAGTTCGGCGGACAAGGCCGAAAATTTTATCACGCGCCGCCTCAGCCGAAGCTGGATACCTTGAGCAATCGCTGCAGATCCCTGATAACGCGCAACGGATCGGGATCGCGCGGGAAACGCATCATCAGGTTGCCCAGCGGATCCACCAGGTAGATGTGGTCCACCACCGAGCGCTCTGCGGGAAATTCGGCCGCCGCAGTCCCGGCCGGCGCGATCACGGTGTCCTCGATGGCTGCGAGCAGTTCCGCGCGCGGCGGCACCGCGTCCGTCACCAACCAGAGGCGCTCAATGCGCTGCATCTCCTTGCCCTGTGCGCGCCGCAGCTGCCGCATAAAGTAATGCTTGCGCTCGCAGGCCGCGCCGCAGGCGCCGCCATCGAATTGCACCAGCACCCACTTGCCTTTCAGCGCCGCGATCGCCGGCAGCGCCACCGGCCGCGGCGGCAGCAGCGTGCCGTAATTGCCGCTCGTCCCGGATACCAGTTCAAAGCGCCAGGCGATCCAGCTCGCGCCGATCGGGAGGAGAAAGAACACGGCCAGCAGCGCGAGCTTCACGCGCCCGCGCCTCACCGCATCGTCAGGCTTGGGGCGGTTCACGCTTGAAATTCAGGGCGAATAACAGGATAACGGCAAGCGCGGCCAGCGAATACCACTGCAGTGCGTAGCTTTCGTGCATCTCGACGCCCAGGTCTACGGGCGGCCAGTCGCGCACCAGGCCGTCCTCCAGCGCCGAGTACTGCTCGATCACATAGGGCTCGAGCACGAGCCCGGACCAAGCCGCGAAGCTCTCCGGCGACGCGTTCTGCCACACCCTCCCCTCCGGTTTCGCCGCCGACGGAGCATAGGCACGCTCGAAGCGCTCCAGGCGCAGGCCTGCAATGGATACTTCGCCGGCGGGCGTACGAATTTCCGGCAACTGCTCGCGGCGCTTTCCCGCCGCCACCCAGCCGCGATTGACCAGCACGTGCTTTCCGCCCGCGACGCGAAACGGCTGCACGACCTGGTAGCCCGGCGTGCCGCGATAGATCTTGTTGTCCAGCAGCACGGTGAATTCCGGCAGGAACTCGCCGCGCAGCGTCGCGAGCCTGAGCGTTGCGGCCAGCGCCCGTTTTTCGGCGGCGCGGCCCGATTGCCAGTTGCCGAGCGCTATGCCGGCGGCGAGGCCGAGAACCGAGAGCAGCACGCCCCACCAGGGTGGACGGAAGCGGAAGGAGAATTTGGACGGACCGGCCTTCATGGGTCGCGTTAAACTTCCCGGCGAGATGCGTTACGTGGTGATAGCGGTGTTGCTGCTGATCGTGGCGAGCCTTGGCTCGGGGCTCTTTTTCATGATGCACGATCGCGGCAACTCGAAGCGCATGCTGAAGGCGCTCGCGATCCGGGTGGGATTGTCTGTAGCGCTGTTCCTCTTCCTGATGGGAGGCTATTACTTCGGGCTGTTTCCCGGGCGTCTATAGCCAATAGACGAAGATGAAGAGCCCGAGCCAGACCACGTCGACGAAATGCCAGTACCAGGCCACGCCCTCGAACGCGAAGTGATGCTCCGGCTTGAAATGGCCCGCCAGGCAGCGGAACAGGATCACCGTCAGCATGATCGCGCCGCAAGTCACGTGAAAGCCGTGGAACCCGGTGAGCATGAAAAAAGTCGAGCCATAGGCACCAGTGGAGAGCTTCAGATTCAGTTCCGAATAGGCGTGCGAATATTCGTAGGCTTGGAGGGAGAGGAACAGCGCGCCCAGCGCGATGGTGAAGAACAGGAACAGGCTCAGCAGCGCCCGCTTGTTTTCCTTTAGCGCCCAGTGCGCGATCGTCACCGTCACGCCGGAGGACAACAGCAACAGCGTGTTGATTGCCGGTATGCCCCAGGCGGCCATGGGCGAAAACACCTCGTCGAAACCCGGGCCGGCCGAAGGCCAGTGGCCGGTAAAGCCCGGCCAGAGGTAGGTGTTGCTGGTCAGACTCGAGAGATCTGGCACCGACATGACGCGCAGCCAGAACAGCGCGCCGAAGAAGCCGGCGAAAAACATCACCTCGGAAAATATGAACCAGCTCATACCCCAGCGGAACGACAGGTCCTCCCAGCCTCCGTACTTGCCGCCCTCCGACTCGCGGATGACGTCGCCGAACCAGCGGAACATCATGTACACCAGCAGCATGACCCCCCCGGCGATCGCGACCCAGCCGCCGCTGGAGACGTTCATGACGAACACCGCTCCCAGCGCCATGCAGAACAGCGCCGTGGAGCCCATGATCGGCCATGGCATCGGCTGGGGAACCGCATAGTGCGCCTGCCGCGTCGGGGTGGATGCATGTGCCATCTTTTTCTCCCTGGTCCTAGCTCAGCACGATCCGGACGATCGTGATCAACGTGAATATGAACAGCATCGCCAGCAGGATTGCCGCGATGACGAGATGCACCGGATTCAACGGCGCGCGCTCGTGGTCCGCCTTGCGGCGGATGCCGATCGCGCCGGCCAGCACCGTTTTGACGGTGTCGAGGAACGAAGCTTTGCGGATGGCGTCCTGCATCAGCCCTTCCCCGGGACTTCGAAGAAGGTGTAGGACAGCGTCACGGTATTGATCTCGGCCGGCAGCGAACCGTCGACCACGAAGGTCACGGGCATCTTGCGCGTCTCCCCGGCAGCGAGCGTCTGCTGCGAGAAGCAGAAGCATTCGAGCTTGCGCAAAAACTGCCCTGCGACGGCCGGCCCGAAGCTCGCGATCGCCTGACCGGTAACCGCGGTCTGGCGGGTATTCGATACCTCGTACTCGACGTGCACCAGCTGCCCGGGGTGCACCTCTACGTACCCCACAAGGGGACGGAAACTCCAGGGCAGGTTGCGCACGTTGGCGTCGAACTCGACGGTGACAGTGCGCGCGGTATCGACCTGCGTATTCACCGGAGCCTCGTCGCGCGCGACCAGTGAATTGATGCCGATCGCCTTGCAGAACGCCTGGTAGAACGGGGCCATAGCGTAGCCGAAGCCGAACATCGCCACCGCAATGATCGACAGGCGCGTGAACAGGCGCCGGTTGAGGCGCTCGCGATTCACTGCTTCGAGATTATTTGCCATTCATGAACCAGTATTTCGCGATGATCAGGCAGAACGTGGTGAGCGCTACGAAGGCGAGCAGCAGAGCGGTTTTGACATTGCGGCTCATGCACCTTACTTCAGCACGGGCGGCGTTTCGAAGGTGTGGTACGGCACCGGCGTGGGCAGGTGCGTCCACTCCAGGGAATCGGCGCCGTCCCAGGGCAGCTGGGGCGCCTTTTCGCCGTGGCGAATCGTCTTCAGGACGATGTAGAGGAACAGCAGCTGCGTCAGGCCGAAACCGAAGGCGCCGATCGAGCTGATCTTGTTCCAGGTCTCGAACATCAGCGGGTAATCCGGGACGCGCCTTGGCATGCCGGCGAGGCCGAGGAAGTGCTGCACGAAAAAGATCATGTTGAAGAAAATCATCGTCAGCCAGAAGTGGATCCGGCCGAGCTTCTCGTCGTACATCCTGCCGGTCCACTTCGGCAGCCAGAAATAAACTCCGGCAAAGGCGGCAAACAGGGCCCCTGCCACCATCACGTAATGGAAATGCGCCACCACGTAATAGGTGTCCTGGAGCTGGATGTCGATCGGCACCAGCGACAACACCAGGCCCGTGAACCCGCCCAGCGTGAACAGGAACAGGAAGCCGATCGCGAACAACATCGGCGTTTCGAAGGAAAGCGAGCCCTTCCACATGGTTGCCACCCAGTTGAACACCTTGACGCCGGTCGGCACCGCGATCAGCGTGGTCGCGTACATGAAGAACAGTTGGCCCTGCACCGGCATGCCGACCGTGTACATGTGGTGCGCCCAGACGATGAACGACAGGATCGCGATCGCCGAGGTGGCGTACACCATCGAGGCGTAGCCGAACAGCGGCTTCCTCGAGAACGCCGGGATCACCTGCGAGATCACGCCGAAGGCGGGCAGCGCGATGATGTAGACCTCAGGGTGGCCGAAGAACCAGAAGATGTGCTGGTAGAGCACCGGATCGCCGCCGCCCGCTGCGTTGAAGAACGAGGTGCCGAAATGCCGGTCGGTGAGCGACATCGTCACCGCGCCCGCAAGCACCGGCATCGCAGCCACCAGCAGGTAGGCGGTGATCAGCCAGGTCCAGACGAAGAGCGGCATGCGCATCAACGTCATTCCGGGCGCGCGCATGTTCAGGATGGTGGTGATGATGTTGATCGAGCCCAGGATCGAACTCATGCCGAGCAGGTGCACGGCAAAGATCGTGAGATCCATGCCGACGCCCATCTGCACCGTCAGCGGCGCGTACATGGTCCAGCCGACCCCGGGCGCGCCGCCCGGCGTGAAAAAGGAAATGATGAGCAGCGAAGCGGCGAACGGCAGCAGCCAGAACGACCAGTTGTTCAGGCGCGCGAACGCCATGTCGGGCGCTCCGATCATCATCGGGATCTGCCAGTTCGCGAAACCGACGAAAGCCGGCATGATGGCGCCGAACACCATGATCAGGCCGTGCATGGTGGTGAATTGGTTGAACAGGTCCGGATTGAAAAACTGGATGCCGGGCTCGAACAGTTCGAGCCGGATCGCCATCGCCATGCCACCGCCGACCATGAACATCGTGAAGCTGAACCACAGGTACAGCGTGCCGATGTCCTTGTGGTTGGTGGTGGTGACCCAGCGCATGATGCCGCCGTAGCTGCCGTGCTGGTCGTGGTGGCCATGCCCGTCGTGGGCGTGGCCGTGGCCGTGGGTGTCTACGACTGCGCTCATCGGTTTTCTCCTGAGTCCTTGCTTACTCTTACTTCCTGAGAGCCTTGACTTCGCCAGGCTGGATCGCCTCGCCGGTCTTGTTGCTCCAGCTGTTGCGCGTATAGGTGATCACCGCCGCGAGCTCGACGTCGTTCAGTTGCTTGCCGAACGCGACCATCGCAGTCGGTGCGCCGTTCTTGACGACGCCGTTCAGCTCCGTCTCGATCTGCTTTTCCTTGGGCCCATTGACCACCTTCGAGCCGTCCAGCGGCGGGAACGCGGGCGGGCTGCCCTTGCCGGTCGCCTGGTGGCAGGCGACGCAGTTCTTGGCGTACACCTGCTCGCCGCGCTTTTTCAGCTCGTCGAGCGTGTACTGCTTGTTGGGATCGTCGGCCGCCGCCGCGATCAGCTTCATTTTCTCGCCGACCCACTTCGTGTACTCGTCCTGGGTCACCACTTTCACCACGATCGGCATGAAGCCGTGCTCCTTGCCGCACAGCTCGACGCACTGGCTGCGAAAGGTTCCGGTCTCCTCGGCCTTGAACCACAGGTCGCGGATGAAGCCCGGAATGGCATCCTGCTTGGCGCCGAACGCGGGCACCCACCAGGAATGGATCACGTCGGCGGCGGTGGTGAGCATGCGCACCTTCTTGCCGACCGGCACGATCATCTCGTTGTCCACCTCGAGCAGGTAGTTCTCGCCCTTGGGCGCCCTGTTCTCGATCTGCTCGCGCGGCGTCGTGAGCGACGAGATGAAGCTGATGCCCTCGCCTTCGCCTTTCACGTAGTCGTAGCCCCATTTCCACTGGTAGCCGGTGACCTTGATGGTGAGATCCGGGTTGGAGGTGTCCTTCTGCGCAATGACCACGCGCGTCGTCGGCCACGCGATTCCCACCAGGATCAACGCCGGGATTACGGTCCAGAGAATCTCGACGGTGGTGTTCTCGTGGAATTGCGCCGCCTTGTGGCCCTTCGATTTGCGGTGCGCGTACACCGAATAGAACATGACGCCGAAGACGCCGACGAAAATCACGGTGCACAGAATCATCACGTACTCGTGCAGTTCGTGAATGTCGGCGGCGAGCTTGCTGCCGGCCGGCCGCAGGTTCCACTCCAGCGCCAGCGCCATTCCCGAATATGCGATGCCGCAGACTGCGGCGAAAGCGGCGTGCGTCCAGGTTGCGATGCCGCGTGCCGGCTTGCGTGCCATCATCATTCCTTTCAGATCCGGATTTACGTTTCTAGCTCGGCGGAAAGCAAGAAAATTGCCGCGCAACATTACCACAGGCAAGCCCCCCGCTCAAGAAGGAAGCCGATGAAATCACTCGGAATTCGCCGTCATTTTGCATTCTCGCCGGGCCGGCGTTCGAACTGCACGATCGAACGCCCGTCGGCGGCGCGGCGCGGCGCCGGTTTCCAGGCATGCCCGTACACCACTTCGTAGCTGACGGGCAGTTTCCCCTCCAGGCGCTGCGCCGCGAGCTGCTGTTTCAGCGCAGCGAGAAATCCGCGGCCCGTGAGACCTTTTGGGCCGTGCCCGCCGCCCGAAAGCGCGTACGTCTGGCCGCTCGCGCGCAGATCGGCGAGCAGCGCATCTGCATCCGGGTACTCGATCGTCAGGCGTTCCGCGTCCATCACCGGCTCGGCGAACCCGGCCGCGACCAGCATGTCGCCGATATCGTGCATGTCCGCAAAGGCATGCACGCGAGCCGCTCCAGCCGCCGCGCGCAGTTCGGCCAGCGTGTCGGGGCCCAGCGTGCTGAACATCAGCAACCCTTCGACCGCGAGCACCCGGTGGAACTCGCGTAGCGCCGCGAGCGGGTCCGCCGCCCAGTGCAGCGCCATGTTCGACCACACCAGGTTGGCCGCTGCAGCCGCCAGGGGTAGCCTGCATAAATCGCCGCAGACGCGTTTCAGCCGCCGGGTCTCGAACCAGCCGAGGCGCGGCCGGCCGGCCAGCAGCATCGGCAGCGAGAAGTCGAGCGCGACGACTTCGGCCGCCCGATACCGCTTCGCCAACGCCCGGGCGTCGCGGCCCGGACCGCAACCGGCGTCGAGCACGCGCTGCGGCGCAAGCCTGATGTAGTCGAGCCGATCCAGCATGCGCGCGCCGATTTCGGCTTCCAGCCTGGATGCCTGCGCGTAACTGCCTGCTGCCCGCCCGAACCGGTGGCGGGCGACCCGTGCATCTACGGCCGCGTCAGGCACGCGCCGCCAGCACGCCTTCCACGGTATGCGCCACGGCGAGTACGTGCCGGTCCGACATCGCGACGCCGGACACCATCAGGCCGACGGGCGCTTCGCCAGGCGGGTGGCAGGGCAGCGTCGCCGCGCAACCATCGAGGAAATTCACCAGGCCGGTATTGCGCAGGATGCGGGAATTCCAGTGGAAGTAGGCCTCGTCGCTCGCGCCCGCCTCTGCGATCGAGGGTGCGATGCACGGCGAGGTCGGCGTCAGGAAGGCGTCGAACGGCGCCATCAGTGCGCCGATTTCCCTCATGTACGCATCGCGCATGAGCCCCAGCTCGACGTACTCCCAACCCGCAATGTCCTTGCCCAGCACCACGCGCTTGGCGACGCGCGGATCGTATTCGCCGCTGCGGGAAGTCCAGCGGCGATGGATGGCGTAGGCCTCGGCGGCAGCGAAGCCGCCGTTCCTGAAATATTCCGCCTGGCGGTCGAAGGCCGGCACTTTCTGCTCCACGATCGCCGCACCGGCGCGCGACAGCGCGCCGAGGGCGGCTTCGAACGCCGTCCCCACCTGCGGATCGAGGCCTTCGATTGCGCTCGAGCGCGGCAGCAGGAAACGCAGGCCACGCGCCGGGAGCGCCGGCAACGATGCATCGGGTTCGCCTGCCAGGATCGCGTCATAGGCCGCGCAGCAGGCCACGCTGCCGGCGAGCGGTCCGACGGAATCGAGCGTGTAGGAAAGCGGGAACGCGCCCTGCCGCGATACGCGGCGCATCGTCGGCTTGAAGCCGGCAATGCCGCAAAGCGCCGCCGGCTGCCGGATAGAGCCGCGCGTGTCCGAACCCAGCCCCATCACGCACATGCGGTCGGCCACGGCAACCGCGGCGCCCGAGGAGGAGCCGCCGGGCACCCGCCCGGTTTTGCGGTCCCAGGGATTTTTCGGCGTGCCGTAATGCGGATTGGTCCCCACTGCGCCGAAGGCGAATTCGACCATGTTGGAACGCCCCACGATCACGGCGCCCGCGGCGCGCAACGCCGCAACCGCCGGCGCGTCCTTTGCCGCCGGCGCCGCAGAGGCGAGCACTTTGGAGCCGGCTCGGGTAATGTCGCCGCCGACGTCGAACAGATCCTTCACCGACACCGGCAGCCCGTCCACGGCGGAGCGCACGATGCCCGCCTTGCGCAGGCGATCCGCCTGGTCGGCGTCGGCGCGCGCCGAATCCGCATACACCTTCATGAACGCGCGCGCGCCCTCGCCCGAGGGATCGGCGATGCACGCAAGCGCCTGTTCCACTAGTTCCCGGCTGCTCGTGCGTCCCACAGCCAGATCTCGCGACAGCGCTTCGACACTCCACATGAAGGCAGTTTATCTGGAACGGCGCGTCCTCGCCGCGCCGTTGGCGCACAATATTCCGCGTGCTGAAGACCCTGGGCGAAATGCTTTTCGGCGGCAGCTGTTTTCTTTGCAAGGGGAAGGCGGAGGCGCTGCTGTGCGGGCCGTGCGACGCGGATCTGCCGCGCCTCGGAGCGGAACTCTGTCCCCGCTGCGCGCTCGAATCGCCCGCGGGCGCCGTCTGCGGACGCTGCCTCTCGCAGCCGCCGCATTACGACGCGACGCTCGCGGCGCTCGCCTACCGCTTTCCCGCCGACGTGCTGGTCCACGCGCTCAAATTCCGCAGCGAACTGGCGCTGGCGCCGTTTTTCGCTGCGCTGCTGTCGCAAAAACTGGCGGCGGGCGGGCGCGTGGACTTGATCTTGCCCGTGCCGCTGTCGGCCACGCGCCTGCGCGAGCGCGGCTACAACCAGGCGCTCGAAATCGGCCGCGGCATCGCCCGCGCGGGCAACGCACGGCTCGCACCCGAACTCTGCGAACGCCGGCGCGACACGCCGGCGCAGGCGGCCCTGCCGCTTGCGGAGCGCGCAAAAAACGTCCGCGGCGCCTTCCATTGCCCGCGGCTCCTCGGGGGCGCCAACATCGCCGTGCTGGACGACGTCATGACCACGGGCGCCACGCTGGACGAGATCGCGGCGACCCTGAAGCGCGCCGGCGCGGCGCGCGTGGTGAACTGGGTAGTCGCGCGGACGTTTCCAATCGCCCATTCCTGATGTTCGACATCGTCCTCGTCCATCCCGAAATCCCGCCCAATGCGGGCAACGTGATCCGCCTTGCGGCCAATACCGGGACCCGCCTGCACCTGGTGGAACCGCTCGGCTTTTCGATGGACGACAAGCAGCTCAAGCGTGCCGGGCTCGACTACCACGAGCACTCCAGCGTGCGCGTGCACGCCGACTGGGCGTCCTGCATGGAATTCCTGAAGGGCCGGAGGACTTTCGCGCTGACGACCAAATCGAACAAAAACCTTTTTGAAGCGCTATTCGAGGAGAACGATGTTTTCGTATTCGGCTCGGAGACCTCGGGCCTGCCGCAGGAATTGCTGGACACCTTCAAACCAGATATGCGCTTGCGCCTGCCGATGCGGCCCGGAAACCGCAGCCTGAATCTTTCAAATGCCGTCGCCGTGACCGTCTTCGAAGCCTGGCGGCAAATCGATTTCCGCTAACCCTCCGCCTTCGGATCGCGCGCCAGCAGCTGCTCCACCGCCTGCGGCGGCGTGACGCGGCCTTCAAGCACGGCATTCACCGCGGCGGCAATCGGCATGTCCACGCCGCAACCGGCCGCGCGGACGAGCGTCGCCTGCGCCGAGCGCACGCCCTCGGCGACGTGGCCGAGGCCCGCGACGATCGCCTGCAGCGGTTTGCCGCGCGCGAGTTCCAGGCCGACGCGGCGATTGCGCGACAGGTCGCCGGTCGCCGTGAGGATGAGATCGCCCGCGCCGGTCAGGCCCATCACCGTTTCGGCGCGTCCGCCCAACGCCACGCCGAGGCGAGCGAGCTCGGCCAGGCCGCGCGTGATCAGCGCGGCGCGGGCGTTCTGCCCCAGACCCAATCCGTCGCAGATGCCGACGGCGATCGCGAGCACGTTCTTCACCGCGCCGCCGATCTCGACGCCGACCACGTCGTCGGATCGGTAGACGCGCAGCCTGCCGCCGTGCAGTTCGGCAGCGGCGGCGGCCGCAAACGCGGCGTCGGCCGACGCCAGCGTCAGGGCGCAGGGCAATCCCCTGGCGACTTCCAGCGCGAACGAGGGGCCAGAAAGCGCGCCGCTGGGCGCCCGGATCCCCGAGGCGGCGGCGATTTCGTGCGGCAGCGCGGCGCTGTCCTGCTCGAATCCCTTGCACAGCCAGAGCAGCGGAATCCTGCCGCCGCGCAGACGGGGGAGCAGGTCGCGCAATCCCGCCACCGGCGTCGCCGCAATCAGCATCGTCACACCCGGCAAGGCCCGGTCCAGATCGGATTCGATGCGCAGCGCATCGGGCAGCTCGACATCGGGCAGGTAGCGCGCGTTGCGCCGCGCGGCGGTCAGCGCTTCCGCTTGCGCCGGATCTCGCGCCCACAGCGCCACGCGATGGCGGGAAGCCAAGGCCGTCGCGAGGGCAGTGCCCCAGGCGCCCGCCCCCAGTACTGCGAGCGCGGTCATCGCGCGCTCATCCCGCGGCGCTCAGTAGCCCCAGACCGTGCTGGCGCGAACGAAACCGGTTGCGCCGTCCGCGTGGCGCACACGCAGCCAGCCGTTGGGCGAGACTTCGACCAGTTCGAGCGCCACGTTCTGCGCGGCGCTGAACGCCACGGGCGCGCCATCCTCGGGGCGCTCGCGCGCCTCCGCGGAAGGTGCGGCGACGAGCACCATGCGCTTGTCGCCGAGTGCCTTCTTTTCGATCCAGGTCAGCGCGCCGGCCTGGTCCCGCACCTTGACCCAGGCCTCCAGGTTCACGATCACCTCGAGGGGATAGTCGCGCGACACCACGAACAGCGGCTTGGCCTGGCGCGAGGGAGCGTCGTAGAGCACCGCGGCGCTGTCCTGCACCGAGCGGTACTCGGCGCCACCGGCGCCGAAGGCGGCCAGCAGGAGAACGGGGGCAAGCGCGGACGCAGCTTTCATGAAGCCAGTTCGATCCTCGGCTGGCCCGCCGCCTGCTGCTGCCGTTCCATGTAGATCTGCTCGAACGATATCGGCTGCAGCACGACCGCGGGGAAACCGGCGCGAGTCACCAGGTCGGCGATCGCTTCGCGCGCGTAGGGATAGAGGATCGTTGGACAGCCGATGCCGAGCAGCGGCTCCAGATCCTGTTGCGATATGCCGCGCGCGGTAAATATTCCGGCCTGCGCCACTTCGGCATGGAACACGGTCTTTTCGCCGGCGCGCGCGGTCACCGTCACGGTCACGGTCACTTCGAAAAGGCTGTCGGCGAACTGCGCCGCTGCGTTGCGCACCCCGATTTCGAGCTGCGGATTCTCGGTCTGCGTGAACACCTGGGGCGCATTCGGGACCTCCAGCGACAGATCCTTGACGTAGAGCTTTTCGATCTGGAATGCGGGCTGCTGCGCCGATGGGTCCGGGCTTGCGGGCTGCGTTGGCTGGTTCATGTGGCTTTCGCTAGTAATCGGTCCAGGGCCCCGGATTCCTCCAGGTCGTGAAGTTCGTCGCTGCCGCCGACATGGCGGCCGCCGATCCAGATTTGCGGCACGGTGCGCCGGCCGCTCTTTTGCTGCATTTCCGCGCGCCGCCCGGGCTCGAGATCCACGCGCACGCGCTCGATGTCGATCACGCCCTTGCGGTCGAGGAGCCGGTCCGCGGCCTGGCAATAGGGACAGGCGGCGGTGCAGTAGATCAGCACGCGCGGCATGTCGCCGGCCTCATTTTTCAACCGGCAGGCCCGCCTGCTGCCAGGCGGCGTAGCCTCCCGAGAGATTGCTGACGCTGCTGAAGCCGAGCCTGCGCAGCACCGCCACGCCGCCGCCGGCGCGGCTGCCGTCGCCGCAATGCACGATCACGGCTTTCGCCTTGTTCTTCTCGAACTCGCCCGCGCGCCGCTCCAGGTCGGCGAGCGGCACGCTCTTTGCTCCCAGGATGTGGCCCTTCGCATACTCCTCCGCGCTGCGCAGATCTACCACCAGCGCGTCGCTGCGGTTGATCAGCTGCGTCGCTTCCAGCGTGCTGACCCACGGGCCGCCCGCGCCCTTGCGCAACAGCGGCCACAACAGCATGCCGCCCGAGACCGCGGCGAGCATGACGAGGAAGATGTTCTTGACGACGAAGTCCATGCGGATCGCCGCATTATAATTCACCGCATGCACAAGCTCGTGCTGCTGCGGCACGGCGAGTCCGGCTGGAACCGGGAAAACCGCTTCACCGGCTGGACCGACGTCGATCTGTCGGCGCAGGGCGTGGAGGAAGCGCGCGCCGCGGGGCGGTTGCTGAAGGCGGGCGGCTACGGCTTCGATCTCGCCCACACCTCGATGCTCAAGCGCGCGATCCGCACGCTCAATCTCGCCCTCGAGGAACTGGACCAGCTCTGGATCCCGGTGCAGAAGGACTGGCGCCTGAACGAGCGGCATTACGGCGCGCTGCAGGGCCTGAACAAGGCCGAGACCGCGGCGAAATTCGGCGAGGCGCAGGTGCTCGCCTGGCGCCGCAGCTACGACACGCCGCCGCCGCCGCTTGACGCGACCGACGCGCGCTACGAGGCGCGCGATCCGCGCTACCGGGGCGTCGCCGTCCCCAGGACGGAATGCCTGAAAGACACGGTGGCGCGCGTGATCCCCTGCTGGAACGACAGCATCGCGCCTGCGATCCGCGCCGGCAGCCGCGTGCTGGTGGCTGCGCACGGCAATTCGCTGCGCGCACTGGTGAAGCACCTGGACGGCATCTCCGATGCCGAGATCGTGGGCCTCAACGTGCCGACCGGCGTGCCGCTGGTCTACGAACTGGACGGAAACCTGCGCCCGCTCCGGCACGACTACCTGGGCGATCCAGCCGAGGTGGCGAAGCGCGTGGCAGCGGTCGCCGCACAGGGAAAAACCAGAACCTGAACCGGGCGATAGTCGCGATCGTGCTGCTGGCCGCCATCCCGGCGCTGGGTGCGCCCGGCACGAGTGCCGGTACTACCCGCGAGGAAGATCTTGCCGCCCTGCGTTCCAGGATCGAGTCGCTCAGGTCCGACCTGGAAGGCAGGGAAAGCGACCGGCGCGAGGCGCGCGACGCGCTGCGCGCCTCCGAAATCGCGATTTCGAACGCCAACCGCAAGCTACGGGCGCTGGACGCCGAGGCGGTCGAGGCGCGCGCCTCGATCGCGCAATTCGCCGCGCGCAGGAGCGAGCAGGAACGCTCGCTGGAGGCGGACCAGGCCGCGCTCGGGCGCCTGCTCGCGGCACGCGCGATGGCCGGCATCTCGGGCGGCGCGCCCGATTTCGTGCGGCTCGCGCTCTCGGGCGAAGACCTGGCAGACGCGGCGCGCAAGCTGCACTATCTCACCTACGTATCCAGTGCCGCGGCGCAGGTGATCGAAGCCCACCGCGCCGGCCTAGCCGAAGTGGCGCGCCTCAAGGCGAACTCGGAAGGCAAGGCGCGCGAACTGGCGGTCATCGAGGCGCAAAGCCGCGCCGACCGCGAGCAGCTGCTCAAGGAACGCCGCGAGCACCGGAGCCTGCTCGAGCGCATCTCCGGCGAAATCCGCGACGCGAAGAAAAGGATCCAGCGCCTGCTCGCCGACGAATCCCGCCTCGCCCGCCTGGTCGAGGAAATCGGCAAGGTGCTGGCGGCGCGGCCGGGCGCCGGCTATGCCAGGGTCACCCGCGTGCCGGAATCCGGCGGCCAGGCCCCCAGCCTGTTCTCCAAACTGAAAGGAAACCTGCGTCTGCCGGTGCGCGGGGAACTTGCAGACCGGTTCGGCACTCTACGTACGGAAGGCGGTGGTCCGGCCAAGGGGGTTTTCATCCGCGCCGCGGAAGGCGAACAGGTGCGGGCCGTGGCTGCGGGCCAGGTGGTCTACGCCGACTGGATGCGGGGATTCGGCAACCTGCTCATCGTCGACCACGGCGAAGCCTACATGTCGATCTATGGCAATAACGAATCCTTGCTCAAGCAAACCGGGGATTCGGTCGCTGTGGGAGAGCCCGTTGCGACCGTCGGCCAGAGCGGGGGCAACGAGGAAACAGGTCTATACTTTGAGTTGCGGCATCTGGGCAAGCCCTTCGATCCCCTCCACTGGGTGAAACTGAAATGAACGGCAGAATCAAGAGCATCGGACTGATATTCGTCGGCGCGGTCGCCGGTATCCTGGTCAGCCTGAATTTCCAGGCGATCGGGCAGCTCGCAACACGCACGCCGCTGCCGGTCGACGAACTGCGCTCCTTCACCGAGGTGTTCGGCGCCATCAAGCAGAACTACGTCGAACCGGTCGAAGACAAGAAACTGATCACCGAGGCGATCAACGGCATGCTCTCGGGGCTCGATCCGCATTCGGCCTACCTGGATGCCGAAGCGTTCAAGGAACTGCAGGTCGGCACGCAGGGCCAGTTCGGCGGCCTCGGCATCGAAGTCGGCATGGAAGACGGCCTGGTGAAAGTGGTGTCGCCGATCGAAGACACGCCCGCGTTCCGCGCCGGCATCAAGCCCGGCGACCTGATCATCAAGCTGGACGACGCGCAAGTAAAGGGCATGACGTTGAACGACGCCGTCAAGAAGATGCGCGGCAAGCCGAACACCCCGATCACGCTGACCATTGCCCGCAAGGGCGAACCGCAGCCGATCGTCGTGACGCTGGTGCGCGCGGTGATCAAGGTGCAGAGCGTGAAATCCAAAATCGTCGAGCCAGGCTACGGCTGGATACGCGTGTCGCAGTTCCAGGAGGCGACGCCCGAGAGCCTCGCGCACGCCCTGGATGCCATGTTCAAGCAGACACCGCCGATCAAGGGCCTGGTGCTCGACCTGAGGAACGATCCGGGCGGCCTGCTCTACGGCGCGGTCGCGATTTCGGCCGCTTTCCTGCAACCCAAGGTACTGGTGGTTTCGACTGACGGCCGGACCGAGGATGCGCGCAAGAAGTTCTACGCCACCAACGAAGACTACCTGCGCGGCGTCAAGGACGACGTGCTGAAGAACCTGCCGGCCGCGGTGAAAACCGTGCCGATGGTGGTGCTCGTGAACGGCGGCTCGGCCTCCGCCTCCGAAATCGTCGCCGGCGCGCTGCAGGACCACAAGCGCGCCACGGTGATCGGCACGCAAACCTTCGGCAAGGGCTCGGTGCAGACCATCATGCCGCTCGGCAACAGCACCGCGATCAAGCTCACCACCGCGCGCTATTTCACCCCCAGCGGCCGCTCGATACAGGCGAAGGGCATCACGCCCGACGTGATCGTCGAGGAACCGGGCGCGGCCATGGCGCGCGTGCGCGAAGCCGACCTCCAGCACCATCTGGACAACAGCCAGGACAAGAACGCGGGCAGGGACGCGCCGGCCAAACCCGAGCCTGCGCCAGCGGCAGCTCCCGAGCCGCAGAAGCCGATCGAAATGGGCTCCAAGCAAGATTTCCAGCTGCAGCAGGCGCTCGCCTTCCTCAAGGGCGAACCGGTCAAGGGCCAGCCGCCTTCGGTGGCGCAGACCAAACCGGCTGGGAAAACGACGAACTGATCTTCACGGTCTGAACGACCAGCAGCTCCTCCGCTACAGCCGCCACATTCTTCTCGAGGAAGTCGGGATCGAGGGCCAGGAGCGCCTGCGCGCGGCGCATGCGCTCATCGTCGGCGCGGGTGGTTTGGGTTGTCCGGCGGCGCTCTACCTCGCCGCCAGCGGCATCGGCAAACTGACGCTCGCCGACCCCGACAAGGTCGACCTCACCAACCTGCAGCGCCAGATCCTCTACCGCACCGATTCCATCGGCACGCCGAAAGTGGCCGCAGCTCAGGCCGCATTGTCCGCATTGAATCCTGACGTAAAGATTTTTTCTCTACAGAAAAAGTTGAGGGCGGAAGAGTTGCCGGCACTGGTCGCCGATGTCGATGTCGTTCTCGACTGCTCGGACAACTTCGCCACGCGCCACGCGCTCAACCGCGCCTGCGTGCAGTTGAAAAAACCCCTCGTCTCGGGCGCGGCGATCCGCTTCGACGCGCAAGTCGCCGTCTTCGACCTGCGAAAGGCGGACGCACCCTGCTACGCTTGCCTGTATCCAGAGGATGGCGAAATCGAGGAGGTGCAGTGCTCGGCGATGGGCGTGTTCGCGCCGCTCACCGGCGCGGTCGGCGCGCTGCAGGCGATGGAAGCAGCGAAGTTGCTCATCGGCGCAGGCGAGACGCTGAACGGCCGATTGTTATTGGTGGATGCTAAGCAGTCGGGGTGGCGCACGGTGCGCGTGAAAAAAGATCCGGCCTGCGCAGTGTGCGGCTAGGCCGCGAGGAAGCGCCGCTGCGCGGCGTAGCTTTCGGTGGGTTTTTTCGTGAAGCCCGACTTCGCGTACTGGTGCAGGCAGCCGATCGCGTAGCGCACGAGCGTGCCCGCGTGCGCGGTGACGTCGGCGTCCGACGGTTTCTGCGCGCCGTCGCCAGGCGCGCGCAGCGCCTGCTTCAGAGTGGATTCGAAGCGGTCGTAGAACTGGTTCATGCGCGCCTGCAGGCGCTCATGCTCGCCCACCAGCGCGTCGCCCGTCATCACGCGCACCATGCCGGGGTTCTTCTCGGCGAAGGCGAGCAGCATTTCGACCAGCTTCGCCGCCTGCTTGTGGCCGTCAGTCTCGTCCTGCACGATCTTGTTGGCGAGCGTGAACACCGAGCTTTCGATGAACTCGATCAGACCCTCGTACATCTGGGCCTTGGAGGCGAAATGGCGGTACAGCGCGGCTTCCGAGACATCGAGCTTCTCGGCAAGCGCAGCGGTCGTGATCTTCCCCCACTTCGGCTGCTCGAGCATCTGGGCCAGGGCCTTCAGGATCTCGAGCCGCCGTTCTCCCTTGACGCGCGGCATGGCGAAATTCTACGCTCAATGAGCATGGCGAAAGACAAGTCCCGGCAGTTGCGTGACCGAGTTGACGCGCATGTCCACGAATGACATGCGCCGTGCCTCGCCGCTCACCCAGACGGTGGACATGCCCAGCCGTTTAGCGGCGCGCAGGTTCTCCGGCATGTCGTCGATCAGCGCGCAGCGGTGCGGGTCGAGGTTGTGCGCCCGCAGCAGCGTCCGGAATCCCTGCACTGCGGGCTTGGGACGGTAGCGCGTGCTCTCGATCGTGTACACCGCATCGAAGTAGCGGCCGACGCCGAGCGCGCGCACCACTGCCTCGACGTAGTGCCGCGGCGCGTTGGAGAAAATCAGGCGCTTGCCCTGCAGCCGCGCCAACGCGTGCCCGAGTGCAGGGTGGCCCACCACCATGGGCGCGAGTTCCGGAAACCGGTGCGTCTCATTGATGAATTTTTTCGGATCCTCGCCGTGGTGGCGCACCAGGCCCCTCAGCGTGGTGCCATAGCGCTCCCAGAAAAAACGCCGCATGCCGTTGGCGCCTTCCTCGTCCAGGCAGAATCGGCGCTGCAGGTATTCGTTCATCTGCAGGTGCATCGACGGGAAGATGTGCGGCCGCGCGTCGTGCAGCGTGTTGTCAAGGTCGAAGATCCACACCCGCCGTGAAGGCGGCAGGCGAGCCATGCGCATCTGTTACTTGCTGCGGATCAGCGTGCCGACGCCGGTGTCGGTCAGCACTTCGAGCAGCAGCGCGTGCGGCACCCGGCCGTCGATGATGTGGCAGGACTTCACGCCGGCGCGCGCAGCGTCGAGCACCGAGGCGATCTTCGGCAGCATGCCGCCGGAGATCACGCCCTTGGCGACCAGGTCGTCGATTTTCTTCGGCGTCAGGCCCGAGAGCAGCTTGCCCTCCTTGTCGAGCACGCCGGGCGTGTTGGTAAGCACGATCAGTTTCTCGGCGCGCAGGATCTCGGCCAGCTTGCCGGCGACCAGGTCGGCGTTGATGTTGTAGGTGACGCCGTCCGCGCCGGTACCGATCGGCGCCACCACGGGGATGAAGCCCGCGTTCTCGAGCGCCGAGATTACCAGCGGATCGATGGCTTCGATCTCGCCCACGTGGCCGAGATCGACCTTCTCGGATGCCTTGGCGGCGGGCAGCTGCATTTTGCGCGCGCGTATGAAGGCGCCGTCCTGCCCCGTGAGGCCGACGGCCTTGCCGCCCGCCTGGTTGATCAGCTCGACGACTTCCTTGTTCACCTGGCCGCCGAGCACCATCTCGACCACGTCCATGGTTGCGGCGTCGGTGACGCGCATGCCCTGCACGAAAGTGCCCTTCATGCCGAGGCGCGCGAGCGCGGTCTCGATCTGCGGGCCGCCGCCGTGCACCACCACCGGGTTCATGCCGACCAGCTTGAGCAGCACCACGTCGCGCGCGAAGTCGGCCTTGAGGACGTCGTCGGTCATGGCGTTGCCGCCGAACTTGACCACGATGGTCCGGCCGTGGAACCGCTGGATGTACGGCAGCGCCTCGGCGAGGATGCGCGCCTTCTCCGCGGCTAGAGAATTGTGGTTGGCCGGTGCGTTCATGACCGGCCCATTCTACAAAACAAAGAGGGGCCGGTGGTGCCGGCCTCTCTTCGGACTGCGAACTTCGAATTACTGGATCGTGATCGCCTTGCGCGCCGCGGCGGCTTTCTTCGGCAGCGTAAGCTCCAGCACGCCGTCGCGGAACTTTGCCTCGGCCCTGGCCTCGTCCAGCTCCTGTGGCAGCGAGAAGCTGCGCGACATCTTGCCGAATACGCGTTCCGAATGCAGCACGCGCTCGCCTTCGGCGACCTCCTTCTCGCGCTTGATTTCGGCGCTTAACGTCACCTGCGCGCCGTCGATCGACACCTGGATGTCTTCTTTCTTCACCCCGGGCAGGTCGGCGGTCACCTGGTAGGCGCCGTTTTTCTCGGCGACGTCCACCTTGACGCCCGGCAGCAGGCCGGATCGCGACCCTTCGTACGCCACCGGGCGCACGAGGAAGCCTTTGAGCAGGTCGTCCACCAGATCGTTGAACGGATCAAAACGGGTAATGCTGGCCATGGTTGGCTCCTTCGAGTTGGCTGCAGCTAAGATGGGCCCGGAAAGGACGGTTTCAAGCCCTCATGCCCGCAGATTTCCGCGCCCAGGTAGAAAGCCTGCGGCCCTACCTGCTGCGCTACGCCACGCTGCAGCTGCGCAATCCGGAGGCGGCCGAGGACGCGGTGCAGGAGGCGCTGGTCGCGGCCCTTGCCGGCGAGCCCAACTTCGCCGGCCGCTCCAACCTGCGCACCTGGCTCACCGGGATCCTGAAGCACAAGATCGTCGACACTATCCGGCGCCAGAGCCGGGAACGGCCTGCCACGACGAATGCGGACGCAACCACGGAGGAGTTCGACGCCCTGTTCGACGACAGCGGCCACTGGTCCGAGCCGCCCGGCCCCTGGGAGCAGCCCGAGGGCGCGTTGGCGCAGAAGCAGTTTCTCGCCGCGCTCGAGCAATGCCTGCGGGCGCTTCCTGAACGGACCGCGCAGGCCTTCATGATGCGCGAGCACCTCGGATTCGAGACGTCAGAAATCTGTAAGGAACTTGGGATTACTTCGACCCACCTTTGGGTGATGCTGTACCGGGCGCGCATGGCATTGCGCCAGTGCCTGGAAATGAACTGGTTCGCCAAATGATGTTGTCGTGCAAAGAGACCTCGCGCCTGCTGTCGCAAGGCGAAGACCGCCAGCTCGGATTCGGCGAGCGGATCGCCTTGCGCGTGCATCTGGCGATCTGCGACGGCTGCCGCAACGCCAGCGCGCAGTTCCGCTTCCTGCGCCTTGCAGTGAAAAATCTTTCCAAGGATGAAAGCGAAGCCGCCTGAGTCCGGCTGCGCCGGGCCTGCCTGGAACGGGAACTGGCAGAGCGGGTGTAGACTATTTCATAGAGACCTGATCCGCATGCGCCAACTTCTCCGCCGTCTGCTGCTCGCCGCCGCGCTGCTGGTGGCACAGCACGCCGCGATGCTGCACGGCCTCGTCCACGCGCAATACGATGTCGCGCTCGCGGAGCACGGCCCGAACAAGGCGCCGGCGCTCGGGCACGGCACCGACAAGTGCGTCGCCTTCAGTGCGCTGGCCTTCGCCCTCAGTAGTGCTGCTGTTGCGCAACCTGCCGCCGGCGTCGATCCGGATGCGCGAGCCGTTGCCCCCGAAACCGTTCCCGTCCCGGCGCGAATCGCGTTTGATTCGCGCGCTCCCCCCGCAATCTCCTAGCCGTAGCAGTACCCGGCTCCGCTTTGCACTAGGAAAGCGGTCGTATTCGCGGGCCCCAGCAGGGCTCGCTTTTGAATGTCATGGAGGTGCGGGATGCTTAGAAGAAGTGCTTGCGCGCTCGCCGTGTCGGCGGCGCTGGGGTTTTTTCAATCCACCGCTTCTGCGGTCGAATTGCTCGCTCAAGCCAGTGCGGATACTCTCGGACAGGTGCGCGGCACGGTAAAAGATGCGCTGGGCCGTCCGCTTGCGGGGGTTTCGGTCGGTCTCAGGACGCCGGGAGGAACCATCGCAGCCCGGAGCACAAGCGATGCCGAGGGCGGCTTTTCATTCCAGGGCGTCGCACCCGGGACCTACGCGGTGGTCGCGGAAAAAGCGCAGTACCAGACTAGTACAGCCATCGTGACTGTGGCCGCAGGTGCGAGCGCAATGGCGACCGTCACGCTCGCCGCCCAAACCGCGCTCGACGTCAGCGTCTCGGTAGCAAAGCTGGACCAGGCACGCAACGGTCTGTCGCCCAAGACGGGCAGCAGCCAGTACACGTTTCAGCAGAGCGATATCGACGCCCTGCCCCAAGGCGATAATACCGCCTTCAATGATCTGCTTGTCAGGGCGCCCGGCGTGGCGAACGACAATTTCGGACAGCTGCATATCCGTGGCGATCACGCCAACATCCAGTACAGGATCAACGGCGTGATCCTGCCCGAGGGCATCACGGGATTCGGCTCGTCCCTGGACACAAGGTTCGCCAGCCGCGTCGATCTGCTGACCGGCGCGCTGCCCGCGCAATACGGCTATCGCACGGCGGGTGTCGTCGAGATCGAAACCAAGAGCGCCTACCAGGAGGGTGGACGCATCGGACTCTATGCCGGCAG
>Ga0070731_10000275_pt1 | contig 83039 bp, 67 predicted proteins | sample Coa_R1_2_FD_66448 | JGI IMG/M metagenome (GOLD analysis project Ga0070731, IMG submission 66448) | Surface soil microbial communities from Centralia Pennsylvania, which are recovering from an underground coalmine fire - Coalmine... | ecosystem: Environmental > Terrestrial > Soil > Unclassified ... | reverse complement strand
GTCGCCTGCGTCGTGAACGCGAACCAGCGTCGTGGTCCATCGTTATCGAGCGCCGCATGGCACGTCGCGAAGTCGGGGTGTACGCGAACGCGCGCGTATTCGTGATAGTCGAGCCCGGCACGTCGCAACTCGCGATCGTCCATCCGGAAGCCGAGCGGCCCGACGAGATGCAAGTCGACGCCGGCGTTCGCGGTGAGCCTGATCACGTTGCCGGTGTTCGGCGGGATTTCCGGATGGACGAGGACGACGGCGAGCATCGTTCGTCAGTGGCGCAGGGCCGCCCCAAGCCACTGACTGCGCCCCCTCAGGGAGCAGCGAGCAAAGCGAGCGTGGTGGTCGTTCACTTCAGCGCACCGTGCGTGCCACGACCCACGCGTCGACACGTATCGCGCCGGCCTTCTTCAAGGCACGCGCTGCCGCTTCGATCGTCGCACCGGTCGTCATCACGTCGTCGACGATTGCGATCGCGCGTCCGGCGACGCCCGCGCCCGCGTCGAACGCGCCGCGGACGTTGGCCACACGCTCGCGTTTGGAAAGACCGGCCTGCGGCGGCGCGTCGCGCATTCGCCGAAGGTCGTGGCAAAGCGGAATGTCGACATATGTCGCGGCGCACCGTGCGATCTCGTGAGCGTGATTGAAGCCGCGCTCGCGCTGTCGTCGCTTCGATAGCGGCATCGCGACGATTCGATCGGGCAGCGCCAGGCCGCGCTCGAGGATCGCGAACGCAAGCGCTTGCGCCAGCGGCTCGGCGAGCGCGAGGCGGCCTCCGTATTTGAGCGCCTGCAGCAGGCGATCCGCCGGGAATGCATAGCGCCATGCGGCGAACGTCGAATCGAAGGGCGGCGGCGTCGACAGGCACGCGCCGCAGACCGCGCTTCGCGACGAAGGCAGCGCGCAACGCGGACATGCTTCGCCGATCATCGGCATATCGCCACGGCATGCGTCGCAGACGATCGCGTTCGCGCTGCCCGCCGCGCACAGCACACAGCACTGGGGCAACGAGCGCTGCAGCACGTTGCGCAGGCGCTCGCGCAGAGCGTGTGTTCGCCCGCCGCGCGCGATGTCAAATTTCGCGTTCCGAATGCTTGACAGCATGCGATAGTGTGCCGCCGTTCGTGCAAGCATTGTCGGATCGATCGACAGCGCGCGCGATCGTCCGAATGCATGACCGTGACCGTCGCCAACGTAACATTCGCACGTCCCGCGCCCCGATCCCTTGCAGCCGACGACGCGGTCGACGAGATCGAGGCGCTCTTCGAGCTGCCGTTTTCCGACCTGCTGTATCGCGCGCACTCGGTGCACCGCGCGCATCATGCGCCGAACGAGGTGCAGCTTTCGACGCTGCTGTCGATCAAGACGGGCGGATGTCCCGAGGATTGCGGCTACTGCCCGCAGGCGGCCCGTTACCACACGAGCGTTGCCAACGAAGCGCTGCTCGACTGCGCGGATGTCGTCGATGCCGCGAAGAAGGCCAAGGCCGCCGGCGCGACGCGCTTCTGCATGGGCGCGGCGTGGCGCGGACCGAAGGATCGCGATCTCGCGCCGGTGCTCGAAATGGTTTCGGCCGTCAAGGCGCTCGGCCTCGAAACGTGCGCAACGCTCGGCATGCTGAAGGACGGCCAGGCCGAGCGGCTCAAGGCCGCAGGGCTCGATTACTACAATCACAACCTCGATACGGCGCCGCAGTTCTATGGCGACATCGTGTCGACGCGCGATTACGAGGATCGTCTCGACACGCTTTCGCGCGTTCGCGACGCGGGGCTTCGCGTCTGTTGCGGCGGCATCGTCGGCATGGGCGAGTCGCGCCGGCATCGCGCGGCGTTGATCGCGCAACTCGCGAGCCTTTCGCCGCCACCCGAGTCGGTGCCGATCAATCATCTCGTGCAGGTCGAAGGAACGCCGCTGCACCAGCGCTTCCACGGCGAATCGACGATCGACCCGCTCGAGTTCGTGCGTACGATCGGCGTCGCGCGCATTGCGATGCCGCGCGCGATGATCCGCCTCTCCGCCGGCCGTCGCGAGCTCGGCGAGCCCGTGCAGGCGCTCTGCTATTTCGCCGGCGCGAACTCGGTGTTCCACGGCGATCGCTTGCTTACCACCGGCAATCCCGACGCGGATGCCGATCGCACGCTCTTCGACAAGCTCGGCCTCGTCGCGATGGGGTCGGCGGCGTAACGACGAAAGACGAAGGCGATGCTCGCCGAACTCGAGGCCGCGCTCGAGCGTCGGCGCGACGAAGGCCTGACGCGGATGCGGCGGGTTGTCGCGAGTCCGCAGGATCGGCGCATCCGCGTTGCGGATCGCGACTATCTCGCGTTCGCGAGCAACGATTACCTTGGCCTCGCGAATTCGCCCGCGTTGATCGACGCGTTGTGCGATGCCGCGCGCGAATGGGGCACCGGCGCCGGCGCATCGCATATGATCGTCGGGCATCAGCAGCCGCACGAGGCGCTCGAGCGCGAGCTCGCGGCGTTCGTCGCGCCGTGCGACAACGCGCGCGCGCTTCTGCTGTCGAGCGGCTATCTCGCCAACCTCGCGATCCTGACGGCGCTCGCCGGCCGCAACGATGCGATCTTCGCTGACCGCCTGAATCATGCTTGCCTGACCGATGGTGCGCTGCTGTCGCGCGCGAGTCTTTCGCGCTACCCGCATTGCAACGTCGATGCGCTTCGCGCCTCGCTCACCGCCAATCACGGGCGGCGCAGGTTCATCGTCACCGACGCCGTGTTCAGCATGGACGGCGATGTCGCCCCGCTCGCCGAACTTGTGTCGATCGCCGAGGACCATGATGCATGGCTCGTCGTCGACGACGCGCACGGGTTTGGAGTGCACGGTGGCGGCCGTGGCACGCTCGCCGAGCTTGGCATCGCATCGGAGCGCATCGTGTACATGGGGACGCTCGGCAAGGCGGCGGGCGTGAGCGGCGCGTTCGTCGCTGCGCATCCGCTCGTGATCGAAACGCTCGTGCAGACCGCGCGTCCTTACATCTACACGACCGCGTCGCCCGCGGCGCTGGCGCAGGCGCTGCGCTGCGCGCTTCGACTGGTTCGTGAAGGCGATCAACTGCGCGCGCATCTCGTTGCGCTGATCGCCGCGTTTCGTGCGCGCGCCCGCGCATGGCCATGGAAGCTCGGCGATTCGTCGACGCCGATCCAGCCGATCATCGTCGGCGATGCAGCGGAGGCTATGCGAATTTCCGAAGCGCTCGCGGATCGCGGCATCCTGGTTCCCGCGATTCGTCCGCCAACCGTGCCAGTCGGCACATCGAGGCTGCGCGTCTCGCTGTCGGCCGCGCATACGCTGCAGGATGTTTCATCGCTCGCGGATGCGCTCGATGAGATCGCTCGCGCTCACCCCAACCCTCTCCCCGATGGGGAGAGGGAGCCGAGCGCAAGGGAGGCGGGTGGGGGGTAGAGCCATCTGCGATCACGAGCATGCAGGCAAACATCGCTGTCCCGAGCATCCACGTCGAATCGCAGGGCATCGGCCGCTCGCTCGTGCTTTTGCACGGTTTCGCCATGCATTCGGGGCTGTTCGCGCCGATCATGCCGGCGCTTTCCCTTCACCATCGCGTACACGCGGTCGACCTGCCAGGACACGGACGCTCGCCGCCGGTCGACGATGGCGACGTGTCGTCGCTCGTCGATGCCATCGACGGGGCAATCGACGAAGCGCCGCTCGACGTTCTCGGCTGGTCGCTCGGCGGCGAGATCGCGCTTGCGTGGGCGCTCGCGCGACCCTCGCGCATACGTCGTCTCGTGCTCGTCGCGACGACGCCGTCGTTCGTGGTGCGCGACGACTGGCCGCATGCGATCACTTCGCAAACGCTTTCGCGCTTCGGCGACGAGCTCCGCGTCTCGTATCGTCTGACGCTCGCGCGCTTTCTCGCGCTGCAGGTCCACGGAAGCGAGGCGGGACGCGCGACGCTCGCGGCATTGCGCGCGCGACTATACGAGCGTGGCGAGCCGTCGAAGGAAGCGCTCGATGCGGCGATCGATATGCTGCGTAACGTCGATTTGCGACCAAACCTCCCGCGCATTCGTACGCCCGCACTGGTGGTCGCCGGCGATCGCGATACGCTCGTGCCGATCGCTGCGACGCGCTCGCTCGCGGCTGCGCTGCCGAATGCCACGCACGTGACGATCGGAGGCGCCGCGCATGCGCCGTTCCTGTCGCATCGCGACGCATTCGAGCGCGCGGTGCTTCCCTTCCTCGATGCCTGAGCCGAGCTTCGCCGCCCCCGATCCGCGCGATGTCGATCCGAGCGCGGTGCGCCACGGATTCGCGCGCGCGGCGTCAACGTACGACGCGTCGGCCGCCTTGCAGCGCGAGATCGGTGTGCGGATGGCCGAGCGCCTCGATTACGTCAAGCTCTCGCCGAAGGCCATTCTCGACGCGGGGTGCGGAACGGGCGAGGCGGTCGGCGATCTTTCCGTTCGCTATCCAGGCGCACGCGTCGTCGGCCTCGACAACGCTTTGCCGATGGTGATCGCCGCGCGGCGCCGCGCACGCGCGGGGCAACGCGCGTTTCGGCGACTGCTGCATCCGTTCGGCGCCCGCGGCAGCGTGCAACCGCTTTTCGTGTGCGGGGACATCAACGCATTGCCGCTCGCCGGCGTGTCGTGCGATCTCGTCTGGAGCAATCTCGCGCTGCAATGGGTGAACGATTTGCCGCGCGCGTTCGCCGAGTTCCGCCGCATTCTCAAAGTCGGCGGCCTGCTTTCGTTCACGACCTTCGGTCCCGATACGCTGCGCGAAGTGCGGAGCGCATTCGCGGGTATCGACGCGAGCACGCACACCAATCGCTTCGTCGACATGCATGACATCGGCGACATGCTCGTCCACGCCGGGTTTGCCGATCCCGTGATGGACATGGAATACGTGACACTGACGTTCGCGACGCCCGACGCGCTCGTTGCCGAGTTGAAGGCGATCGGCGCGACGAATCGCACGCGCGGACGACCGCGAGGCCTGATGGGTCGCGAGCGCTGGCGTCGCGCGATCGAAAGGCTCGAAGCACTGCGCCGCGACGGCCGCATTCCGGCGACCTTCGAGGTCGTCTACGGTCATGCATGGAAGGGCGAGCCGCGGACGACCCCGGAGGGCCACGCGATCGTCAAGCTGACCCGGCCAGGCGGCCGAGCGTGACGCCGTCCGTGCAGGCGCTCTTCATCACCGGCACCGACACCGACGCCGGCAAGACGCATGTCGCCGTGGCGCTGCTCCGTGCTCTGGTGAACGCGGGATTCCGCGCGGCCGGCATGAAGCCTGTCGCCGCGGGTTTTGCGAAAGGGGAAGACGTCAATCCCGACGTCGCCGCGTTGCGCGCAGCGGGGAACGTCGATGCCCCGATCAGCGACGTGAATCCGTACGTGTTCGCCGATCCCGTCGCGCCGCATCTTGCCGCCGAAGCGACGGGTGTCGCGATTCGCCTTCCGGTCATCGCCCAGGCGTTCGATCGGCTTCGCATCAGCGCCGACGCGCTGGTTGTCGAGGGCGCCGGGGGCGCGCTCGTGCCGCTCGATCGTGCGCACGACATGCTCGACATCGCCGCCGCATTGAAGCTGCCGGTGCTTCTCGTCGTCGGCATGCGGCTGGGCTGCCTCAACCATGCGCTCCTGACGGCGCTCGCCGTGCAAAGTCGCGGACTCGCGCTGGCCGGATGGATCGCGAACGAGCTGCCGCCCGGCATGCCGCTTCTTCGCGAGAACATCGAGACGCTAACGGCGCGGCTTGGCGTCGCGCCGATCGATATCGTCGAAGCGGGTCATGTGCCTGTCTTCGACGCATCGCGCCTAGCGATGCTTGGCTTTACGCAAGGGACGCTCGCGCCATCGTGCTAACATCCACGCTCGTTATAAAAGCCACGCGCGTCGGCCGGCGCGCGTTTTCTCCGCGAGCGAGTCGAGGTCGCCTGACGTGGCGGGACTGCGTCATGAAGAGGAACGGCATGGTGGGTAGACGTTGGGCGCTCTCGCGGCGACTTCTTTCCGCCGCGGCTTTCGCATCGATGCTGTTGCCGGGCGCGGCGCTCGCGGTGCCACCGTGGTACTTCCAGACGCCCGTCACGTCCGTCGCACGCGAAATCATCACGCTGCACGACCTGATCTTCTGGATCTGCGTCGCGATCTTCATCGGCGTGTTCGGCACGATGTTCTATTCGCTGTGGCGACATCGCAAGTCGGTGGGCCACGAGGCGGTCCCGTTCCACGAGAACACCGCGGTCGAAATCATCTGGACGATCATCCCGTTCTGCATCCTGCTTCTGATGGCGTGGCCTGCCACGAAGGCGATCCTCGCGAATCACGACACCGGCGCGTCGGACATGACGATCAAGGTGACGGGCTACCAGTGGAAGTGGCATTACGACTACCCGCAGGAAGGGTTCGGCTACTACTCGACGCTCACGACGTCGCTCGACCAGATCGAAGGGCGCGCGCCGAAGGACGAGCACTATCTGCTCGAGGTCGACAACCCGCTTGTCGTGCCGCAAGGCGAGAAGATTCGCGTGCTCGTCACCGCGAACGACGTGATCCATTCGTGGTCGGTACCCGCGTTCGGCGTCAAGCAGGACGCGATTCCCGGCTTCGTCCGCGACACGTGGTTTCGCGCCGACGAGGTCGGCATCTACCGTGGCCAATGCTCGGAGCTTTGCGGCAAGGAGCACGGCTTCATGCCCGTCGTCGTCGAGGTGAAGTCGAAGGACGACTACGCGAAGTGGGTGGCCGAGCGGAAGCAGAAGCTCGCGGCCGCATCGGAAAACCCGAACAAGGTGTGGGACCTCGCGGCGCTGATGGCGCACGGACAGAAAGTGTTCGACGGCAACTGCGCGGCGTGCCACCAGGCCAACGGCATGGGCAATACCGCGATCGGCGCGCCTGCGCTCGTCGGCGACAAGGTCGTGCTCGGGCCCGATAAACACCAGATCGACGTCGTGCTGAACGGGCAGACCAATGGCGTCGTTCAGAAGGCGCCGACCGGCGGCAAGATGCCGTCATGGGCGCAGCTCTCCGACGTCGACATCGCGTCGGTGATCACGTATACGCGCAACAGCTGGGGCAACAAGGCGAGCGAGAACGTCGTGCAGCCGTCGGCGGTGAAGGCGGAACGGAAATAACGCCAGGGAGTACGTAATGTCGAGCATTCCTCACGATGTGGTCGCCGGCGGCGTTCCGCACGGCGGATATGCGCATCACCCGAAGGGGCTGATGCGCTGGGTCACCACGACCAATCACAAGGACATCGGCACGCTGTACCTATGGTTCTCGTTCTCGATGTTCCTCGTGGGCGGCATGATGGCCCTCACGATCCGAAGCGAGCTGTTCCAGCCGGGCATGCAGATCGTCACGCCCGAGTTCTTCAATCAGATGACGTCGCTGCACGGGCTCATCATGATCTTCGGCGCCCTGATGCCGGGCGCGGTCGGCTTCGCGAACTGGCTGATCCCCATGCAGATCGGCGCGCCGGACATGGCCTTCGCGCGGATGAACAACCTGAGCTTCTGGCTGCTGCCGCCAGCCGCGCTGATGCTCCTGATGTCGCTGGTCGTTCCCGGCGGCGCAACCGAGAGTGGATGGACGCTCTATCCGCCGCTGACGGTCGAGCAGGGCCTCGGGATGGACCTGACGATCTTCGCGATCCACATCATGGGTGCGTCGTCGATCATGGGTTCGATCAACATCATCACGACGATCCTGAACCTGCGCGCGCCCGGCATGACGCTGATGAAGATGCCGCTCTTCTGCTGGGCGTGGCTCATCACCGCGTACCTGCTGATCGCCGTGATGCCGGTGCTCGCCGGCGCGGTCACGATGCTTCTGACCGACCGCCATTTCGGTACGTCGTTCTTCAATGCGGCGGGCGGCGGCGACCCCGTGCTGTTCCAGCACATCTTCTGGTTCTTCGGCCACCCCGAGGTCTATATCATCATCCTGCCGGCGTTCGGCATCATCTCGGAAATCATTCCGTCGTTCTCACGCAAGCCGCTGTTCGGCTACGCGTCGATGGTTTACGCGCTCGCGGCGATCGCCGTCCTGTCGTTCCTCGTCTGGGCACACCACATGTTCACGACCGGGCTGCCGACGGCCAGCATCCTCTTCTACATGTACGCGACGATGCTGATCGCCGTGCCGACCGGCGTGAAGGTGTTCAACTGGCTCGCGACGATGTGGAAGGGCTCGATAACGCTCGAGGCGCCGATGCTCTTCGCGCTCGGCTTCCTGTTTCTGTTCGTGATCGGCGGCTTCACCGGCCTCATCCTGGCGATCCAGCCGATCGACGTGCAATTCCAGGATACCTACTACGTCGTCGCGCACTTCCACTACGTGATGGTGGCGGGGACGCTCTTCGCGTTCTTCGGCGGAACGTATTACTGGCTGCCGAAGTGGACCGGCCACATGTACGACGAGAAGCTCGCCGACTGGCACTTCTGGGGGTCGTTCATCTTCTTCAATGTCGCGTTCTTCCCGATGCACTTCCTCGGCCTCGCCGGCATGCCGCGGCGGGTGCCCGACTACCCGCAGCAGTTCACCGACTGGAACATGGTGTCGACGATCGGCGCCTTCGGCTTCGGCCTGTCGCAGTTGCTGTTCCTGGCCGCGGTCGTGAAATGCATCCGCGGCGGGGCGCCGGCGCCTGCGAAGCCATGGGAGGGTGCGACGACGCTCGAATGGACGCTGCCGTCGCCGGCGCCGTATCACTCGTTCGAAACGCCGCCCGTGGTGAAGTAGAGCCGCTCCGATGCCGGAATCGACCACGACCCCACCGTCGCAACCGATGCCGATCGACGCGCGGCAGCGGAAGGCGAACCGGAGGACGGGCCTTCTGCTGCTCGCGATCGCGCTGCTGTTCTTCTTCGGCATCATTGTGTCGCGATTCATCGACGACCCCGTCGTCTCGATCGGCGTCGTTGGCGGCGCGGTGCTGCTCTACCTCGTCGTTGCGATCGGCAGGCATCTCATCAAGTGAACGACACCGAGCGTTCATCGAAACCCGGCGGCACAAGGCGCGCCAGGACGGCGCGCGACAATCGCGTGCTCGTCATCAAGCTCGGCGTGATCGTCGTCGCGATGTTCGGCTTCGGCTATCTGCTCGTGCCGTTCTACGAGAAGATCTGCGAGGTCACCGGGCTTCGCGATATCGACCGGGCGGATGCGGTCGCCAACACTCAAGTCGACCCATCGCGCACGGTTCGCGTCGAATTCGACACGAACCTGCGCAATCTTCCGTGGCAGTTTCGCGCGCTCGAGCTATCGACCGACGTTCATCCGGGTGCGGTGACGCAGGCGATGTTCGAGGTCGTCAACATGACCGATCATCCGATCACCGGCCAGGCGATTCCAAGCTACGGGCCGCGCCAGGCCGCGCTCTATTTCAAGAAGATCGATTGCTTCTGCTTCTCGAAGCAGACGCTCGCGCCGCGCGAGAAGCGCGACATGCCGGTCGTGTTCGTCGTCGATCCCAAGCTTCCGAAGGACATCTCGACGATCACGCTTTCGTACACGTTCTTCGAGGTCGAGGGGGCGGACAGGCCGCCCGCTTCGTGAGAGCAGGGTCGGGGACGACGTTTCGTCAGAACCGAACCAACACCAATGCAGGGCCAGCGACGAAACCAAGGTGGGGTCAGAGACGACTTTCGTGAAACGCAACGGAACTCGTCTCCGACCCCTTACGAAACTCGTCTCCGACCTCCGGAGCCACCGCGATGAGCACCGCCTCGGGCGCCAAGCCCTATTACTTCATACCGCAACCGTCGGGCTGGCCGATCTTCGGGCCGTTTGCGCTGTTCCTCATGGGAACCGGCGCCGCGTTCTGGTTCAACGGCTATGCGCCCGGACCGTGGATGGTGCTTGTCGGCGCATGCGTTCTCATCTACATGTTCTTCGGCTGGTTCGGCAAGGTCGTCAGCGAATCCGAGCACCGGCTCTACAACAAGAAGGTCGACACGTCGTTCCGCTGGGGCATGAGTTGGTTCATCTTCAGCGAGGTGATGTTCTTCGCGGCGTTCTTCGGTGCGCTCTTCTTCGTGCGCAACATCTCGGTCCCGGATCTAGGCGGATCGATGACCGGCCGGCTGCTTTGGCCCGGATACGCCGCACAGTGGCCGACCGACGGCCCGTACATCAAGCAGGCATTCACGCCGATGGCGGCGATGGGGATTCCGCTCCTCAACACGATCATCCTCGTGAGCTCGGGCGGGACGCTGACGATCGCCCACCATGCGCTGAAGGCGGGCCACCGGGGCGCGCTCAAGTTCTGGCTGCTCGTCACGATCCTGCTCGGCTTCTCGTTCGTCTGCCTCCAAGGCTACGAGTATCACCATGCGTACACCGAGTTCAACCTGAAGCTGTCGACGGGCGTTTACGGCTCGACGTTCTTCATGCTGACCGGCTTCCATGGCTTTCACGTGACGATCGGCGCGACAATGCTGACCGTGATGCTGGTTCGCGTGTTTCGCGGACACTTCGACGCCGAGCACCACTTCGCGTTCGAGGCCGCGGCCTGGTACTGGCACTTCGTCGACGTCGTGTGGCTGCTGCTGTTCGTGCTGGTGTACTGGCTCGCGTAGGCGTTGCGCGCTTTAACGTCGCTTGCGCCTACAGACCGCCAGGCGTAATCCAACCCATCCACCACGAGAAGACCAGGAACGCGATCAGCGCCATGGACAGGACGACGCGCACCGCGAGCGCGATGACCACGCGATTGCCGCGACCCTTGTCGCGGTAGAGAAACACGAGCGCGGTGAACAGCGCGGCGACGACCGCGATCAACGCGACGATGACGATGGCTCTCATGGCGTCCGCGGTCCGCGTTGCAGTGTAGCACTCGAGAATCGCAGTGAAACCGAGCGGCCCACGCCGAGCGCATTGGTTGCCGACGCTCGCGGCATTCGTCAGCGTCGTGCTTTGCGTGATTGCCGGCAACTGGCAACACCGGCGCATGCTCGAAAAGGAAGCGCTTCGCGACGCGATCGCGCGCGCGGCGGCGATGGCGCCCGTTCCGCTGCCAACGGGCACGCATGAATGGACCGCATGGCGCTTCCGCTCAGTTGTCGCGACCGGCGAATACGACGGGCGCCGACAGATCCTGATCGACAACCGGGTGCACGACGGAAAGGTCGGCTTCGACGTCGTCACGCCGCTTCGCCTTGGCGATGGGCGTGCCGTGCTCGTCGATCGCGGGTTCGTGCCGCTTCGCGGAAGTCGCGCCAACCTGCCGAGCGCGCCCGCGCCGACGGGGAGGGTCGACGTGCAGGGTCGGGTCGACATCCCACCGAGCCACTACTTCGAGCTCGGCAACGGCAGCGCGCCTGCGGGCATCGTCTGGGAGCATCTCGATCCGCAGCGCTTCGCGAAGGCGAGCGGCGTAGAGGTGCTGCCGATCGTCATCCAGGCGACCGATCAGCGCACATCGGATGGCCTCGTGCACGACTTCCCCCTGCCCGACACGGGCATCGAAAGACACCTGAGCTACATGGTCCAGTGGTACACGTTCGCCGCGATGGCCGCCGGCCTCTGGGCGTGGTTTACGTTTCGTCCGCGATGGCGATTGCCTGCACGTGCCGCTCGATAACGCCGTTTCGATTCACCGGACCAGCACGCGCGCCAAGCGGCTGATCGCGCTGCTCGTCGCGATCGCGCTCGCGCCGGTCGTGCTTGCCTGTCTCGCGTACTACGTCTTTCCGCGCGATGCGCGGGTCAATTACGGCGAGCTTCTGCAGGGAACGCTGCCAGCGATCGAGGGCACGCGCCTCGACGGCGCGTCGTTCGATGTCGACGATCTGCGTGGCCGCTGGATCGTTTTGTATGACGCGGGTGCGACCTGCACGGGACGCTGTGCCGACGCGCTCTACGCATCCCGCCAGGCGCGAACGATCCAGAACACCGAGCGCGAGCGCGTCGTTCGTGTGCTGCTCGTCGGCGGCAATGCGACGCCGGCAAGCGATCTGCTCGCACAGCATCCCGACGTCGTCATCGTGCGCGTCCCGGACGTGCCGCCGCTGCCGCGCGGCGCCGATCGCATCTATCTCGTCGACCCGCTCGGCAACTTCGTGCTCGCCTGGCCGTCGAAGCCTGACATCAAGGCGATGGCAAAGGACCTCGGACGCGTGCTTCGCGCGTCGAGCGTCGGTTGATCCTCGAGACCGCGCCGTGCCGGTCCTTGTAAAATTGCGCACTTGAAGGTCTTCCTCCCTTGAGCACCCTCGCGTTCGCCGAAACGCGCGCCCGACGCTTCCTCGCGCTCACGAAGCCGCGCGTGGTGTCGCTGATCGTCTTCACCGCGGTCATCGGCATGTTTCTCGCAGTTCCCGGCATTCCGCCGGCTTCACGCGTGCTGTTCGCGACGCTCGGGATCGCGCTCGTCGCCGGCGCGGCGGCGGCGATCAACTGCCTCGTCGAGCAGAAGGTCGACAAGCTGATGCGCCGCACGCGCTGGCGTCCACTCCCTCGCGGCGAGCTCACGTCGCGCCAGACGCTGCTCTTCGCGCTCGCCGTCGGCTCGATGGGGCTGTGGGTGCTCGACGCGTTCGTGAACCCGCTGACGATGTGGCTCACGCTCGCGACGTTCGTCGGGTATGCCGTCATCTACACGGTGCTCCTGAAACCCGCCACGCCGCAGAACATCGTCATCGGTGGCGCGTCGGGCGCGATGCCGCCGGTGCTCGGCTGGGCGGCGATCACCGGCCAGGTGCCGCCCGAAGCGCTGCTTCTCTTCCTGATCATCTTCGTCTGGACGCCGCCGCACTTTTGGTCGCTCGCGCTCTATCGGCGCGACGATTACGCGAACGCCAAGCTGCCGATGCTGCCGGTGACGCACGGCGTGCGCTACACGCAGGTGATGATCGTCCTCTACACGATCGTGCTGATGGCGGTGTCGCTGATGCCGTATGCGGTGGGCATGAGCGGCCTGCCGTATCTCGCGGCTGCGATCGCGCTCGGCGGCGTCTTCACCGGGTATGCGATCAGGCTCTACCGTCGCTACAGCGATCGGCTGGCGCGAGCGATGTTCCGCTTCTCGATCGTGTATCTCGCCGCGCTCTTCGCGGCGCTCCTGATCGATCACTACTGGCAGCAGTTGCGTTGATTCCCCGGCGCGCATTGCTCGGCGCGATCGCGGCGTTGCTGCTGCTCGCCAGTTGCGGCGCTCGCGCGCCGACGTTCGAGTCCTCCGACGTGACTGGCTCGTCGTTCGGCCACGATTTCACGCTCAAGGATCCCAGCGGAACGACGCGCACGCTCGCCGATTTTCGCGGCAAGGCGGTCGTGGTCTTCTTCGGCTACACGCAGTGCCCGGACGTGTGTCCGACGACGCTCGCCACGCTGGCCACGGCGATGAAAATGCTCGGCCGCGACGCGGATCGCGTGCAGGTGCTCTTCATCACGATCGATCCCGACCGCGACACGCCCGCGCTCCTGCGCGAGTACGTGCCGGCGTTCGACTCGCGCTTCCTGGGCCTCTATGGCGATGCCGATGCAACGGCCAGGACGGCGAAGGAGTTCAAGGTGATCTATCAGAAGGTGCCGGGTCCGACGCCGGGCAGCTACACGATGGATCACTCCGCCGGGAGCTACGTGTTCGATCCGAAGGGACGATTGCGGCTATTCGTCTCCAACGGGCAGGGCGCGGATGTTTTCGCGCACGACATCCGCGTGCTGTTGCACGCGCCCGCCTGACCGATAGTTGCCAGGCGCGTCGAGCACGACGGTTGTTCGCGCAAAACTGATCGAGGCCGGGTCCATCGTGCAGATCACGCTTGGCGCCGCGTTCGAGCGCGCGCAAAAAGCCGAGCGCCGAGGCGATCGCAAGGCGGCGCGCGGCATCTACGAGAACATACTGGCCGCCGTACCCGAACATCCCGGCGCGTTGCTTTGCATCGCGCGCCAGATGCGGGCAAGCTCCGACCTCTCGGGTGCGCGTCCGCTGCTCGCGCGCGCGATCGCATCGGCGCGCGCCAACCACGTGCAGGCGGTCGAGTTGTGGGTCGAGCTCGCACGGCTCGAAGAGGCGGCGAGCAATCGCGCGGCGGCGGGGATCGCGTGGCGGGAAGCGGTCGCGGACACGCCGCGTCATATGCCTGCGCTGCTCGGCGCGGGCGATGCGGCGCTGCGCGACGGCGAGTTTGCCGCTGCCGAAGCGCAGTTCGCAAAGGCGCTTGCGGTGGACGCGAGCAAGCCGCCGGCGTGGATAGGCCTTGCGCAGGCATGGGCAGGCCAGCGGCGCTTCGCGGAAGCGATGTCGGCGCAGCAGCGCGCGCTCGAACTCGCGCCGGCGGATCGGGCGACGTGGGCATCGTCGGCCTGGATCGCGTTGCAGATGTGCGACTTTGCGCGCGCGGAAGCCGATTGCCTCGCCGGTCTTCGCAGCGCGCCCGACGACGCGACGCTCCTGTCGCTTCTGGGGCAGGCCTGCAAGCACGCCGGCGCGCTCGCGAAGGCCCGCCATGCGTTCGAGTCGGCGCTCGCCGCCGACCCCGCTGACGTGACGGCACGCGCGGCTCTCGGCGCGACGTTGCTCGACATGGGCCGCGCCGACGATGCGCGCGCGATGCTCGAAGCCGCCGTTGCTCAGGGCGCCGTAAGCGCGGAAACCCTGACCAACCTCGGACTCGCGTTGTCGACGCGCGGGGACCACGAAGCTGCAGCGGGCGCGTTCGCGCGCGCCGCGGACGAGGATCCTGGATACGTTCCGGCGCTCGTCCACCTCGCGTCCTGCCGGCTGTACCTTTGCGAGTGGGACGAGCTCGATCCGCTGGAGACGCGCCTCGCGGCGACGCTCGACGATCCCGGCGCAGACCTGCGCTTTTCGCCGTTCGTATCGCTCGCGCTCCATTTTTCGGCATCGCAGCAGCTTGCGGTCGCTCGGCGATGGTCGCAGGCGATGCTGCCGCCAGCCCAGGCGCCGGCGACGATCCATCGGCGCGGCGATCGGCTGCGCATCGGCTATCTGTCGAACGACTTTCGCGATCACCCGACCGGTCGGCTTGTCGTCGGACTGATCGAGGCGCACGATCGGCGGCGTGTCGAGGTGTTCGGCTACAGCTATGGCGCGGCGCAGGATTCGCCGTTGCGCCGGCGGATCGCGGCGGCGTTCGACCATTGGCGCGACCTGAGCGGTGCGTCCGACGCGGAGATGGCCGAGGCGATTCGGGCCGATCGAATCGACGTCCTGATCGATCGCAAGGGCCATACGCGCGGCGGCCGGCTCGCGGCGTTCGCGCAGCGTCCGGCGAGCGCGCAGCTTCATCTGATGAGCTTTCCCGGCACGCTGGGGTACGACGCGATCGACGGACTCATCGCCGACGCGATCGTTGCTCCGCCGGGCGACGATGCGCACTTTCATGAGCGGCTGTTCCGTCTGCCGCGCTGCTATTTCGCCACCGACGGCGCTCGCGACGTTCCGGAACGCGCGCTGCGTTCCGCGCACGGATTACCGGATGACGCGCTGGTTATCGGCTGCCTGAACCAGTCCTACAAGCTTTCGCGCGAGATGTTCGCGGCCTGGATGGCGGCGCTGCAATCGGCTCCGCGGAGCGTGCTATGGCTGTTCGCGGGCGATCCTCGGACGCAGGCGCGTCTTCGCGCGGAAGCGGCGAGACAGGGCGTCGGCGGCGAGCGACTGATCTTCGCGACCGGCGTTTCGCAGGAGGCGCACCTGTCGCGCATCCGCTGCATGGATCTCGCCGTCGACACGCTGCCGTGCGGATCGCATACGACCGGCGTCGACGCGCTATGGGCGGGCGTGCCGCTACTGACCTGCCGCGGATCGACGTTCGCCGGCCGCGTCGGCGCGAGCCTGTTGACGAGCGTCGGCCTTCCCGACCTGATCGCATCCGATCCCGAGCACTATCGCAAGCGCCTGATCGATCTCGTACGGTCGCCGGCGGCGTTGCGCGACTACGCGGTTCATCTCGAGCGACGAAGCGAGTTGTCGCTGTGGGACACGCGCGGCTACGCCGCGGATCTCGAAGATCTCCTCGACCGCGCGTACACCGAAATCGCGGCCTCGCGTTAGCCGCGCAACCGCGCTTCGCGGGTCGGCGTTCAGGTACCGGTACGCCGCTCGATCAGCTCGATCTTGTAGCCGTCGGGGTCCTGCACGAACGCGATCACCGTCGTGCCGCCTTTCACCGGGCCTGCGTCGCGCGTCACGTTGCCGCCCTTGGCGCGCACGGCCGCGCACGCGGCCGCCGCATCCGGCACGCTGATCGCAATGTGCCCGTATGCCGTGCCGATGTCGTAACTCGTCACGCCGTAGTTGTAGGTGAGCTCGAGCACCGCATGCTCACGCTCGTCGCCGTAGCCGACGAACGCCAGCGTGTATTTCTGGTCGGGTCGATCGGTCTTGCGAAGTAATTTCATGCCGAGAACGCTCGTGTAGAAATCGATTGAGCGGTCGAGGTCGCCTACGCGAAGCATCGTGTGCAGAATGCGCATGCCAGTTTCTCCCGATCAGAATTCGACCATTTCGAAGTCTTCCTTGCGCGCGCCGCATTCGGGGCACGTCCAGTTAGGCGGCACGTCCTCCCAGCGCGTTCCCGGCGGAATGCCGTCCTCGGGCGAGCCCTGCTCCTCGTCGTAAATCCAGCCGCAGATCAGGCACATGTATTTCTTCATCGGAGGGACGCTCGCGGACGGTCTCCAGCCCGCGCGCGAATCGGCAAACGGATGTCATGGAGTAGAATCGAAGTGTAGCAATCCTCGCCCCATGCGCGCCGTCCTCGAATGCGACGACGCTTCCGATGCGCCACGATTCCGATCCCGCTTTCCCGCCGATCGTCCTCGCTTTCGCGGCATCGGATCCGTCTGGCGGCGCGGGCGTGCAAGCTGACCTGCTGACCCTTTCGAGCCTGGGTTGCCATCCGCTGTCGGTGATCACGGCGCTCACCGTGCAGGACACGATCGGCGTCGAAGCGATGCTCGCGATCGACGCCGACTGGGTCGCCGACCAGGCGCGCGCGCTGCTCGAGGACATGCCGGTCGACGCGTTCAAGATCGGCGTCCTCGGAAGCGTGGAGAACATCACCGCGATCGCGGAGATCGTCTCGGACTATCCCGACGTTCCGCTCGTGCTCGATCCCGTGCTGGCTTCGGGTCGTGGCGACGAGCTCGCGACCGAGGAGATGTCGCGCGCGATGCGCGAGCTTCTGCTGCCGCAAACGACGATCCTCACGCCGAACAGCATGGAGGTGCGAAGGCTTGCCGACATCGACGACGAGGACGAGCCGTCGCTTGCCGCTTGCGCCGCGAACCTCATCGAAGCGGGCAGCGAATACGTGCTCGTCACGGGCACGCACGAAGCGACGCCCCAGGTCGTCAATACGCTCTACGGCAAGACCGGCGTCGTGCGTACCGATGCGTGGCCGCGCCTCCCCTATACGTATCATGGCTCGGGCTGCACTTTGGCCTCGGCGATCGCGGCGATGCTCGCCAACGGAATCGAGCTGCCGGACGCCGTACGCGAGGCGCAGGATTACACGTGGCATGCCCTCGAAAAAGCATATCGGCCGGGCATGGGACAGCACCTGCCCGACCGGCTTTTCTGGGCGCGCGAAGAGCTCGAAACACGGGCCGGCGAGCCGACGGATCCAATGCCGCAGGATGCGATCGAAACGCGCCGAGTGGATGTCCCCGGGACGCATTAGCGCCGCATCGCGCGTTCGAGGCCTCTATGCGGTGACCCCCGACAGCGACGACACGGACGCACTCGTTGCCAAGGTCGCGGCCGCCATCGAGGGCGGCGCGGCGGTCGTGCAGTATCGGAACAAGAGGTCGTCGACGCACGCGCGACGCAGCCAGGCGCACGCTTTGGCGGAAGCATGCAAAGAACGCGATGCGCTCTTCATCGTCAACGACGATCCGAAGCTCGCGCGCGATATCGGTGCCGACGGTGTGCACGTCGGCGCCGATGATGGCGACATCGCGCAGGCGCGCGCGATCGTCGGTGACGCTCGGCTCGTCGGCGTTTCGTGCTACGACGATTTCGAGCGCGCCCGTCATGCCGTGTCGATCGGCGCCGATTACGTCGCGTTCGGAAGCTTCTTCGCGTCGAGCGTCAAGCCGGGAGCATGCCGCGCGAAAGTCGAGCTATTGCAGCGTGGCCGCGCGCTTCGCGTGCCGGTGGTCGCGATCGGGGGCATCACGAGCGCGAATGCGAAGATGCTGATCGACGCCGGCGCCAGCGCGGTCGCGGTCATCAGCGACGTGTTCGCGCACGATGATCGTGCGCAGGTGAAGCGATCCGCCGCGGCGATCGCGGCGCTTTTCCCGCGATGACCACGCGATCCAGCCGAAACGACGAGCTCTTCGAGCGTGCACAGCGATCGATTCCAGCCGGCGTCAATTCGCCGGTGCGCGCATTCCGCTCCGTCGGCGGCACGCCGCGTTTCATCGTGCGCGGCGAAGGTCCGTATCTCTTCGACGCCGACGGCACGCGCTACATCGATTATGTCGGCTCGTGGGGACCGGCGATCGTCGGGCACGCGCATCCGGCGGTCGTCGGCGCCGTTCAACGCGCCGCCGTCAACGGACTCTCGTTCGGCGCGCCGACGGAAGCCGAAATCGAATTGGCCGAGGCGTTGATCGCGCGCATGCCGAGCCTCGACCTCGTTCGGCTCGTGTCGTCGGGCACCGAAGCGACGATGTCGGCGCTGCGGCTCGCCCGCGGGTTCACCGGACGCTCGAAGATCGTCAAGTTCGAAGGGTGCTATCACGGCCACGGCGACAGCCTGCTCGTCAGGGCGGGCTCCGGCGCGCTGACGTTCGGCCAGCCGTCGTCGGCCGGCGTGCCGGAAGCGATCGCGAACGAAACCATCGTGTTGCCGTACAACGATCTCGCAGCGGTCGAGGCGCGCCTGGCAAACGACGGCGACGCGATCGCGGCGATCATCGTCGAGCCCGTCGCTGGCAACATGAACCTCGTGCTGGCGGCGGACGCTTTTCTCGGAGGGCTTCGCGCGCTTGGCGATCGACACGGCATCGTGCTGATCTTCGACGAGGTGATGACCGGCTTTCGCGTCCATGCGGGCGGCGCACAGGCCCGCTTCGGTGTGACGCCCGATCTGACGACGCTCGGCAAGGTGATCGGCGGCGGCATGCCGGTCGGCGCGTTTGGCGGCAGGCGGGCGATCATGGAGAAAATAGCGCCGCTCGGTCCTGTCTATCAGGCGGGAACGTTGTCCGGAAATCCCGTTGCCGTTGCGGCGGGCCTTGCGACGCTCGCCCTCACGCAAACGCCGGGCTTTTACGAAGCACTCGAACGCAAGACGCGCACGCTGACCGGCGGTCTGGTGGCTGCCGCGAAGCGCTACGACGTGCCGTTCTCCGCGCAATCGATTGGCGGAATGTTCGGCATCTATTTCTCGGCGTCGATACCGGCCTCGTATGCCGACGTGATGGCGTGCAATATCGAACGCTTTCGGCGCTTCTTCCACTTGATGCTCGACGCCGGTATCTATCTCGCGCCATCGGCGTACGAAGCGGGCTTCGTGTCGGCCGCGCATGGCGATGCCGAAATCGACGCGACGATCGCGGCGGCGGAGAAGGCGTTCGCGGCGCTTCCCTGACATCTACTGTCCGCAACCCCTTGCCGAGCAAGGGTTTTTTGCCGATTTTGGTATGACATCGTGCTATGATGTCACCCCTGTCGCCACGCACGATCGATCTTTGACGCCCCTTTTCTGTCCTGTTTCTGCTTCTGACAACTGTCAACTGACAACTGGCAACTGACGTGGATCGTCCCGTCCGCAAACGCCTTGGCGAGATCCTGATCGAGCGCGGCAAGCTCGACCAGGCGAACCTCGAACGCGCACTGCGGCTGCAAACCGAAACCGGCGAAAAGCTCGGCGCGCTTCTCGTCACGCTCGGCCTTTGTGCGCAGCGCGACGTCGCCGAAGCGCTCGCGTCGCAACTCGCGCTGCCGCTCGTCGACGTGACCGGATATCCCGAATTCCCGATTCTCGAGGAGCGTGTCTCGGCGCGTTTTCTGCGCGAGGCGCGTGCGTTGCCCGTGCGCGAAGACGAATCGGAATTGACGCTCGCGATGGCCGATCCGACCGACGCGTACACGATCAGCGCGTTCGAGATGGTGACCGGTCGCGCGGTGCGACCGATGGTCGCGATTCCGACCGATCTCGAAGCGGCCCTCGAGCGCCTCTACGGCGCAGGCCGCTCGGCGGTCGGCCAGTTGATCGGCGACGTCGAGACGCGCCCCGACGAATTGTCGTTCGACGCCGACGTCCAGCAATTGAAGGACCTCGCGTCCGAAGCGCCGGTGATTCGCCTCGTGTCGCTCCTCATCACCAATGCGCTCGAGATGCGCGCGTCCGACATTCACATCGAGCCGTTCGAGAACCGGCTGATCGTCCGCTATCGGATCGACGGCGTGCTGCACGAAGTCGAATCGCCGCCGCGAAGGCTTTCGGCCGCCGTGATCTCGCGCGTCAAGATCATGGCGAACCTCGACATCGCCGAGCGACGGCTGCCGCAGGACGGCCGCATCCGGCTGCGCGTGCAGGGCAAGGAGATCGATTTGCGCGTCTCCACGGTGCCGACGATGCACGGCGAATCGGTCGTGATGCGGATCCTCGACAAGGGTGGCGTCGCGCTCGACTTCGCGAAGCTCGGCTTCGAGGACGATGCGCTCAAGGTTTTCCTCGACGTGCTCCTGCAGCCGCACGGCATTCTTCTCGTCACGGGCCCGACAGGCTCGGGCAAGACGACCACGCTCTACACGGCGCTCGATCGCCTGAATCAGCCCGATGTGAAGATCCTGACCGTCGAGGATCCGGTCGAGTACCAGATGGGCGGCATCAACCAGATCCAGGTCAAGCCGCAGATCGATCTGACGTTTGCGAACGCGCTGCGCTCGATCGTGCGGCAGGACCCGGACATCATCATGATCGGCGAGATCCGCGATCTCGAGACCGCGCAGATCGCCGTACAGTCGGCGCTGACCGGCCACCTCGTGCTGTCCACCGTGCACACGAACGACGCGCCGTCGACGGTCAATCGCCTGCTTGACATGGGCGTCGAGGATTATCTGCTGACGTCGACGGTCATCGGCATCCTCGCGCAGCGGCTGGTGCGAAAGCTTTGCCCGGACTGCAAGGAGCCTTACACCGCGCTGCCCGAGCTCGTCGAGGAGATGAAGCTTCACCGCTTTTCGCGTGATCGCGAGATAACGCTCTGGCACGCGAAGGGCTGCGCGAATTGCGCGAAGACCGGCTATGTCGGGCGCATCTGCATCACCGAGATCATGCCGATGACCGACGCGCTACGAAGCCTCGTGATGAAGCACGCGAATGCCGCCGATCTTCGCGTCGAGGCAATCAAGGATGGCATGATCACGATGTACGAAGACGGGCTGCGCAAGGCGGTCAAGGGCATCACGACATTCGAGGAAGTGCTTCGCGCGACGCGCGAGGACTGATCGCGACGAAGGTCGACGCCGATGCCGCTCTACAGCTACCGAGCCGTCACCGCCGCGGGCGAAGTGTCGAGCGGCGAGCTCGAGGCCGCGAACGAATCCGAGATCGTCGATCGGCTGCGCGATCAGGGGCTTTTGCCTATGCAGATCGCGCAGTCGCTGCGCGCGGATGTCGCGACGGCAAGCGTCGCGCGGGCGCCGCGGCAGAGCATTTTTGCGCCGAAGCGCGTCTCCCGCGACAATGTGCTGAACCTGACGCGCGATCTCGCGACGCTTCTTCGCGCCGGCTTGACGCTCGATCGCTCGCTCGAGCTTTTGATCACTCTGGCGACCTCGATGCCGGTCGCCCTCATGCTGCAAAACATTCGCGACCAGGTGCGGGGCGGCAAGTCGCTTTCGCAGGCACTCGATGCGCGACGCGACGTCTTCTCGCGCTTCTACGTCAACATCGTGCGCGCCGGCGAAGCGGGCGGCGCGCTCGGCACGGTTCTCGCTCGGCTCGCCGAGACGATGGAGCGCAACAAGGAGCTGCGCGACTCGGTGCGTTCCGCGCTGATCTATCCGACGATCCTGATCTTCGTCGCCGTTGCATCGATCATGATCCTGCTCGTCTACGTGGTCCCCCAGTTCCAGACGACGTTCGCGCAGGCGGGCAAGGCGCTGCCGATTCCGACGCAGGTGGTGATCACGGTCGGCACGTTCATTCGCAACTGGTGGTGGGCGATCATTCCCGGTGCAATACTCGCCGTCGGCTGGTTTCGACGGCGCGGACGGATACCCGAGGTGCGTCGCTCGCGCGACGCACGGCTTCTGCGCATGCCGCTTCTCGGCGATCTGATCGCGAAAGTGGAGATCGCGCGCTTCGCACGCACGCTCGCGACGCTGCTCGCGAACGGCGTGACGCTGCTCGGCGGACTTTCGATCGTCAAGGAGACGATGGGCAACGTGGTTCTCGCGAACGGCTTCGACGGCGTGATCTCGAAGCTTCGCGAAGGCAAGGGCTTCGGACGGCCGATGGCGGAGACGGGACTCTATCCCCGGCTCGCAACGCAGATGATCCTGGTCGGCGAGGAGAGCGGGCGTCTCGAGGAGATGCTCTCGCGCGTCGCGGACGTTTACGATCGCGAGGTCGCGACGGCGATCAAGCGCTTTCTCGCGGTGCTCGAGCCTGTGCTGATCCTCGGGCTCGCCGTGCTCGTCGGCGGCATCGTGTTCTCGATCCTGCTCGGCGTGATGGGCATGAGCGAACTGGTCGTCTGATTTCTTCTCTAATCACGCTACTTTGCGGACGGGCGGCGCGAAACGGCGCCGCTCTTGTCCTGGGAAAGGATGATGAACGCTATCGGTGAGTCGCGCGTGCGTCGCGAGCCGCGTCAACGCGGCATGACGCTCATTGAAATCCTCGTCGTGCTGACGCTGATCGGCGTCGTGCTCGGCATCGTGGGCAGCAACTATCTCGGCAAGAGCGACCAGGCGAAGGCGAAGGCGGCGAAGATCGAGATCGATCAGATCGGCCAGACCCTCGATCTCTTCAAGCTCGAGAATGGTCGCTATCCGACGACACAGGAAGGCCTGCAGGCGCTCGTCACCGCGCCGCCCGGCATGACGACCTGGGCCGGCCCGTACTGGAAGAAGTCCACGGTGCCGAAGGACCCGTGGGGACACGAATACAAATACCAGTCGCCGGGAACGCATGGTGCTTACGACATCATCTCGCTCGGGGCGGACGGCGTCGAAGGCGGGGACGGCGTGAACAAGGACATCACGAATTGGGATCAGTGAAGGAATTCGGAGACCGGGGACCAAGGGCTGGGGCCTGGGGAGCGTCTGCATGAAGCAGGCTTTCGCGCAGACGTTGTGCGGGACACCGACTGCGATGTTTGCGAACGCAGTTGACGGCATGCGTGTCAGCGCGGCCTCCGCGAGCCCCCCGCCCCTGGTCTCCAGCCCCTCGAAGGGCCTCACCCTCATCGAGCTGCTGATCGTCCTCGCGATCATGGCGATCGTCGCGGCGTTCGCGTTGCCGATGTTCGGCGGCGGCGTTTCGACGAGCGAATTGCGCGCATCGGCGCGCCAGCTCGCCGCGGGACTGCGGCTCGCGCAGAGCGAAGCGGTCTCGCAGCGCCGCGAGACGTTCCTCGTGCTCGACGTCGCGGGCAGGCGTTTCAAGGTCGACAACGATCCGCAGGAGCACAAGCTGCCGTCGAAGATCGAGCTCAAGCTCTTCACCGCCCAGAACGACCTCGTCAACGAAAACATCGGGGCCATCCGTTTCTTCCCGGACGGCGGCAGCAACGGCGGCCGCATCACCGTCGCGGCGGGGGCGCGAAAGTTCGACGTGGACATCGACTGGCTGACCGGGCGTGTCGCGATCCTCGACTGAGGTGGGCCCCCCACGCTTGCAGCTCCGCTGCTGCGCTGCCCCCGGAGGGGGCGCAACTCGCGGCTCGAGGCGGCCCTTTGCCGCTCGTGTCATCCAACGCGCACGCATGTGCGGCTTCTCCGTACTGGAGGTGCTCGTCGCGTTCATCATCGTCGCGCTCGTCGTCACCGCGTTGTTTCAGCTCGAGGGCGGTGCGCTTCGCAACGCCTCGGGGGCCGACGAATGGACGCGTGCGCTCCTTGTCGCGCAAAGCCGGCTCGAGCTCGAAGCAGCCACGGAGCCGCTTCGCGAGGCGAGCGACGCGGGCGTCGAACCCGATGGCAAGATCGCATGGCGCGCGTCGGTGACGCCCTACGTCCCGCCCGATGCCAATCCCGATCTCGAGAATGCGAGCCAGACGATGCCGACGCGTCTTTTCAGAATCAGCGTCGACGTGTCGTTTTCCGGCGACGACGGCAGGAGCCGCACCGTATCGCTCTCGACGCTCCGGATCGGGCAGAGGAATCCGGCATGAGGACGAGGGGCGAAGCGAAGCCGAGCCGAGGCCCGAACGGCTTCACGCTTTTGGAACTCATCGTCGCGCTCGTGCTGCTCGCGATCCTCTCGGGCGTCTTGTTCGGCTCGGTGCGGCTTGCCGGCCGCAGCACCGATGCGGGCACCACGAAAGCCACCGATTCGGCGACGATGCGCCTCGTCCAGCAGTTTCTGCGCGCGAACCTGGAAGCACAGCATCCGCTTCGGATGCGCAAGATGGTCGACTGGCCCCTGGTGTTCGCCGGCGCGAACGACGAGTTGCGCTACGCGGCGCCGTTGCCAGCCCGCGTCGCAGGTGGCGGCATCTGGCTCTTTCGGCTCGTCGTGCGAACCGACGACGCGCGTTCACCGCTCGTGCTCGAACGCATGATTCCGGATCTTTCGGCGGCCGCGCTGCCCGAATTCGCGGACGCCGATCGATCGGTGCTTGCCGAGAACATTGCATCGCTTCGCATCGGCTATTTCGGACGCGATGCCGATGCCGGACCGAACGTCGCCCCGACATGGCGTGATCGCTGGAGCGATCCACAGCGGCTCCCATTGATGATTCGCATCGACGTCGCGCCGAAGTCGGGCCCGCCGTGGCCGACGCTCTACGTATCGCCGCGCGAGGCGCCTGAGGCGGGCTGCCGGGCGTGGGACATCGCGCGCGAGCATTGCGCGGCCGTATGAGACGCGTGGCGACAAACCAATCAGGTATTGCGCTCGTCATGGCGCTCTGGCTGACCGTGCTCCTGACGGTGCTCGCGAGCGGCTTCGCCTTCAGCATGCGAAGCGAAGCGCTGGCGGCGCGTAACGCGGTGTCGCTGGCGCGCGCACGCGCCCTCGCCGACGGCGCGGTCGAGCGCACGGCGTTCGAGCTTATGCGCCCGCAGATCACCGGCGCGTGGAAGGACGACGGGCAGTCGCATGCGTGGGCCGACGGCGATGCATCGATCGTCGCGACGGCCGTCGACGAAACGGCGCGAATCGACATCAACTCGGCGCCGGACCCATTGATCAAGAGCCTGCTGATGTCCGTGGGCGGGATGGACGACGCTTCCTCGACGGCGCTCGTCGACGCGATCGGCGACTGGCGCGACCCCGACGACTTGCGCCGTCCGAACGGCGCCGAAGCGCCCGAGTACCAGGCGGCAGGGCTGAAATACGTCCCCGCGAATGCGCCGTTCGAGACGGTCTTCGAGGTCTCGCGCGTGCTCGGAATGACGCAGGCGGTCTTCCAGCGCATCGCGCCGCTCATCACCGTCTACTCGCATCAGGCGGGCATCAACCCGAAGACTGCGAGCCGCGACGTGCTGCTCGCGTTGCCGAACGCCACCAGCGACATGGTCGACGCGTATTTGCAGCAACGCGCGAACGCGCAGGCCAACAACCTGCAGGTGCCGCCGTTCCCGCCGGCGCAGGCCTATACGAGCGGAGAGGTGCGCGTGTGGCGCATCCGCGCGCAGGCGACGCTTCCCGATGGTGTAACCTTCGTCCGCGAAGCCGTCCTGCGTCCCTCGACCGACGCGACGCGGCCCTTGATCGCCCTCGCCTGGCTCGAGCCGTCACGTTCGGCGGCCACGCCGTCCCTTGCATCGAATAGCCGGTAATGGCCGTCATCGCCGATTCCACGTCGTTCAGAAGCTCGCCGTATGCGAAAAGCCTCGTGCGGCGGCTGCGCCTCGCGCCTTTCTGGCGCTGGTGGAAGCGCGAGCTCGCGGCGGCGATGCCGGAGAAGCTTCGCAACGCGCTCGAGCGGCGGCGCGCGCGACCGGTGCTCGCGTTCGACGCAGGCGCGGCGACGCTTTGGCGTCCGGCGCAGGCGAACGGCCGGCTCGCGATGCGCGAGGTGGCGCGAATCCATCTCGACGGCGATCCGCAGGTCGTGGCGTCGGCGGGACGCAACGCGCTCGCGCCGATTGCCGTCGCAACCGGCGCCGTTCCGAAGGTGATCGTCGCGCTTTCCCCGCGCACTTCGCTTCGCAAGACGCTCACGCTGCCCCTCGTGCTCGAGGACCATCTGCAGCAATCGCTCGCATACGACCTCGACCGCCACACGCCCTTCAAGCCGGACGAGCTCTATTTCGACGCGGCCATCATCGATCGCGACAGCGCGCGCAACACGCTGCGCGTCGATCTCGCGGCGGCGCGTCGCGCGATCGTCGACACCGCATTGCGACAGGCGGAAAGCTTCGGCGCGCGCGTTGTCGGCGTCAGCGTCGATCCGCCCGCCGTTGCATCGTCGTCGGCGCTCAACCTGCTGCCGCCCGAGCGTCGTTCGTCGCAGCGCGCGTGGACGCGCTGGGACGTCGTGCTGCTTTCGGCGCTGCTCGCGCTCGGCGTCCTCATTGCGATGTTCCTGCCGATCTGGCAAAAGCGCGTGCAGGCGATCGATCTCGTGCAGCAGGTCGAGCAGGCACGCTCGCGCGCGACGGTGTCCGACGCGCTGAGAACCGAGCTCGAGCGTCGCGTGGGCGACTACAACTTCGCGCTCGAACGCAAATACGCGTTTCCCGGAACGCTTCAGGTGCTCGACGACATCACACGCATCCTGCCCGACGATACGTGGCTGACGCAGCTCGAAGTCCACACGATGCGCGGCAAGGATGCGCAGCGCGAGATCACGTTGCGCGGCGAATCGGCGAACGCCGGCCGCCTCGTTTCGCTGCTCGAGGACTCGAAGCTCTTCACGCAGGCGGCACCGCGTTCGCCGACGACGAAGATCCAGCCGGGACCGGGGGAAATCTTCGACGTGAGCGCGCACGTGAAGCCGCTGCCGCCGCCCGCACCGCTGCCGATCGAAATGCTTCCGCCGAGGCAGGTTGCGCGGCCTGCGACGCCGAAGCCCGCGACGCCGACGCCTCCCGTGGCGCAACCCGCCAAGCCGGCGAACGCAGCGAATGCGGCGCCCGCCAAGTCGGAAAACGCGCAGGCGCCAGCGCCCGCTGTGCCAACGCGAAGCGCGCCGGCGCATGCAGCGCCGCCTTCGGTGCCACCGCCACCGCTGCCCGCGGCGCAAAGCGACGTTGACGCGAATCCGCCCAACGCGGCGCCTGCGCCAGCGGCCGATCAACCCGAAGCGCCGGACGGGGAGGAGGCTGGCGGATGACGCCCCGACTCGTTTCGAAACTTTCGCCGTCGCGACAGCGCGCGCTCGCCGTGCTGCTCTTCGTCGTGGCGATCGCTGCCGTGCTTGCGATCGTGCTCGTGCCCGTGATCCTGCTGCATCGCCATTACGATACGGCGATCGGCGATCTCTCCGATCGCTTGCGCCGCTATCAGCGCGTCGCCGCGCAGGCGCCCGAGCTCCGCGTCGCGCTCGTCTCGATGCAACAGCGCGACGGCCGTCGCTTCTTCCTGCGCAACACCGCGACCAACCTTGCGGGCGCGGAGATGCAGGAGCTCGTGAAGGCCGCGATCGAAGGTAACGGTGGGCGCATCACGACGAGCCAGAACACGACGCCGCGCGAGGACGGCCGCTTCCGGGAAATCGGCGTCAACGTCCAATTCTTCGCGACGACGCCGGCGCTGCAGAAGATCCTCCTCGCGATCGAATCGCACGAGCCGTATCTGATCGTCGACAACCTGACGGTGCGCCCCCTCAACGCGTTTCGTGGCTTCAAGCCGGTCGCAGGTCAGGAGCCCGAGCTCAACGTGCAACTCGACGTCGGGGGCTGGGCGTATACCGATCCTGCGGCGCCTGCGACACGGCCGGCCAAGCCGACATGATGAAAGGTCCCTGCGATGAATGAGGGCTTCGCGCTCATGCGCAATGCGATTGCCTGGTGCATTCCGTTCGCGATCGTCGCCGTGGCGATCGGCTACGAGACGCGATGGGGCCGCGATCTCGACCCCGATCCCGCGCCAGCGAAAACCGCGGCAGCCTCGCCGGTGACGGTCGCGCTCCTTCCCGAATACAGGATCGAGGGCGGCGTCGAGGCGCGCAAGGAAACGGTCGATCGCGAGCTCTTCAACCCGACGCGCCGGCCGGCGCCACCGGCGACGCAGACCGCGGACGGTCCGAGCGGCCCGATCCCGAAGGGCCTCTATACGCTGACGGGCACCACGGTCGTCGGCAACATGGCAACCGCGTTCCTGCGCGAGATCAAGGGCGGCAAGTCGCATACGGTACGACAGGGCGACACGCTCGACGGCACGCTGATCTCGGAGGTGAAGCCCGACCACGTGCGCCTGTCGAAGAACGGCGACGTCGAGGACCTGCAACTCAAGATCGCAAGCGGCCCGAAGGCGACGATTCAGACCGCGCCGCCGGCGCAACCCGCTCAGGCGCAGCCGGGCGTTCAGCGGGCGCGTGGAATACCTGCCGGGGGTACCGGCGCCGTTCCGTCCACTCGCCGCTACGAGCCACCCCTCGCGCCCCATAACGCGACGAATCCCGCCGCCAACGCGGCGCAGGCCGCGGCGGCGAATCAAGGCAACGGAACGGTCAGCGTCAGCGAGATCCTGGCCGAGCGGCGTCGCGCCGCACGCGCCGCCGCCAACCAGGGCGCGCAATGACGGCGCGCGCGGTGCCGCACAAGTCCGCGCGTTCGCAACGCGCTTCGCAAAAGAAACCGACGGTCGGCATGGCGAGACGGCGCGTTCCGCGCGCGCTCGGCGTGGCGCTTCTGCCGCTCATGGCTTCGTGCGCGCAACAGCCGGTGTCCGAAGTGTCGGCACCCGGGCCAACGACGTCGAGCACGAGCAAGGAAGCGCCGGTCTCGCTCACCAATCAGAACGAAACCGAACGCTCGCGGGTGTACAAGGGCAGCGGCATCCTGCTGCGCGGCCAGCAGGCGGGTGGCGAGCTTCCCCCGGGACCGCCACCGCCGGCGTCGCGAGGCGGCCCCGTCGTGCTGAATTTCGAAGGCGCCGATCTGCGCGAGGTCGTGCGCAACATCCTCGGCGACATTCTCAACGAGTCGTACACGATCGACCCGAACGTCGGCGGCCAGGTCACGATCCGCACCACCGCCGGCATTCCTCGCGATGCGCTGCACGCGACGCTCGAGACCATTTTGCGCATGAACGGCGCGACGATGGTGCGCGAGGGCACGCTGTGGAAGATCCTGCCGCAGACGGCAGCTGAGCGGGGCAACGTCACGCCGCAGCTCGGCAATTCCACGCGCGCGCTGCCGGCGGGTTATTCGGTGCAGATCGTGCCGCTGCGTTACATCGGCGCGGCCGAGATGCTCAAGATCCTCGAGCCGTTCGCGAAGGACGCGCAGGCGCTCCGCGCCGACATCACGCGTAACCTGCTGATTCTCTCCGGCACGGAGCCCGAGCTTCGCCATCTGCGCGAGACGATCGACACGTTCGACATCGACTGGATGGCCGGCATGTCGGCCGGCGTGTTCACGCTGCAGAACGCCGACGTGAAGAGCGTTTCGGCGGAGCTCGACAAGATCATCGGCGACAAGAACACGAGCCCGCTCACCGGCATCCTGCGCATCATTCCGATCGAGCGGATGAACGCGCTGCTCGTCATCTCGCCCAATCCCGAGTACATCGACCAGGCGAAGAAGTGGATCGAGCGCCTCGACAGCGGCAGCGGCGAGGGCGTGCGCTTCTATGTCTACAACCTGCGGAATCAGCGCGCCGAGCATATCGGGCCGCTTCTGCAGCAGGCGTTCACCGGGCAGGTGACGCAGACCTTTCCAACGCCCGCGCCGACGCTCGCACCGGGCACGCCAGCGGGGTCGATCATCTCGGCGCCGAGCTTCCAATCGCAATCGTTGCTTCAACCCAATACGCCCGCCGCTGCTGCGGCGCGAAGCGCGCCAGCCGCCACGGGTGCCGCGGCAGGAGGTGCAGCGGGCGCCGTCGTCGGCTCGCTGGCCGCGCGCGGGCGCACCGGCGTGGGCGGTGTCGCGGGTGCGGAAGGCGCGGGCGTCGTACGCAATATCCAGGTCGTCGCGGACAAGGATCAGAACACGATCCTGATCGTTGCCACGCCATCCGAGTACTCGATCATCGAGCAGGCGCTCCGCAAGCTCGACGTCCCGTCGCGGCAGGTAATGATCGAGGTAACGATCGCGCAGGTGAAGCTTGACGATCAATTGAACTTCGGCATCGACTGGGCGTTCAAGGGCGGCGCGCCGTCGGGACGTGGCAGCGGCGGCAACTTCAACGCACCCGGTCAAAAGCCGTTCAATCCGGCCGTGCCGACGAGCGCCGCGGGCGCGGCCGCCGCCGGACTCTCGATCGCCGCGCAGGGCTTCAGCTACATCATCAACAACGCGAACTTCCCGGGCGGCGTGCAGGCGGTGCTGAACCTGCTCGACACGTACGGCAACACCAAGGTCATCGCGAACCCGCACATCGCGGCGCTCGACAATCAGAAGGCGACGATCAAGGCCGGGTTCCGCATCCCGGTGAATCAGCAGACCGTGGTCGGAGATACGACCAACGCGATCACGACGACCGCGCAGTACATCGACACCGGTGTGCTCCTGCAGGTCACGCCGCACATCAACGCCGGGGGCCTCGTCACGCTCGACATCCAGGCGGAGGTGAGTACGCCTGGAACCATCACACCCGGGGTGGCGCCGCCGATCGACACGCAATCGATCCAGACGCTTCTGTCCGTGCCGTCCGGACAGACGATGGTGATGGGTGGCCTGATCCAGGAGCAGAAGAGCAACGGCACGAACGGCTTGCCGCTCGTCGATCGCATCCCGGTCATCGGAGGCCTTTTCGGCAGCCAGACGCTCAGCAACAACCGCACGGAGCTGGTGCTGTTCGTCACGCCGCGCACCGTCAACGACACCGAGGACATCCAGCAGACGATCGAGGATCTGCGCCGCAAGATGGAAACGCTGGATCGGCAGTTTCCCGGTACGCCGGACTGGCCCGCATCGCCACCAAGCCTTTCCGATCGCTTCGACCAGATGATCAATCCCTACCGGTGGGAGCTACCAAGGCCCGCGGTGAAAAAGCCTATTGCGCCACCGGCCGGACAACCAACGCAGACGCCGCTGTCGGCGCCGGAGCCGGTCGAGAAACCCGATCCGGCGCCTGCATCGGCGCAGACGCCCGACCTCGAGCCGCAGAAGCCCGGCAGTGCGGCGCCTAAGTGAGCGAGCGCCTTTTCACCGCGCGCTTTCCTTGCCCTCTGCGCCGCGGTCGCAGCGTTTACGCGTTCGTCGCACGCAACCGCGAGCTACGCGACCTGCGCCGTCCAACACGCGAAAAATTGAATAAAGTGTCGGGAAATCCCGACAATTGGCGATTTTTTCATGTTGCAGCCTCGCAACATGCTTGTCGCACGCCTCGGCATTCCTTGCGCGAGATTGACGATGAAATTCGAAATAGCTACGCTTCATTCAAGTTCGCCGCGCGTCGCGCTCCACTTGCGTTCGCGTTTTCGTGGGCGCGCGAGAGAGGGACAGCGGCGAATTAAGGCGATGTTTTGCGACGTTTTAGGGCACTTTCGCCGGCGAAGCGTCGCCAATCGACGACAGTCGATAGCGGCAGCGATGATCGGGATGGCGCTGCTTGGCGGTTGCGCAGGGATGAGCGGCCTTTCGGCGGACACGCCGGCGGACGTGAAGCAGGAAGCGGTATCCGCGCGCGCGAAGGCTCGCTGGGACAGGCTGATCGCCGGCGATCTCGCGGGCGCGTATGCGTACCTGAGCCCGGCGTCGAAAGCGACGATGACTTTGGACGTCTATAAGGCGAAGCACAAGGTGGGGATGTACCGTTCCGTCAGGATCGACGAGGTCGAGTGCAAAGCGGACGCCTGCACGGTGGCACTGCACCTCACCTACGACTACAAGCGGAACAGGCGGACGAGATCGATCACCACGCCGCTCACCGAAAGCTGGATCATCTCCGAGGGTCAGGCATGGTTCGTGGATAGGGGTTAGGCCTGTACGTTGCAAAAAGCCTACAGCAAAGGACGGAGGACGCGCCGATTTTGCTTGTAATGAAACGAGGAACTGCACTAAGATTCGGTCGCTGTTGTTCTAAAGTGATCACTTTAAACGGCAACTAAACGGAGTCATCACCAACCATGAATATTTTCAAGAAGAAGTCGCTGTGCGCCGCGCTCGCCGGTATCGGCGCGCTGGGTGCTGCCGGTGCCGCGCAAGCGGTCAACCTGAATCCGGACGGCCTCGGCCAGGTCCTGATCTATCCGTACTACACCGTTCGTAACGACGGCGCGGGCAATGCCTTCAACTCGCTGCTGTCGATCGTCAACTCGACGGCGTCGGTGAAGGCGGTCAAGGTCCGCTTCCTCGAAGGCAAGAACAGCGTGGAAGTGCTCGACTTCAACTTGTTCCTGTCGCCGAAGGACGTGTGGACGACCGCCGTGATTCCGATGGGCGCCGGCGCCGGCATCGTGACGACCGACAAGTCGTGCACGATCCCGGCGATTCCCTCCGGCGGCCAGGGCTTCGTGAATTTCGCGCTGGGGCCCGACGGTGCAGGCACCGGACTCGATCGCACGACCGAAGGCTACGTCGAAATCATCGAGATGGCGGCTTTCGCCGACGATTCGACCACCGCCGCCAACGTGACGCACGTCAACGGCGTGCCGCCCGGCTGCGCGAAGGAAACCGATTCACTCGCGCTGTCCGAAGCGCTGCCCCCGACTGGCGGCCTCTTCGGCGGCATGTCGCTCATCAACGTGAACTCGGGCTCGGATTACACCGAGGACGCGGTCGCGCTCGACAACTTCTCCAATGCGTCGCTGTACTCGAGCGCGGGATCGCTGCTGCCGAACCTGACCGAGGCGAGCCCAGCGGTTAGCGTTGTCACCACGAACGGCTTCACCTACACGTCGACCTGGGGCACGGGCACGGCCGACCCCGTCAGCGCCGTGCTGATGCACGACCACATCATGAACGAGTACGTGCTCGACACGCTCACGAACTCGGGCACGGACTGGGTCGTGACGATGCCGACGAAGCGCTTCTACGTGTCGAACGGCACGGGTCCCGCGGCGCTTCCGTTCCAGCGCAACTTCAACAAGACCGACGGCGCGTGCGACGACGTGCAACTCGCGATCTACGACCGCGAGGAAAACACCTCGTCGACGCCGATCAGCTTCTCGCCGCCGCCGCCTGTCGCAACCAATGCGCTGTGCTGGGAAGCCAACGTCGTCACGTTCAACAATTCGAACGTGCTCGGCTCGGCCAACATCGCCAACATCACGACGCCCTCGGGGTTCCAGGACGGGTGGCTCGACATCGGCTTCTTCGATCCTGCCGCCGCGCCGGTGCATTCGCTCGGAACGAATCCGACGATCGTCACCGACATCCTCGGCGGTACGGCAACGAGCCCGGCCACGTATATCGGTCTGCCGGTCGTCGGCTTCGCGGTGCAGTCGTTCGCGAACGGCGCCATCACCGTGGGCGGCGTGACCACGTTGTCGAACTACGGCGGCAACTTCGTGCAGAAGGGTACGCGGACGATCAATTCTGCCGTGCCGCTCGTCGGTGCCGCGCCTGCGAAGTCGAAGAGAAAGTAATCGCCGTCAAGGCTCCATGCCGGAAAAGTGACGCAGTAGCGCAGTAGATGACGGAGGCGGGACCCTTAAGAAGTCCCGCCTCTTTTTTTGGCGGCCGCGTGTGGCGGCCGTGTGACCCGGCTGGGGTCGCGTAACCAATACGAAGCGACCGCTTGTCCGCGGCAAGTCGCCGCGCGGCGGAGGGCGTCCAGGGAGGATGTCATCGTCATAAATCCGATCATGAACATGGCGCAGGGATTGCTCTGCGCAATGGCGGAGTTTCGCCGCCGCTTTTCGAGGTAAGCCAATGCACACGAACCATCGCACCATCAGCCGCGTGCTCGCCGCCGCGGTTGCCTCCACCGGATTCGCGGTCGCGCCGATGCCGACGCTCGCCGCTTCGCTCACCTGCACGAGTTCGACCTTTACGGCAGGCTCGGACGGCTCCGGCAACATCGTCGTCAATTGCACGTCGCCGAGCACCGGAGCCAGTTGCTCGCTAACGGCATCGCCGAACCCGGCCCCTGCCAGCGCCACCACCGTTACGCTGACCGCGAGCAATTGCGGCACGGTGACCTCGGTCATGAAGAGCGGCAGTACGCAGATCGGCACGAGCGGCACAAGTTGGACCGATAACCTTCCCGCCAATACCGGCAGCGGCACCCTGTCGTTCACCTACACCGTGCAGGGCAGCAGCGGGAGCGATTCGGTCGTCGTCACGCAAAGCGGTACCGGCTCGGCCGCGCCGCCCCCGCCAGCCGGTGGTGCGATCTCGTGCAGTGGCTATGCCGCGACGCTTGTCTACGATCTGCCGTGGTCGGCGCTGTCGAAAGCCATCACGTCGAAGTTCAACAACACCGCGATCGTCGTCGCGCGCTTCACCACGCCGGCGACGGGCGCGGTCAGCGGTCTTGCCAATCTGTCGTCGATCGAGTACGGGGATGGCAAGGCCTGGCGAACGGGGTCGCTGTCTACGTTGCCTTGCGATCTTACCGGCACCGGATTCGGCAAGGCCACCCGGTTCAAGGGAAATACGCAGGGCCCGAGCTTCACCTACCAGATCAACGGCACTTCGAGCGGAGCGATCGTGCTGCAGCCGAGCACGACCTATTACCTGAACATCATCAATCAGGACTCGCTGGGCCGGCCGTCTTGCAGCACGTCGACGTGCAATATGATCATCCAGCTCACGAAGCCGACCGGTCTGTAACTCCGTAAAGCGCGACGCTGCAGCTCATCGTCACGACGATCGATGGCCCCGCGCGGGGCCATCGTCGTTTCGCCCACGCGAACGGTGCAAACCGATCGCGAACGATCCACCATTAACGCGCGCTTGCACGTCAAGCTCGAACGCGTCGCAATTCGCGTCGCGATGCATAATTCGCGCTTTTCGGAAACTTCGCGATGCATGGTCGTCTTCTTTCGGGTTTTCTCGCAGCCGCGGTCGTCGTCGCGACCGGCGCATTCGCCGCCGATCTGCCGCCCGACGTGCTCGTCAAGAGCCGCTGGATGGAGATCACGCGTGCCGACTACGATGCGGCGATCGCGCGCGTGCCGAAGCGATTGCGCACCGAGTTCACGGCGAGCGCGAAGCGCGTGCAGGGCGTGCTCGACAACCTGCTGATCGTCAAGACGCTCGCGGCGCAGGCCAAGGCCCACGGGACGCGGCCGACGGCGGCCTCGCCGAAAGGTGTGGGCACCGAGGAGGAGCGCTCGCTCGCCGCCGGCGAGCTCATGCGCATCCGGACCGACGCCGAGCACGCGTTCGACGCACAGAAAGCGGCGTTCGAGGCAAAGGCGCGGGAGGACTACGAGCTCGACCGCGCGAAGTACGTGGCCCCGGAGGAGGTGCGCTTCTCGGATATCGCGATCGTGACGAAGGATCGCGGCGACGCGGCCGCGCTCGCGCGCGCGAAGGAAGCGCGGGCGAAGCTCGTCTCGGGCGAGGATTTCGCGAAGGTCGCGCACGAATACTCCGACGATCCGACGACGCGCGACGAGGGTGGCGCATTGCCGTTCGTCACGCGTGATCGTCTCGAGAAGGCGTACGCCGATGGCGTGTTCGCGCTGGCGCGCGTTGGCGAGATCTCTCAGCCCATCAAGGCGCGCACTGCCTGGCACATCGTGCGGCTCGACGAGCGGCGTGCGTCGCGCCAGATGAGCTTCGACGAAGTGCGCGACAAGATCATGGAGCGATTGCGCAACGATTACGTGCACGACCAGAGCGAGTCGCGGCTGAAGGCGATCGCGACCGACGACACGATCCAGGTGAACCAGCCCGTCGTCGACGCGCTCGTCACGCAGCTCGATCCGAAGCTTTTCGAGCCGAAAAAGAAGCTGCCGCCGTCGGCGGCGAAGTAACGGCTCCATTCAGGTCACGCCCGAGCGCGTGAACGAGCACACCCGGCCCGCAGTTCCGACTCTCGCGACCGCCGCGCCTGCCAATGTTTCGGCGCGGGCGCGAAACCGCGCGCTCTTCGTCAATTTCTTCCGGCGCGAGCTCGCGACGCGCTATCTCGGCAGCGTCAGCGGCCTCGCGTGGGCGCTCCTGTCCCCGCTCCTGCTGCTCGGCGTCTACCACTTCGTCTTCACGAGCATCTTTCGCGCGACCTCGTTCGCGGGGCAGAGCTTTCTCGCCTTCGTCGCGGTCGCGCTGTGGCCGTGGCTCGCCGCGCAGGAGGCGCTGATGCGGGGAACGCTATGCCTCGCGAGCTACGCCGCGATGATTCGCAAGGCCGCGTTTCCGCACGAGCTCGTCGTGCTCGCGTCGGTATGCGCGACGTTCGCGCTGCAGTTCGTCGGTTATGTCGTCGTGCTCGTCGTGCTCGCGGCGTTCGGCGAGCCGATCCATCTGATCGGACTCGTCGTCGCGGTCCCCGTCTGGATCGTCCTCGTGATCGGCGTCGTCGGCATCACGTTCGCGCTCGCGGCGCTGCAGGTGTTCGTGCGCGACGTCGAGCACGTGCTGATGCCCGTGCTGATGATCCTCATGTACCTGACGCCGATCCTCTATCCGCTGTCGCTCGTGCCCGAGAACCTGCGCGGCTATGTCGCGGCGAACCCGTTCGGCTGGGTCGTCGGGCGCTTGCGCGAGGCGTTGCTCGACGATCGCATCGCGATTCATGCATCCGATGCCATTGCGATTGTCGTCGCGCTTGTGCTGTTCGCCGGCGGCCGGTGGGTGTTCCGCCGGCTCTCGCCGCATTTCGAGAACTTCGTTTGAACGGACCGGCCGCTGATGCCGACGCACCGCGCGAAGCGGACATGAGCGCCGCAGGGCCGCCCCAAGGGCGAGCACGTGAGTGCGCGGCACGAACATTGTCGGGTGAGCCGCGAGCGTGGGGGGACCATCCACCGCTGATGCGCCTTGCGCATGTCGCCAAGGACTACGCCAAAGTCGAGTCGCGCGGGGGCCGATTGCGGCTCGTCTACGACTTGCTGCGCGGCCATGGCGCCACGCACGCGTTTCGCGCGCTCGACGACGTGTCGTTCACGCTGTCGCGTGGCGAGTCGCTCGGCATCATCGGCGAGAACGGCGCCGGGAAGTCGACGCTTCTGAAGATCATCGCCGGCGTCATCGAGCCGACGCGCGGCGAGGTGGCGGTGAACGGCCGCGTCGGCGCGCTGCTCGAGCTCGGCGCCGGCTTTCATCCGGAGTACAGCGGCTTGGCCAACATCGAGCTCGCCGCCGCGTTGCTCGGGCTTAGCGCCCGCGAGATCGCCGCGAAGCGCGACGAGATCATCGCGTTCGCCGACATCGGCGATCACATCCGCGATCCGATCAAGCAGTATTCGTCGGGCATGGTCGTTCGGCTGGGCTTCGCTGTCGCGACCGCGCTATCGCCGGAGGTGCTGATCACCGACGAGGTGCTCGCCGTCGGCGACGAGTCGTTCCAGAAGCGCTGCATCGCGTGGATGGAGCGTTTCCTGGGCAGCGGCGGCACGCTGCTTCTGTGCTCGCACAGCATGTACCACGTGCAGAAGCTTTGCCGGCACGCGATGTGGCTGCGCGCCGGGCGCGTCGAGCAGTATGGGGTGGCCGAGGACGTGACGCGCGCGTACCTCGCCTATCACGAGGAGAAGGCGGCGGTGGCGAAGTCGGGCATACCGATCGACGAGGCCAAAGCGAGCGGCTTCTACGCGATTCGCACGCTGCGCGTCAGCAACGACGATGTCGCGCAGGGCGACGATCTCGACGTCGGCGGCGACGTGCATTCGCCCGACGGCAGGGCGCCGGTCGTCGTGATCGGCATCGTGCGCGCCGACGGAACGCCCGTGTTCGGCATTGCCTCCGACATGGATCGCGTCGCGATCCGCAAGGTCGCCGACGATCGCTTCGAGTTCGCGCTTTCGTTTCCCGCGTTGCCGCTTCTGCCCGGCAAGTACTGGATCCGCGCGCATGCCGCCGATCCCGAAGGCCTTCGCGTATTCGACCACGTCGAGCGTGGACTCATCGTTCGCGGCAGCACCCGCGAGCTCGGCCTCGTGCACTTGCGCCATCGCTGGCACGATGGGATCGATCGCTGACGGCGGGCAAGCGCTCGCCTGCGCATTGCCACAGGCGTTCGGCGAGGCGAATCGCGCGCGTTCGTTGCAGCTTTCGCTGTCGATCGTCGTCGGCGCCTGTGCGATCGTCGCGGGCGCGTATCTGCGCGCGACGCAGCTTTCGACGCAGATTCTGATCGACGACGAGTGGCACGCGATCCACAAGCTGCTGCATTCCGACGTGAAGGGCATCGTCACGAGCTTCGGCGTGGCCGATTACAGCATTCCGCTCACGCTTTATTACCGATTTCTCGCGATGCACGGCGGCCTGACCGAATGGCAGATGCATTTGCCGATGCTTTGTGCGGGCATCGCGTTGCTCATCGTCGCGCCGCTGCTGCTGCGTCGTCATGCATCGCCTCCGGTGCTCGCTGCGTGGGTCGTGTTGCTCACGATCTCGCCGCTTCTCGTCTACGAAAGCCGCACGGCGCGCCCGTACGCATTGACGTGCCTGCTCGTGTTCGTCGCCATCGTTGCGTTTCGGAATTGGTGGCGCGAGACGCCGCATTCGCGCGCATGGGGAACGGCGTACGCGATCGCGACGTTTCTCGCCGGATGGTTGCATCTCGTCACGCTGCCGTTCACGTTGTTGCCCTTCGCGTACGCCGGATGGCGCGCGCTCGTTCATCGCTCGAGCGGAGGACGCGCGATCGCAAGGCTCGTCGTTCTCGCGCTGACGATCGCGGTTCCGCTCGCCGTTGCGCTGGTGCCGCCGTTCCTGTCGAACCGCGCGGAGCTCGCGGCGAAGACCGCCGCCGATTCCGTCACCTGGGAAAGCGCGTATCGAACGCTGCTGATGCTGTTCGGCATTGCGTCGCCATGGCTTCTCGCTGTCTGCGCGCTGCTCTGCGTCGTCGGTGTACGCCGCTTCGCTTCGCGGGATGCGGATGATTTCCGCTACGTCGCGTTCGTCTGCGTCGGCGCGGCGGCAGCGATCATGGTTGCGCGTCCGCAGTGGATTCAGCATCCACTGGTGCTCGCCCGTTATCTGCTTCCCGCGCTGCCCTTCGTGCTGTTGCTGCTGGCCGAAGGCGCGATCGCGCTCGTCGATCGCGTCGGCGCGCTGTCGCCTGCCGTTGCCGCGTGCGCGGGCATCGGTCTCTTCCTCGCCGGACCCATTCCGGCTTATCTGTACTGGCCCAATCAATTCATGGGTCATCAGCGATTCCAGTTCGACTACGACCCGGCGCACAATCCCTACGTGCTCGAAATCCCGCGGGAACCGATTCCGGCCTTCTATCGCGAGCTCGCGAAGCGGCCGCCGGGATCGCGCACATTGATTGAAGCGCCGTGGCGGCTCGAATCGAACTTCGATCCGCATCCCTGGTATCAGCAGGTGCATCGGCAGTTCGTGAAGATCGGCCTTGTGACGCCGACCTGCGGCGTTCGCGACTTCGGCGATTACCCGGCAAGCGTGACCGAGTTGCGCTTTCGCAATTTCGTGCACCTGAGCGACGTGCTCGCGGGACATGCGTCCGGCGCCGATTACCTCGTGATGCATGTCGTGCCGTGGAAGACGCCGCCCGACGCGACCGTCGATTGGCCCGACGTCGAAGCATGCCTTCCGAAAATACAGGCAAGCCTCGGCGAGCCGGTCTATCGGGACGATCGCATCGTCGTCTTCGGCCTTCATGGACAGAACTAACGAGCGCGCGCGACGCGTGTCGCGGGACGCCTCGTCGCAACGCCGTTTCGCGTATGCGATCGAATCGATCGTGCTGCCCGCGCTCGTCGCCGCATTGCCGTGGCGCGTCGCGTGGCCGGCGCTTCGTCTGCTGGTGTCGCGCGGCGGCCTCTTCGCCGACGAGTGCGAGCGCGCGCACAACGTCGCGGCGTCGCTCGGCTTTGGCGAGGACTCGACGTGGCGGCTGACGCATGGCCTCACCCGCGCTGTCGATCACGTCGATCCGATGCTATCGACCTTCCGCAGCGATCGCTGGATGGCACGCCATCTTCGTGTCGATGGCGATGCGCTTCCGACCGGTGCCTGCGTGCTCGTCGGGTTTCATTACGGCACCGGGTTCTGGTCGCTTCGTCTCCTGCGCCGCGCCGGCCATCGCGTGTCGTTCGTATCGGCGCCGATCGACGATACGCAACGACACCGCGCACCGTTGGAACGTGCGCTCGTGCGCGCGCGGCAGAAACAGATCGCGAACGCCGGCGGTGCCCCGGTGATCTATGTCGGCGGCGCGAGCGACAGGATCCGCGAGCAGCTTCGCGCCGGCGTATCGGTGCTCGCGCTGATCGACGTTCCCGAACCCGGCACGGCAACGCGGCCGGTGTCGCTGCTCGATCGTGACGTGCTGTTCCCCGACGGCATCCTCCGGATCGCGGCGGCCGAGGACGTGCCGATGATTGCGTTTGTCGCTTCGCTCGACCGCGCGAGCGGCGCGCGGCGCCTTCGGTTCTTGCGATTGCCATCCGACCCAGCGGACGCGCTTGCCGCGCTCGCTAAGCTCCTCGACGAGGCGCTGCGGCGTGACCCGGCATCGTGGCATTTGTGGGCGCAGTGGCCCCGTTATCTCGCCGCGCGCGGGTGAGTCTTGGGGTCAGAGACGAAACTCGGGTCGGAACGCCGCAGTCGGTACAATCGCTCGAAGTTTCGTCTCTGACCCCGAACTCGACGAAGAGGCGCCATTGAGCGGGCCCGAGCAGTTCACCGGCGAGCGGTATCTCCCCGGCGTCGTCGGGGAGATCGCGTACGAGCATTGCCACCGCTACGCGTTCGCGCGCCGCGTCGTCGCGGGCAAACGCGTGCTCGACGCGGCGTGCGGCGAAGGCTATGGCGCCGCCCTTCTCGCCGCGGCCGCGCAAAGCGTGGTCGGCGTGGACATCGAGCCGGCGGTGATCGGTCAAGCGAGCGACAAGTATCGAGCACGCGGGAACCTTTCGTTCGCCACCGCGTCCGTCACCCGACTGCCGCTTCCTGACGCGAGCATCGACGTCGTCGTCTCGTTCGAGACGATCGAACACCTGCGGGCCGAAGACCAGCGCCTGATGCTGTCCGAGTTCGACCGCGTGCTCGCGCGAAACGGCATCCTGATCCTCTCATCGCCGAATCGTCCCGAATACAGCGATGCCCGCGCGTACGCGAACCCGTTTCACCTCTGCGAGCTCGATCGTGACGAGCTTGCGCAAAGGCTGGAGGCGCGCTTCGCGGCGCGTCGCTGGTTCGCGCAGCGCCGCTATCTTGGCTCGGCGATCTGGAGCGAAGCGCAAGGCGAGGGCTTCGAGGCGCTCGCCGGGTCCGCGGACGAAATCGACGCCGCGAAGCCGCCCGTTGCGCTCTATTTCGTCGTCATTGCCGCGCGTTCCGCGGACGCGCTGCCTTTGCACCTGCCCGCGCTGTCGCTCTACGCCGATGCCGACGACGCCGAATGGACGCGGATCGATCGCGAGACGCGCGAGGTCATGCGCCTCGATGATCTCCTTCGCGCGCGCGACACGCAATTGCGCGAGTCCGTGCAGTACGCCGGCGAGCTTCGGGCGATGGTCGATCATCGTGATGCCATGATCGCCGACCTGCAGCGTGACGAAGCCGTGCTGCGCAGGGAGTTGCACGATACGCTCGAGCAGGCGAGGGCGGACCATGCGGCCGAGCGCGACCGGCTGGTCGGGCAGATCCACGCGCAGCAGCACGTCGTCGCTTATCGCGAAAGCGTGCGCTGGTGGTTCGTGCTGCCGTTCCTTCGCATGCGCCGCGCGTGGAACCGGATTCGCGCCGCGTGACCGACGCCGCGTCGTCCCGGATCGACATCGTCGTTTCGCTCGATCGTGAGCAGGGCGATGTGCGCCGCACGGTCGAGCGCGTGCTGGCCTCGACCCGTGGCGCCTTCTCGCTGGTGCTCTTGGACGATGCGTCCGACGATTCGTCTTTCGACGCGTTGGCGCGTGGCGATCCGCGCGTCGAGCGGGTCCGCCACCCGCGCAGGCTCGGCCGTGTCGCAGCGATCGACTCCATCCTCGAGCGATCGAGCGGGGATGTCGTGCTGCTTGCTTCGGACGCCGTTGTCACGCCAGGCTGGCTCGATGGCCTCGTTCGCTGCGCGGCCTCGGACGCGCGAATAGCGACGGTGAGCCCACTCTCGAACGATACGATGTCGCAGGACGAGGCGCTCGATGACGACGAACTGGCGCGCATCGGGGCGGCGGCCGCGGCATCGGCGGCGCCGACTTATCCCGATCTGCCGACCGGCGCACGCGCTTGCATGCTTGTGCGGCGCGCGGCGATCGACGCGATCGGCCTTCTCGACCCGGCGTTCGACGACATCGCGCAGGCGCAATGCGACTTCTGCCTGCGAGCGTGGCGCGCGGGCTTTCGCAACGTCCTCGCCGACGATGTGTTCGTCGCCGAAATCGCTTGCCATGCGGCGGAAGCGCGTATGGACAGTCGCGATGCCGAGCGTCTTTCGCGGCTTCATCCGCACTATCCGGCGCTGATCCGGGAATACGTCGCAGCCGATCCGTTGCGGCCGCTGCACGAGGCGATCCGCTTTCGCCTCGCCGACGATGGATCGTCGCGGCGCGTGCTGCACATCCTTCACGGTCGCGGCGGCGGCACCGAAGCGCACGTACGAACCCTCGTCGCTGCATCGTCGAGTCAATGGCGACATTACGTCGCGACCGCGGTCGGCGATCGCTGGCATGTCGAGGCGCCGCTCGACGACGGGTGGCGCACGTTCGCCTTCACCCGCGAAGCGGGCGAGTCGTGGGCGGCGTTCGTCGGCGCCATCGTGTCGACGCTGGCGATCTCCGTGGTCCATATTCATCACTTGTCCGGATCGCGCGACGGCGCGCTGGAAGCATTCGCCGCACCTGGCGTTCCGTACGGGATTTCGGTCCATGACCTGTGGCTTGCGTGCCCGACGGTCACGCTCACCGGCGCCGACGATCGCTACTGCGGTGGCGTGACCGATATCGATGCATGCACACGCTGTCTTGCCGCGTTGCCGGGATCGCGCGACATCGACATCGGCGCCTGGCGAAGCGCGCACGCACGACTTCTCGCCGGTGCGGCGTTCCTGATCGCGCCCTCGCACTGGGCGGCGGACATGCTCGCGCGATACTTCGACGAGGTGTCGGGACGTATCGACGTGATCGCGCACGCGACGCTCGATCGACCGCTGCCGACTGTATCGAAGCGCCAGACGCCGTCGATGGCGATCCTGGTGCCTGCCGACGATGTTCCGACCGTCGCGATCGTCGGTGCGATCGGCAGCGACAAGGGCGCGCGCCGCATCGAGCGCCTCGTCGAGCACGCGCGTGCGCGACGTGCGCGGATCCGCTTCGCCGTCATCGGCTATCTCGACGTGCGCCACGATCCGTGGCAAAGCGACGATACGTTGCTGACCGTGCATGGGCGCTACGAGAGGGCCGACCTTCCGGCGCTCTTCGCGCATTACCGCGCGAAACTGGCGCTGTTTCCATCCGAGGGGCCCGAAAGCTTCAGCTACACGTTGTCCGAAGCATGGCGTGCCGGCATGCCGGCGCTCGTGCCGCCGATCGGCGCCCTGGCGGAGCGCGTCGAGAACTCGCACGCCGGCTGGGTCATGAGCGACGACGAGTGGCGCGACGACGAGCGCATGCTCGATCGTATGCTCGCGCTCCTGTCGCCCGCCTTCGACGACGAGCGTCGTGCCGCGTCGCGGCGGGCGCGCGATGCAACGGAACAAACCCCGCGCGCAATGTGGGACGCGACGTCCGCGCATTACGCGCAAGCGACCGATACGATGAACGCACGACCTTCTTTCGCGTCGTTCTCGAACGCCCGCGTTCGCGATGCGCTTGGTTACCGCGCGTGGCTGCCGCCCGACCCCCCGGCCGAGCAAGCACCCCGGCCGGTTGCACCCATCAACCTGTGGCAACGTGTCGCGATCGGTGCGCTCGCGGTGCGCAAAACGCCGATGGGCCGGCTTCTCTATCGCGTCACGCCGCAGCCGCTGATCCACGCATTGAAGGCGCGATTGCACGGGTGACGTTCGACGCCTACGCACGATGGCTCGGGCGCGGCCGCGCCCACCAGACGGCCGGACGCCCGATCGACGCACTGCTTTGCTATCGGCGCGCGCTGCGCGAAGCGCCGCAGGGCGTCGACGCGCAATTTCACGTCGGCGAGATCGCGTGGCACATGGGCAATCGCGCGGAAGCGATCGCGGCGTGGCGCGGCGCGAGCGAGCGTTCGCCCAGGCACGTTCCGAGCTCGCACGCGCTCGCCGATGCGCTTGCCGCCAACGGCGAGTTCGAGGCGAGCCGCGATGCGGCGCGGCGCGTGCTGGCCGTGCAACCGAATTCGCGCCGCGTGCAGGGACTCCTCGCGCTCCTCGACGCGGCGCTCGGGGAAGTGCGGAACGACGCGGTCATGCAGGCGGCGCGTGTGCGCCGGCCGTGGCCACTGGCGCTGCTCGGCGCGGTCATTCTGCGCGCGCTCGAATCGCGCAACGGCGAGCGGGATGCGGCGTTGCCGGCTGCGCTTCTCGATGCCTGCCTGCGCGCGTCCGTCACGCGCGGTGACGAGGACTGGCTTCGTCGCGTCGCGCTCGCGTTCGGCAACGCCGGCGATCTCGACAATGCGCGCCGCGCGGCGGATCGATATGCGAGCGCGTGCCAATCGCTTTATCGGTCGACTGTGCCGATGCGCTGGCCGTTTCGGGGAGCGGGACGCGAGTTGCGACTCGGGATTCTCGTCGCACCCGGCGACGACCACGCGGCGTCTGCGATTGTCGCGGCGCTTCGCGCGGCGGGACTTGCGCAGAACGTGCAAACGACGACGCTCGCTGGCGCGGAATTGACGACGCGCGGTGCCGCGGATGGGGATCTACCCGCGGCCGACTTTGGCGGCCGCGCGCGCGCGGTCGCATCGCTCGATCTGGACGTGCTGATCGACGTGGCCGGCGTTCGGATCGCGAGCGGCGCGCTCCTCGCGATGCGGCCGTCGCGAAGCGTCCTCATGATCGAGCGTCCCGACATTCCGTTCGCGCGCGCGCTTGCCGATCGCGTTTTCGATCGCACGTCGAACGAAGCCTGGATCGACGCGCTGCGCGAATGCTTTGCGTCGACCGCATCGATGCGTACGTCGCCACTGACGCCTTCGGAGCTCGCGGTCACGTGGACGCAGGCGGTCGATGCGCATCGTGGCGGCGATATCGCCGCGGCGCAGGAAGGTTATGCGCGCATCCTCGAAGCGCAGCCGCTTTACGCACCTGCGCTCTACCTCACCGGCGTTCTCGCGCGAAGCGCTGGCGATGGCGCGACGGCGCGCGCCCGATTCCACGCGGCGATCGATAAAGCGCCGGATTACGTCGATGCGCGGGTAGCGCTGGCGACCTCGCTGATCGATGCCGGCGAGAGTGCGCAGGCCTCCGCCGTCGCACGCGCGGGTCTCGACCGCGATCCCGCTTCGGCTACGCTGTGGCGCGCGCTCGGTCAGGCGGAGCTCGCGCGCGGCGACGCGGTGGCCGCCGCCGCGGCATTCGAGAAGGCGCTTGCACAGGACGGCGTCGATGCGGACGCACACTACAACCACGGCGTTGCGCTGCAGACGATGGGCAACGTGGCGGAGGCCGCGCGTGCGTACCAACGCGCGCTCGCGTTTCGGCCCGAGCTTCACGCCGCCGAATTCAATCTTGGCGTCATTTTCGACAGCCAGGGCAACCGCGACGCCGCGATCCATGCGTACTCGAATGTGCTCGCGCGCGCGCAGGACCACGTCGCCGCGTACAAGGCACGCGCGGAAGCGTTGCTTGCAGAAGGGCGGATCGAGGCATGGTTCGCGAACTTCGATCGCTTCGAGGCGCATTGTCCCGATCGCCTCGCGCTCGCGGTTCACGCGCTCGAGGTCTGCGCGTATCGCGGCGATTTTCCGCGGCTTGCCCACTATCTCGACGGATTGCGCGACGGGCGCTACACCGCCGATCGCGCCGACGAGATGCTCGACGCATTGCAGCAGCTCCTCTACCTGCTGCATTTCTTCGACATCGAGCCCGAGCTTCTCGCGCGCTACGCGCGCACGCACGACGAGCTCGCGCGAAAGCTCTACGGCGAACCGATGCCGCGGCGCACGGTGCGCCGCCCGGGGAGGCTGCGGATCGGCTATCTGTCGGGCGATTTCCGCAACCACGTGATGGGCAAGATGATGCTCGAAGTGCTCGAGCGGCACGATCGCGCGCGCTTCGACATTTTCGCGTACGCGACAACCGATGCGCGCGACGACTGGACGCGACGCTTTGCCTCGGCCGTAACGAGCTTCGAGTCGCTCGGCGCGCTGACCGATGCCGATGCCGCGTCACGAGTCGGAAACGACGATCTCGACGTGCTGATCGATCTGTCGACGCACACCAAAGGTGCGCGTCCCGCTATCCTCGCGCGAAAGCCGGCGCGCGTGCAGATCACGCACGTCGCGAGCGCCGGCACGTTGGCGATGTCGGCGATCGACTTCAAGCTGACCGATCGTTACGCCGACGTCGAGCCCGATCGCGCGCTCGCGATCGAGGCGCTGCTTCCGATGGACGGCTGCGTCTATCCTTATCGGCATGTCGCGCCTGCGCCGGCGCGAGCGTTCACGCGCGAACGCGTCGGCATCGCGCCGGATGCGATCGCGATCGGCGCGTTCGTCACGCCGCTCAAGCTGTCGCAGCGCTGCCTCGCGCTGTGGCGCGAGGTGCTCGCGCGCGTGCCGCAGGCGGTGATCGCGTTTTCGCCGGTCCAACCGGGATTGCGGGTCGCGTTCGAGCGTCTCGTTGTGCGCGCAGGCATCGACGCGTCGCGGCTTGCGTTCGTGCCGCAGGGGCGAGACGATGCCCAGAACCAGGCGCGCTATCGCCTGATCGACTTCGTGCTCGATCCGCTGCCCTACGGCGGCGTCAACGGCACGCTGGAGGCGCTCGACATGGGCGTGCCCGTCGTCACGCTCGTCGGACGGCGACACGCCGAGCGCACGTCGTTCTCGATCCTCGCCAATCTCGGCGTCACCGAAACGGTTGCGCAAGCGGGCGGCGATTACGTCGACATCGCGGTACGGCTCGCGACCGACCGCGATTTCATGCGTGCGGTGCGCGAACGCATCGCCGATCGGTTGCGCGCCTCACCGCTGACCGACATGGTCGCGCACACCCGAAATCTCGAAGCCGCTTATGTCGTGGCGGTCGAGGCCCGCGCGCCCGAAGTCCTGCGCGACGTTTCATCGGCATGGCTTCCGGCACCGTAAGTTCGACGCAGTCACCGCTGGCACGCGCACGTGCGCGGCTCGCCGCGGGCGACCTCGCAGGCGCGCGTGCGATCGCCGAGAAAATCGCGCGGAAATCGGATTCGCGCGAAGCCTCGGCTGCGCATCTCGTGCTCTCCGGCTGCGCGAAGCGTGCGGGCGATATCGCGCATGCCAGGCATCACGTCACGGCGGCGCTCGCGCTCGATCCGCGAAACGCGCTCGCGCATTACGCGGACGCCGAGCTCGCCGAGCAGGAGGGTGATCCGGAAGCCGCGATCGAGAGCCTCGAGGAAGCGGTGCGCCTCGCGCCGCGTTTCGTCGCGGCGCATCAGCTTCTCGGCATCCTGTACGGCGAAGGTGGCGAAGCGCAGCGCGCCGTCGACGCGTTCTCGCGGGTCGTCACGCTCGATCCGAAGAGCGCGCGCGGCTACAACAACCTCGGCAACGCGCTTCGCTCGCTTGCGCGGATGGACGAGGCACGCGCGGCGTTCGAGCGCGCCGTCGCGCTCAAGCCCGATTACGAGCTCGCGATCGCGAACGTCGCCGTCTCGTGGCGCGACGCGGGCGACGTGCTGCGCGCCGAGGCGCTTCTCGAGGAGACCCTTGCGCGCAAGCGCGACAAGCCGCCGCTCCGCGCGCTCGTCGTCGCGCTGGCCGGGCTGTTGCGCGAACGCGGTAAGCTGGACGAAGCCGTGCCGCTCTACGAGCAGGCGATCGCGATGGCGCCATCGCATAGCGCGGGCGAATGGTTCAACCTGGGGCGCGTGTTCGCCGAGCGCGACGAGTTTTCGCGCGCGGGCGATGCCTATGCGCGCTCGCATGCACTCGATCGCAAGGATCTTCGCGGCGCGATCGCATCGCGGCTGTCGTTGCCGATGATCCATGGCGACGCCAGCGAGCTCGCGCAATCACGCGAGCGCTATGCGCAAGGGCTCGTGCGGTTGAACGCGGAAGTCGACGGTCTCGTCGCGGGACTCGCGCCGGACGACGTTCTCGATGGATTGCGCTGGACGAACTTCTTCCTCGCGTATCAGGGAGGCGACGATCGTGCACTGCAGGCTTCCTACGGACGATTCGCGAGACGCGCGATCGAGCTTCGCGCGCCGCAATGGCTCGAGCCGCTGCCGGCGCGGCCTTCGCGCGCGCGGCTTCGCGTCGGCTTCGCGTCGTCGTTCTTCCACGTCGGCACGGCGGGACGCTATTTCCGAAACTGGGTCACGGAGCTCGATCGGCGCCGCTTCGAGGTTTTCGTCTATCACCTCTATCCGGGACAGGACGACATCGCGCGCGACGTCCGGTCGCGCGCCGACCGCTTCGTCGAATTCGGCGGCAGCCGCGCACGGCCGTCGGTGATAGCGCCGGTGATTCGCGACGACGGGCTCGACGTGCTCGTCTATCCCGAGCTCGGCATGGACCACACGTCGTTCGCGCTCGCGGCGCTGCGCCTCGCGCCACGGCAGCTTGCGGGCTGGGGCCACCCGGTGACGACGGGGCACGCGACCATCGACGCGTTCGTGAGCTGCGACGCGATGGAGCCCTATGACGCGGATTCGCACTACGTCGAGCGCCTGCTGCGCTTGCCGGGCATCGGTACGTCGTATCGGCGTTTGGCGATTCCGGAGCGAGCCGATCGCGCACGATTCGATCTGCCGGCGGACCGGACGCTGCTGCTGTGCCCGCAGTCGCTATTCAAGGTTCATCCGGACAACGATGCGCTGTTCGCACGCGTGCTTGCGGCGAATGCGCGCGCGACGCTCGTGATGTTCGATGGCCGCCATCCGCGCGTGACCGATCGCTTCATGACGCGAGTCACACGCGCGTTGGACGCACACGGGGTTTCGGTCCGCGAGCGGATCATCGTGCTGCCGCCCGCGCCGCACGACGACTACCTGCGCATCAACCTCGCGTGCGACCTGATGCTCGACACGCTGCACTGGTCCGGCGGCAACACGAGCCTCGATGCGCTCGCGTGCGGTCTGCCGGTCGTCACTCTTCCCGGTGATTACATGCGCGGGCGACAAAGCGCCGCGATGCTGCGTCTGGCGGGCACGCCGGAGCTCATCGCAACCGATGCCGACGATTACGTGCGGATCGCGAGCCGCGCAATCGAAGACGTCGCGTGGCGGCGTTCGCTCGCGGCGACGATCCGCGACGGCGCAGGCGCGCTTTTCGATACGCGTGCACCGCTCGATGCGTTCGCGGCGTTGCTCGAAGGTTACTAAGTAGCGAGCGCGTCGAGTACGGACGCGACAACGCTTTCCCAATCGCCGATCCGCGGCTGCCGAAAAAGCGTTGCCGTCGGATACCACGCAGTGCGATCGCCTTCGATGCCCCAGCGCCAGTCGGCGGCGAACGGAAGCAGCACGTGCGTCGGCTTGCCGAGCGCGGCCGCGAGATGCGCGATGCTCGTGTCGACGCTTACGATGGCGTCGAGCGCGTCGACGAGGGCAGCGGTGTAACCGAAATCGCAATCGGACGGTAGCGGCACGATATCGCGGGCAGCGGCGACGTTCGCAAGCTGCGCAGTCGCGTCGCCCTTCTGCAGCGAATGCCATCGGACCCCAGGCAGCCCGAAAAGCGGCGAGAGCGAGGCGAGCGGCATCGATCGGCGCCGATCGTTGGCATGGTGCGCTGCGCCCGCCCATGCGACGCCGATCCTGCGCGCCGCGCCCCCTTGTCGCGCGAGCGTCGATTCGATTTCGGATCGGCGTGATGCATCGCTTCGCAGATAGCGGCGAGGAACGCCCACATCGCGCGCGTCGAGGCCGAGACGATGGGGCAACGACAGCAACGGCAACTCGACATCGCAGGCGGATGGAGCGTCCCTGGCACCGATCGTCGCCGATACACCTTCCGCCGTGGCGAGAAGCGCGCGAAGGTCGGAAGGCGCCGCAACGATCACGCGCGCGCCGAGGTTGGCCACCTTCGACGCGAACCGCACGAACTGCAGCGCATCGCCGATGCCCTGCTCGGCGGACAGCAGCAGCGTTCGTTCGCGCAGGTCTTCGCCTTGCCAGCGCGGAATCGGAAGCGGCGCGACCCGCCCGCCAAGCTCCGGCAACGATAGCCGCCATTCGTATTCGCGAAAGCCTTCGACGTAGTCGCCGCTCGCAAGCAGCGCGAGCGACAGGTTCCAATGCGCGTGCGCGAAGGCGGGCGAGAGTGCGATCGCGCGACGAAAGGCGGCGATCGCTTCCGGCAGGCGGTTCAGCGCCTGGTACGCGAGCCCGAGGTTGTTCGATGCGGTCGCGTGGTCCGATTTGAGCTCGATCGCGCGCAGGTACGCGGCGATTGCGTCGTCGTTTCGGTCGAGCGCGGCGAGCGCGAGTCCCAGATTGTTGTGGAACTCCGGCTCGCCGGGAACGAGCGACGCCGCGCGCTCGAGCATCGGCAGCGCTTCTGCATGCCGTCCGCGCTGATGATGAACGACGCCGAGATAGTGCAGCGCGAGCGGATGCTCGCGCTCCCGCGCTAGCGCCTCACGATACGCGCGCTCGGCGCCGTCCAGATCGCCGCGCTGGTGGATCGCGAGCCCCTGCTGCGCGAGCGCGCTCGCCGTTGCGTCCGCGTTCGGCGTATCGACGCGATTCGCGACGATGGCACTCGTGGCCGTGCTCGCGATCGCGCCGTGGCATTGCTTGTAGCGTTTGCCGCTGCCGCACGGGCAGGGCGCATTGCGGTTGACGATCGGCCCGCTTGCGAGGCCCTCCTTCGCACGGGCGAGCAGCGCTTTCGCTTCCGCGTCGTCGGGAAGCGCCTCGAGCCGTCGCTTCGCGAGCGCAAAAGCGGCGTCCCACTGCGCCAGCGCGATGCAATTGCGAAGGAGCTGACCGAACTGGATCGAGCGCGCGATGTGATCGTCGAAGCGCACCGCGAGCGCGGCGAGCTCGGCCGGTTGCGCGACGCGGCAGAAGTTGTAGAGGCCGTGGAAGCCGAACGGCATGCCGGCCGGATACGCGGCCTCGAATGCGAAGCGGTCGGCCAGCGCTTCACTTGCAAAGCGGATGCCGTAGGCCGATTCGAGCAGCGGCCGGTAACTGCGTCCGATCGTCACGTCCTCGGCGTCGACGAGCTCGATGCGTGGATCCTGCAATGCGTCGAGAAGCCTTTTCGAGCGCAGCGAGAAGCCGCCGTTGCCCACGCGCAGCGCATCGTCGAACCAGTACCACTTCGCGCCGATGTAATCGCAATCGAGAAACGCCGGCTCGAACGCACCGGCATTGACGACGTAGCCGTCCCACTGGATCAGCAGCACGTGCGGCGTGTCGATGTGGCGCACGAGCGTCTTCAGCACGAAGCGCGAGTAGTCGTCGCGCGACGCGAGCGGCGCGATCGCTTGCACGTCGACACCGTCAGGAACCTCGACGCGCGCCGGAATCGCGTCGGTCAGGAAGAGCGCGCGGGCGAAGCGGATGTCGCGAATCGACCGGTCGATGGCGCGAAGCGCGAGCGCGTGGTTTCGGGTGTCGACGCAGGCGAGCGTGACGCCCGGAAGCTCGAGCATTTACGCAGCGGCGGGGGCCGCGTGCCGAGGCTCGTCGGCCCGCGAGAAGCTTCGCGCCCACGCGTCGAACGTCGTGATCATCCAGACGACGATCAGCGGCGCGAGATGAAGCGTCGCGCGGTTCACCGTCGACTGATCCTCGACCCACAGCCGCGCGTTGGTGAACGCGAAACCGAACAGCAGAAACGCGACGCCGGCCGCGACGACGATCGTGAGCGGTGCGATGTCGCGCGACAGAAGCTCGCGGAAGCCGATGACCGCCACCGCGATCGCGCCGTAGATCAGAAGATGCCAGTTCGCGAACGCGAAATAAGCATCCCACAGGCCGCCCCAGGGCATGTCGAAGTCGAGTTGCAGGTGATAGCCGAGGACCGCGATGCCGGTTCGCGTCAGCACGAGCGCCGCGGCCAGCGCGACGGCGAAGAACGCACCGGCGATGCGAAGGCCGTAACGTGCGGACCACGCGACAATGAGTCCCGGAATGAGCGTCGCGATCCACACCTTGCCCGGACTCTTGATGAGCACGCACGCCACGGCGAGCACAAGTGCCACGACGAGGTCGGCGATCGAGCGCGTGCGGACATAGCGCAGCGCCGAAAGCGCGGTCAGCGTGAAGTAGGTCGCCATCGCGAGATCCGCGTAGCCCGCGAGCGCGACGTGCGTATCGAGGATCGGCAGCGACACCGCGAGCCACGCGCCGACAAGTGCGGCGAGCGGCTTCATTCCCTGCCTGCGCAGGAAGCCGTAGAGCGCGAAGGCGAAGGCGACGCCGGTCAACCACCACGGAAGATTGACGAGCGCGTCGTCGAAGCGACGAAGCAACGTTGCCGACCAGACCTGTGTCAGCGGAACCGTGCCGGGGTAATTCGGGGCCGCATCGTAGTAAACACTGCCGGCTGGCGCCGCGAGCCATGCGGCTTCGGAACCGAACGGAACGATGCGACGAAGCTCGAACCAGACGCGCGCTTTCGTTGCCCATTGCGTCCATGCGTCCCATGGATAGAGCGGTCTGCGCAACACCTCGAGCAATAGCAGCGCGAAGCGGAACGCGAGCCATCCGAGGAGCGCAAGCCATAGTGCACGCGGCGCGTTGTCGAGTTCGACGCCGCGCAACGCGTCGTACGCATCTCGCGCGCGGCGCACTGGCGCAAGACCATGATGGCGCGTTGCATCCCATGCGAAAGCCGCCGCGATGAGTGCCAGCGGCCCGGCGATCGGCACGACGCCGAACGGGACGTGAACAAGCGACAGCAGGCGCATCCACAGCGTGAGTGCGAACTGCCCGATGAACCAGCCGACACCGATCACGAAAGCAACGCCGCCGCGATCCGTCGACAGGTCTCCGAAGCGCCGGTAAAGCGCGAAGGTGATCGCGGCGCCGAGCGTCCAGACGAGGAGCCAGCCGAGCCACAGTGCGACGACGTCGAGCGACATGGTTTAGTGGTTAGCGGATCACGAACAGCGCACCGCCCGGCGCAAGCAATTTCAATTCGGCGTCGATCGGCGGCTGGCCGTCCCAGCGCAGCTTTCCGAGCGCCTTGTCGTACTGGATGCCGTGGCGCTCGAAGACGAGCACCCAGTCTCCGGCGCGCATCGCACTCGGCGGCGGAAGCGCGTTGCTGCGCGGATTGAAATAGACGCTGTGCGGGTAGAGATGATAAGCGGCGCGGCCGCGAACGTAATCGTCGTCGGCGGCAACGAACACGCGTACCGGCGTTTTCGGCATCGCCGCCTCTGCCTTTTCGATGAACGCGAAAAGGGCGCCGTCCTCGCTTGCCAGATGCTTCGCGACATCGTCCTTGCCGGCATAGCGCAATGCCGTCGCGTGCTCCTGCCGCACGAGGTTCAGCGTCCAGCGCGAGTCGAGGACGAGCCAGCCCGCGACGAAGAATGCAGCGAGCATCGCGGGCATCGCGATGGCGAATGCGCGGGGTCGTGCGCGCCGAAGCGCGAACGCGATCGCGCTGGCGGCGCCGAGCACCAGCGCCAGCGCAGCGGGCAGCGGGATCGGCTGGTTGTCCGCGCCGCCGGTGATCGTGTTGATCGACGCACCGTTCCAGGGCTCGAACGCGAACCAGTCGCGCAATCGGTCGCGAATCACGCCGAGCACGCCCATCGGCTTCGCCGTCACACCGCCGATCAGGACCGGTTGCGCGAGCCGCCCCTCGACGACGAGCGCGAGCCCGGTGATCCGACCGACCCAGTCCCGATTCTCTGCCATGACGACGGGCAGCGTGCGTCCCGATTGCACGCCGAGCACGATCGAATTGACCTTGTCGGGCCGCACGTCGGTGCGCCACAGCATTTTGACGACCGCGTCTTCCTGGAGATCGGCAACGACCCACGCGACGCCCGGATAGTCGGTGGCGCGCAAGTCCGTGTTGACCGACACGAGCGCGACGCCGTTCGCGTCGGTCGACGTCACGGCGAGCGCGGTATCGTGAAGCGCGCCGGTTCCGCGCGCGAGCGTCAGGTCCTTCGCGTACCAGGTCTTCGGGGATGCGCCGGGAAACCAGGCGCCGGGCACTGACCATGCGAGATAGCCGACCACGAACACGATCAGGACGCCGAGCAGCAGCATCGCAGGCGCGCGCCAGGGCGAGCGCTTCGACTGTGGCAACGGCGGCGCTGCCGGGCGTTCTCCAGTACGCGCTTCGTCGCCTGGCGGCGACACGAGAGGTGCGTTTTGCACGATCGGCTGCATGCTCGCTCAGTTGCGAAGGGCCGCCCCGAGCAACTGACTGCGCCCCCTTGGGGGCAGCGAGCACAAGGCCGTAGGCCGCAGGACAGCCGAACGCTCGTCCCGCGAAGCGGGATCCGGCGTAGCCGCACAAGGCGAGCGTGGGAGTCGTTTCATCCTCAGCGGGCGTTACGGCTGCGAAAAACGTGCACCAGCGTCAGCGCGATGATGCGAAGATCGAACCATAGCGACCAGTTCTCGATGTAGTAAAGATCGTACTGAATGCGCTCGTGAAGGTCGCTGTCCCCGCGAAAGTCGTTCACCTGCGCCCATCCGGTGATCCCCGCCTTCACGAGGTGCTTCTGCATGTAGCCGGGAATCTGTTGCTTGAATCGCTCGACGAATTCCGGCCGCTCGGGCCTCGGACCGACAACCGACATCTCACCGCGCAGTGCGTTCAAAAACTGCGGCAACTCGTCGAGGCTCGTCCGTCGCAGAAATGCGCCGAAGCGCGTCGCACGTCCCTCGCTCTCGTCCGACCATATCGGCCCCGCGGCTTCGGCATCGCTTGGCATCGTGCGGAATTTGAGGATGCGAAAGCGCTCGCCGTTCCATGTCACCCGTTCCTGGCGATAAAAGATCGGTCCCCGCGACGTGAGCTTGACGCCGATGGCGATCGCGAGCATCAACGGCAGTGCGAGGATCAAAACCGCCAGCGACACGAAGAAGTCCTCGAGCTTTTTGAGCAGCAGGCCGGCGCCTTCGAGCGGCGACTCGGTGAGGTTGATCACCGGCAGGCCGGCGATCTCGGTCATCGAGTGGCGCAGGAGCGCGAAATTGAAGATGTCCGGTACGAAGCGCACCTGCACCGAATAGCGGCGCAGGCGCACGAGCAGGTCGCGGATGCGGGCCTCGGCGCGAAGCGGCAGCGCGATCCAGATCTGGTCGATGGCGCCGGCGTCCAGGTCGTCGACCAACCGATCGACGGGTCCGACGACCGGCGCGCCTTCGCATGTCTTGCCGTGCAGCGCGTCATTGTCGTCATAGAACGCGCGAATGACAAGCCCGCTCCACGGCATCCGGTCGATGCGCCGCGCGATCTCGCAGCCCAAGTCGCCCGCGCCGATGATGGCGATCCTGCGCAGGTTGTAGCCGCGACGGCGCAGCGCGCGCAGCGTGAAGCGAATAGCGCTCCGCACCAACGCGTGCACGAGGAAGCCCGCGACGATCCAGTAGATCGACCAGATGCGCGAGAAGTCGCTGCCCGACTTCGACAGGAACAGGAACGCGAACCAGATGGTCGCGAGCAGCAGCCACGCATTGACCAGAAGCCGGATCTCTTCGAACAGCGTGACGCCGCGCTGCGGCGCGTAGAGGCCGACGAACGGAAAAATCGTCGCGCAGACGAGGCTCATGCCGACGATCGCGTACGTGTACCGCTCGCGCAAAGCGGGATCGTCGAGATAGAGGGCGAAGGCGAGCGCGCCGACGAGCGCGAGAAGCAGCGGATCGAGCAGGCGCATCGCCCACTCGAAGAACTGCGCGTTGTCCTTGAGGAGGCTCCGCCTCACCTGACTTTGGCGCTCGCGTGCGTGGCAATGAACTGCGCGAACGCTGCCCTGAACTTCTCGGGCGCGAAGCGCAGCGCGTTCTCTCTGCACGCTTCCGGCCGGATTCGCGCTTGGGACGCCTCGAAGCGGCGCACGGCCTCCGCGATCGACCTCGCCGATTGCTCGGCAAACAACACGCCGGTCGGGTTCTTCCGATCGAGGTCCACGATCGTCTCGCCGGTGCCGCCGCGCGCGTAGGCGATCACCGGCGTGCCGAATGCCTGCGCTTCGAGCGGCGCGATGCCGAAGTCCTCCTCCGCCGCGAACACGAACGCGCGCGCGCTTGCCAGCAAACGGTCGCGCTCGTCGTCCGCGATCCGGCCGACGAACGTGACGTTGGCCGGTGCGTCCCGTGTTAGGCGCACGCGCTCCGGTCCTTCGCCGATGATCGTCAGCCTTCTGTCAGGCGTGGCCCTGAACGCATCGACGATCAGGTCGACGCGCTTGTAAGGCACGAGCTGGGAAACCGTCACGTACAAGTCGTCGCGCGGATTTCCCGACAGGGTCGGCGGAACGGCCACCGGCGGATAAATCACCGTCGATTCGCGACCGTAGCAGGTGCGAATACGCGAGGCGATGTAGTTCGAAATGGCGATGAAGTGATCGACGCGTTCGCCCGCCGCGCGATCCCATGCGCGAAGGCGCGCGAGGAGTCGCCGCACGGCGACACCGCGAAGGCCGCGACCGAGTCCCGTCCGCTCGAGATACTGATCGCGCAGATCCCACGCATAGCGCATCGGCGTGTAGCAATAGCAGACGTGCACCTGCCCGGCACGCGTGCGCACGCCTTTCGCGACGGCGTGCGAGCTCGAGATCACGAGATCGTAAGCGGCGACGTCGAGCGATTCGACAGCACGGGGAAAGAGCGGCAGCATAAGCCGAAAGTGCTTTCGGGCAAGAGGCATCCTTTGCAGGAACGTCGTGCGGGCACGGCGTCCGCCCAGCGCCTTTCGATCGGTGCCTTCGAGAAAATCGACGAGCGCGAACAGGTCGGCGTCGGGATAGATCGCGAGAATCTCGGCGAGCACGCGCTCGCCGCCGCGCCACGCGTCGAGCCAGTCGTGGACGATCGCGACCTTCAAGGAACGCTATGCCAGATGTCAGCCGGTCGGGGCCGAAGTCACGTCCGTTCAACGATGGCGGCGATTCTACCCCCCGCTGTTGTCGCAATCGCTACTAAGCGACGCGGTGATAGCATCGCAGCCTTTCGCTTCGCGCGCGGCCCGCGCGTCACGATGATCCGCGTGGCGTTCAATGCGATTCCACTGCGTTCCACGCTGACGGGAATCGGCAACTACATCGTGCATCTCGCGGCGGCGCTGGCCGCGACTGGCGACGTCGATCTCTATGCGTTCTACGGCGGCGCGTTGCGCCATGAGACGCCGTCGCAGAGGAGCGGCGCATCGCGCGCGTCGGCGACGCAGGTCGCGCGCCGCATCGTCAAGCACGCGGTTCCGTTTCGCCGGACGCTTCGTCACGCGCAGCTCGAGTGGCTTTTTCGCCGCGGCGCACGACGGGCCGGCATCGATGTCTATCACGAGCCCAACTACGTGCCGTTTCGCGTCGATGCGCCGGTTGCGATCACCATCCACGATCTGTCCTGGATCAGGTATCCGCAAACGCACCCGCGCGAGCGCGTGCGCTGGCTCGAGCGCGGCGTGCCGCGGGCGATCGCGCGCGCCGACGCGATCATCGTCGACGCCGAGTTCACGAAGCGTGAATTGCAGCAGGCGTTCGGCGTGGCGCCGTCGCGCGTGAACGTCATTCCCCTCGGGGTCGCGGCTCACTTTCACCCCCGCACGCCGGCCCAGACCCGCGTTTCGCTGTCGGACTTCGATCTCGCGCACGGCCGCTACATCCTGACGCTCGGCACCATGGAGCCGCGCAAGAACGTGGCGCATGCGCTCGCGGCGTACGCGGCGCTTCCGGGATCGCTGCGTGAGCGTTATCCGCTCGTCGTCGCCGGCGCCCGCGGCTGGCGCGCGGGACTTCTGACGAGACGATTGCAGGCGATGTCGGCGCGGGGCGAGGTGAGGTTCCTTGGTCACGTACCCGACGCCGCGCTGCCAGATCTTTATGCCGGCGCCGCGCTGTTCGTGTTTCCCTCGCTCTACGAGGGTTTCGGCTTGCCGCCGCTCGAAGCGATGGCCTGCGGCGTGCCGGTGCTTGTTTCCAACCGCGCATCGTTGCCCGAAGTCGTCGGCGATGCCGCCATTCTGATCGATCCCGATCGGCCCGAAGAAACGCGCGATGCGATCGAGCGCGTGCTCGACGACGATGCGCTGCGCGAGCGGCTGTCGGTGCTTGGCCGCCGGCGCGCGGACAGGTTCAACTGGGAAGCGTGCGCAACGCAAACGCTCGCCCTCTATCGCGCCCTCGTCACGAACGCGCGATGACATCGCCGTCCCCGTTCATGTCGAGTGCCCGACGCATTGCGCAACGTTTATACTCCGCGCTTTCGACAAGCTCGCCGCGACCTTTGCGAGCGGGTTTGACTCGGATAGGTGAAGCGTCTGCTCGTCACGGGAAGGCACGGCTTCGTCGGCGCGACCCTTGCCGGAATGGTTGCATCGGAGCCGGCGCTCACGGCGTGGTCGCTCGTCGAGATTCCGCCGGCCTTCGACATCCGCGACGCACGCACGGTGGCCGAGGTCGTCGCAGGAGCGGCGCCCGATGCAGTCGTGCACCTGGCGGCGCAAAGCTTCGTCCCGGAATCGTTTCGCGACCCCGCGGCGACGCTTTCGATCAACCTCATCGGAACGCTCAATCTGTTGCAGGCATTGCGCCAGTCGGGTTTTGCAGGGCAGTTCGTGTACGCGAGCACCGGCGACGTCTATGGGCGCGTGCCGGAAGACGCGCTGCCGGTGACCGAAGCATGGGTACCCGCGCCGCGCAACCCGTATGCGGTGAGCAAGCTCGCGGCGGAAGCGCTCTGTCGCCAATGGTGGATCACCGAGGGGATGGATATCGTCGTTGCGCGTGCCTTCAACCATATCGGACGCGGGCAGAGCGACCGCTTCGTCGTCTCCGATTTCGCGCACCAGATCGCGCGAATCAGGCGCGGCGAGCATGAGTCGCGCGTTCATGTCGGCGACATCGACGTCACGCGCGATTTCACCGATGTGCACGACGTGGTGCGTGGCTATTTCGCGCTGCTCGAGCGCGGCGTTGGCGGTGAGATTTACAACGTCTGCAGCGGAACCGAGCATTCGGTTCGCTCGATCCTCGAACGCCTCGCGGCACTCGCCGGGGTTGATATCACGATCGAGCACGAGCACGGCCGCTTTCGCAAGGCCGAGCAGCGCAGGATGTGCGGCGATCCTTCGAAGATGCGCGAGGCGACCGGGTGGCGCGCGACGACGCCGCTCGACGAATCGCTTTCCGCGATGCTTCGCCAGTGGGACGAGGTGACTGCGTGAGTCGGGGCAAAACCACGGGCATGGCGGTCCTGCCATGACCCGCAAGGCGCTCATCACCGGCATCACCGGGCAGGACGGCGCGTATCTCGCGAAGTTCCTGCTCGGCAAGGATTACGACGTCTACGGCCTCCTCGCGCGGCGCAGCACCGACACGCTGTGGCGCTTGCGCGAGCTCGGCATCACGGCGGACGTCGTGCTGATCGATGGCGACCTCGTCGACATGACGTCGCTCCTGCGCGCGCTCGAAACGAGCGCAGCCGACGAGGTGTACAACCTCGCCGCGCAAAGCTTCGTCGCGACGTCGTGGCGGCAGCCGATCCTGACTGCGGGTGTGACGGGCATCGGCGCGCTCAACGTCCTCGAGGCGATCCGCATCCACGACGCGAACGTGCGCTTCTACCAGGCGTCGAGCAGCGAGATGTTCGGGCTCGTGCAGACCGAGCGCCAGGACGAGAAAACGCCGTTCTATCCGCGCAGTCCCTACGGCGTCGCCAAGCTGTTCGCGCACTGGTCGACGGTCAACTATCGCGAAAGCTTCGCCATGCACGCGTCGAGCGGCATTCTCTTCAACCACGAGTCGCCGCTTCGCGGCATCGAATTCGTCACGCGCAAGGTGAGTGACGGCGTCGCGCGAATCAAGCTCGGCAAGGCCAAGGAGTTGCGCCTCGGCAACATCGACGCGCAGCGCGACTGGGGATTCGCCGGGGACTACGTCGAGGCGATGTGGCTGATGTTGCAGCAGGAGAAGCCCGACGACTACGTGATCGCGACGGGCGTCACGACGTCGGTGCGCGAAATGTGCCGGATCGCGTTCGCGTACGTCGATCTCGACCACGAGCACTACGTCGTCGTCGATCCACAGTTCTTCCGACCCGCCGAAGTCGACGTGCTGTGCGGCAATCCCGCGAAGGCGCGCGCGAAGCTCGATTGGTCGCCGCGTACGTCGCTCGAGACGTTGATCGCGACGATGGTGGATGCCGATCTGCGCCGCGTCCACGATGCTTCGTCGTGATGCGTTTGGCCGCGATGTCGAACGCGTCGCTGTTTCGGGCCGGGATGTTGCGGGAATGCTGGGAATTCCGCGACTTCATCCTCGCGAGCGTCAAGCGCGATTTCGTCTCGCGCTATCTCGGCACGCAGCTCGGCTTTTTCTGGGCGGTCGCGCAGCCGCTCGCGATGATCGCGATCTACACGCTGGTCTTCGCGAACATCATGCGCCCGGCGCTGCCCGGGCATCCGTCGCGCTTCGCCTACAGCATCTACCTTTGCGCCGGCATCCTGTCGTGGCAGCTCTTCAGCGATCTGCTTAACCGCTCGGTCGGCGTGTTCGTTCGCAACGCGAACCTGCTCAAGAAGGTGAACCTGCCGAAGCTCTCGCTGCCGATCATCGTCGCGCTTTCGGGGCTTTCCAATTTCGCCGTCGTGCTGGTCATCTTCCTCGCGTTCCTCGTCGCGATCGGCGCGTTTCCTGTTCATGCGATCCTGGCGCTGGTTCCGCTTCTCGTGCTGGTCGTCGCGTTCGCGGTCGGGCTCGGCGTGCTACTCGGCACGATCAACGTGTTTTACCGCGATGTCGAGCAGAGCACGGCGATGCTGCTGCAGTTCTGGTTCTGGCTGACGCCGATCGTCTATCCGGGACGCTCGCTACCGGGCTTTCTCGGTGCGGCACTCGAATGGAACCCGATGTGGCCGATCGTCGGTTTTGCGCAGTCGATCTTCGTCGAGGATCGCGTTCCACCCTGGTCGACGCTCGTCTATCCGGCGCTCGTCGCGATCGCGCTGCTTTTGCTCGGCCTCTTCGCATTCCGCCGGCTGAGCGGTGAGATCGTCGACGAGCTCTGATGCGTCCCGATCCGACGATCGACAAGCCGCTCGACATCGACGAGCTCATGCGCGAAATTCGCGCCGACATCGCGGCGCGATTGCCGGATGCGGACGACGAAGCGTTCGCGCGATACGAGGGGCGCCCGGTTATCGCAGCCGGCGGCGGGGATGCACGCTTGCCTCGGCTCGGCGAATTTACGCAACCCCTTGCGCGCAAGGACGGATATCGGCTGGACGATTTCCTCGCATACCATGACGCCGATTTCGTGCGCAATGCGTACCGCGCGCTGCTCGGTCGCGAGCCCGATCCCGAAGGCGGAACCCGATATCTGGCGAAGATCCGTTCGGGACAGCTCTCGCGCGTCGAAGTGCTCGGGCGCATCCGGTATTCGCCTGAAGGAAAGGCATCGCGCGTGCGGGTCGACGGCCTCGCCATTCCGTTCGCGCTGCGAACGGCGCGCCGCGTGCCCGTGCTCGGGCGGCTGCTTGGCATCGCGCAATACGCATGGCGGCTGCCCGATATCGCGCGAAACCACGAAATGCTCGAGGCCGCGATGTTCGAGCAGCGCGCCGCGATGCGCGATCGGATCAATGAAATCGTCGCCGGCATCGAGCGCGCGCTCACCGATGCGAAGGCCGTGCAATCGCAGCAGCTCGAAACACTCGCTGCGCGACAAGCGCAACTGCAGGCAACGCTCGCCGATGCTCGATCCGCAATCGATCGGTTCGTCGCCGATCTGCGCGCGCAGGGTGAAGCCGGCGATGCGAAATTTGCCGAGCTCGGCGAGCGCGTATCCGCGATCGCGAGCGACGTCGCCAAAGGTGTGCGCAATCTGGACGCATTGCGCGACGGCACCCAGGCATTCGCGCAGGTCGTCGGTCAACTAGGAGGCGCCGAAGCGTTGATTGCGCGTGTCGCGGCGGTCGAGCGAGATGCCAATGCGCTACGCCGCGCGTTGCCGGTCGGAACGAGCGCAAGCTCGTCATCGGCAACCGTGCCCCCGATGCCCGAAGGCTTCTACGTCGCGTTCGAGGATCGCTTTCGCGGGACCCGAGAGAACGTGAAGGGCAAACTCTCGGTGTATCTGCCCCTCGTGCAGGCAGCGGGCGCAGGCGGTGCCGACGCGCCGATTCTCGACGTTGGGTGCGGCCGCGGCGAATGGCTCGAGCTTTTGAACGAGCACGGGCTCGTTGCATCGGGCGTCGACACGAACGACGTTGCCATCGCTGGCTGTCGAGCGCGCGGCTTGTCCGTCGACTCAGGCGACGGGATCGATCATCTGCGAGCGCAGCCTGCCGAGTCGCTCGGCGCTGTGACGGCCATCCACGTGATCGAGCATCTTCCGTTCGAGCGCGTTCTCGAGCTCTTCGACGAATCGAAGCGCGCCTTGCGCTCGGGCGGCATCGCCATTTTCGAGACGCCCAATCCCGAGAACCTCGTCGTCGGCGCATGCAACTTTTACTCTGATCCGACGCACGATCGGCCGCTGCCGCCCGAACCGTTGCAGTTCATCCTTGAATCGCGCGGCTTCGAGCGGGTCGAGATCATGCGGTTGCATCCGGACCATTCGCCGCCGGAGCTTGGAAACCTGCCGGAAGCAGTCGCTGCTGCGATGGCGCAGCGGTTCTTCGGTCCGCGCGACTATGCGCTGATCGCATACAAGCGGTAGGCGTTTTGCGCGTTCTCGTCGCGAACTTCTTTCCCGCGTTTCATCCTCCGCGAAGCGGCGGCGAGCAGCGATATCACTGCCTGTATCGGCATCTGAGCCGCCACTTCGACGTCACGCTGCTTTCGCCAACGCACTATGACCATCCATTCGAGGAGGTTCGCTTCTCGCCGACGTTTCGCGAGTTGCGGGTACCGAAGGCGGCGGCATTCGATCGTCTTCACTGGGACCTCGATGCGAAGGGCATCGGCCCCGAATGTTCCGGATGCGTGGTCGCGCTCGCTTCGGGTGTAGAGAGCGAATATGGAGCGCATTTCGCCGCGGCGAGCGCGGATGCGGACATCGTGATTCACGAGTCGCCGTTCACCCTGCCGTACGATCGCGCGTTCGGCATCGACGGCAAGCCGCGCGTCTACAACGCCTACAACGTCGAGCATCGGCTCGCGCGCGAAATCCTGGAAGGCGACGCCGGCGCACGAGCCGCCGAGTTCATCGCGTTTCTGGAACGCAAGCTCGCACAAAATGCCGCGCTCCTGTTCGCAACGAGCGGCGAGGATCGCGCTCTCCTCGCTTCCGATTTCGGCGTCCCGATCGAACGCATCGCCATTGCACCGAACGGATTCGAGCCCGACGGCGTGCAGTCGCCGCTGCCCGTGGCGCGCGAAGTATCGACCGTCGTATTCCTGGGCAGCGCGCACCCGCCGAATGTCGAGGCCGCCCGCTTCATCGTCGAGCGCGTCGCGCCCGAGTTGCCCAATGTTCAGGTTCGCATTCTCGGTGCGGTATGCGACAAGCTCCGCAAATCGACGGTGCCGCAGAACGTCCGCTTGCTCGGCATCGTCGACGACGTGGTGAAACGGCGCGAGCTTGCACGCTGCGCGCTCGCGCTGAACCCGATGTTCTCGGGATCCGGGACGAACCTCAAGATGCTGGACTACCTGGCCAGCGGCGCGCCGGTCATTACGACGCCCATTGGCGCACGAGGGCTCGGCCTTGTCGATGGGATCGATGCCTTCATCGCGCACGGCGACGACTTCGCGGTCCGGGTGCGACAAGCGCTCGACGAGCGTGCATTGCGCGAAAGAGTCGCCGCAGCCGGGACACGGAAGGCGTATTCGCAGTTCACATGGGAACAGATCGCCGATCGGTTCCGAGTATCGATCGAAGCGATGTTCACTTCGAGGCGCGAAACATCCGCGAACCAGCGACCGCTGCTGCTCCATGTTAACGACTTTGGTGTCGCCGACGGCGCAGGCGGAGGCGAAGTGCGCATCCGCGAGCTGTTGCTGGAGCTCGGCCGGGAATTCGAGGTTGTGCTTCTCTGCCTGACGAACGAGACAATGCGCTCGGAGCAGCGGCTCGGTCCGCACGTTCTCGAAATTCGCATTCCGAAAACGCTCGCGCATCGCGACGCCGAAGTGGTGGCGGCGCGCGGCGAATCGGTCTCGATCGACGACGTGATCGCATCGGAATTCTGCACGCAGAACGACGCATTCGTTTCGTCCTTCCGGACGCTTGGCAGAGTGGCTCGCGCCGTCGTCTTCGAGCATCCCTACCTCTCGTCCCTGCTTGCTCTTTTGCCCGACGATATGGCAGTCGTCTATTCGGCGCTGAACGTCGAGAGCCGGCTGAAACTCGGGCTGCTGCGCGGGCGCCGCGACGCCACGTGCCGCATCGCTCAGGTCCGCGATCTCGAGCGCGCAATGGTTCGGCGTGCAATGCTGACCGTGTGCGTATCGGATGACGACCGCCGGGTGCTATGCGAGGAATTCGGGGAACGCGAGTGCGTAGTGATCGAGAACGGCGTGCGCAACGCGCTTCGGATGCCATCGGCCGCTGCGTCGGATCAACGCGCGCGCAGCAAAGATCGATTTCTCGGCGTGTTCCTCGGCAGCGCTCATCCACCGAATGCGGAGGCCGCGCGGTTCCTGATCGATGTTCTGGCGCATGCCGTACCGGAGCTCGACATCGTGATCATTGGCTCCGTCTGCTCGGCGCTCGGGGTGACTCGGGCGTCCGCGAACGTTCACCTCGTCGGGATCGTGTCCGAGGCGGAGAAGAATGCGATCCTTGCCCGTGCGGACGTCGCGCTCAACCCGATGTTTCAGGGTGGAGGATCGAGTCTCAAGGTACCCGATTTCCTGGCCGCGGGTCTCCCGATGATCAGCACACGAACCGGCGCTCGCGGCTATGTTCTAGAGAACGGCCGGCATTACATCGAGGCCGATCGCGAGACATTCGCTGACCGCACGCGCGCGCTGCTCCGTGATTCAGCACTGCGGAGACGCATGGGCGCCGAAGCGCACGATTACGCGGTGCGGGCGCTCGACTGGAACGTGCTCGGCCGCCGTTATCGTCGCGCCATCGATTCGCTGATCGGTCGCAAGGCGAAGCCGCGCGTCCTGGTCGTCACCTATCGCTTTGCCGATCCTCCGCCCGGCGGCGCCGAGACGTTCCTGGCGAGGACCGTGCAGGCGCTTCACGCGCGCGGGAACGTGATTGTCGACATCGCCGCCTGCGACGTTGCGACGATCGCCCACAAGTGGCACTTCTCGGCGGAATACGCGAGCAACGCGGCGGCTGTCCTCGTGCCTTCGTATGTCGATTCGCTGTTTCGTTTTGCGCTCGACGAACCGTCCCGAGACGACTTCGAGCGCTGTCGCGAGCTCTTTCAATTGTGGATGCGGGAGACGGGACAGCAGGCGCGCGCGCTTGTCGATGAAGCAGCGCCGGTTCTGCTCGGCGGCTGGAATTTCCCCGAGAGGGGCGGCGGGTCGATCAGGCGATGGACGAGTGCGCGGTCTGATCTGCAGGTAGGCCGTACGGCGAAAGAGTTGCGGATCGTCGGTGATGCGCCCACCAATGTCGTGGCCGAGATTCATCGCGACGGGAAACGCGTCGCGATGCGAACGCTCGACGGCCGCTTCGATTGGCGCGCGCCGATCGGCAATGGCGGACGGGTCATTTCGCTCATGGCGCAATCGACCTGCACCCCCGTTGGCGATCCACGCGAGCTGGGATTCGTCGTCGACGCGATCGAGTGGAGCGACGGCACGACGTGGCGCGCGCTACCGCTGGAAGTCGATTTCGAGCTCGTCGTGCGGCGCGATGACGACAACCGCTGGGTACGATCGCTGATCGAGCTCGCGCAGGCGCGCGCCGACGAGGTCGATCGCCTGTTCTATCTCGTTCGAGGCCCGCATTCGATTCGTCTCGCGCACTGGCTCGAGCGAAATGTCGCGAGCTACGACGTCGTCCTCGTGCATGGCACGCCATTTTCGACGCCGGTGCTAGCTGCAAGGATTGCCGCAAATCGCGGCGTTCCGGTCGTGTGTCTTCCGCATTTCCACATGGAAGACCGCTACTACCATTGGCGCTTCTACTACGAGATGTTTCGCAGCGCGCGGTACACGATCGCGGCACCCGAATCGTCGAAGCATACGTTCTTCGATCGCATTGGCGCGAACGCCGTGATCGTCCCCGGCGGTGGGGTCGAACCGCATGAGTTTCGCGAAGAAGTCCTGGCGGCCGGCGAACGGGCTTTCACGCGCGTGCATCGCGCTACGACGCCGTTCGTGCTGGTCCTCGGCCGCAAAACGGGTGCGAAGAATTATCGCTTGGCGATCGATGCGATGGCGAAGGTCAATGCCGAGGGTCACCGCGTCGATCTGGTGCTGATTGGGCCGGACGAGGACGGCGTGCCGATCGGCACCCCGAACGCGTTCTGCTATGGCGCGCAGGATCGCAGCGTCGTCCTCGGCGCGCTTTCCCAGGCGCTTTGTCTCGTCAACATGAGCGAAAGCGAGAGCTTCGGCATCGTCCTCCTCGAATCGTGGCTGGCCGGGCGGCCGGTGATCGCTCAGCGGAATTGCACCGCCTTTCGCGACCTTGTCGTCGACGACGAGAACGGCCTCCTCGTCGAGACGTCGGCAGAGCTCGCGGGCGCGATCGAGCGTTATCTCCGCGATCCGGCATGCGCGGATCGTCACGCGCGCGCCGGACGGCGTGTCGCCGAGCGGCATGCCTGGTCGCGGATCGCCGAGCAGATCGAGAGAATACTGATCGAGGCGAGCGGCGCTACGTGCACTGCCGCGGCCGCGACACCGTCGATCCCAGAGCCGGCACGGATCACGGCGAAATCCCGTGATGTTGTGTGAAAATCGTGCCCCCGGCGTCCAGGATCGGCCGATGACACTCTCAGAGGATCATGCGGTTGCGCGACAGGCGATCGGGACGCTGCGCGCCGACACGAGGCCGGAATCCGCGAATCCAACCGCTGGCGACGGCGCGCGCGATGGCGACGACCGCTTGCGTCCGCTGATCAGCGTCGTCGCGCCGTTCCACAACGAGGAGGCGTCTCTCGAGCGGTTGCTTGCGAGGCTTGCGGTGATTGCCGACAAGCTTGCCGGCCGCTATCGTTTCGAGTTCGTGCTGGTCGACGACGGTAGCCGCGACGGCAGCCTCGCACTCGCGCGAAGGCTCGCCGAATCCGAGCTGCGCCTGCGGGTGATCGAGCTCCGGCGCAACTATGGACAGACAGCCGCGCTGCAGGCCGGGCTCGATTGCGCGGATGGCGACGTGATCATCTCCATGGATGCCGACCTCCAGCATTTTCCCGAGGAGATCCCGCTGTTTCTCGAGCGCATCGAGGCCGGGAGCGACGTCGTGTGCGGCTGGCGAAGCCAGCGCAAAGAAGGGATCATGCGCCGCTGGCCATCGCTCGTCGCGAACTGGCTGATCCGCAAGGCGTCAGGCCTAACGATTCACGACATCGGCACGACGTTTCGCGCCTATCGCCGGGAAGTCATTCGGGATGTCCTGTTGCTCGGTGAAAGCCACCGGTTCGTTCCGGTCTTCGCGAAGGTGGCGGGCGCACGGATAGACGAGATCCCCATCGGTAACATCGAACGCCCGCACGGCGTATCAAATTACGGGCTCTCGCGCACCGTCAACGTCTTCATCGACATCTTCTTCCTGTATTTCTTCGTCCGCTACTTCGATCGTCCGATCCGAATTTTTGGCAAAGTGGCGCTCGCGACGTTTGCCGTTGCGGCGACAATCACTGCGGTGTTGCTCGATATCTGGATCGACGGCGGACAGGCCGTGGTCCGCGAGCGAAGCGGCTGGTTCATCTCGGCGCTTATCCTCTACCTCGCGTCGATTCAGTTCCTGATCGCCGGCCTGATGGGCGAGGTTCTGGCGAGGCTGTACTTCTCGGATCGAAATCGGTCCGCCTATCGGATTCGCAACGTCTGGTCGGCATCGGCGGTCGAGCGTCGCTGATGCAACGTTAGTCAGGGGAGCGCGCGCCGTGTGCGGCATCGTCGGCTGCTATTCGTTGGAGGGCGCGATTCGGGACGTCGATCCGCTGCGCGAAGCGACCAATCGACTCCTTCATCGTGGACCGGATGACGGTGCCTGGTGGTGCGACGGTCGGTTTTTTCTCGGACATCGGCGCCTGTCGATCATCGACCTCGCGCAGGGGGCGCAACCGATGGCTTCGCGTGATGGCCGTTTCGTGGTCGCGTTCAACGGGGAGATCTACAACTTCGTCGAGTTGCGCGCCGAGCTCGAGGGTCAAGGCGCGCGTTTCGATACGCATTCCGACACCGAGGTCATCCTCCATGGCTACCGTGCATGGGGCCCCGATGTCGCACGCCGGCTCGTCGGCATGTTCGCGCTTGCCATCGTCGATCGCGTCGCGAAGACGCTCTACCTCGCGCGCGATCGCTTCGGCGAAAAGCCGCTGTTCGTTCACGAATCCCCGTCTAAGATCGTGTTCGCGTCCGAGCTCGGTGCGCTGTCGAGCATGCCCGGCATCGAGCGGGCCGTAGATCCCGAGGCGCTCGGCGCGTATCTCTGCCTTAACTACGTTCCGGGGGACCGGTCGCTGCTAGTCGGGATCCGAAGGCTGATGCCCGCGACGTGGCGGCTTTATTCGCACGGTCGTGTCCGGGAAGAGCGATATTGGTCGCCACCCGCGCGGCTCGATGAAAGGATCGATGGCGACGAAGCGCTGCGCGAGCTCTCGCGGCGTCTCGACGAAGCGATCCGGATCGCGCTTCGCAGCGACGTCCCCGTGGCGCTTTTCCTGTCGGGCGGCATCGATTCGTCGGTCATTGCCGAGAGCGCGGTCCGCCAGGGAAAGCTTCGGCATGCTTACTGCCTCGATTTCGACGAGGCCGGATTCGGCGAATGGGACAACGCGTCGCTCGTCGCGACGCGGCTCGGCGTCGAATTGCGTCGCGTGGTGCTCTCTTCGAGCGCGCTCGAGGATTTCGTCGCTGTCGTCGAGCATGCCGACGATCCGCTCGCCGATTCGTCGGCGCTGGCCGTGTGGACGCTCGCGCGCGAGGTCGCGCGCGACTACAAGGTCGCGATCAGCGGCGACGGCGGCGACGAGCTCTTCGGTGGGTATCTCACCTACCAGGCGACGATGTACCAGTCGCTTCTTTGCGCGCACGTCCCATCGTTGATTCGCCGAGGAATGCGAGCGGTTGCGTCGCGGCTTCCGGCGAGCCCCGGCAAGGTCACGACAAGCTACAAGCTCGCCCGCTTCCTGCGCGCCGCGGACCTGCCGGCCGGCGAGGCGCATTTCGCATGGAACGGAAGCTTCCTGCCCGATCGCGCTGCTGCGCTGCTTCGCGATGGCGATGCTCGCGCAGCCGCCCGTCGAGCGCTGCATGAATTGGCGCAAAGGCATGAGCTCACGAAGACGCCTTCGCTTGGCGAGTTGCAGCGCGCCGACATCGGTGATTACCTCCCGAACGATATCCTCGTCAAGGTCGATCGGATGACGATGGCCCATGGGCTCGAGGTACGCGCACCGTTTCTCGTTCCGGGCGTCGCCGAGTACGCGCTTCGGCTACCCGATCGGTTCAAGCTGACGCGAGGCGGCCCGCCGAAGCGGATCCTCCGCCAGATGGCGAGGGCTTTTTATGGCGTCAGGATCTCACGCGCGAAAAAACAGGGCTTCAGCATCCCGGTCCACCAATGGTTGCGAGGACCGGCGCGTGGTCTGGTCGAGGATCTGCTGTCGGCGCCCTCGCTCGCGACGGTCGGCGTGCTCGATGCCGACGAAGTCGATCGGGTGAAGCAATCGCACATGCAGGGACGCGCGCAATGCGGCTTCGAATTGTGGGGCTTGATGGTTCTAATCGCCTGGCATCGCGCACGCGTCACCTCGACTACGCTGCCAGTGCGCCGAGAGTTGCGCAGGATCGCGGTCCCCTCGACGGGAAACGGCCAACCGGATGCGCTAGCTGCGACCGTTTGACACCGCCGACGCGCGAGCTGTCCTCGACTGCGGCCGCCCCAGCGCCAGCACCAGCATTCCCAGTACCACTTGCACGCCGACGGTGACCGCGTGTGTCGCCGTAACGACAGCCAGCGCAAGATCGAAGCGCACGTGCCATGGCGAAAGCGCAAGCACGCCGAGCGCGTGGTAGACGCCGATCGACGCGGGCGACGAGGGAACTGCGGCGCCGAGGTTCGTCACGGCAACGAGCAAAAGCGCGGCCACGATCGACGGCTGTACGCCGAACGACGCCAGGCAAAGCGCCATGGCAAGCGCGTAGCTCGACCATCCGGCGAGCCCGAGTGCGATCGCGGCCGACGTGCGCCGCGCGGCGTGCCGATCGCGCGGGAACACGACGCCGATGGCATCGACGAAATGGCGGGCCTGCGATATCAAAGGATCGTGCAATCGCGGCGCAAAACGTCGCGAGATCCCGGTGGTCACCGCCATCGCGATTTGCGGGCGCGCCGCGAGCGTAATGACGGCACCCACCGCCACGATTGCGACGATGCTTGCCGCTCTAAGTCCGACGAGGATCGTGCTCGGCAGATCGGCGTAAAGGGCGACCGTGAATGCCATGGCGAGGAGCGTCAGAACATCGAGCAGGCGCTCGAGGCCGATGCTGCTTGCGGCGCGCGTGATCCCATGGCCGCACGCCCGGCGCAGGAGCACGACGCGCAACCCATCGCCTGCGCGCATCGGGAGCGCGACGTTCGCGAGATAGCCAAGCATCAGGTAGCGAAAGAGCTGCATCGCCGGTGGTTTCGGCTCGATGCTCAGAAGCAACCGCCAGCGCAACGCGAACAGCGCATAGGTGAGGATCACCAGGGGGATCGCGGCCGCGAGCGGACGCCATGCGGCGCCGCTGAAATCGCCGATGAAGCGAGGCCAGTCGACACGCAATGCGAGCATCGCGACGCAGACGATCGAAAGACCGAATCCGAGGATGCGAACGCTTTGCCGGCTCACGTTTTACGCCAGCACGCGATGAACGTCGGAAAACACGATTTCCACGGCAGCCGGTTGTAGGCCGTCTCCAGCGCGAAGAGCGGTGGCGCGAGGTAGCGCTTGAGGGGCACCGGAATGCGGAACAGCAGGCTGTTCTGGATCAGGAAATACGCCGGTCCGCCGGCGTAATGGCATCGAAGGGGCACCAGGCCGCTCTTCGCTGCCATCCTCGCGATCCGATCATGCGCGAGCGCGTGCTCGGTTGCGGCGTCGAAATAGCGATCTCGGCGATACCAGAACTTGCGAACGCCTTCGAGAACGTACTCGCTGTTCGGCTCGTACATCAGCAACAAGCCGCCTTCGCAAAGCAGGTTGGCGATCGTGCGAAACGTCGCGTCGAGATTACTGACGCAATGGTGCAATCCGCCGACGATGATCGCAACGTCGAACGCCATCCCTGCGTCGCCGCCGCTGATCAGGTCGAACTGATATGCTTCCGCGCCAACCGTCGCCCGATACTGGCGACAGGCGGTCTCCGAGATGTCGAACCCGACGACTTCGGCACGCGGAAATCGCTGCAGGATCGCGAGGGAGTTGTGCCCGCTGCCCGATGCCAGGTCGGCGACGCGCCTGCCGTTGAGGTCGAGGCCGTCGAACATGGCATCGTAGAGGAAGCGCTCGCGGAACGCCATCGACGTGGAGTCGTAATAGTGGCGCTCGTAATCGTCATGGATGCGCTCGTAGTGCAGCCGCTGGCGAGCGCTTTCGGGCGTCATCGCGAGGGAGGAAGGATTCGCGGCAGGCAGGCGAGTGACCGCGGCATGGCGGCCATTATCCGCGGGACCGCATGAGCGCGAATCGAACGATGCATGACGAGCTTGCCGCGAGAACGATCGAGGACTTCGGCGAGCAATGGACCGCGTTCAGCGACACGAGCGGATTCTTCGGCTCCAGCGAATTGCTGGCGGATTTCATCCAGCCGTTCGACATGCGGAAATTCGCCGGAGCGCGCGTAGCCGACATCGGCGCGGGCACCGGACGCCACGTCCAGGGCCTGCTCGACGCGGGGGCGCGCGAAGTCCTCGCCGTTGAGCCGTCGAGGGCGATCGAAGTCATCAGACGCCGCTTCACCGGACGAGCGAATGTCACGGCGATGAACATCGGGGGCGCGAACCTTCCTCCCGATTCCAACCTCGATTATGCGATCAGCGTCGGGGTCGTTCACCATATTCCCGAGCCTGCCCCGGTCATCAGGGCCGTGTACGAGGCGCTCAACCCGGGCGGCCAATTCGTCGTCTGGCTGTACGGCAAGGAAGGCATTCGCCTTTATCTGTTTCTCATCACGCCGCTTCGCTGGTTCTCGCGCAAGCTGCCCCGTCGCGCGCTCGATGTGATCGCGCTGATCCTCGACGTTCCGCTCGTCGCGTACATCACACTTTGCAGGCGCGCAGCGTGGCGAGGACTGCCGCTTCGCGATTACATGATCAACATCCTCGGGCGCCTGCCGCGTGCCAAACGAAGGCTCGTGATCTACGATCAACTCAATCCGCACTATGCGCGGTACTACACCCGGTCCGAGGCTGTCGCGTTGATGGCGCAGGCGCCGTTCGAGGTTGAAGCGCATCATCGGCGCGGCTATAGCTGGGTCGTGATCGGGACCAAGCCGCGCTAAGCGGTCAATCGCTTGCGCCGCGCCGCGACGACAAACGCGGCGAGCGACGCGAGCGCCGACAACGAGATCGCGAGCCCGGCGTAGAACCCCAGGGGACGATAGCGCAAGACGACGCGATGGCGACCCGCTGGCACGGGCACGCCGCGTAGCGCGTAATCGGTTCGCAGGATGCGCGCGCCGAGGCCATCGATCGACGCGCTCCAGCCCGGGTAGTCGACATCGCTGACGACCAGGAACGCATTCCGGTTCGCCCGGGTTTCGATCTCGATCTCGTCGTCTTCGAAGCGCGCGATTGTGACATCGCCCGCATTGCCCGAGCCGATGCCCTGGAGTTGAAACGGTTCCTCTACCAATGCCATCGTGTGTGGATCGTACGGACTGCCGTCCGGCGCCACCGAGGTACGGATCGCATGGAGGATCTCTTCGGGCCTCGCCGCGACCACCTTGGAAGCCAGCCACGCGCGCGGCATCGCCCGTTCGTTTCGATATATCGAGCTCGTTCCGAAATCCTCGACGGGCGTGAATCGAGTGCGATCCGCAAGGCGCGGATCGTCATCGTGCACATGCCACGCGCGCCCATCCGCCGTATCGACGAGGCTCATCCGCGAAATCCGAAGCGTTGTCGCGCCAGGGGCCAGCCAGTCGACGACGATCTCGCCGTATCGGTTCGGCTCGACATGCAACCGCGTGAGGAAACGATGCCCTTCGCACGTTGAGCCGTCGGCGCGCCTCGCATGCCAATTGTCGAAGATGTTCGCGGCTTGGTGCTTGACGAGCGCCTTCACGTCGTCGCAATCGATCGCCCATTCGGACGTGTCCTCGCCGGCGCGCAGCACGCTTGCATGCGCATGTCCTTGCGTATCGATGAGCGAAACGCGGGCGACGGCCGCACCTTGCTTGATGTTCGTCGAGCACGACATCGCGCTGACGATCGCGATCTCGTCGAATCGCATGGTGTCGGGGACGGCAAGCCGCAACTGCTCGTCGCCGCTCGCCGCACAGCCCGATCCGAGGACGACGCGAAGTCGGTCGGGACTCCACATTCCCTGTCCGGCTTCGGCGTTGATGGCCGGCGCGCCATCCGGTGCGACGATGTAGCGCGCGGAGAGCAGGTCGGGTGCGCGATCGGCGGATGCGAGGACGACGGGATCGATCCAGCCGCCGCTCGTGACGAGCGAAAGCTCCGCGTAACGTCGTTGCAGAAGCGGCCCATAGCCGCTGACGCTCGGCAGGCCGTACAACTGCGACATCATCGGCGAGAATGCCTGCCGCGGTTCCTGCCATCCCATCATCGGCATGATCCGTTGGTGCGCGGCAACGAGCTCGTCGCGATAGTGCTTCGCGTAGCGCGGCACGCGCAATGCGTCGACAGCCGTGCCGTATCGCCACTGTTGAAACCAGGCGTGACTGCCGAGGTCGATGGCGAGTGCCGCGACAAGCGCGACGCTTCGTCTGCGATCCTTGGGTGCTTTCACCCAGTAGAGCAACGCGATCGCGGAAACGACGAGCACGGCCATCGGAATGCCAAGCGCGGGGTTGGCCCATGCGCGAGGCAGCGTCTGCCGAGCGGCGGAGGCCATCGATTCGAGGCGGCCATAGGAGTACACGATCGCAAGCAGGGTGGCGGCGACGATCCCGCCAACAACGATCACTGCGCGGCGTGCGAGAAGCGGCGTCGCGTCCGGTTTCTGCAAGGTGGCTACGCCGAAGCCGGCCAATACGGCGAGCGCGAACGTACCTTCCTGCCAATGCCGGGCAGGCGCGCGGAGCTTGCCGATCGCCGGCAGGTGATACGTGATCCACAAGAGCGGCGTCTCATCGCCGAGCATCAGCAGAAGCGACGCGCCGGCTACCGCAATCCAGAACGCGACGATCGCGGAGCGCCATGTGCGAACCGCGCCGACCAGCGCAAGCATAAACGTCATCAGCCCGAGATAGCACGCCATTTCGGGCAGGTTCCATTGACCGAAGTAGGCGGGAAATGTCGGCGGGAAGCCGCCTCCGAACAGATAGGGAAAGAGAAACATCGGAAGCTGTCTGATCGGCAGCGCGTATTCCTTGAAGGCGTCGAAGCTGATTTCGCTGCGTACGCTGAGACGCGCGAGCTCGAGCATCGGCAGGATGTGCGCGGCCGCGATGGCAGCGCCCATCGCTGTCATCGCGACATAGACACCGATGGTCTTGAGCCAACCGATCGGCGCCGTGGATCCGAGAAAGAGCGCGTAGGCGCCGCCGAGATAGATCGAATAGACGAATGCCTGCGGGTGCCCGGCGAGGATTGTGAGTGCGATCGATGCGGCGCCGATCGCGAACCACGTCGCCGAGAATTGGCGACGCAGCATCTCGAGCGACCATAACGTCAGCGGCATCCAGGCGACCGCTGCGAACAGTCCGGTGTGGCCGAGGTGAGCGACCAGGTAACCGCTTGTTCCGAAGATCAATCCGGCGATCGTCGATGCGAGCTTCGAGCGCGTGACCGCATGGACGTAACCGAAGGCGAGGCTGCTAGCGAGCGCGTAGGAGAACAATACGAAGAGGTCGAAGCCGATCGCGTGCGGCAGCGCCGCGAATATCCATCGAACGGGATAAAGCTGCGCGAGGTGAGGCTCTGCGACGCCCGGCATGCCGGCGAGCGGGAGGGGGTTCCATGACCGGATCGGCGTGAAGAAGGCCGCGAGCTGGCCGTCGCTCGGGAAGAGCATCCGGCCTGCGAGAATCGGGCTGAAAAGTGCGGCGTACCAAGCGGCGTACCCGGCCGGGATCCCGAGCATTGCCATGCGCGCCGATGACACGGGTCGCCAAGCCGGAACACGTTCCTCAGCCATCGAATGGCTTCATTCGTCGGCGCTGTGCGCGACGATGCTATGTCGTCGAAGTGCGGTTTGTATCATGGCAAGCGATGAATCCCAATGATCTGCCGCTGGTGGGGGCGGTATCCAATGCCGACAAGGACTTCTTCGGACGATTTACGAGCCTCCGAGGCAAGAAGGTGCTCTGCATCGGATTCTCCCCGTCGGAAATCGACGATCTCGTCGCGAAATACGGCCCCTCCGCGATCGTTGCGCTGACGAACTGGACCGATCATCACGATGCGGCTGTTCGCAAGTATCCGCTCGTGATCGGCGACATCACGAAGCGCACGCCATTTGCCGACGACGCGTTCGACGCCGTCCTGACGTTGTCGGTGCTCGAGCACCTGCACGATCTCGGCGCTGCCTTCGACGAGATGACCAGGATCGTCAAGAACGAAGGCGAGATGATCCACATGTTCGGACCCGCCTGGTCATCGGCCTATGGGCACCACATTTACGAGAATGCGTCGGACGAGCTGTTGAATTTCTCGTTGTGGACGATGCCGGCGCACATCCACCTGCTGTGCGGTCGCAAGGAGATCGTCGACTATTACCTCGAGCGAGGCCATACGCCACATCTGGCGCACGGCGCCGTCTGGTGGTTTTATGAAGCGCCGCACATCAATCGCGTCTTCTACGACGACTACCTGGCGATCTTCGAGCAGGACAGGTTCGAGCTCGCTCGCATGGAAATCATGTACAACCTTCTGCCGCGCGACCACGTCGAGCGATTGCGAGCCGCGTATCCGGGAAGGCGGAATTTTTCCGCGTATGGAGGAAAGTATAGGCTCGTCGTCAGGAAGTAGCCGCAGCGCCGCGGGCGAAAGCGCGGGCAAAAGGCTCTACTTTCACCACATTCCGAAAACCGCGGGGATGTCGCTGCGCGAGTTTCTGGTCGAACGCGCAGGAGCGGACAACGTTGCGCCGGTGCTTCGGTCGGGCAGGTTGCGCGACGCGCTGCGCGACTACTCGCGCTTCGCGATTGTCACCGGGCATCTCGTTGCAATGCCCGGCGACACGCTTCCAACCGATCGCGTGAACGTCACGCTTGTCCGCCACCCGGTGGACCGGGTTCTGTCGAGTTTCTACTTCGAGCGAAACGCCTATACGGCTGCGCGCCGGGGTGCGGGAGGTTCCCATGGTTCGCTTGCAGATTGGGTCGCGTCTTTGTCCGATCATGCAGGGGCGCTCAATGCGCACCTAGAGGCGCTTTGGCCGCTGGCCTGCCAAGGTGCACTGCCCGTGAATGGAACGGCGAGAATCGACACGGCCAAGCGCGCGCTCGATGCGTTCGATGTCGTCGGTTTGCAATCGTCGATGGCGGATTCGCTTGCGCTCGTCGCGTTGGAGATGGGGTGGCTCCCTCCTGGCGACGTTCCTTGCGCGAACCGCACGCCGGGCAGAGCCGCACTTGACGGCGTACCCTCGACCGTGCTGCGGCGCCTCGAGCAGATCCTCGCACCGGATTTCGAGATTTATGAGCATGCGCTCACGCTGTTCGACGCGCGACGCCATCGCGCGCTATGCGTGGCTGCGGCTGCGCGAGCATCGGGCGCGTTTGCGGGCGCGACCAGGCCGCGGACCGACGACAATCAGCGCGACGCGACCGGCTCGCCGCTGCTGCAAGCAGCGGAACCGCGATCGCGCTACGTCACCGCCAGCATGAAGCGAGCCCGCTCGGCGCCCGCGCGCATCGACGCCGCCACCATACGGGGTGAAATGTCGGACGCGCATTACCTGCAATCGGGCGAACGGGCGACGCTGTCGCTAAGCATTGTCGCCTCCGGGGCCCTCACGGACGTCGACGTCGGCTTCTCGATTCGCGAAGCCACCGAGGCGCTCGTGTTCGCGACCAATACGCGCGTTCTCGGCGAGACGTTGACGATGGCGCCGGGCCGTTACATGGTCGCGTTTCGCTTCCAGAACGAACTGGGCGTGGGCCATTACCGGGTGTCGGTCGCATTGCACCAGGGAACGGATCGCGTCGAGGGACTCATCGATCATGTGAATGACATCTGCGCGTTCGACGTTGTCGATCACCTGACCGGATACTTCGAGGGCCGCGTTCGATTGCATGTCGAAGTGGACGTTTCGTCCGTCGACGGCAAGGGTCATGTTGAGTTGCTTCCGTGTGCGGATCGCGGGCAGCAGAAGTTCGCGCTGCTCGCTCGTCGAAATCCCGGATTGACGCAGTTCAATGCGACGCTTGCGCCGCTCGTCGAGATACCGCCGATGCCACGTGCTGCCGAAGCCGTCGTCAATCTGGCGATCGCCAATACGGGGTCTTTGCCATGGCCGGCGTTTGGGAAGCGCGCGGTGCTCGCGTCGTATCACTGGCGCGAGCCCGACGGATCGACGATCGTCTTCGATGGACTTCGGACGACCCTGCCGCGCGACATCATGCCGGGTGAAAGCATCGAGCTGCCATGCGTTCTGCGGGCGCCTGAAATCGCCGGCCGGATGCGGCTCGTCCTTACGCTCGTGCAGGAAGACGTCGCGTGGTTCGACGATCGAAATCCGGCATCGGCATGCGAGGTGGAAGTCGAGATTCGTTAAGTCGCGGTATCGCTCTGCACTGTCGGTACGACCGAGCGCTCGATCGTACAGACCGGCGCGACGTTATACGTTCCCGACCAGAGGATGGAGCTTCGGTTTTTCAGAACGGTGAATTTGCGCACGTCCTGCGTTCGGCTCAACGCTTCCCGAAAGAAACCTTCGAGCAGGCCGCCGTTCGCAATGCCGGTCGTGACCGAATAGTCGCCCGGCGAGAGCGCGGCTCGAAAGCGAAAACTCACCGCAACTTGATCGCGTGGGCCGACGGCATCGAGGCGCAGCCCCATGCAATGCGTATTCGTCATGAATATCGCTTCGCCGCGCGAGTTCCTGATCTGAAAGCCCACGTGCGGGTCATCGTAGGCGGCATCGAAGCGCACCATTACCTCCAACGTGACGGTGCTTTCGCTGACGAATGCCTCGACGTCCCGGCCTTCGCAGACCAGGCGGACGCCAACGATCGCCGCGCCTTCCCTCCCGAAGGAGCCCGCGCTGGGTGAGACTTCATCGACGATCGACGTGCGTGCCGGTTCATCGCCCGCGCTGGACGAGGACGCTTCATGGTGGATACGCGTCTCCGAGTCGTGCCAAGGGTCGCCCGCGATGGTCAGCGCTCGCGGGTCGCGCTCGCGAGCGCGAATCGCGAGCGCATTGAAAACGTCGATGGCTTCCTTGGCGCTGCCGTCGATCGCGACGCGGCCCTCGTGCAAGAGGAGCACGCGATCGCAAAGCGAATGCACGCTCGACATCGCGTGCGAGACGAACAGGAGCGTCGTTCCTGCGTCGCGGAATAAACGAATGCGGTCGAAGCACTTCTGCTGGAACAGCACGTCGCCGACCGCGAGCGCCTCGTCGACGATCAGAATGTCGGGACGGACCGCGGTAGCCACGCTGAACGCGAGGCGCACCTGCATGCCGCTCGAATAGGTGCGAAGCGGCTGATCGATGTAATCGCCGATGTTCGCAAAATGCTCGATGTCCGGCATCAGCGTTACCAGGTCGTCCGCATGCATGCCCTGCAGTTGACCAGCCATGAACACGTTTTCGCGGCCGGTGAAGTCGGGATGGAAGCCGAGCCCGAGCTCCAGCAGCGCGGAAACCCGACCGCCTACATGGACGCTGCCGGTCGTTGCGCGCGTCGTGCCTGCGACGATCTTGAGGAGCGTGCTCTTGCCGGCGCCATTGAAACCGATAATGCCGACGGCTTCTCCGGCGGCGATGTCGAAGTCGATCCCGCGCAACGCCCATTTGCGCTCATGGTGGACGCCTGTGCCCATCCACTCGGCAAAGCGGCCCCATTTGTGCGAATACCGCTTGTACGCCTTCCCGAGATTTCGTACGCGAATGTGATCCATCGTTCGCGGCATGGATGCCGGTCTCCTGATTCTAGCCTTCGCCTTCGCGCCTGGCCTGCAAGGCGCGCGATGATCGATCGTCGATGAAGCCGCGCAATCATTTGTATCATTCGCGAGCCGCATGAACGTCCTTGCCACCACCAGCCAGTCGCTGCTGCTCGTCAACTGCATCACGGGCGACGCACGCGTCCTGCACCGCGGCGCGGGGCTCTACTACGGCATCGCGCAAATCGGCTCGATGTATGCCGTGGCGGCGCGGCGCAGGCTCGTTTCGAGCGACGTCCCGCGCGACGACGAGCGCGGCTGCATTCTGATCTTCGATCGCGCCTTCGGATCGCCGCAGATTGTCGAGGCGCCGTTTGCGCTTCGCGACATCCATCAGATTGCATGGTTCGACGACCGGCTCTGGGTGACGTGCTCGTTCGACGATCGCATCGCGATCAGAACACGCGCGGGATGGCAGCAGTGGGTGCCGCAACCATTGGCGCCTGCGCGCGTCGAGCATGCCGAGCGCACGAATGACCGCTATCACTTCAACTCGTTCCACGTCGTTGATGACGACATCGCGCTCCTTGCCCACAACCATGGGGCGAGCGATCTCCACTTCTTCGACCGGCGTACGCGCGCGTGGCGACGATCGATCCCCCTTGGCCGGCATTCGCATAACGTGTGGCTCGACGGCGACGCCTATGTCACGTGCAGCTCGATCGAGGGGAGGCTCGTCTCGACGTCCGGGTGGACGTTGGAAACCGGAGGCTTCCCGCGTGGGGTGTGCTTCGACGGCGAGCATCGTGCGGTCGGCATTTCCGCGCTGAGCGAACGCGGACAGCGGGATTTCACGTCCGCGGCAATCGCGCTCTACGATCGCTCCTGGCGCTTGCGACACTACGTGCACCTCGAGCGCGAAGGCATGGTGCTCGATCTGCTCCACTATCCCGACGTGGCCGCGATCGATGGGCGCGCCCACGCATCTTCTTGCTTCCCGCTCCTCGCCACGCTGACCGATGCCGATCTGGTCGGCGCTCAAGGCTCGTCGGCCGATGTGTCGAGATAGCGCGCGCGAAACTTCGGACTCACGAAGATGGCATCGCCGAAGCGCAGTTGTCCGTTGCTCGCATACGGGCCCTTGAAGAGGTCGAACAGCGCGTAGCCGAAGGTGGCGAGCACAGCGATCAGATCGCCGAGCAGCGGCGCGCCGTCGTAATGCGGGATGACGAAGAATTCGGTGTAGATCGCGTCGATGGTTCCGCTTTCGAGCGCGTTGAGTGCGCCACGCAGGATCGACAATTCGGAGCCCTGCGTATCGAGCTTGAGCAGCGCGATCGACGAGGCGCCGCGCTCAGCGACGAACTGGTCGAGCGATAGCGCCGGCACGTCGATCGTCGCAAGCACGCGATCGCTATGGTGATAGTAGCGCGGCCCGTGCGTCGGTCGCGGCAGCAGCGAAGACGTTCCCGGGTCTGCATGGACATGAAGTTTTGCCGAGCCGCGGTTCTCCTGCAATGCCAGTTGCCACGCCTGCACGTTTGCATTGTCTCGAAAGCGCTGCGACACCACCTGGCAGAGTGCGGGGTCCGGTTCGAGCGCGTAAACCATCGCATCGGGAAACGCGCCGACCAGAAACGCGGTGAAATCGCCGCGGCATGCGCCGGCGTCGATGAAAGTCTTCGGTGAACCGGGCGACTTCCGAAGAAGCGAGATCAGCTTCGGCGCATACGTGGGGTCGTGGTCACTCACTTCGGATTTCGCCGCCAGAAACGTTGCCCCGGAAGCACTCTAGAAGGCGATCGGCGACGGGGCCGATGATCGCTGCTCCGTCGCCGTGTGCACCATGTCGTTACACGCCCCCGAGGGTCGTGAGCGAACCTCCTACCACGCCATTCTGCGAGAAGTTCAAGACGTTGTTTCCCAGCGTGAATACCGTACCGCCGCTCATGTTGATTGCCGTCGTATTGTTCTGCATGACATTGCTGTCGAGCGTCACGGCCGCGTCTCCGGATGCCGCTTCAACGTCGAGTCCGGTCGGGTTGTGAGAAAGCGTCGTCCGACTGAGCGTCACGCGCACCTTGTCGGCCGCAGTCGGCGACGAGACACTAACTCCCGTGGTGCTTGCCCGGATGACGGAATCGGTGATCGTTACTCGGGTTCCCGAGCCACCCGATTCGGTCGCAGTGACACCGGTATTGGTGTTGTTGATGAGACTCTCGTTGAGCGTCACGGAGGTGCTGCTCGCGGCAACGACACCCATGTTGTTGGAGACGAACGTCACGTGGTCGAGCCCGGCGCTGGCGTTGGCGATGAAAACACCAGCACCGGCGATGTTATGGATCGAGCTGTTCTTGACGACAACGCCGGCGCCTGCGGCAGTCACGTGAATGGCGTCTTGCGGAATGCCGTTGATCTCGCATTCCTCGACAATTAGGCGCGTGCCGTTGCTGAAGTTGATCCCGTGCACACCTGCGTTGAACTCGATCACGACGAGATTGCGCAACGTGACGCGAACATTGGCGGTTGCTATATCGATCGCATCACCGCCGCTCGCGACGATGCTGCCAAGCGCTCCCGGGATGGCGAGGATCGTGACCGACTTGGTGATCGATACGGGCGCCGTGTTGTAGTTGGCGGAATCGATCATCCAGATCTCGCCGCCGTCGTTGATGGCTGCGAGTGCAGCAGGCAGCAGTCGGCACGGCGACAAAACAGTGCAGGGATTGGCATCGTTGCCGCTTTGCGAAAGATAGGCGCGAAAGAGCCCGGCGTTCGCGTGCGACGCGGCGAGCAACGAGATCGCGCATCCGCAGGCCAGCACAAGCGGGCGCAAGCGACGTCCGTTCATGGTCCCTCCTTGTGAAGAATCGGCCCGTCGTCGAAAGCGGGCCGATGGTTGTGCCCCCGGGGCAAGCATCGTATTACCACGGCATTCGCGCGTCGCGCTTGACCGGCATCGAGCGGACGTCGTATAATCGCGCCTCTTTGCTGCCGAAAAGTCGAGCCGGTTCGCTCGGCACGTTTCAGGCGGCCTCGTTCTTTAACAATTGGCAATCGATAGGTGTGGGTGCTGAGGCTTTGCTTCGGCGCGGGCGGTTTGGCGTTTTGCGACGCGAGCCGTCGGTGGCCGGGGATTCCAAGCTTCGA
>Ga0070731_10000274_pt1 | contig 83064 bp, 97 predicted proteins | sample Coa_R1_2_FD_66448 | JGI IMG/M metagenome (GOLD analysis project Ga0070731, IMG submission 66448) | Surface soil microbial communities from Centralia Pennsylvania, which are recovering from an underground coalmine fire - Coalmine... | ecosystem: Environmental > Terrestrial > Soil > Unclassified ... | reverse complement strand
ACCCCACCCCCAGCTGGGGCAACCTGCTCGGCGAGGCACCACAGTTCTACCTCGAAGTCCCCTGGCTCATGCTCTGGCCCGGCCTGGCCGTCCTGATCACAACCCTCGCCTTCAACCTCCTCGGCGACGGCCTCCGCGACGCCTTCGACCCCCAAACCGCCCGCTGAGCGGCGCACCGGCACAGGCTGCTTGGTGATGTGGCCACAGGCGACTACAGCGGGTGCGCAGGCGGCTGCGCACCGCGATCGGCTTGCGCAACACGGCGGCCCTCTGCACCAGTCGCACAACGGCTGAGCCTGCCTGCTCAAGCAGCCGGGTCAGGCGAGCCCTCGACGTGGCTGACCGTCCATAGGGATACCTGTGCTCGCTGGCGCAAATCAGGGGCGGCACGGATGCTCCCTCACAACACGTGTGGTAACGATTGTCAGGAGCGTCAGCGCGCTCGATCTGGAGTCTGGACGAGCACAACCCGGTAAGAGTCCAGACTTCCGGCCGTCGCAGGGAAGGAGGCCTGTTGGGAGCCGTGGCGGACACACTGATCGAGCGGGTCGACGAGCTCGTCGACCCGCTCGAGCGACCGCTGGTATGGGGAAACCCGCTTCTGTCGACGACACCGACCTCGACGGCTATCGGCGATCTCGCTGTGCGGGTCGAGGCGCTTGAGAGGGCCGTGCGGGAGATCGCAGTCGAGGTTCAGAGGCTCTTGGACGACTGCTGATCCCGTCAGGTCGACTCACTCGGCAACGCCAAACGCTGCGGGATCAGCGTCCGGAAGCCGCCGTCAGCGATTCTCGTGTAGTGGACGAAGACTTCGGATCCGCCGCGATCGGGGGTGATGAAGTCGTACCCGTTCGCATCGCTGAACCACCTCACCGTTCCTCTCGCCATCGATCTTGCATCGTCCCCAACCGCCCGCGACCGCCGCATCCTCGAGCCCGCCGATCGCGCGATGGACAGGCCGCAAGCGATGCGCGGCACTTTCCCGCTGCGCAGTTCGAATGGCATACGCATGCTCTAGGCCAACGGTGGCGACGGAGCTGAACTCGTCGCTGACGGCTCGGACTGGTGCTGCGAGCCCCCTCATGAGCGGGAAGCTTCCCGTCGCGCTCCTTACGGCGCTGCTCGGCGAGCTTCCGGCCGCGCCGCCTGAGCTTCGGCTGGGCCCCCGCATCGGCGAGGACGCCTGCGCGCTCGAGATCCCGGCCGGCACGCTCGTCGCAGCCACCGACCCGATCACGCTCGCGAGCGACGAACTAGGCCGGCTGGCGGTCATTGTCAACGCCAACGACGTCGCGGTCACCGGCGCCCGGCCACGTTGGTTCCTCGCCGCCATCCTGGTCCCGCCCGGCACCGACGCGTCACTCGTCCGCAGCCTCTTCACGGAGATCCGAGTCGCGCTCGCCGAGGTCGGAGCGGCCCTCGTCGGCGGGCACACCGAGGTGACCGCTGCCGTCACCCGCCCGCTCGTCGTCGGTCAGATGCTCGGCCTGACGGAGGATCGCACGTTCGTCGCCACCGCCGGTGCCACGCCCGGAGATGTCGTCGTCCAGGTCGGGCACGCTCCTGTCGAAGGGGCTGCGCTCCTGGCCCGCAACACCGCGGGCCGCCTCGCCGAGCTCGACGGCGGCCTGCTGGCGGCCGCGCAGTCCGCCCTCGACGTCCCCGGCATCTCGGTCGTCGAGCAGGCGCTTTTCGCCGCGACGCTCGGGGCGACCGCCCTTCACGATCCCACCGAGGGCGGTCTCGCCGCCGGCCTGCACGAGCTGGCTGCCGCCTCGGGCGTCTCGATCCGGGTCGACCGGAGCGCGGTGCTCTGGTTCGAGCCAGGCCTCGCCGTTTGCCGCGCGCTCGGCGCCGATCCGTGGGCGACGCTGGCGTCGGGCACTCTGCTTGCCGTCTTCCCGAGCGAGCGCGCTGCGGCCGCCGTCCGAGCACTCGCCGCCAAACGCCATGCCACAGCAGCGATCGGCACGATCGTGCAGGGCGCGGGAGTGCGCGCCGACGACGGCCGCGCGATCCCCTGGCCCGCACGTGACGAGCTCGACCGCCTCCTGCTCGGTTAACGCATCCACGGCGCGCCAGGCCGCTCTCGATCCGGGAAGCCCGCATCGTGGCTGCAACTCGCCGCGGCCACCGCGTTCCTCGCGTGGCTCGTCCGCCACCCGACGATGTCGGACGGCCGGAGACTGGGGCTTTCCCGCACGCGCGGAGCATCGTCGCCACCTCGCTCCGCGAGTCAGGCCCGTTTCCGGCGCTGCACCAAACCCTGAGGGCTAATGAGAAAAACCCTGAGCGCTAATGCGCGCACGCACGGATGCACGCCAGCCCCAAGTCAGCGAACGTCTCGATTCGATGGCAAGGTCGCTGCCGCCTCGCGACGGGAGCCGCTACTACCGGCGACTCTCGGACGGCACCCGATTTGCGGCCAGTCGCAGCGGGCGCCCCCAAGTCGCGGTGGAGGACGTCGCCGAGATCGACAACAAGGAGCGCCGGATTCGACTCGCGGAGGAGCCACTCGCGGCCGCCGGAGTGTGAATCCGCGGATGTGTGCGTGCACCGGTTCGTCGAGCACATTGGGGAAGTCGAGCTCGAACTGAAGGCGCCGTCCGAGGAAGGGATCTTCCAGGCGGCGGCCGATGCGTTCGCCGAGCTCGCCGACGGTGACCCTGTCGGCGAGCGTTGCACTCGCAGGATCACGCTCAGCGGCGACGATCACGCGCTGCTACTCGTCGATTGGCTGAGCGAGCTCGTCTTTCTTGCCGAGGTCGATCGATTCGTGCCGGTCCGGGTGACGCACTTCCGCGTGGCGGGCTCGTCGCTTAGCGCGACCGTCGAGGGCCGCCGGGGCCGGCCAGCACACCTAGTCAAGGGGGTTACCCTCAACAACCTCTCGCTGAAGGAGAGCTGCGATGGCTGGCGCGCCCGCGTCGTCCTCGACGTCTGAGCTCATCCGGCTGGACGAGACGTGCTGGGAGATCCCGGCGCATTCGGGAATGCGCGTTCCGGCACGTGTGTTCGCCGACGAAGAGCTGATCGCAGCGATCCGCAACGACCGCTCCCTCGAGCAGCTCGAGAACGTCGCGACGCTCCCGGGAATCGTCCGCGCTGCGCTTGCGATGCCTGACATCCATCAGGGCTACGGCTTCCCAGTCGGCGGCGTCGCAGCCACCGCGCTTCCGGACGGTGTCGTCTCGCCGGGGGGTGTGGGCTACGACATCAACTGCGGGGTACGGCTCCTCGCGCTGCCGCTCTCGGCGGAGGAGCTGAGCGGCCGCCGCGAGCGGTTCGTCCACGAGCTATCGCGCAGCGTCCCGGCCGGGAGCGGCAAGCACGGGCGGCTCGCGCTCTCCCGTGCCGAGCTGGACGCTGTCCTGCGGGAGGGACCGCGTGCACTTGTCGCACGCGGGATCGGCCGCCCTGACGACCTCGAGCAGACGGAGTCGCGCGGCTGTCTCCCCGGGGGCGACCCGGCGGTGGTGTCGGAGCGCGCGCACGCGCGAGGCGCCGGACAGCTCGGAACGATGGGCTCGGGCAACCACTTCATCGAGCTGCAGCGCGTCGGGGAGATCTTCGACGCAGCAGCGGCGGCGGCATTCGGCCTCGCGCCTGGACAGCTCACAGTCTTGATCCACTCCGGCTCCCGCGGCCTCGGCCACCAAGTCTGCACCGACCACGTCCGGGTGATGGACGCCGTTGCCGGGCGCTACGGAATCGTTCTTCCCGACCGCCAGCTCGCTTGCGCGCCTGCATCGTCGCCGGAGGGCCGTGCGTACCTCGCGGCCATGGCCGCCGCGGCGAACTTCGCCTTCGCGAACCGCCAAGCGATCGCACATGCAGTGCGCGAAACAGTGGGCCGCGTCCTCGGCGTACGGGCAGCCGAGGAGACCCGGCAGGTCTACGACGTCGCACACAACGTCGCCAAGGTCGAGCGTTACGGCGGCCGAGAGCTGCTCGTGCACAGGAAGGGAGCTACGCGTGCCTTCCCAGGTCAGCCCGTGTTCATCCCCGGCAGCATGGGGACTGCGAGCTTCGTCCTCGTGGGGCGGGAGGGAGCTATGGAGCGGTCGTTCGGCACGGCCTGCCACGGCGCCGGCCGGGCGATGTCGCGGACAAGCGCGCGCAAGCGGATCGGCGGTGCGCAGCTTCGGCGCGAGCTCGAGGCGCAGGGGATCGTCGTCCGCTGCCCCACGAACACGGGGCTCGCAGAGGAGGCACCGTTCGCCTACAAGGATGTCGAGCGCGTCGTCCACGTGGTCGAGCGCGCCGGGCTCGCGAGCCGTGTCGCGCGGCTCGTGCCGATCGGCGTCGTCAAGGGCTGAGTGCGGCGCGCTTCGCGGCCTCGTCCAGGAGTCGAATGACCTCGCGGTCGCCGACCTGGCCGAACCGTGCGTACCAGATGCTGACCGCGACGAAAGGCGACACCGGGAAGGGACAGATCACGCGGTCCGCCTCGTCTTGCAGGTCTCCGAGGCTCTCGGCCGCTCCGACCGGGACGCCTGCGATGACCAGCGCGGCGCCCGCCGCCCGCAGCGCGCGGAGGGCGGCGATCATGGTCGCCCCGGTGGCGAGACCATCGTCGACGACGAGCACGACCTTGCCGGCCGGGGCCGGTGCCCCCCGCTCCGCGTGCAGGCGGGCGTCGAGCTCGATCGCCGCCAGCCTGGCCCGCCCAACGACCTGCTCGAGATCCTGTTCCGACAGATCGTCCGAGTCGCGAAGGTACGCGCAGCGAGGGGTGACGGCACCGATCGCATACTCCGGCTGCCAGGGGTGACCGACCTTGCGGACGGCGATCGCGTCGAGCGGAGCGCCGAGAATGCGTGCCACCTCGGCCGCCACGACCACCCCGCCCCGGGCCAGCCCGAACACGAGGAGGCTGGGGCCGCGAAGATCGACGGCCTCGTCGGCGAGCACCCGCCCTGCCGCCCGCCGGTCGTCGAAGACCGGCGCCCGCACCAGGACGGCTTCGCTCATCTCACGCCGCCGTCGCAGTCGTCGGGGGGTGCGGCGCATCGGTGCCCGGCAGATGCAGACGGTTCACCACGCGCTGAACACCGGGAATCCGGACGACCGCCTCCCCCACGTCATGAACCACAGCCGCCGTGTCCACCTGCCCCCGCAGAAAGACAGTGCCGTTCTCGGCATTGATGCTGATCGCGCGTTTCGGCACGGCGCGGTCACGGAAGAGCACGCTTTCGACCTTGTGCGCCAGGCCGGCGTCGTCGAGCTGCTCCGCCTCGCGGGTGCTCAGACGGTGCAACTCGCCTCTGGCCCGTCCCAACCCGAGCAGAATCGTTGTCCTTCCCCGTCGAAGGGCTGCGCGCCAGGCATGCCTGGTCTTCGCCAAAGCACGCTGGCGGGCCGTGTGCGTCGCGAGGCCGCGACCCAAGACGGACGTGACGATGGAGCCGGCTACTGCCCCGGCGACGAAGGCCCGCGCGCCCGGCGGCGCGCTGCGCGGCCGGCCGGCCGCTCGTTCGCTCCTCGACCTCATGCCAAGACCTCCTCGCAATCGTGGTGATGCAAGCGTGGCCGTCACCCGGGCCGAGCGCATCGGGGAGACCGCCTACGATGGATAGGGGGCCGGTACCGATCCTCTGGCGTGAGGCCGCCGGGGGTCGGGCCAAGGGTGAGCAAGACCGACGACCGTGTGGCTCCGGCGATGCTCGCGGCGCCCGCGATTCGACAGGCAGCAGACATACCCGAAGCGCGGTCGAGCACCTCTCGTCGCGACCAGCGTTGCTATCGCGTTCGCGGCACCGTGGAAACCATTCGTCAGCGCGAACGCGAGCGCGAAAGTGAGTGCAAAGCCGAGAAAGATGTCCAATCATCCCTGCTCGGCGACGGCACAAGATCAGGACTCTCCACGATGCGGTCCGCGCGGGCGCGGCGACGATATGAGCATCAGTTCACAGTGAAGGAAGAAGGCGTTTCCGATGGCGACCGGCACGGTGAAGTGGTTCAGCGACGTCAAGGGCTACGGCTTCATCATCAACGACGAGGGCGGACCTGACGTCTTCGTCCATCACACGGGCGTCGTCGGGAGCGGCCGTCGCTCCCTGCAGGAGGGCGCCCGCGTGCGGTTCGAGACTCGGGAGGGCAGGAAGGGCCTGGAGGCGTTCGACGTGAAGCCGATGCCCTCGATGGAGAGCCGTACCTCGAGCGAGAAACACAGCGTCCGAGCGGGGCGGCGACTGACACTCCCCGGCAGACGCGTCTCTCGGTGACTGGTCGAAGCCGCCGCGCAGCGCGCTCGACTTACCTCTGACCGGCGAGATGGCGCACGAACCACGCTCGTGCCAGGCGCGCGACCTCGTCGAGCGTTCCCGGCTCCTCGAAGAGATGGCTCGCGCCGTCGACGACGTGTAGCTCTGCCTGACAGCGCAGGAGTGCAAGTGCGGCACGGTTCAGCGCGAGCACGCTCGGGTCGCGGCCACCGACGAGCAGCAAGGTAGGCGCGCGCACCTCCCAGAGGCGGGCGGCGGCCAGATCGGGTCGGCCGCCCCGGGACACAACCGCCGAGACATCCGTGTTCTCCGCGGCCGCCCAGAGCGCCGCCGCCGCGCCCGTGCTCGCGCCGAAGTAGCCAATCGGCAAGTGGCAAACATCGGGATCCACCTCGAGCCGGCTCGTAGCCGCGAGAAGTCGGTCGGAGAGGAGACGCACGTCGAACACGTTGCGCCGATCGCCCTCCTCGGACGGCGTAAGCAGATCGAACAGGAACGTCGCCAGTCCCGCCGCGCTCAGAACGCGGGCGACGTGAACGTTTCGCGGGCTCGATCGGCCACTGCCGCTCCCGTGTGCGAAGGCAACCACGCCTCTGGCTCCTGCGGGAACCGTCAACGTTCCCGCGAGCTGGACACCGCCGACCGGCACCCGAAGCTCGCGGTCACGCAGGACAACGCCCGGCCGAGCAGATCCATCGCGCGGCACGATCATCACCGCATGGCTCAGAGCTTGTAGCCGAGCTGACGGAGCAGCTCCCGCCGCGCCGCGACGTCATCGTCCGTCTCAACGCCGAGCGGTGTCTGTCCGTCGACGACACCGAGGATTGCGCGGCCGTTCACGGTTGATCCGACCACGACCTCCAGCGGGTTCGCCGTCGCACAGAAGATCCGGCAGACCTCGGGAACGCTTTTCAGCTGGTTCAGGACGTTCACGGGAAAGCCATCGCGCAGAAACACCACGAATGAATGACCGGCACCAATCGTTCGTGCATTCCGAACCGCGAGAGCAACGAGCTCGGCGTCGTTTCCGCTACGGCGGACGAGCCGTGGGCCCGAGGACTCGCAGAACGCGACGCCGAAGCGAAGGTGCGGCGAGCTGGCTGCCAGCGCTTCATGCAGATCGTCGACCGTCTTGATGAAGTGCGCCTGGCCGAGGATGAGGTTCAGTTGGTCGGGTTTCTCGACAGGAACAACCTCGATATCCATGACTCCCCTCCCGTCCCGCCTTCCGACTGCCGCATTCACTCCACTCGTACCGCCCGGCTCCCGGGTCACGCGCAGTCCGAGTACGAGTACCAACTCACCGTCGACACGTCGATCACGACCCTTCCTTTCCCGCCGAGCTCCCTATCGAGCCGATTGTCCGCGGGTCTTCACGAAACGGCATCGGGGCGCGCACGCATCTCGTCGAGAGGCCGGCGCACGAATGCCTGCTTCCTCCTATCAGTGAACCCTCTCTGCCGTGTCGGGGTGTTCTCCGATGCGGATTCCGCCTCAGTCTGCGATACCGACCCTGGAGTTCGGTGAGTCGTATGAACGGAGTTCGCCCCACCACGTACTGGCACCGCCTCGACGATGGGCGCGTCCAATGCGACCTCTGTCCGCGCGCGTGCCGGCTGCGGGAGGAACAGCGCGGTTTGTGCTTCGTGCGGGCGTGTGAAGGCGGAGAGGTCGTGCTCACCACCTATGGGCGCTCGAGCGGCTTTTGCGTCGACCCGATCGAGAAGAAGCCCCTCAACCACTTCCTGCCCGGTACGCCGGTGCTCTCGTTCGGCACCGCGGGTTGCAACCTCGCCTGTAGGTTCTGCCAGAACTGGGACATCTCGAAGTCGCGGGAGGTGGACACGCTTGCGGACACCGCGTCTCCGGAACAGATCGCCGCGACCGCTGCCGAGTTGGGTTGTAGGAGCGTCGCATTCACGTACAACGATCCCGTCATCTTTCTCGAGTACGCGGTCGACGTGGCTCGCGCCTGCCGCGACTGCGGCTTGCGCTCCGTCGCGGTGACGGCCGGCTATATCTCTGCCGAGCCCCGCGCCGAGCTGTTCGCGCACGTCGATGCGGCGAACATCGACCTGAAGGCGTTCACGGAGGACTTCTATCGCAGCGTCTGCGGCGGACACCTCGCCCCCGTCCTCGAGACCATCGAGTACGTCGCACGGGAGACCGACGCTTGGCTCGAGCTCACCACGCTGCTCATTCCCGGGCTGAACGATGGGGATGCGGAGCTCGACGCGTTGACCCGTTGGGTAGTCGAACGTATAGGGCCGGATGTCCCCCTTCATTTCACGGCATTCCACCCCGACTGGAAGCTTCGCGACCGGCCGCCAACCCCCGCCGCGACGCTGACGCGCGCCTGCGGGATCGCGCGGGCGAACGGCGTCCGCCACGCGTACACGGGTAACGTCCGCGACCGCCGCGGCCAGTCGACCTCTTGCCACGCCTGCGGTACGCTGCTAATCGAACGCGACTGCTACGAGCTCGGGGCATGGAACCTGACCGCGGACGGCTGCTGCAGCGCGTGCGGAACCCGCTGCGCCGGTGTCTTCGAGGGTCGGCCCGGAGCGTGGGGCGGACGGCGGGTCCCCGTGCGGATCGGAGCCCGGTGAATGCCGTCCGCGTACCCGTGGCTGCGGGCAGCTTCTATCCAGGTTTGACCGGCGCACTCGCCGACGCCGTCGACCGCCTTCTCGCAGGAGCGACGCCGCCCATTCTCGGAGGAGAACTCCGCGCGCTGGTCGCTCCTCACGCAGGCTACGTCTACTCGGGCGCGGTCGCCGCGAGTGCATTTGCGCTGGTGCCGCGCAGTGTGGCACGCGTCGTCTTGCTCGGCCCCTCTCACTTCTTCCCGCTCCTCGGCGCCGCCGTGACCGGCGCCGATGCCTGGCGGACGCCGCTCGGCGATGTCATGGTCGACCGAGACCTGCGGACCGCGGCGGTCGCCGCAGGTGCGCTCGTCGATGACGAGCCGCACCGAGCAGACCACGCGCTCGAGGTCCAGCTGCCCTTCCTCCAGCGGCGCACCGCCGGCCGCCTGACCATCTTGCCCGTCGCGTTCGGCGACGATGCAGCTGCCGTATTGTCGGCGCTTGATGCCCTGGTCGTCGTGAGCACCGACCTCAGCCACTACCACGACGACGCAACCGCGCGCCGGCTCGACCGCCGCACCGCCGACGCCGTGCTCGCTCTCGATGCCGAAGCCGTCAGCGACCGCAACGCCTGCGGCGCCGCCGCGCTGCGTGTGCTCCTCCGCCACGCCCGCGGCGAAGGCTGGACGCCGACGTTGCTCGATCTGCGCACCTCCGCCGACGCGACCGGCGACTACCGGCGCGTCGTCGGCTACTCCGCTTTTGCCTTCACCAGCTGAGCGACGCCAGCTGCCACACTCACCGCCTCGGAGAATGTCCAGACGGCGATGTTCGCTCACCTGCCGCGGCAGAGGCGCCTGTCGTGCAGCGAGCGGGTCCTTCGGGCGCGCTGCCCGCTGGACGAAGTGGGATTGGCCGAGCGGGTTATCGCTCGCCCAGCGGTCCTCTCGGGCGGCGAGCGCTAACGGGTCGCGATTGCTCGCCAACGAGCCACGCCTTGGCAAGACCGATCCGTAGTTTCCACCGAGCCGGTCTGTCGCCCAACCGATGACGGGGAGACGCCGGGCGTGCGAGTGTGTCGCTGACACACATCCCTGCCGTAAGGATCGAAGGATTGGCTCTTGCTGTACGCAGAACCGGTCTCTTCCCGCCGGTCGGGACCGGCAGGTCGGACACGGCGCGCTCGCCGAAGGTCGCGTTCGTGGGGACCTACCCGCCCGCGCAATGCGGAATCGCAACCTTCTCGGCATCGCTTCGAGAGGCGATGGACATCGATCGAGGCGGCGTGGTCGCGGCAGTCGACGCAAACGATTCGACGAGGTTCGGCCCTGAGGTGGTCGCGAAGCTCGTCCGTGCCTCGAAGGGCTCTGTCGATCGAGCGGCGACCGCTCTCGCGGCGTTCGACGTAGTAATCCTCCAGCACGAGTTCGGCATCTACGGTGGCGACGACGGAAGCGAGGTGCTCGACCTGGTCGAGCGCCTCGATGCGCCGATTCTGGTCGTGTTGCACACGGTGCTCCGCTCGCCCTCGAGCCGGCAACGGATGATCGTCGAGACGCTCGCGCGAGCGTCCCGAACTGTCATCGTGCAAAGCGAGGCTGCGCGCGTTTGCCTATTCGAGGCGCACGAACTCGATCCAGAGCGTGTTCGAGTCGTCCCCCACGGAGCTCCGCGGAATGTCCTCCCCACGGCGGACCGTAGATCCCGCCGTCGACCGGTCGTCCTGACCTGGGGACTGCTCGGGAAGGGCAAGGGGATCGAGTACGCGATCGAGGCGCTCACGTTCCTTCGCGACCTCGCTCCTTCGCCGCGCTACGTGATCCACGGACGCACCCACCCTCGTGTCGTAGCCAGGGACGGCGAGGCATACCGCGAACGACTCCAGGCCCAGGCCCACACCCTCGGCGTTGCAGACTTGGTCGAGTTCGACAACCGCTACGTCGATCGCGAGTCCGTGCTGACCTGGATCCGGGAGGCCGATGTTGTCGTCATGCCGTATCGGTCCCGCGATCAGGTCGTCTCCGGTGTACTCGTCGAGGCGATAGCTTCAGGCAAGCCGGTCGTGGCCACCCGCTTCCCACACGCAGTCGAGCTGCTCGCGGCCGGCTCAGGGATTCTTGTCCCGCACGAGGATCCGGCAGCGATCGCAGCAGCGCTGAGGCAGTTGCTCACGAACGAAGCTGCGGCCGAGCACGCCCGGGCGGTCGCGCGGCGGCAAGCCCCCCAGTTCTTCTGGGAGAACGTCGGAGCCGCTTACACCGACCTCTGCATCGCTCTGACTTCAACTGCGGAGACGACTTCATGACGATTCGCGGCCCTTCGTTCGCTCATCTGGAGCGTCTCAGCGATGCCAACGGCATTTTCGAGCACGCACAGGGAATGCTGCCAAGACGCGGCGGCGGCTACTGCACGGACGACGTTGCGCGGGCACTCGTTGCAGTACTACGCGAATCTCCGCCGCGCGACCGGCGACTGCGGCGGCTCGAAGCGGTTTACTTCGCCTTTCTCTTTGCGGCACAACGCGCGGACGGTCGCTTCCACAACCGGCGCGCGAGCTCGAGCGGACAACCCTGGCTGGACGATGTCGGCTCGGACGATTCGAACGGCCGCGCGCTGTGGGGGCTCGGATCGGCGGCCCGACACGCAAGCACACCGCACCTGCGCCGGTGTGCGCTCTCGAGCTTTGAGCGCGGCGCAGGCTTCTCGTCGTCCTCGCCCCGCGCAAACGCGACAGCCGTTCTTGGCGCCTGCGAGGTCCTTGCGGCCTACCCGGAACATCGGCAGGCTCGCGCCTTGCTCGCGCGCGCCGCCGGGCGAATGGGCGCAGTGTCGGCGGCTCAGGACTGGCCCTGGCCCGAACCGCGGCTGGCGTATGAGAACGCCCGCCTCGCCGAGGCGCGCCTCGCCGCCGGCGCCGCTCTTGGCGACAGGAGGTTGGTCGGTGAGGGCCTCCAACTGCTCGAGTGGCTCGTCTCAATCGAGACCCGCGACGGGCACTTCAGCTTCACGTGCGTACATGGGTGGTCGATCGGCGAACCACGGCCCGCGTTCGATCAACAACCCATCGAGGCGTCAGCCATGGCCGATGCGTGTGCGAGAGCGTTTCACTTGACGGGAGAGGATCGCTGGTCCAAATCCTGTCTGGCCGCGGCGGCCTGGTTCGTAGGGCGAAACGATCATCGCGTCTGGTCGCTTGATCAGGAGACCACGCGGCCGTTCCGCTGCTCGAGCCGGTTTGGGTTCCACGGGATCTCGTAGTGGACGATCCGGTGACAGTGGTTCTGGAGATTGATGCCCTCGCTCGCCGCGTCGGTGGCGAGCAGGATCCGCACCGGCGACTCGTCGGGATTGGCCTGGAATGCCGCCTTGATGTTCTTGCGCTCCTCGCTGTCCATGCCGCCGAAGAGCAGCTCGGTGCGGCCGCCCTCGGTCAGACCTCGTGACGCGAACAGATCGAAGAGCCACTTCTGGGTGTCGCGATACTCGGTGAAGACGATCAGCCGGTCGTGGTTCCACGTGCCTTCTGGCCGGCACGTCCTCTCAACGAGATCGAGCAGCGCCTGGGCTTTTGCGTCGGGACGGGTTGAGGCGCGCTCAGCCCAGTCGTGTAGTGAGTTGAGCAGCGACATCTCCTCCCCGCTGAGCGGATGGAATAGGCGAACGCTCGAGGACTGCGCTTCGTCCTCGGCGTCCTCGTAGTCCTCCTCCGTCTCGTGCGACTGCTCGACTCGGTCGGCCAACTGGCGCAGCACACCGAACGTCGCCGTCGAGCGCGTCTTGGCGGTGCGAGCCTCCTCGACTGTTTGCCGGTGCTTGGCGAGTGTCCGTGAGAACGCCGCGGGCGACGAGAAGAGCCGCTTCTTCAGCAGCTTGAGGACGAACTCGGTCGCAAAAACTTCGGCCCGCTCTGAGGCGTTGGCGACGCGGAGGCCGGTATAGCGGGCAAGCTCATTGTGCGCGGCGTGCTCTGCGTCCGTGTATGTCACGGTGATCGGCTCGAGTACGCGCTCGGGGAATTTCGGGGTGCCGTCGAACCGGGGCGGCAGGTCTCGTTTCATCCGCCGCACCATCACCTCGGCAAGCGGGTCGGGTCGCGGCCGGACACCCCGGGCGAAGCGCTGGTCGTCGAGCAGCTCGAGGAGAGCCGTGAAGCTCTCGAGGTAGCCGTTGTGGGGAGTTGCAGTCAGAAAGAGTCGGTGCTCGAAGTGCGGAACGAGTTCTCGCAGCAAGCTCGTTCTCAGCGAATCGGTTGCGTAGCGGCCTCGGCCGACGGGCGCGGAATTGTGTGCCTCGTCGACGATCAGCAGGTCGAAGCGCCGCGGGTAGCGGGACTCGTCTGGACCAGGCAGCGCTTCCCGGAAGCGACGTAGTGCCGCCTCGCTCTTCAAGTAGTCGATCGAGGTGATAAGCCGAGGGAAGTGCGTCCACGGGTTGATGTGAATGCCGCGGGCCCGACGGAGCTGGCGGACAAGCTCGCGGTCGACGATGCGGAACTCGAGCCCGAACTTGTCCCGCATCTCGTCCCTCCACTGCAGCTGCAAGTCCGCGGGCGTGACGATCAAGATGCGGGGGGCGCGGTATCGAAGAATCAGTTCCTGTGCTACCAGCCCGGCCTCGATGGTCTTCCCCAGTCCGACGTCATCCGCGATCAGCAGAGAGACCCGTGGCATTCGAAGCGCGCGAACAAGGGGGTCAAGCTGGTACCAGTCGATCTCGACTCCAGACTGAAATGGCGCCAGGTAGTGCCGAGGGTCGGCATTCGACGTCGCACCCCAGCGCACAGCGTCGAGGAAAGCGTCAAAGCGGCGCGGGTCATCGAGTGACTGAGGACTCGGAAGCGACGACCGCTCGAAGGCGCGCGCACCCGGCTCGATCTCCCAGATGACGCGGAGTATCTCGTCGGGCTCAGCGTCGTCATCGACGCAGCGCAGCGTCAGAAGGTGCTGACGTGGCGTCACTGGTCGGAGCGCGTCGACGGGAAGCTCGTCAGCTTCGACCTCCGCGACAACCCAGCGCCGCTCGCGCACCTGCACAAGCTGACCCTGCTGAGGAACCTCTGTCGTGGGCACGTCTCAGACGAACCTACTGGACGGTCTCATCCCAGGCGTAGAAGTCGAGGAAGCGTCGACGCGTGTGCGCGTCGACGCTCAGGTGGCGGGTCAGCCTCGCGCACGTGCGGGAAGCCGCGGCAGGCTGGGAGACAGTCTCTTTGCGCCGGCTCCCCCCCGCACCTGCGGGAGTGCGGATGTCGCCCGCAGGCACGCCGTCGGACATCGCGTTTCTGCGCCGCTGCCGCGCTGCCCAGCGGCAAGATCATCTTGATCAGCAGCCTTGAACCGCCGCCCGGCGAAGAAATCGACGCCGATGAGCGCGAGCCCTCTGCCCGGATCTTGCTCGCGCTACGAGCCCCGTGCTGCAGCGCAGCCGACCGGCGCTGCGCGACCTGTGATGGGGTCAAGCGACTCACGCGGCCCGCCGCCCTACTGGCGCACAACTGGCGCTCACCCGCACCACTCAGTGGCTCGCGGCGCTGTCGCCAGCCTCCGAAGCTCGCGCGCGAGCGCTCCTCAGCGCCGACTCCCGGTTCAGCCGCTGTTCTCCGCGACTCAGGCTCCTTAATGGGTGTGAACAGCCAGACAATGCTTACGCCGTCGAGAGCCTGAGGACGGCTGCGGCATACGGCCGCCAGGCCCGCGCGGGACCCAAGTACGCCGCCCCGCTGACGGTCATACGACACCGACCGCGCGGTTGAGGTTATCTCTCGCGGCGCTGAGGCGTCGTGCGTACGCGGCGAGGTCCTCTTCGCTGTAGCCGAGTGCGCGGCCGACATCAGCCCAGGTGCCATGATCGGCCGCACCGACGATTTCGGTCATGGCCTGTTGGTCTCGTGCGATGAAGAGCTCACGTGGGTACGTCTCGAGCACGCTGGGATCAAGATCCAGTTGCAGCTGCCCCGGCAAGGTCGGCAACGGTGTCAGCCGCTGTCGCCAAAGGAACAGGAACCCGTCACGGCGAAGGTCCTCCAGGACAAGCGAGGACGGCTCCGCCATGTCTCGCACGTCCAGCCACGCGGCGGGTTTCTTGCCTGCGCGCAGCAGCTCGAGCTCACGGCCATTATGGGGACCGATCGCGCCGCTCATCGCTGACGTCCACCGATCGCCAAACGCCGCATGCCGACGGCGCAAGCGGTGCCATCGACTGCGAGGAGGGCGTCGCCGGCAATGTCGACCTCGCGGCCGCGGCGACGCTCGAGTTCGCGGCGGATGGCTGCGTCGTGGGCCGCGAGCAGATCCTGCAAGCGGCCGGCTCCGATTTCGTTCGGCCGCCCGGTCGAGCCGACGATCATGGCTGCGGTCCTCCGCGCGGCGAATCCCTCGCCGCTATCTCGGCCTCGAGTTGTTGGATTTCACGGTCGATTTCTTCGATTGTTAGTCTGGTCCGCAGCCCCGACTCGACCTCAAGCGGCTCGAACACCCCTGGCTTTCCCCAGCCACGGTCCGCGAGCAGACGGGAAGCCTCGAGACGTTCTGACAGCTTCGCAGCCGGGTCGTTCATCGTCGCCAGCCAGAACTCGGCAATCGCCCGTCCGTCGTCGCCAACTACCTCCCGCGTGATCTTCGCGAGACTCCGCGGCCGGCCACCCGGGTTGCCCGACTGACCGGGACGAAACCCGCGACCGGTGATGCCTCCCGCTGTTCCACCGTTGTTCTCAGCCGACGTCATTCTCCTCTCCGGATGGAGTCGAGGGCCTCGCTCGCGGGCGGCGAATCCTGGTTTAGCCGGAGTCGCCGAAGCCACGTCGGGATATGAGTGGACGACGGATTCGGGCTGGCCATCGACTTGTGAAGGGTACGACGGCGCTCCCGCGGTTCGGCCTGGCCACGCTGCTGGCCACCCGGAACATCCTGGATGCAAGACGACGAAAGCACCGCTACATCGCTTTCGGCATTGCTATCTCGCACCGATCTCGCATGGCGAAGCTGCGACTCGCGGACAGCATGTTCTTGTTCGGGGAAAACCCTGTACCAGCAGGGCCTTTCGAATCGGGGCGCCGAGATTTGAACTCGGGACCTCTAGTCCCCCAGACTAGCGCGCTAACCAGGCTGCGCCACGCCCCGCGACGGAGCCCAGGCTAGCAGCGACGCGTTCGGCACGAATGAGTCCCAGGGCTTGCTGCACGTGCAGTCGTCAGCCACAGTTAAGGAGGTGCAGGGCGTACGGAAAGGACAAGGGTGAGACCGTTGACCTATCAGGATGGTGCAGGCGAGGGCAGGTTCCCGGAGGAGGCCGAAGTACTGGTACGCCTGCTCGACGAGGCCGCCGCCGATGCGGCATCGACGGTGCGTCCTGCGAAGCGGAAGCGATCCCCGAAGCAGCCCCCGCGCTGGGAGTACCACGTGGAGTTCTTGAGCCATGCACCGGAACCGATCGCTTTTCGACAGGGTGACGATGTCGAGGTGGAGCTGCTCGAGCAACGGTTGAACGAATTGGGCACCGAGGGCTGGGAGCTCGTCGGTTACGGTCCGTCGCCGTTCCGGGTTTGGTCGCGCCAGCCTGATCCGCGCATGATCGCCGTGTTCAAGCGGCAAGCGCGAGAGCTTGCCTCCGACCCAGCGGCCTGAACCGTCCGGCCGTATCCTCCTCCGGAAATGCCAACGTACACGTGGGACGTGCAGCTTCCGGGCGAGGACATCCCACGCCGGGTCACGACCGAGTATCTCGTCAGCGTGGGCGAGGAGCTCAATGTCGAGGGTCTCCCCTGGGTGGTCGAGTCCGTCGAGGTCGAGGAAGAAGGCGACGGATTGACCGGGCTCCTCCTGGTTGCCCGCCCGCATGAGCCGTACTAGGCGGTGCGGCAATCTTTAACGCACGTCGGGGTTGAAGCGGTCGCCACCGGGTATCCCCGCCCCATGTTCGGGCGCTGGAGACGAAAAGAACGGCACCGCGCCGCGAAGCAGCAGGGCGACCCCGACGCGCTCGAGCGTTCAGGCGATCCCCGGGGCGGCCTCCAGGACGAGCGTTACCGCCTCGCCGATCCGCGAGACGTCGTCGAGACGGACGGCGTGGCGATGAGCGGCCCCGGCGGTGCTCCGCAGGAGGGGCTCTCCCCGGACGAGCGGCGCGAAGCAGACCGCTGAACCGGGCAGCCGCCGCGCGTCCTCGGTTCCTCTCACGAAAGCTCTGCGAGCCCTTCGGTGACCCATGCCCGAAGCTCGTCCGAGCGTGCGAACGGCGCCTCGTCGGCCTCGGCGCGTGCCAGGACCTCCTCGGCGCTCGCCCCGGCGCGCAGCCCGGAGTACAGGTAGATCAGGGCAGAGGAGCGCGGTCCCGTCCGGCACGTCACGAGCGTCGGGCGCGGGAGGCCGTCGAGCGCCTCGATCTGCCGGCGTGCGAGGTCGAGGTCGAGCGGCGTCGGCGGGTCGGAGACCACGTTCGCGGACACCGGTACCGCGCGTTCGACATCCCCGTACGACATGCCGCCGTCCATCGACGCGAACTCCGCGCCGCACAGGTACAGCCAAGACGCTGCGCCACGTTCCTTCGCGAACGCCTCCGGGTCGGAGATCAACCCGCGGTTGTGCATGAGGTCCGTCGGCGACTCGAACCCGGCCACACCCCGATCGTATCCCGCTGCGAGGGCAAGGGAACTCGGCTCCGCCTTCGCGTCCGATCGGGCTGCCGTTTTCGGGCATCCCCCGGATGGGGGACGTGGCGGGCACAGCCGATGTGATTGAACGAGTCGGATGGGCGATCCGGCTCCAGAGCAGCTCTACGTGCCCGTGATGGGGCAGCCGCCGCGCGTGGAGGACATGGCGCGGCCGCTGATGATGCCGGCGCCCGGTGCATTCGCGCACACGCGCATCGACATCGAGATCACGCGCCTGCTCTGGTGTGTCGCCTTCGTTCTCGCTCTGGTGCTCTCGCTGGCGCGGGCCGCTGCCGGGTGACAGGGCCCGGGGCGGTCGGTGGGGCCCCTAACCCCCCAGTGGTCGCTTGCCGGGACCCCACCGGCCCGGAAGCTATGACGCGCCCTCCGTCGCTCGGTTAGAGGTCTCAGTCGCCGAGCCGCCTGTACAGTCGGTCGACCAGATCGGGCATCGCCTCGAGCCGGTCGGTGATCACGCGCAACCGGTACTCGCGGAAATACTCGGCCTCGACGTCGAGCGACTTCGAAAGCGTCTCGATCACGTCGTTCGACGGAACCGGGCGGTTGCCGTGGACCAGGTGGTTCAGGTACCCCGCCGAGAGTCCCGTCTTGGCGGCGAGCGCCCGATAGGTCACCCCCGATTCGTTCATCAACCGCTCGACCGCCGCTCCGAACGGCTCTCCTGCGTACCTCCGCCGTTTGGCCACCTCAGCTCTCCTTGCCCAGGTTGTCAACGCTCACACGTCGCTCCTCGCCGCTCGCCCGGTCGCGGACGTCGACCTCCCCGTCCTCCAGGCTCTTCTTGCCCGCGGTGATACGGATCGGAATCCCGATCAGATCCGCGTCCGCGAACTTCTCCCCCGGCCGCTGGTCGCGGTCGTCGAGCAGCACCTCCATGCCGGCCGCCGACAGCGCCTCGGCCGCCCGCTCACCGACCTCGGATGCACCCGCGAGCACGAGGACGTGGGCGTCGTACGGCGCCACGGAAGCCGGCCAGGCGATCCCGTTCTCGTCGTGGTGCTGCTCCACGATCGCCGCCATCACGCGCCCCGGCCCGATGCCGTAGCTGCCGCCGAGGAGCGGCTTCTCGTGCCCGTCCTCGTCGAGGAAGCTCGCCTCGAGCGGTTTCGCGTAGTAGCTGCCGAAGTTGAAGATGTGCCCTACCTCGACCGCCACCTGGAACTGGAGCGCGCCGCCGCACTTCGGGCAGCGATCGCCGTCGCGGGGCTCGCGAAGGTCGGCGAAGCGCGGCTCGTAGTCGCGGCCCGCCTCCACCCCGCGCAGGTGCCAGCCGTCGCGGTTCGCACCGGAGACGAACTCTCCCTCGCGCAGCGTCGGGTCGGCGATCACCTCACCTGAGAATCCCACAGGGCCGAGCGAGCCTCCGCCCGCTCCGAACGCTCCGCGGATCTCCTCGTCGGTTGCGGGCCGGGACTCTCCCGGCAGCGCGTCGAAGAGCTTCATCTCGCTGAGCCGGTCGTCGCCGCGGATCAGCGCGAGGACGACTGTCCCGTCCGGCTTCGTCACCGGCATCGCCTTCGTCGTCGCGGCGAGGTCGATGTCGAGGAACTCCGCGAGCGCCTCGCACGTCGTCACACCGGGCGTCGCGATCTCCTCCGGCTTTCCGAGCGGAGCCGGCAGCTGCGGAGCACGCGGCACCGCTTCCGCGATGTCTCCGTCCGCCGCATAGTCGCCGTTCTCGCAGGTGACGAGCACGTTCTCGCCGGAGCCGGAGGGTGCGAGGAAGTCGATGCTGAACTTGCCGCCCATGATCCCGCTCTCCGCCTGCACGTCGTACGTCTCGAGCCCGCACCGCTCGAAGATCTTCGCGTACGCGCCGCGGTTCGCCTCGAAGCTCCGGCGCACACCTTCCTCGTCGCGATCGAACGAATACGCGTCTTTCATGATGAACTCGCGCACCCGGAGCAGTCCTCCGCGCGGGCGCGGCTCGTCTCGGTCCTTGACCGAAAAGTGGTACCAGAGCTGCGGGAGCTGCCGGTACGAGTTGATCTCCCGCGCGTGGAACGTGACCGTCTCCTCGTGCGTCATCGGCAGGACGAAGTGCCGGCCGGACCGATCTTCGAGATGGAAGATCTCGGGGATGCCGATTCGCCCGGTCGTCTCCCAGAGCTCGGCCGGCGTCAGCACCGGCATCAGCATCTCCTGACCGCCGATGGCGTCCATCTCTTCGCGGATGATCTGCTCGATCTTCCGGTGGACGCGCCAGCCGAGCGGCATCATCGTCCACACCCCGGCGCTCACCTGGCGGATGAAGCCGCCGCGCACGAGCAGCTTGTGCGAGACCGCCTCGGCCTCGGCCGGGGCGTCACGCAGGGTCGGCAGGAAAAGCTTCGAAGCCCGGGCGATCATCGTTGCCCAGGCAGGCTACTGGAGATGGCTGACAGGCGACTGGTGCACCAGTTGCCGGTCAGCCATCTAGCGGGATCGCCGACGCCTCGGCCATGGCGAGCGCAGCCGGTTTTGCCATTTTCAAGCGCTTTGGACGGTACATCCCGCCCTCGATCCACCGGTCGATCTCGTGGAAGAGCTCGTCGATGAGGATGTCCGACGAGACCTTCTTCAGCACCCGGCCGTGGGCGTAGATGAAGCCGACGTCGCGGCCGCCGGCGATGCCGAAATCGGCGTCCCCGGCCTCGCCCGGGCCGTTGACGGCGCAGCCCATCACCGCCACCTCGAACGCCTCCGGGTAGGCCTTGAGGCGGTCCTCGACGACGCGGGCAAGGTTCTCGACGCCCACGTTGTCACGGCCGCAGCTCGGACAGGCGATCATCACCGGCCCCCGCTCCCTCAGGCCGAGCGCCTTGAGGATCTCCCAGGCGACTTCGACCTCCTTCACCGGGTCGGCGGTCAGCGAGACGCGGATCGTGTCGCCGATGCCGTCCATCAGCAAGGCGCCCATCCCCACCGCGCTCTTGATCGAGCCGGCGAAGGGTGTTCCCGCCTCCGTCACGCCGAGATGCAACGGGTACGGCACCTTGTCGGCGAGCATCCGGTAGGCCCGGATCATCGTCGGCACGTGCGACGCCTTGACGCTGATCTTGAAGTCGCGGAAGTCGAGCTTCTCGAGCAGCTCGACCTGTTCCAGCGCCTCCGCGACGAGCGCTTCGGCGGTGTCCTTTCGCGCAAGCTCCTGCAGGTGTGCCGGCAGCGATCCGGCGTTGGCGCCGATCCGCATCGGCATGCCCGCCTTCTTCGCCGCATGCACGACCGTCTCGACCTTGTCGGGCCCGCCGATGTTGCCGGGGTTGATACGAACCGCGGCGACGCCGGCGTCGATCGCACGCAAGGCGAGCGAGGCGTTGAAGTGGATGTCGGCGATGACCGGGATCGGCGAGAACCGCACGATCTTCGGCAGCGCGTCCGCGTCCTCGGACTTCGGAACGGCGACCCGCACGACCTCGCATCCTGCGCTCGCCAGCGCGGCGATCTGGGCGGTCGTCGCCTCGACGTCGTGCGTCTTGGTCAGCGTCATCGACTGGACGACGACGGGGGCGCCGCCGCCGATCTGCACGCCGCCGACCTTTACGAACCGCTCGCTCGCCACGGACCTAGCGTAGCGAGGGGCCGAAACTCGCGACCTTAGTTCCTCTCCGAGGAACTAAGGTCGGTGGGCTCTTCCGGCTCCTCGAGCTCCGTGACGATCGCCTTCACGCCCACGGCGTTGACGGTCGTCCCGGGCTGGCCCTGGCCCTGCTCGACGGCGCTGCCCACCGCGGCCGGCGCGAGCCAGCGGTTGAACCGCCCGATCAGCTTGCCGATGCGGGACACACCGGGTCGGTACCCGTTATCCGCCTCCGCCGAACAAGTCGTTGCGCAGGCCCAGGTACATCAGGACCGCGAAGAGGCTCAGGCCCACGATCGAATAGCGGATGTAGACGGCCTGCGTGAAGGTCCGGCCGCGGAGCTTCTCGACCAGGGCCATCACGATGTGGCCGCCGTCGAGCGGGAGAACGGGCAGCAGGTTGAGGACGCCGAGCGCGAGGCTGATGAGCCCGAGGACGGAGAGAAAGTCTCGCAACCCCTGCCGCCATGCAGCGGCCGACACGCGCACGATCCCGACCGAGCTCGAGATCTGATTCGTGTCGCGCCCGGCGAAGATGTGTGCGATCCCAGTGGTCGTGTCGCGGGTCACGCTCCAGGTGAGGCTGAGCGCATCCTTGATCGCCGCAGGCGCGGATTCGCCGGGGCCGAGCCGCGACTCGATCGCGATTCCGATCCGGTACGCACCCTGCGTCAGCCTGGCGCGGAGCGGCCCGATCGTCACGCGTCGTCCGTTACGCAGGACGACGAGACGGAACGGTCTCCCGCCGGTCGCGCGGATGTGGGGCGCGACGGTCTTCGGCGTCACCGGCACACCCGCAACGGCGACGACTCGGTCACCGGCTTTGATGTGCGCCGCCGCGGCGGGGCTGCCATTCTCCGTCGCCGCGACGATGTTCGTGCTGTGCGTCATCGCGACCATGAACAGCGCCGTAAAGATGACGATGGCGAAGACGAGGTTCACGGCCGGGCCGGCGCCGATCGCAACGAGCCTCCGCCACGTCGTCTGCCGCCAGTACGCGTCGGGTGCGAGCGACCACACGAAATCGTCGAGACCGCGCACGCTGCCGAGCCTGGGACGGAGCTCCTCGACGAGCTGCGCCGCGTGGTCGAGGTCGCCGCGCGCAAGCGCGACGTCGACGGCCTCCAGCTCGGTCGCGTGGCTCTGGCGGCTCGCCGGGTCGAGGAGCTGCCGCAGATCGCCCGGCGACGGGCGATTCATGCCCGGGATCTTCACGTAGCCTCCCAGCGGGAGCGAGCCGATGCCGTACTCCACGCCGCCTCGCTTCCTGGCGACGATCGGCGGCCCGAAGCCGAGATAGAACTTCCGCGGGGTCATTCCCACGGCACGCGCGGCGAAGAAGTGACCCGCCTCGTGGATCAGGACGAGCAGTGCGAGCCCGAAGATCGCGATGAGGACGCTCATGCGACTGCGACCAGCTCCCGCGCCCGCGAATCCGCCTCGCGCAGCTCGTCGAGGTCGTCCGCTGGAGCACCGTCGACGCGCCCGAGCACGTCGGCGACCAGCCCTGCGATGTCGAGGAAGCCGATTCGCCGCTGCAGAAAGGCAGCGACTGCGACCTCGTTGGCGGCGTTGAACACACACGGATACGTCCCTCCGCGGATCCCGGCCTCGCGGGCGAGGGCGAGCAGCCGGAATGTGTCGACGTCGGGCACGAAGAACTCGAGCGGCGACGCCTGCGTCAGATCGAGCGACGGGATCGGCGTCGCGGCGCGCCGCGGATACGTCAAGGCGTACGAGATCGGAACGCGCATGTCCGGGTGGCCGAGATGCGCGATCGAGGCTCCGTCGCGGAAGCGCACGACGCCGTGGACGATGGAAGTCGGGTGCACGACGACCTCGATCGCGTCGTAGGGAACGCCGAACAGGAAGTGGGCTTCGATCACCTCGAGCCCTTTGTTCGCGAGCGTCGCGGAGTCGACCGTGATCTTCGCGCCCATGTTCCACGTCGGGTGCGCGAGCGCGTCCTCCGGCGTCACGTCCGCGAGCTCCCCCGCGCTGCGTCCCCGGAACGGCCCCCCGCTCGCCGTCAGGACGAGGCTTTCCGGCTCACCGAGTTGGGCGCACTGGAAGAGCGCCGAGTGCTCGCTGTCGACCGGGATCAATGCACCTCCGCCCTGCTCCTTCGCGCGCAGCGCCAGGTCGCCGGCGGCGACGAGGCTCTCCTTGTTCGCGAGCGCGAGCGTGACGCCGTGCTCGAGCGCCCACATGGTTGCCGGTAGGCCGGCGAAGCCGACAGTCGCGTTGAGCACGACGTCTGGCTGCGCGCGCTCCAGCAGCTCGGTCGGGTCGCCGCCCGCCTGCACGAGCGGCGCGAGCCCGTCGATCGGGGTCGACCCGGAGGTCGCGGCAACGAGCTCGAGGTCGGGATCGGCGGCGATCACCTCGCGCGCCTGCCGCCCGATCGAGCCGGTGGCGCCGAGCAACGCGATCCGCGTCATGGGCGCCAGGGTAGACGCTGGAAACTGTTTGGTGCCTGCGGCACGAAACAGGTTCAGGCGTGTCCGAGGGCGGCGATGCAGAAGAACGCGGCCGGGCCGGCGAAGAGGAGCGCGTCGGCGCGGTCGAGCATGCCGCCGTGGCCGCCCAGGAGCCGACCGGTGTCCTTGACGTCCATGTCGCGCTTCAGGAGCGACTCGAACAGATCGCCCAACGGAGCCGCCAACGCGATCACGACGCCGAGGAGGATCGACTGCGGAATCGTGAGGAAGTGCTGCTTGTAGAGGGCGATGAACGCCACGAAGATCGTCGCCGCCGTCCCGACGATGAATCCTTCCCACGTCTTCTTCGGCGACGTCGTCGGCGCCATCCGGTGCCGGCCGAGCAGGCGCCCGCCGAAGTAGGCGAACGTGTCGCCGGCCCAGACCGCGAGCAGCACCGTGAAGGCGATCAGGCGCCCGCGGTCCGGGAGCTCGCGCAGGAGGATCAGGAAGCCGAGCCCGAGCCCGATCCACGCCGCGCCGAGCAGGGTGCCGCTGACGGCGACCGTCGCCGCCTGTCGCGCCTCGGAGATGCCCTTCAGGAAGAACGCGAGCGCGAGCGTCGTGAGGACGCCGCCGATCATCCACGAGATACCCCCGAGCTCCGCCCCGACGAGCGCGAGCAGGCCGCCCACGTACCCGGCCGGCGCGAGCGGACGGAGCGGTCGAGCGAGGAGCCAGTACTCGTGGAGCGACACGGCGGCCACGACCGCGACGAGTGCGAACATCCACCAGCCGCCGAGATAGACGACCCCGAGGACGAGCGGAAGCCCGATTGCGGCGACGAGGAGACGGGAGACGAAAGCGCTCAACGGCCGCCGAATCTTCGACGCCTGGACGCGTATTCCGCCAGGGCACCGCGCAGGTCGCGCTCGTCGAAGTCCGGCCAGAGCTTGTCCACGAAGACGAGCTCGGAGTACGCCAGCTGCCACAGCAGGAAGTTCGAGATCCGAAGCTCGCCGCTGGTTCGGATGAGCAGATCCGGATCGGGAAACTCGGGTGCGTAGAGGTTCGCCGCAAACACGTTCTCGTCGATCTCGCGTGCGTCGACGCCGCTCTCGACGAGCCGGCGCGCCGCCTCGACGAGCTCGGCTCTTCCGCCGTAGTCGAACGCGACCCAGAGGTTGAGGCGCGTGTTGAGCTCCGTCCGGTCCTCCATCGCCGCCATACGCCGCTGGAGCTCCTCCGGCGCGCGGTCGCGGCGGCCGATGAAGCGCACGCGTACGCCCTGCTCGGCGAGGTCGGGCAGCTCGCGCTCGATCGTCTCGCCGAAGATCTCCATCAGCGCGTCGACCTCGTCCTGCGGGCGGGACCAGTTCTCCGTGGAGAACGCGTACACGGCGAGGTCCTGGATGCCGAGGTCGATGGCCGCCTCGACCGTCCTGCGCACGGTCCGCGCACCCGCGCGATGACCTGCCGCGGTCGGCAGCCGCCGGCGCTTCGCCCAGCGCCCGTTGCCGTCCATGATGATCGCGACCGACCGCGCGATCTCGGGAAGGTCGCCTTCCGGCAGCGGCCGGACACGGCGAAGGGTGCGGATCCGGGAGAGGAGCTTCAGGAGGTCAGACCTCCATGATCTCGGCTTCTTTGTGCTTCAGCAGATCGTCGATCTTCCCGACGTGCTCGTCGGTGAGCTTCTGCACTCTCGTCTCCGCCGCGCGCTCGTCGTCGTCGCCGACGTCGCCGTTCCGCACGAGCTCCTCGAGATGCTTGATCGCGTCGCGCCGCACGTTTCGAACGGCGACCCTTCCCTCCTCCGCCATATGGCGGACGAGCTTGACGAGCTCCTTCCGCCGCTCCTCGGTCAGCTGCGGTATCGGCAGCCGCACGAGCTTGCCGTCGTTCGACGGTGTCAGCCCGAGGTCGGACTCCTGGATCGCCTTCTCGATCGCTTTGATCGAGCTCGGGTCGAACGGCTGGATCGTGAGCATGCGCGGCTCGGGCGCGTTGATGGTCGCGAGGTTCTTGAGCGGGGTCGGCGTGCCGTAGTAGTCGATCGTGATCCGGTCGAGCAATGCCGGCGCGGCGCGCCCCGTGCGCACGGAGTTGAAATGGTCGTGGGTCGCGTCGACGGACTTGTCCATCCGCTGCCTCGCATCACCGAGGAAGTTCTCGATCACCGTGGTCTCCTTAGACCGTGCTGTCGGAAGTCGGGGTGGAGATGATCGTGCCTACCGCCTCACCCTGGGCGACTCGCGCAATGTTGCCCGGCGCAAGCTCGAAGACGTGGATCGGAAGGTGGTTGTCCATGCAGAGCGAGAGAGCTGTGGTGTCCATCACCTTCAACCCTCGCTCGATCGCCTGCAAGTGCGTGAGCGCCGGGATGAGCTTCGCGCCGGCGTCCTCGCGGGGATCGCCGTCGAGAACGCCGGCGACGCCGTTCTTCGCCATGAGGATCGCCTCGGCCCCGATCTCGAGCGCCCGTAGAGCGGCGGCCGTATCGGTCGTGAAGAACGGGTTGCCGGTCCCTGCGGCGAAGATCACGACGCGGCTCTTCTCGAGGTGGCGGACTGCGCGGCGCCGGATGTACGGCTCTGCGACCTCCTGCATCTCGATCGCCGAGAGCACCCGCGTGTCGGCGCCGTTCCGCTCGAGCGCCTCCTGGACGGCGAGCGCGTTCAGCACGGTCGCGAGCATCCCCATGTAGTCCCCGGTCGCTCGATCCATGCCCTCCGCCGCGGCGGCCATGCCGCGGTAGATGTTCCCGCCGCCGATGACGAGCGCGACCTCGAGGCCGTCCGCGCGCACCTCGACGAGCTCGCGCGCGAGCCTGTCGACGGTGCCCGCGTCCAGGCCGTAGTCGCGCGACCCCATGAGGGCCTCGCCCGAGAGCTTCAGCAGGATCCGGCGGAACGCAGCCGGCCCAGGCGCGTCGCTTCTTGCCGGGGCGACCACCCTAGGAGACCGAGTACCAGGCGTAGTCGAGAAGCTCGACCCCCCGCTCCTTCAGGACCTGCCCCACGGTCGCCGTCGACTCGTCGGGCCGGTACCACGTCTGCTCCGTCAAGACGGACTCACCGTAGAAGCGCTTGTTCAACATCCCTTCGACGATCTTCTCGCGCACGTTCTCCGGCTTGCCCTGCACCTCGTCGGAGTTCATGAGGATCTCACGCTCCGCCTGGACGAGCTCGGCCGGGATCTCGTCGCGCGTCGCGTAGGTCGGCTTCGCGAACGTCAGGTGCAGCGCGAGGCTCCGCGCGGTGTCGGGATCGCCCTTCGTCTTGACGACCGCGCCGATCTTGTTTGCGGGCGCGTGCACGTAGAAGGACAGCAGCTCGCCGTCACCCGCTTCCAGCCGCTTCGCGCCCACGACCTGCACGTTCTCGCCGAGCCTCGCGGCGACGTCGACGCGGCGCTCGTCGAGCTCCGCGACGGCTTCCCGGCCGCGCTCGAACACGGCGCCGAGGAGATCGGCCGCATACGCGAGGAAGTCGTCGTTGTTCGAGACGGGCTCGGTCTCGCAGCCGACGGCGACGATCGCGCCCACGTCGTCGCGAACCATGACGCCGACCTTGCCGTCGCTCGTCTCGCGCCCTGCTCGCTTCGCCGCGGACGCCATCCCGCGCTCCCGGAGCAGCTTCACGGCAGCATCGAAGTCGCCCTCGGTCTCCTGCAGGGCGCGCTTCGCGTCCATGATCCCCGCGCTGGTCGCCTCGCGGAGCTCCTTCACCATCGCGGCCGAGATCTCGGTCACTGTGCCCCCGCGGGCGTGACGTCTGCCTCGGGCTCGGGATTCCCCTCCGTCGACTCGGCTTCCGGAGCCTCGGCTTCCGGCTCCTGCTCGGCGCCGCCGTTCCGCGGCGCGCGCAGCTCGGCGGTCGTCACGCGCTGCTTGCCCGCGTCGATGCCGTCTGCGATCGCCTTCACGACGAGCGCGCACGAGCGAATCGCGTCGTCGTTTCCGGGAATGACGTAGTCGGCCTCGTCGGGATCGCAGTTCGTGTCGACGAGTGCGATCACCGGCAGGCCGAGGCGGCGCGCCTCGCGCACGGCGAGCTGCTCCTTGCGCAGGTCGACGATGAAGATCGCATCCGGCTGCCGGCGCATGTCGGCGACGCCGCCGAGGTTCGCCTCGAGCTTCTCGAGCTCCGCCTCCATGGAGATCCGTTCCTTGGCGGGCAGAAGATCGAGCTGCGAGTCCTGCTTCAGCGAGCGCAACTCGTGCAAGCGCTGGATGCGGTCGGAGATCGTGCGCCAGTTCGTGAGCAGGCCGCCGAGCCACCGGTGGTTCACATACGGCATGCCGACCCGCTTCGCCTGCGCTTCGACGGCGTCCTGTGCCTGCTTCTTCGTGCCGACGAAGAGGATCGTGCCGTTGCGCTCCGCGACCGCCTTGGCAAACGCGTGCGCTTCGTCGAGCAGACCCTGTGTCTTGGTGAGATCGATGATGTAGATCCCGCCGCGCTCCGTGAAGATGAAGCGTCTCATCTTCGGGTTCCAGCGACGGGTCTGGTGACCGAAATGCACTCCGGCCTCCAGCAGCTCCTTCATGGAGACGACGGGCATCTGAGCCCCTTTCGGTTTGGACTGCGGAACAAACCGGCTGGACTCGGGTGGAGACCGGCGGAGGCCGGCCACCGCCACCTCGCGTTCCCGGCCGGGTCGAGGGACGAAACGGTGTGCGAATGGTAGCCGGAGTCTCTACCCGAGGGTCTCGACAAAGGCCGCCAGATCGGGCGGCAGCTCCGACCTCGTCTCGACACGGCCTTCTTGGAACGGATGCGGAAAGGAGAGCTCGGCGGCGTGCAGGAACTGGCGCGCGAGTCGAGGATCGCGAGCCCCGTATACCGAGTCGCCCACGACCGGCAGGCCGATCGCGGCGAGATGGACCCGGATCTGGTGCATCCGCCCCGTCTCGAGCCGCACCCGGAGCAGGGCGTGCGCCGGCCAGAGACTCTCGACGGCGAACTCCGTCACCGCGTCGCGCGGGGAGTCCGTGTCGAGCGAGATCCGCGTCGGGTCGGTCCGGTCGCGACCGATCGCCGCCTCGATGCGGCCACGCCGCGACTCCGGACGTCCCTCCACCAGCGCGAGGTAGATCCGCTCGAGCGCGCGCTCCCGCACGAGCCCGGCGAGCTTGACGTACGCGTCCTGCGACCGTGCTACGACGAGCAACCCGGAGGTGTCCCGGTCGAGCCGGTGCACGATGCCCGGTCGCTCCGCGTCGCCGCCCGCGATCTTCCCGGCGAGCGCGTCGACGAGCGTGTCGCCGCGATGCCCCGCGCCCGGATGGACGACCAGACCCGCAGGCTTGTCGACGACGAGGAGGTGCTCGTCCTCCCAGACGATGCGCGGCGCCTGCGGCGGGACGACCGGCTCGGGCTCCGCGGCATCGGCGAGCTCGACTTCTTCCCCGCCCGACAGCCTGAAGCTCTTGGCACGCGCGACGCCGTCCACGACCGCGCCCCCCGAGATCGCCCGTTCGGCGGCGGCGCGGGAGCCGAGCGTGGTCGCGAGAAAGCGGTCGAGGCGCTCGCCGGCCAGCTCGGCCGGCACGCTCAGCTTCAACGCGCGGCGACGTCGAGCCGCCGCCGCGGCGGCTTCGGCGCGCGGTCGGCTGCAAAGAGCGCACCGAGCAGCATGGCCACGCCGACGACGATGAAGGTGTCGGCGAGGTTGAACGCCGGCCAGTAGCGGAAGTCGATGAAGTCCGTCACGTGGCCGAGCCGGATGCGGTCGACGAGATTCGAGAGGCTGCCGCCGATCAGCAGCCCGAGGGCCGCCGGGAGGACCGGGTGACGAGAGCCGGAGCGTGCGAAGAACCACAGCATCCACGCCACCGCGGCCCCCGTGACGACCGTGACCGCGGACGTCGCGCTCGAGAACAAGCCGAACGCGATCCCCGAGTTCTGCACGTGATGGATGGAGAGCGGGCCGACGACGCGGATCTCGTCGTCGAGCGCGAGCGTGCTCGAGACGATGTGCTTCGTCACCTGGTCGGCGAGCACGGCCGCGACCGCCACGAGCGTCAACCCGAGCCACTGCAGGCGCCCGGCGGCGAGAGACCGCTCGGCGATCGAGATCGGGGCGAACCCATCAGTCGCCGAGCCGACACGGATGTCGGTCACCGGCGTCCGCTCCGGCTCGCTCATCCGCTCCGTCTCTGGTCGTCGATGCAGCGGGTCGCCCAGGGGATCGCCCTCAGCCGCTCCTCGCCGATCGGACCGCCGCAGATCTCGCACGTCCCGTACGTGCCCTCGTCGATCCGCTTCAAAGCAGCCTCGATCCGCCGAAGCGTCTGCTGGACGCCTTCCTCGATCCCTTCGTCGAGCTCACGATCGAACGTCGCCGACGCCAGGTCGCCGAGGTGGTTGTCGGTGCCGCGTCCGCCGATCTCGCCGAGCTCGTCCTCGAGGTTGCCCGAGTTCTCTGCCTGGAGCCGTCCCGTCGCGTGAAGCATGCGGGCACGCTCCTGCTCGAGAAGGCCGCGGAACTCTTCCGTGTCCAGCTGCACGCAGCCAGCTTACCCCCAGTTGAAATCGCGCCCGGGAGCCACGTCCTCGGCCGGCTGTTCCTCTGCTTCGGGTTCCGGCTCGGCCGCCACTTCGACGTCGTGCTCGTCCTCCAGGTCGATCGCCGCAAACTCGCTCGTGTCGTAGCGCTGCGGCCAGGAGTCCGCGACGGCCTTGTCGTGCACGCTCTCTTCGACCAGTCCGAGCGCCGAACGGAGCAGGATCTCGATGCGGCGGGCCTCCGCAACGAGGCGTTCGCGTTCGCGCTGTGCGGCCCTCATCACGGAGCGTGCCTCCTGGTGCGCCTCGGCGACGATCAACTCCGCTTCGCGACGTGCGGCTTCGCGTGCCTCCGCTGCGGAGCGCTCGGCGGCGACGAGCGTCTGCGAAAGCAGGTGCTCGCGTTGCTTGAAGTCCTCGAGCGTCTTCTCGAGATCCTCCGTCTTGTCGGTCAGCTCGCCGCGGTCGCGCCAGACGGTTTCGAAGCTGTCCGCGACCTCGTCGAGCAGCCGCATCACCTCGTCGCGCTTGTACCCGAAGAGCGCACGACCGATCCGCACATGTCTGAGTTCCACGGGCGAGTAGGGCACGGTCTCTCCTCCTAGATGCGATTCAGGATCGCGTTCACGATCGCGACGGCGGCATACAGCGCGAGGATGGCGACCATCGGGCTGAAGTCGATCGCGCCGGCCGAAAACGGCAGGATGCGGCGCCAGAGGCGCAGATAGGGGTCACAGACGTCGTAGAGGAAGCGCTGAACCGGCTGGAGCGAATACGGCAGCCGCACCCACGACGTGAGGATGTACGCGATCAGCACGATGGCGTAGACCGTCGCGAAGACGTCGACGAACAGCTCGATCTCGCTGACCGCGTCGAGCAGCATTCCATCCCCTTCGGGGCAGGAAGGTCTTTTCCTGGCTGCGCGCTCGCTACGCCTGGTTGAAGAAGCCGCCGCGCTCGAGGAGCTGCGCGCGCTGCTCGGCGGACACTTCGACGTTTCGCGGTGTGAGCAGGAACACCTTGTCCGCGACGCGCTGCATACCGCCGTTCAGGGCGTACGTGAGGCCGCTGGTGAAGTCGATGAGGCGCTTCGAGAGCTCGCCGTCGGTCCCTTGCAGGTTCAGGATCACGGGCAGCCCTTGCTTGAAGCGGTCCGCGATCTGCTGCGCGTCGTTGAAGCTGCGCGGCAAGACGAGGTGGACCCGCACGTTGTGCGGGTTCGGCACCACCTCCATCTGCGGACGTGCGGCCCGCGACGGCCGGACGGCCGCGACCCGGTGCTCGGTCTGGTCGCCGCCGGACTCGGTCCAGTCGTCGTACTCGTGCCCGCGCCTCCGCGGCGTCAGCCGGCGGACGTTCGGACGCTCGCGGTACGTCTGCTCGAGGCTCTCCTCGGCCGCGTAACCGTCTTCGTCCTCCCAATCCTCGTCCTCCTCGGCGATGCCGAAGTAGACGAGCGTGCGGTTCCAGAGGTCGCCGAGGGCCATGTGCGAGGGGATTCTAGTCCCGAAACAGCACGGATCCCACGCGGACGAATGTCGCGCCCTCCTCCGCCGCCACCCGGTAGTCCTGTGTCGTCCCCATCGAAAGCTCGGGCAGGTCGTGCTCCGCGGCGAGCGAGCGCAGTCGGGCGAACCACGGCCGCGACTGCTCGGGATCCTCCGCGAAAGGCGGCATCGTCGAGAGGCCGCGCACGCCGGCGCCGAGGTAACCGCGGATCTCCTCCGGCCTGACGCCCGACTTCGACGCCTCACCCGAAAGGTTCACCTGGATCAACGCGGGGATCTCGAGCCGCTCGGCGGCCGACCGCGAGTCGAGCGAGTGCACGAGCTCGCAGATCCTGTTGACGACCTTCACCTTGTTCGATTGCAGGTGGCCGATGAAGTGCCAGTGGAACGCGTCGCCGTACTCGGCGTGCTTCGCCTCGAGATCCTGGGCGCGGTTCTCGCCGACGACCTCGACGCCGGCGTCGAGCAGAACCGCCATCTCTTCGACCGAGACGTACTTCGTGGCCGCAACGACCGTCACGCGCGGGCCGACCTCGGACCGGACGCGCTCGTAGCGCGCGCGCACCTCGTCAGGCGACAGCACCGATCACTCCCTGCACGCCGCGTGCCTTGCCGTCGCGCCGGTGCGAGAAGAAGAGCTCGGGATGGTCGCGTGTGCAGAGGTCCACACGCTCCACACGCTCGACGCCGACGCCGCGCAACGCCCGCTCGGCCGCTTCCCAGAGGTCGAGGCGCCCTTCGGATATCAGGTCGGAATCGAAGAGCACGGCGACGTCGTCGCGCACCTCGTAGCAGCAGGGGCCGACTGCAGGGCCGACCACCGCCGCCTTCGGCCCCGGCCCGAGCGCCGTGACTCCGGCCGCGACGACGCCCTCCGCGAGTCCGCGCCAGCCCGCGTGCAGGACCGCGAGCGCGGGCGTGCCGCGAGTGCGGGCGATCGCGATCGGCAGGCAGTCCGCCGACATCGCCAGCATCGGCAGGCCGGGTTCGTCGGACCACAGCCCGTCGCCCGGCTCGCCGCGGCGGCCGCTGTGCGCGCGGTGGACGGTCGGCGAGTGCACCTGCCGGTTGAATGCGAGGCGGTCGACGTCGAGCCCGAGGCGGCGGCAGGCCAGGCGACGGTTCTCCTGGACCAGCGACGCGTCGTCTCCCGTGCCCGTGGTGAGGTTGAGCGACGAGTAGACGCCGCTGCTGACGCCGCCGACGCGGGTGGTGAATCCGACCACGTAGCCGGGCTCGTCCCACAGGATCATGCCATGAGCTCCCGCGCGCGCTCGAGGAGTGTCCCCCGCTCGTTCCGCCCGGGGTCCTGGACGACCTCGTCGAGCAGGATCGCGAGCGTCTTGCCCACGCCCGGGCCTTCGCGGTACCCGATCCCGATCAGGTCGTCGCCGTCGACGGCCAGATCCGAGAGCCGGTGGGGACTCTGCTGCTCGGCGGCGACGACGTCGCGGAAGGCTGCGATGCGCTCGAGCTTCGCGGCGGTCTTGGGCGTCTGATCGCGACCGGTCACATCCGCCCGCCAGTGCGCGAGCATGTCGGCGACGAGCCGGTCGCCGTGCTTCGCGAGCAGGCGCCGCGCCTCGAGCGCATCACCGGTCTGGATCCAGAACGGATGCACGCGCACGAGCTCCACCACTTCCCGGCGCAGCTCGTTCGGATACCGAAGTCGGCGCATGACGGCGTCGGCGATCTCGGCGCCGGCCGCAGCGTGGTCCTCCGCCCCGCCCGGCTTGCCGAGATCGTGGAACAGCGTCGCCAGCCGCACGCGGAGCGTGTCGCCCGCGTCGGCTGCGGCCTGCACGACCGCGAACGTGTGCTCGTCGACCGTCAGCGAGTGCTCCGCGTGCGTCGCCCTGAATCCGATCGACGGGGCGAACTCTGGGATCAGCGCGGCGAGAATGCCGGTGTCACGCGCCAAGCGCAGCGCCTTCGCCGGCTGCTCGCCCAGCAACAGCTTCGACAGCTCGCCGAGCCCGTCTGCGGCGATGCCACCGCCGATGCGTTCGCCGGACACGAGCCGCACGCTGTCGGCGTGCTCGCACATCTGCTGCAGCGTCTGCGCGTCCGGTTCGAGACCGAGCTGCGACACGAAGCGAAGACCGCGGACGAGCCGCAGCGGATCCTCCCCGAAGCTGTGCGGCGTCACGGTGCGCAGGACGCGGCGAGTCAGGTCGTCGTGGCCGCCGAACGGATCGACGAGGGTGTCGTCTGCGAGCCGCCGGGCCATCGCGTTGACGGTGAAGTCGCGGCGCCGAAGGTCGTCCTCGATCGGCGCGTCGGGGTCGACGACGATGTCGAAGTCGTGACGGCCGGGGCCCGTCGACAGCTCACGTCTCAGCGGTGCGACCTCGATGCCCGCGGCGACGCGGGCGCGAAGCTCGGGCTCCCGTGGGTAGAAGCGGACTCCGACCGGACGGTCGGCGACGACGAGCTCGTCGGTTCGGCCGTACGGAGCAAGCGCGTGCCGGAGCCCGGCGATGTCCACGCCCGGCACGAGGAAGTCGGCGTCCTTGGGGTCGCCGCCCAGAAGCTCGTCGCGCACCGCGCCCCCGACGACGTACGCGTCGAGCCCGAGCGAGCGCATGTACTCCTCGATCTCCTTCGCCACGCCGCCATTCTTGCGGCGGCACAGGGCTACAGGTGAGCGACGGCCTCGATCTCGACCAGCGCGCCCGAGGGGAGCTGCGCGACCTCGACCGTCGACCGCGCCGGGGGCCGGTCGCCGACGTGCCGGGCGTAGACCTCGTTCATGCCTGCGAAGTCCCCCAGGTTCTGCAAGAAGACGGTCGTCTTCACGAGGTTGTCGAGCGACGTGCCCGCCTCCTCGAGAATCGACCGGAGGTTGGCCATGACCAGCTCCGTCTGCTCCTGGATCGTCGAGGCTTCGATCTGGGTGTCTCCAGGACGCAACCCGAGCTGGCCCGAGACGAAGACGAAGCCGTTCGCCTTGATCGCCTGGTTGTACGGAGCGCCCTGGAACGGCGCCGGGGCCGCCTCGGTGCGAACGACGTCTTTGCTCATGAGTCCTCCTTTCGGCACGCCTGGCCGAGGGCCGCGCCGACCGCCTTGAACATCGCCGCCAGCACGTGCTGAGGATCCTGCCCCTCGATCAGCCGCAGGTGGAGATTGAGCCCTGCGGCCTCGGTGAGCTCGTTCAGGAAGCGGGAGGCGAGGTCGGTGGCGAGACCTGCGACACGCTGGTCCGAGAAGTCGACGTTCGAGACGAACCGTGCCTCGTCCGCGCGCTCCAGGGCTGCCGATGCAAGCGCCTCGTCTGCGGGAACGATCGCCCAGCCGCGCCCGGCGGCCGCCTCGTCCGCGAGCAGCGACACGATCGCCTCCCCGAATGCGCGACCGGCGGCGACGACCTCCTCGTCCGCACTCTGCGGCGCGACCTCGAGCGCGACCCGCAGCCGAGCGCTTCGTGCGAGCTCGCCCACGAGGTGGTCGAGAACCGGCAGCCCCGTGGCGACGTTCGCCGCCCCGCGTTCCGCGAGCTCGACGTGGACACCTGTGCGGCTGGAGCTCATCCCTCGACGCGATCGATGTGCGCGCCGATCGCCCGGAGCCGCTCGTCGATCCGCTCGTAGCCCTTGTCGATCTGATACGCGTCGCCGATGGTCGACCTGCCCTCGGCGCACAAAGCTGCGATCACCATCGCCATCCCGGCGCGGATGTCGGGGCTCGACATGCGCTGGCCGTACAGCTGTGCGGGGCCGGTGATGACGACGCGATGCGGGTCGCACAGGATGATGCGCGCGCCCATCGAGACCAGCTTGTCGACGAAGAACAGCCGGCTCTCGAACATCTTCTCGAAGATCAGCACGGTTCCGTGTGCCTGCGTCGCGACGACGACCGCGATCGACGTGAGGTCTGCGGGGAACGCGGGCCACGGCCCGTCCTCGATCTTCGGAATCGCGCCGCCGAGATCGTCGCGGACGACGAGCTCCTGGTCGGGCGGCACACGCACGAAGTCCTCGCCGAGCTCGACCTCGATGCCGAGCTTGCGAAACACCGGGACGATCGGCCAGAGGTCGTCCGGGACGATGCCTTCGATCGTCAGATCGCCGCCGGTCACCGCGGCCATGCCGATGAAGCTCCCGACCTCGACGTGCTCGGGGCCGATCGCGTAGGCGCCGCCGCCGAGGCGGTCGACGCCGCCGACGTGCAGGACGTTCGACCCGATCGACGTGATCTTGGCGCCGAGCGAGACGAGAAACTTGCAGAGATCCTGCACGTGGGGCTCGGATGCCGCGTTCGAGATCGTCGTCTCGCCCGGAGCAAGCGCGGCCGCCATGACGGCGTTCTCCGTCGCCATCACGGACGCCTCGTCGAGGTGGATGTGCGTCCCGCGCAGCGCCCCGCTGAGCTCGTACCGTCCGTTGATCTCCACCGAGGCGCCGAGCTCTGCGAACGCGTGGATGTGCGGGTCGAGGCGCCGCCTGCCGATCACGTCGCCGCCCGGCGGCGGGACGCTGGCCTGGCCGAGCCGCGCGAGCAGCGGGCCGGCGAGCAGGAACGACGCGCGGATCCGGCTCGCGAGCGGGGCGTCCACGTCGGGCCGTATGTCGTGGGCGTGGACGCGGACCTCGTTGTGACCGGACCACTCGACCTCGGCGCCCAGGTGGTCGAGCAGATTCAGCATGGTCTCGACGTCGCGGATGCGCGGAACGTTCGTGAGCTCGACCGGCTCCTCGGTCAGGAGGCACGCGGCCAGGATCGGCAGCGTGCCGTTCTTGTTGCCCGCGGCGCGCATCCGGCCGGAGAGCGGGTGCCCGCCCTCGATCACGAACGACTCCGCCGCGTGCCGGACGGTGGTGGAGGCCATGGAGCGGACTAGGATAGTCGGCCGTTGGACCCGACTCGGCAGCAGGCCTGGGAGACGCTCACCAGGTACACGAAGAACGAGGCGCTGCTGCGCCACGCGCTGGCGGTCGAGGCCTCGACCGCCTCGTACGCCGCCCGCTTCGGCGGTGACGAGGAGCTCTGGCGGGTGGCGGCGCTGCTTCACGACTTCGACTACGAGATCCATCCGACGCTCGACGAGCACCCGCAGGACGGCGCGCCGATCCTGCGCGAAGAGGGCTACCCGGAGGAGGTCGTCGAGACGGTTCTCTCGCACGCGAACCATCTCGGCCTGCCGCGCGACACGCCGCTCAAGAAGACGCTCTTCGCGTGCGACGAGCTGTCCGGGTTCGTCTACGCGTGCGGTCTCGTACGTCCGAACGGACTCGAGGGGCTCGAGCCGAAGTCCGTTCGCAAGAAGCTGAAGCAGCCGTCGTTCGCGGCCGGCGTCTCGCGCGACGACGTCTACGAAGGGGCCGAGCTGCTCGAGATCGAGCTCGACGAGCACATCGCGAACGTGATCGCCGCACTCCAGCCGATCGCCGGCGACCTAGGATTCTCCGACTCCGGCAAGTAACAGACTGTTACAAGCGGCCGAGTGCGTCGACGAGCCGCTCGAGATCGCTCTCGTCGTTCCACCAACCGACCGAAGCGCGGAGCGTGTCGGTGCCGGGAAGGTCGCGGACGATGACGCCGCGGTCGTAGAGCGCTTTCGCCGCCGCAGGCGGGTCGCCGGGTACGCGGAACGCGACGAGCGTCGCCTGCCCCGGCTCCGTCACCACGTCGTGACCGGCGTCGAGCAGAAGCTCGCGGCAGCGCCCGGCGAGCGCTCTCGCTCGTTCGAATCGCCCGTCGGGCAGGCCCGTGAGCGCCGCCTCGAGCCCGGCGAGCGAGCTCGAGGGCTGCATCCCCGGCTGGAATCCCGCCGCTCCTTCCTTCGGCACCCACGTGGCCGCCTCGAGGTCGTACGACGCAGCCGCCGAGGTCCCGACGAGCCGCGGTGAGAGCGCCTCGGGCTCTCTCATGTAGAGCCCGCCGGTGGCGTCCGGCCCGCACAGCCACTTCTGCGCGCTGATCGTGAAGAAGTCGGCGTCACTCACGTCGACGTCGATCGCGCCGACCGCCTGAGCGCCGTCGACGAGGACCGGGACGTCGGTCGCACGACGCAGCTCGCGCCACGGCAGCACCGCTCCGTCGAGCCACGACACGGCGGACAGGGCAATGAGGCGCGTCCGGGGCCCGACGAGCGATTCGACGGCCGCGAAGATTCCCTGGACGGAGACATCCCGGATGCGGGCGACGCGCAGGTCGGCGCCGGTGCCGATCAGCGGTCCGAGGAGCCCGAAGTGCTCGGAGTCGGTCGTCACGATCTCGTCCCCGGGACCGAGCCGGAGCGCGCTCAGCACGACGTGCACCGCCTGGGTGGTCGAGTCCGTCGTCGCCACACGCTGGACGGGCACGTCCAGGAGCCCGGCCAGGAGCTCGCGGACATGTGTCCGCCGCTCGACCATCTCCTCGTAGTACCGCGGCCCCGCCCGCCCGTGCTCGAGCTCGCGCGCCCTGACCTCCTGCATCGCGTCGAATGTCTCGCGCGCCAGCGGTCCGAACGTTCCGGCGTTCAGATACGCGTAACGCTCGAGCACGGGGAAACGCGCCCGCTGGTCGGACCAGCTCACTCGATCTCCAGCTCGACCGGGGCGTGATCGGACAGGAGCGTGCCGTCCGGGCGGCGGCGCCGCTCATCGGGCCATACGCGCAGCGGGCTCGCCGGAGCGCCTCGCACCAGCACGTGGTCGATGCCCGGCCCGGCGGCCGAGAACCGCCACTCGGGCCCGGCGAGATCCGCGAGCGCGGTCGAATCTCCAGGCCGAGCGTTGAAGTCTCCGGCGAGCACGAGCACGTCCTCGCGCCGGGCGACAGAGTCGGCGAACCATGCGCCGCGCAGGAGCTCGGCGTCGGCCGGCCGCGGATCGCCGGCGTAGCTCGTGCAGTGCATGTTCGCGACGACGAACGTCCGCCTGCCCATGGTGAGGCGGACTGCCTGGACGATCCGCCGCTCCTTCGCCCACGCGGCGCGCACGGCCGGCGTGAGGCCGAGTGCGCGCCCCTCGCGGGCACGAAAGCGCTGCGGGTTGAGCGGGAGCACGTGGCGGTCGATCAGGCGAATTCGCGATGACAGCCACAGCGCGTTTCCCTGGCCGGCGAACGCGGAGCGGATCAGTCCGTGGTTCGGTGCGGTGAGCAGCCGCCCGACGGCGGCGCCGAACGGGGGCCGTGCTGCAACGTCGCCGATCGCGAAGCGGCCGAGAGCCCAGGCCGGCACTTCCTGCACGCAGAGGACGTCGGGGTCGTCGGCAGTCGCCAGGGCGATCATCTCGTCGAGGAACGCCCGGCGCTGCGGCGGCCAGGTGTTGCCGTGGAACAGGTTCCAGCTCCGGACGAGCACCGCTCACTACGCTACTTCCGTGCGCGTCCTGCTCGCCGACCCGCCGGCCTTCACGCCCTGGTACGACCATGAGCTCGCGGCGGCGCTCGGCCGAGAAGGCGCCGACGTCGAGCTCGCGACGTCTCGATTCAGGTTCGGCCGGCTTCCGCCTGCCGACGGCTACCGGCGGACAGAGCGCTTCTACCCGCTGTCGTCGCGGCTCTTCCGGCGCTCGCCCCTGCGTCTGCCGGTGAAGGCGGTCGAGCACGTCGGCGTGGTCGCCGCGCTGTCGTCTGCGCGACCCGACGTGCTGCACGTTCAATGGCTCGCAGCGCCGTCGCTCGACGCGCGGGTTCGGTTCCGCGCGCCTGCCGTCTTCACCGCGCACGATCTGCTGCCGCGACGCACCGCCGAGCGCCGCGACCTCTGGCGCCGCGCACTCGCGAGGTTCGACCGAGTGGTCGTTCACAGCGAGCGAGGCCGCGAGACGCTCGCCGAGCTCGGCGTCGACGCGCGCGTCATTCCGCATCCCGTCTACCCGAGCGGCGCCGAGCGCGCCGACGACGGCCGAACACTGCTCGCACTCGGGATCATTCGCCCGTACAAGGGGTTGCCCGACGCCGTCGAGGCGACGAAGCGAATCCCGGACGCGCGGCTCATCGTGGCGGGCGATCCCGCGATGCCCTTGAACGGGTTGCGCAACGCGGAGCGGGTCGACTGGCGGCTCGGTTACCTGCCGACGAGCGAGCTCGACCGCGCCCTTTCGGAGGCGACGGTTGCCGTCTTCCCGTACCGCGCCGAGCTGGACCAGTCGGGCGCGCTCCTCCACGCGCTCGGCGCGGGCGTACCCGCTGTCGTCTACGACGTCGCGGGACTCGGCGAGCCGGTGCGCGCCTACGGCGCGGGAACGGTCGTGCCGGCCGGCGACGTGCAGGCGCTGACGGAGGCCGTCAGGACATTGCTCGAGGACGCCGATGCTCTCGGTCGGGCACGGGCCGGTGCGGAGCGGGCGCGCGCCGAGCTCACCTGGGAGTCCGCCGCACGGCGACATCTCGATCTCTATCGGGAGCTGACGTGATGTTTCGCCGGACTCGGTACGCGTCGGTCGTCGCCGCGCAGCTCGATCTCTTCGAGCACGAGAACGCGCCGCTGCTCGCACGCATCGCCTCTGCTCTCGCGGAGTACGACAGCTCCGACCGCGACGGCTCGGAGGAGCTCTTCGGCGAGTACATGGATGCGCACGCGCTCGCGGCCGAGATCCTCGAGGAGATGCGCGACCATTACGCACGCACGCTCGAGGATCCGGACGAGTATGTCGAGACGTTCAACCGCGCAGTGAAGAAGCGCATGCCGGTGACCGCGACGGAGCTGGACTGATGCCGGAACGGATCGAGGACTACGCGCTCGTCGGCGATCTGCAGACAGCCGCACTCGTCGGCCGCAGCGGCTCCGTCGACTGGCTCCCGGTGCCGAGGTTCGACTCGAGCTCGTGCTTCGGCGCGCTGCTGGGCGCCAGCGAGCACGGGCGCTGGATGATCGCGCCGGCCGGAGGCGGCCCGGCGACCGATCGCCGCTACCGGAAGGACACCCTGATCCTCGAATCCGAGTGGCAGACCTCGAGCGGGCGCGTTCGCGTGATCGACTTCATGCCGCCGCGCGAGACCCAACCCGACGTCGTTCGCATCGTCGAGGGGCTGGACGGCACGGTCGACATGCGGACCGAGCTCGTGATCCGCCTCGACTACGGGCTCGTCGTCCCATGGCTCCAGCGGCTGGGCGACGACACGCTGCTCGCACTCGGAGCACCGGACGGGCTCGTGCTCCGGACACCGATCGAGCTGCGCCCGGACGGGATGACCCACGTCGCAGAGTTCATGGTGCGCGAGGGCGACCGCGTTCCGTTCGTGCTGACGTGGTTCCCGGCGCACGAGGGGCTGCCGAAGGCGGTCGACCCGGAGCAGGCCCTCGCCGACACGGAGAGCTTCTGGCTCGACTGGATGGGCGGCTGCTCGTACGCGGGCGAGCGCCCGCACGCCGTGCGGACGTCGCTCGTCGTCCTGAAGGCCCTCACCTACCAACCCACCGGCGGCATCGTCGCGGCGCCGACGACGTCGTTGCCGGAGCGGATCGGCGGCGAGCGCAACTGGGACTACCGCTACTGCTGGCTGCGCGACGCGACGTTCACGCTCTACGCCCTCATGAACGCCGGCTTCGTCGAGGAGGCAGGCGCGTGGCGCGATTGGCTGCTGCGCGCGATGGGCGGGGACCCCGCACGCGCCCAGATTCTCTACGGCGTCGGCGGCCAGCGCCGGATCTCGGAGTACGAGCTCGCCTGGCTCCCGGGCTACGCAGGCTCCCGACCCGTGCGCATCGGCAACGCGGCGCACGAGCAGTTCCAGCTCGACGTGTACGGCGAGGTGATGGACGCGCTGCATCAGGCGCGCGTGCACGGCCTCGAGGCGAGTGACCACGCCTGGTCGCTGCAGCGGACGTTGATGGACTTCCTCGAGGGTGCGTGGGACAAGCCCGACGAAGGCATCTGGGAGGTGCGCGGCCCGCGGCGCCATTTCACGCATTCGAAGGTCCTCGCGTGGGTCGCGTTCGATCGCGCCGTGCAGACCGTCGAGCGGCTGGGTCTCGAAGGGCCGGTCGGGCGGTGGCGGCGCACGCGCTCCGAGATCCACGCTGAAGTGCTGCGTGAAGGCTTCAACGTCGAGCTGAACGCGTTCACGCAGTCGTACGGATCGGACGAGCTCGACGCATCGACGTTGTTGATCCCGATTCTCGGCTTCTTGCCGCCGGACGACCAGCGCGTCGTCGGCACCGTGGCGGCGGTCCAGAAGCACCTGACCCGCGATGGATTCGTCGAGCGCTACCGGACGAACGAGAGCCCGAACGACGTCGACGGTCTGAGTGGTCGCGAGGGGGTGTTCCTGCCGTGCTCGTTCTGGCTGGTCGACGCCCTCGTGATGATGGGCCGGAAACAGGAAGCGCAGGAGCTCTTCGACCGGCTGGTGGCGATCAGCAACGACCTCGGCTTGCTCGCCGAGGAGTACGACCCCGGCGAGAAGCGGTTGCTCGGCAACTTCCCGCAGGCGTTCACCCACGTGGGCCTCGTCAACTCGGCGTACAACCTCTCGCACCATCAGGGACCGGCTCACCAGCGACCGCGCCGGCAGTGATCTCGGCCGGCTGGGGCGAGGTGCGTGCCCGGCGGCTCGCGCGCTGCGGTCTCACAACCCGCTTCGCGGACCTCGTGGAGGCGACGCAGGCGACATGCGGCATCCACGCACAGGTGCAGGCATCGGGTGAGCTCCAGCTCGCCGCTCGTGTCGACGGAGTGTCACAGGCAGCGGTGCGCGACGCCCTGTGGCAGCGCCGGACCCTCGCGAAAGCCTGGACGCTGCGCGGCACGTTGCATCTCCACGCAGCGGACGATCTCCCGCTGTGGCACGCCGCGACGCGCCGAGGGTCTTCGTCGAGCGGCCTCGAGGAGTGGCGCGACCCCGAGGGGGTCCTCCACCCGGCGGTCTCTGCCAGGCAGGTCGCTGCGGCCGAGGCTGCGGTGCTGGCCGCGCTCGCAGACGGCGCGCTGACGCGCGACGAGCTCGCGCGAGCCGTTCGTCACCCGGCCGCACGCGACCGGCTGCGGTCCGGATTCGCATTCCTGACAGGTGATCTCTGCCAGGGGCCGCCTCGGGGTGCGAAGGTGACGCTCGCCCGCCCTGACCGGTGGCTGCCGGGCTGGCGAGACGTACTGCGCACCGAAGCGGTCCTGACCGCCTGCCGTCGCTTCCTGCACACGTACGGGCCGGCTCGGCCGAGCGACTTCCGCGAGTGGCTCGCCGGCCGGTCGCTTGGTCTGGAAGTGGCGCGGGAGTCGTTCGACGCGGTGGGAGTCGAGGAGATCGAGGTCGAGGGCCGCCGTTCCTACGTCCTCGCGGGCGACACGTCGTTTCCGCGACCGCTGCCGAGCGTGCGCCTGCTGCCCGAGTACGACGTCTACGTCATGGCCAGCCGCGAGCGCGAGCAGCTCGTTCCCGGCCGTGTGCGCGAGCAGATGCAGCGCGAACGCGGGAGCTACGACGGTCCGGCAGGTACACGCTTTCTCCTGGTGGACGGCGTGGCCGCGGGCCTGTGGGATCGTACGAGACGTGGCAAACGGCTCGAGTTGACGGTCCGTCCGGCAGTGCGGCTGACGAAGTCGCAGCGCGCGGAGCTCGAGGGCGAGGTGGAGCGGTTCGCGTGCTTTCTCGGGCTCGAGCCGGTGCTCGAGCTGGCCTGAGATCAGCGATGGCCGAAGTGATGGGCGCGCGGTAGCGCCGACGTCACCTCCGCTTCGCTCGCCGCCTTGCGGGCGAGTGGACCCAACGAGACGACTTCGCGCACCAGCAGGTTGACGTTTCGGTCGTGCCGCTCGAGCTTGCCGCGGACGAGGACGAGGGGCTCCCCGCGGATGATGTGGCGGTACCGCTCATAGACCTGCGGCGGCACGATCAGGTTCGCCTGTCCGTGCTCGTCCTCGAGCAGCATGAAGACGACGCCGTTCGCAGTCGCGGGGCGCTGCCGTGCGACCGTCATCCCGGCGAGCTGCATCGGTGTGCCGTTCGGCGTGTCGGCGAGGTCGGCCGTCGTCGCGACGCCGGCGGAGAGATGGAGGCGCAACAACTCGAGGGGGTGTACGCCGACCGACAGCGACGTGTGCTTGTAGTCGGCCAGCATCCGCTCCCACGACGTCTGCTCGGGCAGCTCGGGGATCTCCGAGGTCGGCTCGAGCGGCAGCGCAAGCTGGCGCGTCCCCTCCGCAGTCGTCTCGCCGCGGGTCGTGATCCCGAGCTCCCAGAGGAGCTGACGCCTCGGTCCCCAGTCGTCGCAGGCGCCGGCCGCGACGAGCGCCTCGAGCACGTCCTGCTTGACCGCCGTCCGCCTGGCGAGGTCGCCGAGCCCCGTGTACGGCTGCCCTGCCGCGACCGCGTCGGCATCGGCCTCGCCGACCGACTGTACGTAGCCGAGCCCGATCCGTACCGCACCCTCTTGCAGCGAGCACTGCGCCTCGCTCAGGTTCACGTGCGGCGTCCTCACATCCACCCCGCGCCGCTGCGCGTCTCGCACGAGGGACGCAGGAGGATAGAAACCCATCGGCTGGGCGTTCAACAGGGCGCAAAGGAACTCCGCGGGATACGACCGCCGCAGCCACGCCGACTGGTAGGCGAGCAGCCCGAAAGCCGCCGCATGCGACTTCGGGAAACCGAAGCCGGCGAAACCGACGAGCTTGTCGTAGATCACATGCGCGGTCCGTTCGTCGATCGCGTTGGCGAGACAGCCTTCGACGAAGCGGGGCCGGTAGGCCTCGATCGCCTCCTCGCTCCGTTTGCGGCTCATCGCACGGCGCAGCCCTTCCGCTTCGCCGATCGAGAAGCCGGCCGACGCCATCGCGACGTCCAGCACCTGATCCTGGAAGACGACGACCCCGAGCGTGTCCCGCAGCGGTTCACGGAGCGACTCGTGCTCCACGGGCGGCTCGAACGAGGGGTCCTCGCGGAGCCGCTGGCGGTGCTTCACGTACGGATGGACGGCCTTCCCCTGAATCGGCCCGGGCCGGACGAGCGCCACCTGCACGGTCAGGTCGTCGAGGTTCTCGGGACGCGTCTGCAGCAGGCTCTGCATCTGGGCGCGGCTCTCGATCTGGAAGACGCCGACCGTGTCCGCCGCCTGGATCTCGGCGAAGACGTCGGGGTCGTCGAGCTTGATCCGCGAGAGGTCGATCGTCTCGCCGCGGACTCGTGCGATGCGGTCGATGCAGTCCTCGACGGCGGAGAGCATGCCGAGCCCAAGCAGGTCGATCTTCAGGAAGCCTGCGTCGCCGCAGCTGTCCTTGTCCCACTGACAGATCTGGCGTCCCGCCATCGCCGCGGGCTGAACGGGAACGAGGTCGATCAGCGGCCGCGACGAGATCACCATCCCGCCCGGGTGCTGGCTGATGTGCCGCGGCAGCCCGGCGATCTCCTGCGTCAGCTCGCGGAAGGCGTCCCAGCGCGGGCCGGCGTGTCTGCCGGAGATGCCGTCGAGCTCGTCGGCGACGAGCGTCGCGTTCCAGCCGTCCGTGACACGTGAGAGCCGCTCGAGCTCGGCGAACGGAAGCCCGAGCGCCTTGCCCACGTCCCGGATCGCGCCGCGGCTTCGGTACGTCGCGAAGCTCGCGACGAGCGCCGCACGCTCGTGTCCGTACCGCTCGGTGACGCGGACGATCAGCTTCTCGCGGATGTCCCGTGGGAAGTCCAGGTCGATGTCCGGCACCGACGACATCTCGTCGTTGATGAAGCGGCCGAGCGAAAGCCCCGCCTCAACCGGATCGACGTGCGAGAGCCCTGTCAGGTAACAGACGATCGAGCCGACGCTCGACCCGCGCCCGCGCCCGGGCGGCAGCGCATGCCGTGGGCTTCCCGGACCGCGCACCTCGAATGCACACTCGCGCGCAAGCTCGAGCACTTCCCAGTGGAGCAGGAAGAATCCCGACAGCCCGAGCCGGGCAATCAGCGTGAGCTCGTCCTCCAGACGGTCGTGTGCGCGTCGCTTGTGACCGTTCGCCTGTGCGTACCGTTCGGCGAACGCCCGCTCGCAGACCTCGCGCAGCTGCACGTCGGCGGGGTCGATGCCGTCGGAGAAGTCGGGGTAGCGGTAGCCGAGCTCCTGCGTCAGGTCGAACGCGCACCGCTCGGCGATCTCGCGCGTCCGCAGCGCCGCGTCGCGCGGCAGCCGTTCGACCATCTCATCGGGACTGCGAAGGATGCTCTCGTGATTGCCGCGGCGCTCTCGCTCGCAGCCGTCGAGCGACGTGCGGCAGCGGATCGCGACGAGGGCGTCCTGCAACCGCGCGCGGCGCAGGTGATGTGCGTGCACGTTCCCGGTGGCGACGGTCGGCACGCCGAGCGTGTCCGCGAGCTCCTGCAAGCGTGCGTTGCGGCGCGCATCCCCACGCTCGTACGGGCGCTGCACCTCGACGTAGAACGCACCCGCGAACGCACGCGCGAGGCGGGCGGCTCCGTTCGGCTCGACGACGGCGAGCCCCTGCCGAGCACACCCCGACAGCGCAACCAGCCCCTCTGCGTGCTCGGCCAGGACGTCGATCGTCGTTGCCGGCGGCAGCGGCTCACGACTCTCCTTGCCCTCGATCCGCGTTCCGGCATGCGCGTCCGTGAGGATCCTGCACAGGTTGGCGTACCCGCGCTGCGTCTCACAGAGGAGCGTGACGTGCACGTCTCCTCCGAGGCTGACCTCGGCGCCGGTGATCGAGCGTAGGCCGAAGTGCTTGGCCGCATTCGCGAACTCGAGCGACCCGCAGACGTTGTTGTGGTCGGTGAGCGCGAGTGCGTCGTAGCCGAGCTCTGCCGCCCGCGCCGCGAGCTCCTCCGGAAGCGACGCCCCGTCCAGGAACGAGTACGCCGAATGCGCGTGCAGCTCGACGTAGCTCATAGACTCCCGGGGTGCCCGATCCCATCGTCAGCCACCCCGGAGAGGGCGAGCGCCATGAGCGGGACGACGGCTACCGCCTCATTCGCGTCGACACCGCACAGGTCGCGGTGATCGAGATCGACTTCGACGAGTCCCTCGTCGTCGAGCCGCATACGCATCCCAACCATGCCGACTCGTTCCTCGTGCTCGACGGCGAGGTCGAGTTCACTGCAGGCGAGGACACCGTCGTCCTCGGCCCAGGTTCGTTCATCACCGCCCCGCCCGGTGCACGGCACGGGTTCCGCAGCGCCGGCGGCTCGGCACGCGTCCTCAACTTCCACACGCCCGGCAGCGACTTCGTCGAGTCGATCCGCCGGACGAGCGCCCAGTCGTCTTCTTAGAGGCCGTTTCAGAATGAACCTTGTGTCGCCTGGCGGCGCTGGGCGGCGCGATGCGGCGTCCTCAGTCGCGTCCATATGCACCGCATATGGACGCATCCCTGCGTCCTTGCCTCGCGGGCGCCCAGACGCAACCCAGTCGACGAAGGACATTCTGAAACGACCTCTTAAGCCCGCTGGGTGAACCACGACCCCGTTTCGTCGTCGCGGTAGACGACGGCGTTCTCGCCCGTCTCGAGCACCACGTCGAAGTAGCGGCGGTCAACGGGCTCCTCCGTCCACCACCTGTCGACGACCCGCCACTCCTCGCGGACCAGCGCCACTTCCCGGCGGTTGACCCGCCGCGGCGTGCCCTCGGCGTGCGCCTCGACGAGCGCCGCCCTGGGAGCGTTCAGTCGTCGCGCGGTACGAGCAGCGCGCGCGCTTCCGGTATGCGCGACCACGGTGCGACCTCCACCACCGTCGAGACCCCGCCTGCGCCGACCGCGGCCCGCACCTGGCGCAGGCCCTCACGAAGCCTTCCCTTGACCACCTCACCTTCTGCTGCGACGAGCTCGAGCTGCTCACCGGTGTAGTCCGCCAGCTCTCCGACCTCGAGCCGGAGCTTGAGCGCCGGCGCGGGCAGCTCAGCGAGCTTCGGCGCCAACGCAACTCTCAGCCGGGCGGGATCGGCCGTCGGCTCCCGGAGCGTGACCGTGCGCCGCCACGACGCGCCGCCGACGAGCCTCGCCCACACCGCGACCTTCCTCGGCGGCCGGCCGGCGCGCTCCGGCCGGGCGAGCAGACGGTCGACGAGGACGGCGAGCCCGCGGCGAAGCGTCAGGTCGTTTCCCACCGCCTCGGGGAACTCGAGCGTCTCGTGCAGGGCCGTGACCGGACGTCTCGGCGCGACCCGTCCGTCCTCGTCGGCCCTCGCCAGGCTCCAGGCGCGCCGGCCGACCGGCCCCCACCTCTCGGCCACGGCGCCGCCCGGTAGCCCGGCAAGCTGTCCGATCGTGCGTACTCCAAGCTCCTCCAGCTCCTCGTAGCGCTCGCGCTCGAGTGGAAGCAGCGAGAGCGGCAGCGGCGAGAGGAAGGAGCGTGTCCGGTCGTCCGAGACGATCAGCGCCTGGCCGGGCCGCGCGACGTTCGCGGCCGCGAGTGCGGCGAACCGCCGTTCCGCGGCGCCTGCCCGCGGGTCCCAGATCGTCCCCACGGCCGCGAGCGACCGCTTCAGCGCCGGCTCGAGGCCTCCGTAGAGCCGCTCGACGCCCTTCGTCTCGAAGTAGACCGTGCCCGTCTCGACGGGCTCGACCGCGAAGCCGGCGTCCTCCAGCCGCCGCAGGATCTCCTCCCACGCCTGCTCCGCCGTCGCCGGATCCTGATCCACCAGCTCGAGCTCCGGGCACATCGCCAATGCCTCGCCGAGCCGCATCCCCGGCCGGACGCCCTTCGCCTGCGCTGCGCCGGTCACGGAGCCGATGAGCGGCACCGTCCCCGGAAGCGGCGCGAGCGCCGCCGGCTTCGTCTGCAGCCCCGGCTTGAGGCGGAGCGCCGCCCGCAGATCGAAGGCCGGGATGACGACTGCGGCGATCATGGGAACGTATGTTCTACACGAACACACGTTCCCCTGTCAAGGTGTCGGTAACTATCCCATGACAGGGGGTACGATCAAGGTGCATGGCAAGCAGATTTGCCCACCAGGGTCGACGGCCTATGGCCGTGACTCAGGCTGACAGGCGGCTTCTACCGCCCCGACGATCCAACTCACACCCTCGAACGCATTGGTGAGGACGGCCATGACGTGGAGGCCCTTGAGTTCGGGCGCTCCTTCCACGCCTTCGGCGAACGCTACGCCCACGGCGAGCTTGCCATCCATCTTGAGCTTCGGATTCGGTCCGCTCGGCCGGACGGTGACGCGCACCACTTCCGTGTCGTCTTCCAGCGGCTTGCTCAGGAAGCGGGGCTTGATGATCTCCGCGACATCCCTGACGACCGAGATCGGCGGACGAGGACTGCCGAGGACCAGGGCCGTCGTGTGGAGAAGGCGGTGCTTGTCGTGATTCCACATGCCATTGAGAAGAACCAACTCGTGACGCCCGCGGGTTTCCTTGGAATAGCGGTACGGCTGCGCCTGCTGGATGACCGTGACCGCCTTCTCTGGGATGCCGTAGATCATGCTGCACGCCCACTTATCCCAATCTTCTTCGGTCCGGCAGATCGGGAATTTGGTGTCGCGGGAGGCTTTGGTCCCCGCGGCGGTGTAGGCGGCCTGGTCGAGCGCGGATCGCAGGTTGTGGACGATCTCGCCGACCAGGACACCCCATTCGCGGTTGGGGATCTTCGGCTTTCGGAGCGTGAACGTGTAGTCGCCGATGCCCTTGCCGGGACTCAGCTCGAAATGTTCGGTGATTCGATAGGGCTGGGATTCGGCGAAAAAGCGCAGCCGCTCGTTCAGGTCTTTCAACTGGAATTTGGCTCGAACTAGTTTCCCGATGGCTCCGACGAAACCGCTCTTGCCGTCGAAGATCCCGATGTCTCTGTACTCGGCCATCGGCGCTAACCTCAACACGGATGGAGAAGCCCGTGCAACAGCCGGCCAGCGAGCCCAAGCAGGAAACGCCGACAGGTCACACGATCCCGGTTCCGTCCCGGGATTCCGTGCTCTCGTTCTTCAAGAAAGTCGCGAAGCCCAAGAAGGGCTAGCGCCGCACAAGCCGCCGCAGGCTGCCCCAGGAGGCGGCGACAGCCGCCAAGCCGATTCCGACGAGGTTCGTCTGGACACAGGCGCGGCAGGCGTTACAGCAGGTTGTCGCGAGCGGCGCTTGCTCGCCGTACCTCGCGGCCAGCTGACCCATCTTGACGGTCGCGATCTGCTTCACCCGATTCTCCTATGCCCGACTAGCAGCTTCGATCAAGTCGAGGAACATGGCGCGCGCATTGTCGCGGCGGTTGTAGCGCCACGTGTACTCGTTCAGGTAGCCCTGCAACCACTTCGCGGAGACGGAGTGGTAGACGCCGCGGATGCCGTTCTTGAACAGCGAGAAGAAGCCCTCGATGGTCTGAGTGTGGACGTGGCCGTCCGCGTAAATGCGGCCCGAGTGATTGATGCGGTGGTGGGTGTAGAACCGCTCGACACCGCTGTAGCCGACGTAATCGTCCGTGTAGACGGTCGCGCCCGGCTCGACCCTCTCCGCGAGCTTGGAACGGAGCGTGTAGCCCCACCTGCTCGGCACGTGCATCGCCACGACACGGCCGCCGCGCTCCACGATGGCGAACACGGTTTCGCGGGGCTTGACGTGCGGCCCGTTCGCGGCGCGTCCCTCGGCCCGCGCTCGGCGGCGGTCGGACTCGCGGAGCTTTCCGCCGTGCCAGGTCTCGTCGGCCTCGACGGAGCCGGACAGCGGCCCGTGGTTGTCGTCTGCCATGACCTGGTTGCGGATCAGGTTGAACATGCGCCAGGCGGTCTTGTACGTCACCCCAAGCTCGCGCTCCAGCTGCTTGGCGGAGATCCCGCATCGCGTGCTCGCCATGAGGTACATGGCGTAGAACCACAGGTGCAGCGAGGTCGCGGACTTGTGGAAGATCGTCCCGGCCAGCGGGTGAACGTGGTGGCCGCAGGTGTCGCAGTCGTAGGCCGGGCGGTCCTTAACACGGTGGAACTTGCGGGTGACGCCGCACTTGGGGCATTCCATGTGGTGGCCGTCGGGCGCGAAACGCTGCCGCCACAGCCAGTCCAGGCAGGCCCGGTCGTCTGGGAATTCCTGCATGAACTCCATCATCGAGTAGGTTGATTCCGAGGCGGTTCCGCGCTTCGGCTTGTTCCGGTTCACCTGCGACATGTCTGGATTCTCCCATGAAACGTACCCCCTGTCAAGGGATAATTACCAAGGTGTCGGAATAGACCGATCTACACGCGCTCGAGCACGACGACGGGGATCCGCCGGTCGGTGCGCTCGGCATACCTGTCGTAGTCCGGCCACTGCTCGTTGACGAGCCTCCACAGCCGCTCTCGCTCCCCGCCCTCCGCCGTGCGGGCACGGGCCGAGAACACCTCGTCCAGCACCTGCACCTCGACCTCGGGAGTCTTGGCGAGGTTGCGGTACCAGCCGGGATGCACGGGCGCCCCGCCTTTCGAGGCGACGATCACCAGGTCGTCGCCGTCGTTCTCGTAGATGAGCGGCACAGTCCCTGGATTGCCCGTCACCCGGCCTCTGGTGGTCAAGAGCAGGATCTTGGAGCCGCGCTTCCAGATGTGGCCCACCCGGCCGCCCGTCTCGCGGTAGCGCTCGACGTGCCGGTCGCCGAAGAGCGTCTCCGACTCGCTCATCACGCCACGACCTCCGCCGCCGCACCGACGAGGCGCGTGTAGCGCGGCACCGTCTCGAGCAGGTCGACCTGTGCGCAGTACGCGATGTCCGCCGCCAGGCCGGGCGGACCGTAGGTGCGTGCCTCGAGGCCGTCGAGCGCCGAAGGCCACGCGGCGGCGACCGTCTCTGCCGCGATCGCGGCGTCGGTCCGTTCGCCGTCGAGCGCCGCGACGATGCGGCCGGCGCAGTACGCGTCGTCGAGCGCGAACGCGCCCTTGAAGCCCGAGCAGACGATCGCGACGTCTCCTCCGGCGGCCCGCGCCGCGCGTACCACTGCGCTCAGGTTGAGCAGCGAGCCCAGCAGGACGAGCTCGCAGCGCTCGGCTGCCGTCAGGATCGCGCGCGTGCCGTTGGTGGTCGTCAGGATCAGCGTCCCCGCGCGGGCACCCTCCGCGAACTCGCGCGGCGACGCTCCGACGTCGAACCCCGGGACGACGACGCCTTCGCGCTCTCCCCCGACCACCGCCTCGTCGCCCAGCGACGTGCGCAGGGCACGTGCTTCGTCGATCTCGGCGCAGCAGAGAATCCGCTCGTAGCCCGCCGCGAGCGCCTGCGCGATCGACGACGTGGCGCGCACGACATCGACGACGATCCCCACGCGAGCGGATCCTTCCTCGGCCGGGGTGAAGGCGACGTGGACGCGCACCGGGATACGCTAGCCGTGTGTCCACCGTCGACGCACCGCGCTACTGCTATCGCCATCCCGACCGCGAGACCGGCCTCTCGTGCTCGGAATGCGGGCGCCCCATCTGCTACGAGTGCATGACTCCGGCCCCCGTCGGCCTGCGCTGTCCGGACCATTCCGGCCGCGCGCAGGGCGTCCACCGCGTGACCAGAACGGCGCAACGGGCCGTCACCGGCGTCGGCTCGCGCCGTATGAACGCCGTGACGATGGCGCTGATCGGGGTCAACGTCGCCGTCTACCTCGCCGAGCTCGCCGCGGGTGGGAGCGTCAACGGCGTCGGCAACTGGATCTACAGCCACGGCGCGCTGCTCGCGCAGGGCGTGTACCAGGGCGGCAACATCTACCCGGTGCCGGCCCACACCGTCGTGCCTCCGACGTTCACGCTCGTCGGCGTGGCGCACGGCGAGTGGTGGCGGCTCGTGAGCGCGGCGTTCCTGCACTACGGCCCGTTCCACCTCGCGGTGAACATGTACTCGCTCTACTTCGCCGGGACCCTGCTCGAGCACGTCATCGGCCGCTGGCGCTTCGTACTCCTCTACGCAGGCTCGGGAATCGCCGGCTCTGCGGGTGCGCTGCTGCTCAGCCCGAACTCGGTGACGGTCGGCGCGTCGGGCGCGATCTTCGGCATCCTCGGCGCCCTCTTCGTCCTCGAGCGGAGCCGTCATATCGCCACGGGCGGCCAGGTTGCCGGTCTGATCGTCTTGAACCTGATCTTCACCTTCGCGATCTCGAACATCTCGGTCGGCGGGCACATCGGCGGACTGATCGCCGGTGTCGGGCTCATGTGGGTGCTGCTCGAGTTCCGGCGCTCGGCCGCGCTCAGCGTGGCGGCGACGGCCGCGGTGGTCGTGCTCAGCGTCGTGATCGCGTACGCGAAGACGCGCGGCTACCACTAGCACTAGCCGCCGGCGGCGACGTAGACGCCGGCTCCTGACGTCGCGAGCGCCGCTTGTGCAGCCGCGAGCCGTGCCAGCGGCACGCGGAACGGCGAGCAGGACACGTAGTCCAGGCCCAGCGTCTCGCAGAACGCGATCGAGCGCGGCTCGCCGCCGTGCTCGCCGCAGATCCCGAGCTTGATCCCCGGCTTTGCGGCGCGCCCCCGTTCGACGGCAAGACGCATCAGATCACCGACGCCCGTGGTGTCGAGAACCTCGAACGGGTTCTGCCGGAGCACGTCGTCGTTCAGGTACCTCGTGAGGAACTTCCCTTCGGCGTCATCGCGGGAGAAGGCGAGCGTCGTCTGCGTGAGGTCGTTCGTCCCGAACGAGAAGAAGTCGGCGTGGTCGGCGATCTCGTCCGCGCGCACCGCCGCACGGGGCACCTCGATCATCGTCCCGACGAGATGGGCCACGTCGGGCGCCTCCTCGGCCCAGACGGCCTCCGTGAGGTCGCGCAGCCGCCGCAGCTCCTCCGCGAAACCGACGAGCGGGTGCATCACCTCGACGAGCGGTGCGCCGCCGGTGCGTTCCTGCACGACGCGCGCCGCCCGCGCGATCGCGCGAATCTGCATCTCGTAGATCTCGGGGTACAGCAGCCCGAGCCGGCAGCCGCGCGTGCCGAGCATCGGATTCTGCTCGTGCAGCGCGCGGATGCGTGCACGCATGCGGTCGCTCGTCGCCTGCTCCTCCGTTGGCAGGAACTCGTGCAGCGGCGGGTCGAGCAGCCGGATCGTCACCGGCAGCCCCGCCATCGCCTCGAAGATCCCCTCGAAGTCGGACTGCTGGAACGGCAGCAGCCGGTCGAGCGCGGCGCGACGGCCCTGCTCGTCGGTCGCGAGGATCATCTCCTGCATCACCGGCAGCCGCTCGTCGCCGAAGAACATGTGCTCGGTGCGGCAGAGCCCGATGCCCTGCGCGCCGAAGCCGCGTGCCCTGGCGGCGTCCTCGGGCGTGTCCGCATTCGCCCGGACGCCGAGGCGCCTCACGTCGTCGGCCCAGCCGAGAATCGTCTCGAAGTCCTCGTTCAGCTGTGGGGGGACGAGCGGCACCTCGCCCACGTAGACGTTGCCGGTGCCGCCGTCGATCGTGATCACGTCGCCCTGACGCAGCGTCCTGCCGCCGAGCGTCGCCGTGTGCGCGTCGGTGTCGAGCTCGAGCTGCTCGCAGCCGGCGACGCACGGCTTGCCCATGCCGCGAGCGACGACCGCGGCGTGCGAGGTCATGCCGCCGTGCACGGTGAGGATGCCCTGCGCCGCGATCATCCCGTGGATGTCGTCTGGCGTGGTCTCCCAGCGCACGAGCAGCACCGGCCCGTTCTTCCCGCGCTCGACCGCGGTGTCCGCATCGAAGACGATGCCGCCGCTCGCCGCGCCCGGCGATGCGTTGAGGCCCTTTGCTGCGACTTCGAGCGACGCATCCGGATCGATCATCGGATGCAGCAGCTGGTCGAGTTGCGCCGGGTCGATCCGCCCGATCGCGTCCTGCTGCGAGATCAACCCCTCCTCGACCATCGAGACGGCGGACTTCAATGCCGCTGCCGCGGTCCGCTTCGCCGATCGCGTCTGCAACAGGTAGAGCCGTCCGTCCTCGACGGTGAACTCGATGTCCTGCATGTCGCGATAGTGCTCTTCGAGCCGCCGCATGGTGTCCACGAGCTGGTCGAACGCGTCCCGGAGCGACTCGCGCATCGCCTCGAGCGGCTGCGGCGTGCGGATTCCTGCGACGACGTCCTCACCCTGCGCGTTCGCGAGGAACTCTCCGTAGAGACCCTGCTCGCCGGTGGACGGGTTGCGCGTGAAGGCGACCCCGGTGCCGGACGTGTCGCCCTTGTTGCCGAACACCATCTGCACGACGTTGACGGCGGTGCCGATGTCGTCGGGGATGTCGTTCGCGCGGCGGTAGACGTGTGCCCGCGGGTTCTCCCACGACTTGAACACCGCGCGCACCGCGCGCAACAGCTGGTCACGCGCATCGGCCGGGAACTCACCGTCCGCGTCGGTGCGGTAGATCTCCTTGAACGTCGCAACGAGCTCACGCAGGTCGTCGCCCGAGAGATCCATGTCCTGGTTCACGCCTCTCTGTCGCTTCAGCGCCGAGAGGGCGCTCTCGAAGCGGTGCCCGTCCACGCCGTCGACGACCTCGCCGAACATCTGCACGAGGCGCCGGTACGAGTCGTAGGCGAAGCGTGGGTTGCCCGTGCGCGTCGCGAGCCCTTCCGCGGCGGCGTCGTTCAGACCCAGGTTCAGGATCGTGTCCATCATCCCGGGCATCGAGACCGCCGCGCCCGAGCGGACGGACACGAGCAGCGGGTCGGCCGCGTCGCCGAACCGCTCGCCGGTCCTCTCCTCGAGCCGCCGCACGTGCTCGTCGAGCTCGGCCGTGAGCCCGTGCGGAAGGTCGCCCTCCTGCATGAATGCCCGGCACGCGTCGGTCGTGATCGTGAAGCCGGCAGGGACGGGGACGCCGAGCTGCGTCATCTCGGCGAGGCCGACCCCCTTTCCGCCGAGGAGATCACGGCCGCCGTCACACGGCTCGTCGAAGTCGTAGAGGTACTTGCTGCTCACGCGGGCCGCATCTTTCCATTCCGGCGGCGCCGGGCGCGGAACTCGGCCGCCCAGGCGAGCACCCGCAGCGCGAACCAGAACGGGGTGAAGATCCCGTAGAAGAGGACGAGCGCCAGGCCGAGCGCCGTGTACCAGACGCCCCACCGCCAGAGCGGGACCGGCGGCTTGGGCTTCACGCGGGCGCCTCGGCCCGGCGGCGCTCGACCAGCTCGATGATCCGGTGGGAGATCTCCTCGATCGACAGCTCGCTCACCTCGAGGACCGGGCAGTTGAGCCGCCGCTGAACCTGCGTCGCGTACTCCAGCTCGTCGTAGATCTCCGCCAGGTCGGCGTAGCGCCGGTCTGCCTTCATCCAGCGCATCCGCTCACCGCGGATCTCGGCGAGACGTGTTGCGTCGATCGACAACCCGACGATCTTCCAGCGATCCACGCGGAAGAGCTCGGCGGGCGGCTCGATCCCCTTCACGAGCGGGACGTTCGCCGCCCTGTAGCCGAGGTAGCCGAGGTAGATCGACAGCGGCGTCTTCGACGTGCGCGAGACGCCAACGAGGACGATGTCCGCGTCGTGCAAACCGCCCCCGATACCGTCGTCATGCTTGACCGCGAACTCGATCGCGGACATCCGCCGAAAGTACGCATCGTTGAGAGGCGGCCGGGCCCGCGGCGTCATGCGGGCTGCCTGGCCCGAGACGGTCGCGACCGCCTCGATCGGATGGCCGAGCAGATCGCAGTAATGGAGCCTCGCGCGACGGCAGAGAAGACGCATCTGCTCGCGGAGCTCCGGCTCGACGAGCGTGTACACGACCACCGCCGGCCGACCCTTCATACGGTCGACGGCCAGCTGCAGGTCGGCCACGGTCTCCACGCGCGGATGGCGGATCTCGAGGAACTCCTGCTCGGGGAACTGCGCCTCGAGCGCCTGCACCAGCCGGGCGGCGGTCTCGCCGGTCGCGTCCGAGACGACGTGCAGCTCGACGGTCGGCGTCCCCATCGGCGGGACTCTAGGGCAGACCCGTCAGGCGTCTACTCGGTAGTTTCCTGGGCCCATGGCCACGGTCACGATCGAGAAGGTGGCAGCGCTCTCCCGCCGCCGCGGGTTCGTGTACCCGTCCTCGGACATCTACGGAGGGCTCGGCTCGGCGTACGACTACGGCCACTACGGCGTGCTCATGCGGCAGAACATCCGCAACGAGTGGTGGCGCTCGATGATCCAGGAGCGGGACGACATGGTCGCGCTCGACTCCGCGATCATCCTCAACCCGAGGGTCTGGGAGGCGTCGGGTCATCTGACCACGTTCACCGATCCGCTCGTCGACTGCCGTACCTGCAAGCTCCGCTTCCGCGCAGACGACCTCGATCACGCCCAGTGCGGACGGCGCCCTTCGAAGCATCCGGGCGAGACGCCGGACTGCGATCTGACCGAGGCGCGCGCCTTCAACCTCATGTTCGAGACCCAGATCGGGCCGGTCCGGGACTCGGCGTCGGTGGCCTACCTCCGGCCCGAGACGGCGCAGGGCATCTTCGTGAACTTCAAGAACGTCACCTCGTCGCTGCGCGTCAAGCCGCCGTTCGGCATCGCGCAGATCGGCAAGAGCTTCCGCAACGAGATCACGCCGGGCAACTTCATCTTCCGTCTGCGCGAGTTCGAGCAGATGGAGATGGAGTACTTCGTCCCGCCTGCGGACGGACCGAAGTGGCACGAGTACTGGATCGAGGAACGCCGCCGCTGGCACATCTCACTCGGCCTGCGCGAATCGCACGTCCGCTTGCGGCCGCACGAGCCGGATGAGCTGTCGCACTACTCCTTGGCGACGAGCGACGTCGAATATCTCTTCCCCATCGGCTGGCTCGAGCTCGAGGGAATCGCCAACCGCGGCGACTACGACCTGCGGATGCACGCCGAGCACTCGGGCACGGCGCTCGAATGGGTCGGGCACGAGGAGCGCTACGTCCCACACGTGATCGAGCCCGCCGGCGGAGTCGACCGTTTCATGCTGGCGTTTCTCTGCGACGCCTACGACGAGGAGGAGGTCGCCGGCCGGCAGCGCACCGTGTTGCGCCTGCACCCGCGTATCGCGCCGGTGAAGGTGGCTGTCCTGCCGCTGATCGGCAAGAACGAGGACATGGTGACGCGTGCGCGCGCTCTGTACGAAGAGCTTCGGAAGGCGATGGCGGCCGAGTACGACGAGGACGCGGCGATCGGCAAGCGCTACCGGCGGCAGGACGAGATCGGCACCCCGTGGGCGCTGACGATCGACGAGCAGACGCTGGAGGACGGAACGGTGACCCTGCGCGACCGCGACACGCTCGAGCAGGAGCGCATCGCCGTCGCGGGCGCGCGTGAGCTGCTGCTCGAGCGCCTGCAGCAGCCGTGGTCTCCGCGCGAGTAGCGCCGTGCCCTGGCACGAGCTGACGATCGACTCGAAGGCCCTGCGCGGCAACCCGCTCGGCGATCCGGCGGCACGGCCGCTCTTCGTCTGGGCACCCGCGGACGACTCCCGCAGCTATCCGACCGTGTACGTCCTCCACGCGCACATGCGCGCGGCGCGGTGGTGGTTCAACGTCGAGCCGTTCGCCCGCTCGTATCCGGAGGAGATCGAGTCCCTCTCTCCCGAGGCGGTCGTCGTGCTCGCCGACGGCTGGACGTCCGTCGGCGGGTCGCAGTGGATCGACTCTGCAGGCGTCGGCCGCTACGGCACGTATCTCTGCGACGAGCTGGTGCCGTTCGTCGACGAGCGGTTTCCGACGTCCGGCCTACGCGGGCTCCAGGGGAAGTCGTCGGGAGCCTACGGCGCGGTCGTCAACGGCCTCGCACGGCCGGATCTGTTCTCCGCGGTTGCCGCCCACGCGACCGGCCCCGCCCTGTTCGACGTCACGCTCACCCGCGACTTCGCCGAGGCGGCGCGAGCGCTCCGGGGGCGGTCGCTGCACGACTGGTGGCAGTCCGACTTCGCCGGGCTCGAGTCCCACGAGGACGCGCTCCTCACCGAGATCTGGTCGTCCGCGCTCGCGTTCGACGGCGGAGAGGTGCCGTTCGACCTCGAGACCGCTGAGCTGCTTCCCGAGCCGTGGGCCCGCTGGCTTCGACACGATCCGGTTCGAATCGTCGCCGACCGCGCGGAGGCGGCCCGCGGCCTGCGCGGCGTGTGGCTCGATGCAGGCGATCGCGACTCGTACTTCCTCGATCTCGCCACCGTCGCCCTCCGCCGTGCGTTCGCCGCGGCCGGCCTGCCCGAGGACCGGATGCGCTGCGAGCTCTTCCCGGGCAGCCACCGGGGGCTCGCGTGGCGCTACCCGCTGTCGCTGGCCTGGCTCGTCGACCGGCTGTCCTGAGCGCGGGGACGGCGTTCCATCAGCCGCTCACCGGGAACGTCGAAGCCGAGCTTGCGGTACAGGCCGTGCGCGTCCTTCGTGTGCAGCAGCCACACGCGGTCCGCGAGCGGCCCCCGGTCGACCATCTCGCGCACGAGCTCCTCGCCGAGCCCTCGTCCGCGGTGCTCCTCGAGCACATAGACGTCGGCAAGGTACGCAAACGACATCCCGTCGCTCGTCGCTGCACGGCAGAACCCGATCTGGTCCCCGTCGTGGTACAAGCCGACGACACGCTCCGCCTCGTCGACCAGACGCTGCTGAACGTCACGCGACCGACCGGGCGCCCAGTACGACTCCTCGGAGATGTAGCGATGCACGCTGTCGACGTCGACGCGTGTCCTGTCGTCGTCGAGCTCGTAGCCGTCGCCGAGCTCGCGTCTCATGAGCGGGCAGTGAGCGTGCGCAGCCGGAACCCGCCGTGTTCCTCGTACGACGAGGCGACGACGGTCAGCGCGTCGCGCCGTGCGCGGCCCGAGAGGCCGGCGGCATGAGCATCGGCGAGCGGCGTCGAGAGCAACCGCTCGGCGCCGTGGAGTCCTTCGCGCGAGAGCCGCAGCGCATCGCGCGCGTGGTCGCGGCACACGGCGCCGCCGGCCCGGGGATCGAATCCGACGAGGTCTCCACCCGCGCCGCACTCGACGCAGCTCGTCAGATGCGGGAGGTAGCCCGCGAGCCACAGCAGCTTGAGCTGGAACGAGAGCGCGAGCGCGTCGAGCGCCGGCTCACCGTCGCCCGGCTCCAGCTCGTCCAGCGTGTCGAGGAAGCGTGCCAGCGCGGTGAACGCGCGCTCGTTCGCCTCCGGCTCGCCGAAGAGCCGGAGCATCGCCTCGGCACCGATCAGCCCGACGCTCAAGCGGTACGGCTCCTCGCGCGTGGCGCGGTGGGAGCGCTTGAGGTCGACGCCGGTCACGGTCTGCAGCTCCCCGGAGCCCTCGTGCAGGAGCAGCTCGACGTGCGACAGCGGCTCGAGGCGCGCGCCGAAGCGCGACTTCGTCTTCCGCACGCCCTTGGCGATGGCCCCGACACGCCCGCGCTCGCTGGTGTAGAGGTGGAGGATGCGGTCGGCCTCGGCGAATCGCAGCGAGCGCAGCACGATCGCCTCGGTCTTGTAGCTGCGGCCGGCCACGAGCCCAGTCTAGAACCGGCACTAACGGGAACGCCCGGCGGCGTTTCTACGTTTCAACCTGTAATGACCAGGATTCAGATGTATACGACCCGCTGGTGCGGCTACTGCGTACGCGCGAAGGCGCTGCTCGACGGCCGCGGCCTTGCGTACGAGGAGATCTCGCTGGACGACGACCCCACCTTCCGCACGAAGCTGCACGACCTCACGGGCGGCTGGACGGTGCCGCAGATCCTCGTCGACGGCCGCCCGATCGGCGGCTACACGGAGCTGTGGCGCCTCGACCGCGAGGGGCGCCTCGACGAGCTGCTCGCCGCGTGAGCCCCCTCCGCCGGCGCGGCTGGTGCCCGAAGGCGCTGGCACGAGGGGCAGTACCACGTCCCTCGGCCGGCGACTCGGATCTTCTCGATCGGTGTCCCACATCGTTCGCACGGCTCGCCGCCCCGGCCGTACACCTTGAACTCGTGCTGCATCGCGCCCGCCTCCCCGTCGGGTGTGCGGTAGTCGCGCAGCGTCGAGCCCTGTCGTGCGATGCCCTGCTCGAGCGCCCGGCGCAACGCGCGGTGCAGCGCGCGCACCTCTTCGGGGGTCAGGGCGGCGGCCTGCGTAAGCGGATGGATGCGGGCCCGCCACAGCGCCTCGTCGGCGTAGATGTTCCCGACGCCCGCCACCGTCCGCTGGTCGAGGACGGCGGCCTTCACGGGTGCCCGGCGTCCGTGCAGTCGTTCGGCGAGATGCTTCGACTTGTACGCCTCGCCGAGCGGCTCACGTCCGACGCGCGCACCGACGTACGCCTCGACCTCGTCGGGCTCGAGCAGCAGCCACGTGCCGAACCGCCGGACGTCGCGGTAGGCGACGTCCGATCCGTCATCTAATCTGACAACGGCTCGCCGGTGAGGGTCGTCGGGAAGCTTTCCCGCCGCAGCGTGCAGAAGCGACCCCGTCATCCGGAGGTGGATCAGGAGAGCCCTCCCCGAGTCGAACCGAACAATCAAATACTTGCCGCGCCTGTCGACCTGTGCGACTCGCTCGCCCTCCAGTTCACGCGCGACCTCGTCCCGGTCGAGCGGACGCGTGAGCCTCGGGTCGTCGATCTGCACGCGCTCGAAGCGCCTGCCCTCGACGACCGGCGCCAGCCGGCGGCGAACCGTCTCGACCTCGGGCAGCTCGGGCATGCCCGGACGGTATCCGTCGGACCGCGCTCGAGGGGATCAGCTGAGGACTTCGAGCAGCACGGGCCTGTGCGGAGGCGGCTCTGGACCGATGGTGTACGCGGCCTGCACCTCGCGCACCGCCTCGTCCGCTGCTGCGTCGCCGGCCGCGTGGACCTCGGCGAGCGTCTCGCCCCGCTCGACGTGGTCGCCGCGCTTCGCACGGCAGACGACGCCGACCGAGTGGTCGATACTGTCGGCCTTCGTGCGGCGGCCTGCGCCGAGGTGCAGCGCCGCCTCACCCACGTCGATCGCGCCGAGGCCGGTGACGTAGCCGTCCCCCGGCGCCGCCACCTCGCGCACGACGGGCGCCGACGGCAGCGCCGACTCGTCGGAGGTCCCCCCCTGCGCTTCGAGCCAGCGGCGCCACGCGGCTTCGGCAGTGCCGTCGGCGACGGCCGCCTCGGCACGCCGGCGACCCTCCGCGACGTCGACACCGAGGTCCGACAACGCGAGCAGCCTGGCGCAGGCTTCGAGTACGAGCTCCGTGAAGTCGCGCGGCCCTGCGCCGCGCACCGTCGCGAGCGCCTCGCGCACCTCCAGCGCGTTGCCGACGGCTGCCCCGAGCGGCTGGTCCATGTCCGTGACCAGGCACACGACGGTCCGCCCTGCCTCGCGCCCGAGGTCGATCATCGTTTCCGACAGGCGGCGGGCGTCCTCGATCGTCTTCATGAAGGCGCCGTCGCCGACCTTGACGTCGAGCACGATCGCGTGCGCTCCGGCGGCGAGCTTCTTCGACATGATCGATGCGGCGATCAAGGAGTGCTGATCGACGGTGGCGGTGACGTCGCGGAGGCCGTACAGGAGCTTGTCGGCCGGCACGAGGTCCGCCGTCTGGCCGATGATCGCGACGCCGACATCCCGCACCTGGTCGACGAACTCCTCGACCGTCAGCTCCGTTCGGAAGCCGGGGATCGACTCGAGCTTGTCGAGCGTGCCTCCCGTGTGTCCGAGCCCCCGCCCGCTCATCTTCCCGAGCGGGACGCCGCATGCGGCGACGATCGGCCCGACTGCGAGCGACGTCTTGTCCCCCACCCCGCCGGTCGAGTGCTTGTCGACGACGGTCCGGCCGAGTGCGGCTCCGAGGTCGATCGTCCGACCACTCCGCACCATCGCGTCGGTGAGCGCGAAGGTCTCCCTCGACGAAAGCCCGCGAAAGTAGACCGCCATGCAGAACGCTGCGAGCTGATAGTCGGGCACGTCGCCGCGTGCGTAGCCGAGGATCAGCTCGGCGATCTCGTCGTCGTCCAGCTCCTCGCCGTCGCGCTTGCGCTGGATGAGCTCCGGGACGCGAATCACTTCGTGGCGACGAAGATCGCGCAGCGCGCGTGCACGCGTAAGGGCAGCTCGACGTCCGGCGGCACGGGCTGCGTGTCGGTCATCATCGAACGCTGGTAGTTCACGAGCGTTTCCCGGTCGTGCACGGTGGCGATGCCGACGAGGTCCTGCCGCTCGATCGTGGAGAAGTAAGGGCGTAGCGACTCCTCGCCGTTCTCGGCACGGAAGGTCCATTCACGCGCGCTTTGCGGGTACGCGATCAGATCGAAGACCTCCTCGCAATGACGCTGCGAATTCGTAAGCGCAACGAGCCGGCCGCCGGGCTCGAGAACGCGCGCGATCTCACCCAGCCCTCGATTTGTGTCGTGGACGTGGTAGAGCATCCAGGCTGCGACAACGGTGTCGAAGCTCTCATCGTCGAACGCAAGCTGCTGGACGTCGCCGAGCTGCGCGTCGATGCCCCGGGCCGCCGCGAGCTCGACCATCCGCTCGGACTGGTCCACGAGGGTGACGTCGCAGTCGAGCTCGTCACACAGCTGCGCCGCGAGCCAACCGTCGCCGCCGCCGACCTCGAGGACCCGCCCAGGTCGACATGCGGCGATCGTGTCGAACAAGACCTCTCTCGGATTCGGCCCCTCCAGATCGCGCCACAATGCCGCCCGCGCATGGAGGTTGCCCTCCCTGGCGTATTGCTCGCGAACGAGTTCTGGATCGTCGATGCGCCGGCTCACGGCGTGAGGATCGCCGTGCCCGGCAGCCCTCTGGCGGACTTGCCGCCGAGCCACGCGTTGACCGTCGCACCGACGTCGGAGAACTCGCCCTCCTCGTGAATCTGTCCGGCCGCGTTGCGGCCCTCGACGTACGCAAGCAGCAACGCGTACTCACGTGAGTGGTCCGTCGAAGGTGTCGTGGGATCACAGCCGTGGTCAGAGGTGAGCACGAGCAGGTCGCCGGGGCGCAGAGCCTCGAGCAGGTCCGGAAGCCTCCGGTCGAAGTCCTGCAGGCAGCGGTGAAAGTTCACCGGATCGTTCCGGTGGCCCCAGAGCATGTCCGTCTCGACGAGGTTCGTGAACACCAGCCCGTCGTCGATCGACCGCAACAGCTCCTCGGTGCGCTGGATCCCTTCCACGTTCGACTTCGTGGGCAGCTCCTCGTCGATGTCCTGGTGGGCGAAGATGTCGGGGATCTTCCCGACGCCGTAGACCTTGTGGCCCGCCTCGCGCACGAGGCTGAGGTAGTTCGGGCGCCGCGGCTCGAGCGAGAAGTCGTGACGGTTCGCCGTTCGCTCGTAGGAACCCGGCTCGCCGGTGAACGGGCGCGCGATGACGCGTCCGACCGCGTGCTTGCCGGTGAGGATCTCACGCGCGATCCGGCACGCGCCGTAGAGCTCCTCGAGCGGGATCGTCTCCTCGTGCGCGGCGATCTGGAAGACCGAGTCGGCGCTCGTGTAGACGATCCACTTCCCCGTTAGCTGATGCTCCTCGCCGAGCTCCTGGATGATCTCCGTTCCGCTCGCCGGCTTGTTGCCGAGCACCCCGCGTCCCGTCCTGTTCATGAACGGGTCGATCACCTCGTCCGGGAAGCCGAACGGGTACGTGGGCATCGCCTGCGGCGTGACCACGCCCATCAGCTCCCAGTGCCCCGTCGTCGTGTCCTTCCCCTTCGAGCGCTCGAGCAGCCGTCCGGCCACGGCGGGCGCGCCGGGTTGGGGCGCACAGCCCTCGAGCGGCTCGATGTTGCCGAGACCCAGCGCCTCGAGTGTGGGCAGATCGAGCCCGCCGACCGCGGTGGCGACGTTGCCGAGCGTGTTCGACCCCTCGTCGCCGAACTCGGCGGCGTCGGGCAGCTCGCCCGCGCCGACCGCGTCGAGGACGATGACGCACGCGCGGGGCACTAGACAGCCGGAGCTGGCCGGTTCGGATCGCGGAGGTGACGCGTGATCAGGGCGGCGGCCATCACCGGCTATCCTACTTCGGCAGTGGACACGTTCCTCGGCGTGCTCGGCATCGCGATCTTCATCCCGTGCGTCATCGGGCTCGCGGCGGGCGTGACGTGGCTCGTCGTCAAGCTGAGCCCGGCACCGAACCAGAAGAAGAGCGCTTGACCCTCGGGGCGCGGGAACTCGTACCGCTCGGCGGCGACTAGACCGCGACCTGCAGCACGTCCGCGAGCGGGGTGTACCGGAGGCCGTGCGCCTCGGCCACCGCTTCGTAGGTCAGCTTCCCGTCGACGACGTTGACGCCCTTGGCAAGCGCGGGATCGCGCCCGACCGCGTCGCGCAGCCCGAGATTCGCGATCGCCTCGACATACGGCAGCGTCGCATTCGTCAGCGCCTTCGTCGACGTGATCGGAACCGCACCGGGCATGTTTGCGACACAGTAGTGCGTCACGCCGTCGACGACGTACACGGGATCCGCGTGAGTGGTCGCGTGCGAGGTCTCGAAACAGCCGCCCTGGTCGATCGCGACGTCGACGACGACCGCGCCGCTCTTCATGCCGGCGATCATCTCCCGCGTCACGAGCTTGGGTGCCAGCGCACCCGGAATCAGCACCGCGCCGATCACGAGATCTGCCTCCTCGACCGACGCTGCGACCTGCAGGCTCGAGCTCATCAGCAGCGTCACGCGGCCGGAGAGGATCTCCTCGAGATGCCGCATACGGTCGATCGACCGTTCGAGAATCGTCACCTGTGCACCGAGCCCGAGCGCGATGATCGCGGCGTTGTAACCCACGACACCGCCGCCGACGATCACGATGCGCCCTGGTGCGACGCCCGGAACGCCGCCGAGCAGCAGGCCGCGGCCGCCGAGCGGCTTCTCCAGGAAGTAGGCGCCCGCCTGCGACGCGAGCCGGCCGGCGACCTCCGACATCGGCGCGAGCAGCGGAAGCGTTCGCCCGACCTCGACGGTCTCGTACGCGACTGCCGTCACGCCCGAGTCGAGCAGCGCCCGGGTGAGCGGCTCGTCCGCGGCGATGTGGAGGTACGTGAACAGCACGAGCCCTTCTCGGAGCCGCCCGTACTCGGCCTCGATCGGCTCCTTCACCTTGAGGACGAGATCCGACCGTTCCCACACGTCGTCGACCGAGACGATCTCTGCGCCGACGCGCGTGTACGCATCGTCCGGGAACGCACTCCCCTCCCCGGCGCGCTGCTCGATCGCGACGTCGTGACCGTGGTTGATCAGCTCGAGCGCCCCGGCGGGCGTGAGCGCAACGCGGTACTCGTCGGACTTGATCTCCTTCGCGACGCCGATCCTCATGGCGGCGCAACCCTACCTACGAAGGAAGAGCAGGACGCCGGCGAGAGTCTGAGCGTTCTCGATCTCGGGTAGCAGGCCGGGCAGCGCCGAGACGGGGATGCGAAGCACCTCGAGCTCTTCGCCCTCGTCCGGGGCCGGGGGCCCCTCCTCGACACCGGTTGCGAGGAAGACGCTCATGCGCTCGTCGCAGAATCCGGGCGAGAGATAGAAGCTCGCGAGCGCCTCCCATGCTCCGCCGTGCAATCCCGTCTCCTCGCGGAGTTCCCGCCGGGCGGCTTCGAGCGGCGACTCGCCGTCGTCGATGAGCCCGGCCGGAAGCTCGAGCATGCGGGAGCTCACGGCCGGGCGCTCCTGCCGCACGAACGCGATCCGGTTCTCCGCGTCGACGGCGACGACGGCCACCGCGTCGGCGTGGCGCACGAACTCCATGCCGTCTTCGACGACGACCCTGATGAGCCGCCCGGCGAAGACGAGCTCCTCGCTCACGCGAGGGCGGCTTCCACGAGTGCGAGCGTGACGTCGACCATCGCCTCGAGGTCCGCCACCGCGATCCGCTCGTCCGGCGTGTGGATGTCGGTCATGCCGTTCGCGAGGTTCACCACCTGGAGCCCGCGCTCGTTGAACACGTTCGCGTCCGCCGCTCCGCCCGAGAGCGTGTAGATGACCTCGTGGCCGCAGCTCGCGAGCGCCTCGGCGGCGAGGGTTACTGCACGGTCGCTCTTCGCGAGGCGATACCCGCGGTAGCTCTTCCGCATCCGCGTCTCCACCTCGCACTCGGCAATCGCCGCCGCGAACGTGATCGCGTCCTGCATCTCCTGCACGAGCTCGGCGAGGCGCGTCTCGTCATGGGATCGAGCCTCCGCGACGAAGGTGCACCACTCCGGGACGATGTTTCCCGCAGTGCCGCCGGTGATCGTGCCGACGTTCGCGCTCGACAGCTCGTCGACGCGGCCGAGGCGCAGCTCCGCGATCGCGCGCGACGCCGCCGCGATCGCCGAGCGTCCCTCCTCGGGGTACATGCCCGCGTGCGCCGCGCGTCCATGAAAGGTCACCTCGAGCGACTGCGAGAACGGCGCGCCGAGGATCACCGTGCCGATCGGCGCCGCCTGGTCGTACACGTAGCCGGTTCGCGCACGCAGTCGCGTGTGGTCGAACGCCGATGCGCCGAGCAGCCCGACCTCTTCCTTCGGCGTGAAAAGAAGCTCCACACCGGCGTGGCGGCGGTTCTCCGAGAGCAGAACGCGCGCCGCCTCGAGCATCACTGCGACCGCCGACTTGTCGTCGGCGCCGAGGATCGTCCCGGCACCGTTGCGGACGATGCCGTCCGCAAGCTCCGGCTCGATGGCCGCGGTCGGCGGCACCGTGTCGAGATGCGCACAGAGCAGCAGCGGCTCGCCCTCGGCCGTCGGCTCGATACGCGTGTAGAGATTCCCGATCGTCGATTCGACGACGGAGCCGGCGTCGTCCTCGTCCACCTCGAGGCCGCAGTCCGTCAAGTAGCGGACGACGCGGTCGGCCACCTCCCGCTCCTCACCGGGCGGACTCGGGACCGCGGCGAGCTCGCAGAAGAGGTCGAGGACGTCCGGCGGCACGCCCGCTATGCGACTTCGATGCCCCGGCGCGCGCGCGACCGGTCGAGCGACGCGGAGACGAACTCGCGGAACAGCGGCGACGGCCTGGTCGGCCGCGACTTGAACTCCGGATGGAATTGCGAGGCGACGAACCAGGGGTGATCCGGCAGCTCGATGATCTCGACGAGCCGGCCCTCCTGGAACGTTCCGCTCACGACGAGGCCGGCTTCGACGAGCTGCTGACGGAAGCCGTTGTTGACCTCGTAGCGGTGGCGATGGCGCTCGGTGATCACGGGCTCGTCGGCGTAGACCTCCCGCGTGTGCGAGCCCTCGGCAAGCTCCACGGCCTGCGCGCCGAGACGCATCGTCCCGCCGAGGTCTTCGACCTCTTTCTGCTCCGGCAGCAGGTCGATCACGGGGTACGGCGTCTCGGGATCCATCTCCGTCGAGTTGGCGCCTTCGAGCCCGACCACGTGGCGGGCGAACTCCGAGACGGCGACGTGCATCCCGAGGCAGATGCCGAGATACGGGATCGAGTCCTCGCGCGCGACGCGACAGGCGAGGATCTTGCCCTCCCACCCGCGCGAGCCGAAGCCGCCGGGAACCAGCACTCCGTCGACACCTGCGAGCTCGGCGCGGGCCTCTTCGAGAGTCATGTCCTCCGCGTCGACCCAGCGGACGTGAACGCGGCAGCCGGCGGCGATGCCGGCGTGCTTGAGCGCCTCGTGCACCGAGAGGTACGCATCGTGCAGCTTCACGTACTTCCCGACGAGCGCGATCTCGATCGACTCCCTCCGCTCCGCGATCCTCTCGGTGAGCTCGAGCCACTCGCCGAGGTCCGGGGCCGGCGCGTCGATCCCGAGCTTCCGGCACACGAGCTCGTCGAGACCCTGCTCCTGCAACGCGATCGGGACGAGATACACGTCGGGGACGTCCGGATTCGTGATCACCGCATCGAGGTCGACGTCGGCGAAAAGCGCGATCTTCTCGCGGATGTCGCGCTGCAGCGGCTCCGTCGAGCGGCAGACGAGGACGTCCGGGTGGATACCGATGCGCCGCAGCTCGTTCACCGAGTGTTGCGTCGGCTTCGTCTTGAGCTCACCGGCGGTATCGATGAACGGCACGAGCGTGACGTGCAGGTAGATGACGTTCTCCGGGCCGACCTCGCGCCTGAACTGCCGGATCGCCTCGAGGAAGGGCTGCGACTCGATGTCGCCGACGGTGCCGCCGATCTCCGTGATCACGACGTCGGTCGAACTCGCCTCGGCGACGGAGCGGATGCGCGCCTTGATCTCGTTGGTGATGTGCGGGATGACTTGCACCGTCGACCCGAGGTACTCGCCCTTGCGCTCCTTGCGCAGCACGCGGTCCCAGACCGCGCCGGCTGTGTGGTTCGCGGCGCGCGAGAGGTTCTCGTCGATGAAACGCTCGTAGTGGCCGATGTCGAGGTCGGTCTCGGCGCCGTCCTCGGTCACGAACACCTCGCCGTGCTGGAACGGGCTCATCGTCCCCGGGTCGACGTTGATGTACGGGTCGAACTTCTGGACCTGGACCTTGAGGCCGCGCGCCTTGAGCAACCTGCCGAGCGACGCGGCGGTGATGCCCTTGCCGAGCGAGGAGACGACGCCGCCGGTGACGAAGACGAACTTCGCGCTCACGTGCGGCACCCCGTGATCGAGCTCACGGGCTTACAGGGTACCACGCCCTGCTCATCCTCCCCGCCACGCAGCACGACGGGCATCGTAGGAGGAGGGTCGGCTGGAAACTGTCTCGGCGCGGAGCGTGGAAACTGTTTCGGCGCGGAGCGCCGAAACAGTTTCAGAGGGTCGCCGCGGTCTGCACGAGGTCGTACAGCCGCCTGACCGCGAGCTTCGGCAGCGAGGCGCGGCCGCGGCTCGTGGTCACGGTGACCTCCGTCCGGTCGTCGCCGACGGCATGCAGCCGCACCTCGACGTCCATGTGGGCGGCGGCGAGATGCCAGGTCCATCGTTCGAACTGCTCGATCTCACGCACGATCACGACCGTCTCGGTGCGCCGCGTACCGAGCACGACGTTCCCGAGGCTCGCCATCGCCTTCCAGCGGGCACCCGGTGCGAAGCCGCGGCGATCGGGCACGACGCCCGTCAGACCCGGCCACCAGTCGGTGAGGTGATAGGGCTCCGCGAGGAAGCCCCAGACGTCGGCCCGCGGCGCGAGCAGCTCCAACGACGCGCTCGGCACGGCAGGAAGGCTACTCGCGGAGTGTGGCGAGGAACTCCGCGCCGCCGAGCATCCGCTCGAGCTCATCCCGGCGCTGCGCGTCGTCGAGCGGCTCGATCCGCGTGTGGGTCGGATCACCGGGAACCTTCTCCACGCGGAGATGGCGGTCGGCCACCGTCGCGATCTGCGGCAGGTGCGTGATCGTCACGACCTGCGCACGCTCGGCCAGCCGACGGAGGGTCTCGGCGACGGCGTGCGCCGTGGTGCCGCCGATCCCGGCGTCGATCTCGTCGAACACCATCGTGTCCCCACCGCCGACCGCCGCGATCGCAAGCGCGATCCGCGACAGCTCCCCACCAGACGCCTGCTCGGCAACGGGACCGAACGGGAGTCCGGGGTTGGGCCGGATCAGAAACGTGATCTCGTCGGCGCCCGACGCGCCGGGCTCGCGGTCGTGCAGCTCGACGCGGAACTCTCCTTCTCCGAGGCCCACGCCTCGCAGCTCCCCTGCGACCGCGGCGGCGAACGGCTCCGCGGCCGCGCGACGCGCCGCACTGAGCTCCGCATGCAGGCGCTCGACCTCGGACTCCGCGGCCGTGAGCGCGACGGCCGCCGCCTGGACGGGATCGTGTCCCTCGTCGAGTGCCTCCACCTCGCGACGTGCCTGCATACCGCGCTCGAGCAGCTCCTCGTACGTCTGCATTCGATGGCGCCTGCGTAGCTGGGCGAGCGTGTCGACCTCGGCCTCGACCTCCTCGAGTCGCCCGGGCTCCGCTTCGAGCGAGAGCAGGAAGCGGTTGAGGTCCGAGGCGGTCTCGCGCAGCAGCAGCTCCGCCTGGCGAAGAGCGTCGCCGGCCGCGGCGAGCTCCGGCGCGAGCCGTTCGACGGGAGCCACCGCGCGCTCCGCCCTCGCGACGAGGTCGGTCGCCCCGCCGCCGTCGTCCGGAGACAGCGCGGACCCAGCGCCCGACGCGGCCTCGACGAGCTCCGAGAGGTGGCGCAGGCGTTCGCGTTCCGCGCGGAGCTCGTCCTCCCGCCCCGCTTCCAGGCCCTCCGTGTCCTCGGCCAGCGCGCGCAGCTCGTCGATGCGCGCCTGCGCGGCCGCCGCGTCCCGCGTCAGCTCCTCGTACGTCCGTCGCGCCGTCTGCAGATCCCGCCACGCCCGCCGGGCGTCCCGCCGGTCGACGCCCGCGAACGCGTCGAGGATGCCGAGCTGGTACGACGGGCGGGCGAGCCGGCGCTGCTCGAACTGGCCGCTCATCGCGATCGCCTGTTCCGCGACGGCTGCGACGTCCTCGCGCGCCGCGCTCCGTCCCCAGGCGTAGGCGCGGGTCCGGCCGTCGGCGAAGATCCGGCGCGCCAGGACGATGCCGTCCTCGCCCTCGGGTCGCAGCTCGGCGAGCGGTCCGAGCTCGTCGTCGTCGACGGCGTCGAGCTCGGCTTCGACGTATGCCTCGTCGGCCGCCGGCCCGATCTGAGCGGCGTCGCCGCGCGCGCCGAGGAGCAGCCCGATCGCGTTCGTCAGGATCGTCTTGCCGGCCCCCGTCTCGCCGGTGATCGCGTTCAGGCCTGGATGCAGCTCGAGCTCGGCCTCGCGGATGAGCACGAGGTTCGAGATCGTGAGGCGGCGGAGCACCCTGTCATCGTAGGGACGCCGCCTGTCGAGATCATCGTCCGAAGGTGGCGGCGTAGCGCTTGAAGAACGTCACCTCGGGCAGGGTCGCGAGGACGCTGTGCTGCTCGGCGATGTGGATCGTGGCGTGCGCCCCGGTGGGGAGGCGGTCGACCGCGTGGCCGTCGACGAGAACCGTCGTCTCCAGATCCGGCGTCATGTTGCTGACGACGACCTCGATCCCGCGCGGAACGACGAGGGGCCTGATGTGGAGCGTGTGCGGAGCGACGAACGTCAGCACCATCGCGTCGATGCCCCAGACGAGCACCGGGCCGCCGTTCGAGAGGTTGTACGCCGTCGAGCCCGCGGGCGACGCGCAGATGAGCCCGTCGCAGGGCTGCACGCCGAGCTCCTCGCCGCCGATCGAATACGACAGCTCGACCATGCGCCCAAGGGTGCCTCCTGCCACGACGACGTCGTTCACGGCCACACGGCGGGTGTCGCCGACGGTCACCTCGACGGTGGACAGCTCGATGCGCCGGTACTCGCCGGCGAAAACGCGGTTGATGCCGGCCTCGAGCTGCTCGCCGGCGAGCGCGGTGAGGAACCCGACGCGGCCGTAGTTCACGCCGAGCACGGGCACGCCGGTGCCGAGAAACCGCCCCAGGGCACGGAGCATCGTCCCGTCCCCTCCCAGGACGATCGCGATGTCCGGGAGCGGCGCGTCCTCGTCGTCGACGTGGAGCTCGACGCCGGCGGCTTCCGCGAGCGTCCGCAGACGTGCGAGCGGCTCGTCGACGCCGTCGCGGCCGTGTGTGACGACGGCGGCCCTCTTAACCGACTGCTGCTGCGATCCAGTCATCGAGCTGTTCCGGGAGGTCGGGGTGCTCTGCGTGGACGAGGTGGAGGACGAACTCATGGTTCCCCTTGGGGCCGGGCACGCCCGAGTCTACGACCCCGCGTGTGACACCTCCGCTCGCGAGCAGCGCTTCGGCCACGTCACGGACGACCCGGCGCTGCACGGAGGCGTCGCGCACGACGCCCTTTCGCACCTCTGCGCGTCCGGCCTCGAACTGCGGCTTCACCAGCACGAGCGCCTGCCAGCCGGCTGCCGCGAGACGCAGCGCCGGCGGAAGCGCGAGCTTGACGGAGATGAACGAGACGTCGCAGGTCACGAGCCGAGGCGCGAACGGCAGCTCCGTGAGCGACCGGGCGTTGACCCGTTCGAGAACCGTGACGCGTGGGTCGGCACGCAGTCTCGCGTGCAGCTGGCCGTGGCCGACGTCGAGCGCGATGACGCGCGCGGCGCCTCGCTGGAGGAGCACGTCGGTGAAGCCGCCTGTCGAGGCGCCCACGTCGAGACAGTCGAGGCCGGTGACGTCGATCCCGAACGCGTCGAGCGCATTGGCGAGCTTGCCCCCGGCACGCGAGACGAACCGGGGCGGCGCCCGGACCTCGAGCGGTGCGTCCTCGTCGACGAGCTCCCCGGCTTTGGCATGTCCGGTGACGAGCCCGGCCATGACGAACGCCTGGGCCTGTGACCTCGATTCCGCGAGACCACGCTCGACGAGGAGCAGGTCAAGCCGCTTCCGGGACATCGGCCTCGATCCGGTAGATGGGGCGCATCGCGAAGATGAGCATGTTCGAGGTGAGCGCGAGCGCACCAGCGGCGATCAACGTGGTGCGCGCGCCGATCGCCGCGGCGACGAGCCCGGCGGCGGCCGACCCGAGAGGAATGAGGATGAACGAGCCGAGGGCGTCGTACGAGCTCACGCGTGAACGCGCCGACTCCGGGACCTGCTGCTGGAACGCGGTGAACCAGAGGGTGAGGTGCAGGGCGAGCCCGAAACCCTGGACGAAGGCGGCCGCGACGACGACCGGCAGCGGCAGCAGCAGGCCCAGCACCAGCGTCGGCAGTCCGTAGGGAACCGCCCACAGACACGACGCCAGCACGATTCGTCGCGGCCTGAGCCGCAGCGCGGCGACGCCGCCGACGACCGCACCCACCCCGGCTGCCCCGCCGATGAATCCCCATGCCAGGGCGCCGTTGTAGTGCTGCTTTGCGACGTAGGGGCCGAGAATGCCCCACGCCGAGCCGAAGAAGTTGCCGAGCAGGAAGAACACGAATGTCTGCGAGATCCACGTCTGGCGCCTGAACTCCGTCCAACCCTGGCGCAGCTCGACGAAGAACCGCTCCGGCTCGACGGCGTCGGCGCGCCGCGGAATCGCGACGCGCACCAGCAGGACCGCCGAGGCGACGAAGGTCGCAGCGTCCACCTCGAGCGCGGCTCCCGAGCTGCCGAGCGCCGTGAGAACGCCGCCGACGGTCGGACCGAGCATTCCGAGGACCGAACGCGTCAGGCCCAGCAGCGCGTTCGCCTGCTGCAGCCTGCCCGCGCTGACGATCGTCGGCACGAGTCCCTGCGACGTCGGGATCACGAAGCCGTCGGCTGTTCCGTAGAGGACCGCGAGGCCCGCGAGCATCGCGACCGACGCCGTTCCCGACAGAACGAGCGCGCCGGCCGCCGCCTGCACAGCGCCCTGCACCGCTGCGACCGCGACCAGCACGAGGTGTCGCGGGAGACGGTCGGCGATCACACCGGCCGCGAGCGTGACCACGGCCGCGGCAGCCTGCCGCGACGCGATCACGACGCTCACTGCAACCGGGGAATTGTGGATCTTCAGGATCGCGAACGCGAGCGCGACGGTCGAGACGCCGTCGCCGAATGCCGAGATCGTGACGCTGGAGAAGACGAGCCGGAAGTTGCGCTCCGCGAGCGCCCCGAGGCGCTCCCTCATGCGGTGCGGACGGCGAGGCCGTCGACGATCGACTCGAGCACGTCCGTGTCCGCGTCGATCTCGGCGAGGCGCGCCCGCGCGCGCCCGGCAGCCTCTTCGGCGAGTCGCCGGGCACCGTCGACACCGACCTCGAGCACGAATCCGTCGGAGTCGAGGACATCGTCCACCGCCTGGAACAGCAAGCCCAGCTCGCCCGCGAAGGCCCGCCACGGCGGATGCTCGTCGAGCGGCACCTCGCCGGCCCACAACGCGCACATCACGGAGGCGTTGAACAGTGCGCCGGTCTTGAGCGAGTGCAGGTGGCGGAGGTCCGCGCCGCCGAGAAGGTCGAGCTGCTGGCCGCCGATCATCGCCAGCGTCGCCCCCGCAAGCTCGCGTGCGACCGCCGCAGTCGGGTAGTGCAACGCGAGCTTGAACGCCTCGGCGAGCAGTGCGTCCCCGGCGAGGATCGCCGTCGCCTCGCCGTAGGCCGCCCACACGCTCGGCGCGCCGCGCCGCTCCCGGTCGTCGTCGAGCGCCGGCAGGTCGTCGTGCACGAGCGAGAACGAGTGGACGAGCTCGACGGCGGCAGCTGCGGGCAGCAGGTGGTCGACCTCGAGCCCGAGTGCGTCACCCGTCGCGAGGCAGAGCACCGGGCGCACGCGCTTCCCGCCGAGCGCGTGGCGCATCGGCTCCATGAGGGTCCCGAGCTCCTCGGTGAGCGCCAGCTCGTCGAGGTACGCCTCGACGAGCGCGCGAAGCTGGTCAGGCGGCCGGGGCATCCGGCTCGGTCCCCGTGACGGCTTCGGTCTCCGCCGCCCGCTTCGCCCGCTGCAGCTCGCCCTCGACCTCCTTCGCGAGGTCGGCGAGCTCCTGCAGGATCTCGATCGCCTGGTCGGGGTCCTCCGTTGCGTCGAGGCGCTGCCGCGCCGCTTCGAGCCGTGCCAGCAGATCCTCCGCCCTTGCGAGCGACTCCTCGGAACTCATGCCGCCTCCTCCCGTTGAATCCGGCCAAGAATGCCGTTCACCAGCTTCGCGGCGTCGTCGGATGCGTACCGCTTCGCGAACGCCACCGCCTCGTTGATCGCGACCTGCGGCGGCACTTCCCGTTCCGACAGCTCGTGCACGGCCACCCGCAGCGCGCTCCGCTCGACCGCGCCGAGCCGGTCCGCGGTCCAGTCGTCGGACGCGGCCGTGATCCGCGCGTCGAGGCTCTCGGCCCGCTGCGAGACCGCCTCGGCGATCCCACGCGCCCAGGGGTCGATCTCGCCCGCGTACTGCGAGCCGATCTCCTGGCCGGACAGGTCCCACTGGTAGAGAAGGAACAACGCCTGCCGCCGGGCCTGCCGGCGCGACAGGGTCATGCCGGCACCGTGCGCAGCGCCTCGAGGGTCGATGTCGAGTACTCGCCGCTCCTGAACTCGGCGCTGCCGAGAACCTCGAGCGCGAGCTCTCGGGTCGTCGGCACGCCCTCGACATCGGTCTCGCGCAGTGCGCGCTCCGCGCGCGCGATCGCGGCCGGCCGGCTCTCGTCCCAGACGACGAGCTTCGCCACGAGGGAGTCGTAGAACGGCGGGATCGTCGCGCCGCTCTCGAGGTAGGTGTCGACACGAACGCCCGGCCCCTGCGGCGCGCGAAAGACGCGGATCGTTCCCGGCGAGGGACGGAATTCCAGCTCGGGATCCTCTGCGTTCAGGCGGATCTCGATCGCGTGCCCGCGCCGCGCCGCCCGCCCGGTGAGGTCGAGCTTCTCCCCCGCCGCAACGTGAAGCTGACGACGCACGAGGTCGATCCCCGTGCAAAGCTCGGTGACCGGATGCTCGACCTGCAGCCGGGCGTTCAGCTCGATGAAGTAGAAGCTTCCGTCCGGGCCGAGCAGGAACTCGAATGTGCCGGCGTTGCGGTATCCGACTGCGCGGCAGGCGCGCTCTGCGGCCGCTTCCATCGCCTCACGCGACTCGGGCGTCAACGCTGCCGACGGCGACTCTTCGATCAGCTTCTGGTGGCGGCGCTGGATCGAGCACTCACGCTCGCCGAGCGTGAGCACGCCGCCGTGGTCGTCGCACAGCACCTGGATCTCGACGTGCCGCGCGGGCTCGAGCGCCTTCTCGACGTAGAGCGTCGGATCGCCGAATGCCGCCTGGGCCTCCGCCGCCGCGGTGCCGAAGGAGTCGGCGAGGTCCTCCTCGGCGTGGACGAGCCGCATCCCCTTCCCCCCTCCGCCGGCACTCGCCTTGAGCAGGATCGGGAAGCCGATCTCGCCGGCCGCGCTGCGGGCCTGCTCGAGGGTCGTCGCGCCTTCCGTGCCGGGGACTGTCGGGACGTCGGCGGCGCGCATCGCCTGCTTCGCGGCGATCTTGTCGCCCATCGTGGCCATCACGTCCGCCGGCGGACCGACGAAGACGAGGTCGTTCTCGGTGCACGCGGTCACGAACGCGGGGTTCTCGGCGAGGAACCCGTAGCCCGGGTGCACCGCTTCGCACCCTGTCGTCTCCGCCGCCGCGACGATGCTCGGGATCCTGAGGTAGCTCTCCGCCGCGGTCGGCGGGCCGACACAGACGGCATGGTCGGCCATGCGCACGTGCAGAGCGTCGCGATCCGCGGTCGAGTAGACGGCGACGGCCTCGACGCCGAGCTCGTGCAGCGCTCGGATCACGCGGACTGCGATCTCGCCGCGGTTCGCGACCAGGACGCGGCTGAACATGGGCACTACACCGCGTCGAGCGGGCGTCCGTTGATCGGCTCGAGCTCGAAGAGCAGCTGCCCGTACTCGACCGGCTGCGCGTTCTCGACGTGGATCTTGCGCACGATCGCCTCGAGCTCGGACTTGACCTCGTTCATCAGCTTCATCGCCTCGAGGATGCACAACGTCTGCCCGGCGGCGACGGCGTCGCCTTCCTCGACGAACGGTGCCGAGCCGGGCGCGGGAGCGCGGTAGAAGGTGCCGACCATCGGGCTCTCGACGCGCGCGAACCCGTCGGAGCGGGGAGCGAACGGCGTCTCGAGGTCCGGCGCCTCAGCAACGGGTTGCGCGAGCTGCGGCGCGGCCGGCGTATCCGCGGTGCGGCGAACGCTGACACGCATGCCCTCCTCTTCGATCGTGATCTCGCCGATGCCGGTCTCCTGCACGATCCGCACGACCTCGCGAATCCGCGCTGCGCGCAGCTGGTCGACGCCGCCGGCGGCGAGCGAGTCCTCGCCTCCGGTCCGTTCCCGGATCGCGCGCAGAAGCGGCTCGGCCTCGTCGCCGAAGAGCGCGAGAAGCAGGAGATCCTCCTCGCTCGACGCGAGGCCGACGGATTCCGCGCGAAGCTCGTCGAGGTCGACCGGTTCTTCCTCGTCGGTGGCGAACAGCTCGGCCGCCCTCTCGAGTGCGGGGTCGACCGGCCCCGGCGTGCGGCCGAAGCGGCCGCGGACGATGTCACGCACCTCGTCGACCATCGTCGCGTAGCGGTTCGCGGAGAGCACGTTGAGCAGCGCCTGTGACGCAAGGACGTTGCCGATCGGCGCGGCCAGCGGGGGCGATCCGACCTCGCTCCGCACGTGGCGGAGCTCGTCGAGGACCTCGTCCAGCCGGTCGCCGGCGGCAAGCGCGCGCAGTTGCGAGTCGATGGCGCCGACGACGCCGATGGGCAGCTTGTGCTGTGCGGCGCGCACGGCGATCCGCGGTGCGGTCGGGCTGACGGGCTCGTCGCCGATGTGCTCGTCGACGAGGTCGGCTGCCTGCCACAAGAGGTCGAGGTCGACGCCGGCGTCCATGCCGATTCCCCCGAGCGCCTGCGCGGCCGACTCGGCCGACACGCGGTGCATCGTCAGCGCCACCGGGTAGAGGGTGGTCGCGAGCAGGTCCGCGCCGGCGCGGGCGGCTTCGAGTGCGGCTGCCAGCGCATTCCCGCCGGCGCCCTGCCCGTACAGGCCGACCGGGAGCCCCGAGACGTCGCGGAGCTCGGCGACGAGCTCGCTCGCGCGGTGTGGTTGGAGGAGCGCGGCGGGGTCGTGCAGCAGGATGCGGGCGGCGCCGAGCTCGGGGAGCCGCTTGCCTGCGTCGACGAGCGCCTCGTGCCGACCGCTGCCGTAGAGAAGCCCCGCGTCGAACTCCTTGCCGGCGCCCACGATCGCCTCGGCCGCTTCGCGGAGGTTGTCCACGTCGTTGAGCGGATCGTGGAGGCGGAAGACGTCGATCCCGCTCGCGGCCGCGCTCGCCACGAAGCGTCTGGCGAAGTCGCCGCCGACCGGGCGCGAGCCGACGAGGAACCTGCCGCGGAGGGCGAGCGCGAGCGGAGTCCGCGTGCGCGCCTTGAGCGCACGGATCCGCTCCCAGGGGCTTTCGACGCCGCGGCGCACGGCGGAGTCGAAGACCCCGCCGCCGGAGACCTCGAGGTAGGCGAAACCCGCGCCGTCGAGCAGCTCCGCGAGCCGGAGCAGGTCGGCCGTCGGCATCAGCCCCGCGAGCGGCTCCTGGCTGAGGACGCGGATCGTCGTGTCGACGAGGCGCGGCATGGCCCGGGGGACCTTACCTCGCCCTTCCGCGCGCGTCTGCGCGGGACGTGTCTTTACGCCAAACGACGTCACAGAAGTGTGACGAACTTTCCACAGGTGGACGGAAGGCCCCGCATCTCGCCGATTTCAGGAGCGAGACGTCTTCGCCAAACCACCGGCGTCACGCCCGCGAGATGTAGCGGCCTTCGCGAGGGTCGACCTTGAGCTTGTCGCCGACGTTGACGAAGAGCGGCACCTGGACGACCGCGCCCGTCTCGAGCGTCGCCGGCTTGGTGACGTTCGACACGGTGTCGCCCTTCACGCCCGGCTCCGTCTCGGTCACCTCGAGGACCACCGACGCGGGGAGCTCGACACCGGTCGGCCGCTCGTCGACGAACAGCACCTGTACCGAGGACGAGGGCTGCATGAACGGCAGCTCGTCCTCGAGCTCGGCATGCGGGATCGAGAGCTGCTCGTACGTCTCCTCGTCCATGAAGACGACTTCGTCCCCGGAGTCGTAGAGGTACTGCATGTTCTTCTGCTCCGTCCGCACGCGCGTGAACTTCTCACCCGCGCGGAACGTGCGATCGACGACCGCGCCCGACCCGAGCGACTTGAGCTTCGTACGCACGAACGCGCCGCCCTTGCCGGGCTTCACGTGTTGGAACTCGACGATCCGCCACGTCTGGCCGTCGAGCTCGATGTGCATCCCGCCGCGAAACTGGTTGGTGGAGACCACGTCGGCCATCGGCGGCGGAGGGTAGCGAACGGCGGGCGGTCTACCCGACTTCGACCAGCGACTTCGGGAACGTCGTCAACACGTCAACGCCGTCGTCCGTGACGATCGCGAGATCCTCGATCCGGACGCCGCCGAGCCCTTCGAGGTAGATCCCCGGCTCGATCGTGACGACGTTGCCGGTCTGCAGCGTGTCGTTCGACTCGGTCGACAAACGCGGTGCCTCGTGCACCTCCAGCCCCACGCCGTGGCCGAGGCCGTGGCCGAACGCGTCGCCGAAGCCCTCCGACTCGATGACCGAGCGCGCGATCCGATCGGCCTCGACCCCCGTCATCGTCGGCCGGATCCCCGCGACCGCGGCCTCCTGTGCCGCGAGGCAGACGTCGTACGCGCGTCGCAGGCGGTCCGGGATCGCGCCTGTCGAGAGCGTGCGCGTGCAGTCGGAGCAGTAGCCGTCGATCCTCACGCCGAAGTCGACGACGACCAGTGTCCGTGTCTCGATCAACCGGTCACCCGGTACGGCGTGCGGCAACGCGCCGTCGGGGCCCGCCGCCACGACCGCCTCGAAGCTGACGTCGTCGGCGCCGTGCGCATGCATCAGCTCGCGGAGCCGCCAGGACACCTCCCTCTCCGTGCGCCCGACGAACGTCTCCGCGGTGAGCGCTTCGAGCGCGCGGTCGGCGATCCTCGCCGCGCGGCGAATTGCCCGCTGCTCCTCCTCGTCCTTCACCGAGCGAAGCTCCTCGACGATGCCGCGCGACGCCTTCGGCTGCACCTTCGCCTTGCTGAGCTTCTGCCATTGCGCGTACGGCAGCACGTCCGCCTCGAACTGCACGCCCGGGGGCAGGTGCTCCGCGATGTCGTCGATCAGCGAGCGCTTCGTGAGCTTCGCCTCGACGCCCTCGATCGTCCGCGCGACTTCGATGTATCGAAAGTCGGTGAACAGCGTGGCGCCGCCGTCCGGTTCGACGAGCAGCCCGGCGTTCGACGTGTCGAACCCCGTGAGGTAGAGGATGTTGAAGAGGTTCGTGACGAGCAGCGGCGCGTCGAGCCGGTGCGCGAGCGCCTGTAGCCGAGAGGTCATTCCCCGTCCTTCCCCGCGAGGAACTCGAGCGCCTCGCGATATCCGTCGGGCCCCTTGCCGATCACGCGATGAGCCGCGACCTCCGCGATCACGCTGTTCCGGCGCCACTCTTCGCGCTGCTCGATGTTGGAGAGGTGCACCTCGACCAGCGGCACCTCGAGCAGCTCCAACGCGTCACGGATCGCATAGCTGTAGTGGCTCCATGCGCCCGGGTTGACGATGACTCCGTCGGCGTCGTCGTATGCGTCGTGGATCCAGCCGATGAACTCGCCCTCGTTGTTCGTCTGCCGGCAGCGGGCGGTGACGCCGAGCTTCTGCGCCCAGTCGTAGATCCGTGTCTCGAGCTCGTTGAGCGAGATGCCGCCGTAGATCGCGGGATCGCGCCGCCCGAGGACGTCGAGGTTCGCACCGTTGAGAACGACCACCTGCATCTAGGGACCGATGAGGCTATCGAGCGCGGCACGGACCTCGCTCTCCGGTCGAGCCTCGACACGCGGCCCGTCGTCGCCGAGCAGGACGAGGTTCACGCCGCCCCCGCTCCGCTTCTTGTCGCGCAGGAGGGCCGCCCAGGCCCGCTCGCGGTCGACGGCGACCGGCTGCGGGTCGAGCGTCTCCTGCACGACCGACGCGTCGCGCCCCGAGAGCCGTAGCGCGGCGACGAGACCGAGCGCGACCGCCTCGCCGTGCGGAAGGTCGAAGTCGGCCGCCGCCTCGAGCGCGTGCGCGAACGTATGGCCGAGATTCAGCCAGCGGCGAGGCCCGACGTCGTGCGGGTCCTGAAGGCACAGGCCGGCCTTGTACGCCGCCGCGCCACGTTCGTCGACCGGACGGCCGGCGAGGAGCTGCGTCTTCAGGAGCTCCGCGGCGCCCTGCCGTCGCTCCCGCTCCGGAAGCGTCTCGAGGAGTGCCGGATCGATCACCGTCCGCGCCGGCCAGTGGAACGCCCCGACGAGGTTCTTGCCCTCGGGGATGTCGATCGCGGTCTTCCCGCCGATCGCCGCATCCACCTGGCCGACCAGGGTCGTCGGGACTGCGACCCACGCGATGCCGCGCAGGTACGTGGCGGCGGCGAAGCCCGCGAGGTCGGTGGTCGCGCCGCCGCCGAGCGCGACCACCGTGCCGCCTCGGTCCAGCCGCAGCTCGCTCCATAACCGTTCCACGACGTGAAGCTGCTTCGCGTCTTCGCCGGCAGGCACCTCGTGCAGCGCTGCGAGCCGGCCGCCGAGCGCCTCCTGCGCGCGCGGTCCGTGGATGCCTAGCACGTTCGCGTCGGCGACGAGGGCGAGCGGGCCGGGGCCGGGCACGAGCTCACCGAGACGCTCGAGCGCCCCGAGCTCGTGGTGGATGCCCGCCGCGGCGAGGATCGCGCCGTCGACGTCTCCCTGAGCGACCACCGCGTCCGCCGAGTTGCGGTACAGCGGCTGCCGCTCGTCGTAGAGCCGCCGAAAGGACGCCTCGTCGCGCGCGAGCGGGCGTCCGGTGTCGCGCGATCGCTCCCAGGCGGTCTCCACGTCGACGTCGACCAGGAGCGTCAGCGCACGCTCACGGAGCGCCGCGCGCACCTCCGGGGTCTTCACCGCCCCGCCTCCGAGAGCCAGCACGGAGGGCCGCTCCTCCTTCAGCGCCGAGCGCACCTGCGCCGCCTCGGCGACTCGGAACTCGACCTCTCCGCGCTTCGCGAAGAACTCCGTCAGCGACAGCTGGACGCGACCCTCGACGGCGCGGTCGACGTCGAGCCACTGCCGCCCGATCCGCTCGGCCACCTGCTCGGCGAGCGTCGACTTGCCCGCGCCCATGAACCCGATCAGCGCGAGGTGCCGGTCGAGCGCGTTCAGCGCCATCGGATACGGTCGAGATATGCGGCGTGTGCGCCGACGAAGTCGACGAGCGCGTCCCCGCCGAACTTCTCCCGCGCCGCGCGCGCGAGCTCCCACGCGACCGCCGCCTCCGCGACCACGGCGAGCGCCTCGACGGCGGCGACGTCGGACCTCTCGACGAGAGCCTGTCCCGGCTCGCCCGTCTCGAGGTCGACGGATGCGAGTGGTTTCATGACCGTGGGCAGCGGCTTCATCGCCGCACGCACGACGATCTCCTCGCCGTTCGACACCCCCGCCTCGATCCCGCCCGCGCGGTTCGTGTCGCGCCGCCGGTCGGGGCGGATCTCGTCGTGCGCCGCCGAGCCGCGACGCGACGCGAGGGCGAAGCCGTCCCCGACCTCGACTCCCTTCACCGCCTGGATGCCCATGAGCGCCGCCGCGAGCCGCGCGTCGAGGCGGTCCTCCTTCGTCGCATACGAGCCGAGGCCGGGCGGAACTCCCGCCGCGCGCACCTCTACGACGCCGCCGACGGTGTCACGCGCGGCGCGCGCCTCGTCGATCGCCTCGCGGAGGCCCGGCTCGTCGACGGCGGCCCCCGCGACCGAGACGCCGACCGTCGCCAGCAGCGCCTTGGCGACGGCGCCGGCGGCGACGTGCACCGCGGTGTGCCGCGCCGAGGCGCGCTCGAGCGCGTTCCGGACGTCGTCGTGCCCGTACTTCAGAACGCCCGCGAGGTCGGCATGCCCGGGGCGCGGCAGCGTCACGCGCTTCGTGCCCTTGCCGCTTCGCTCTCCCTGCGGCGGCCACGGCGACATCCCCCACGTCCAGTTCGCATGGTCGGCGTTCCGCACAACGAGTGCGAGCGGCGTCCCGAGCGTGCGGCCGTGACGAAGCCCCGCGAGCACCTCCACACGGTCCTGTTCGATCCGCTGCCGCGGCGAGCGGCCGTAGCCCTCCTGTCGGCGGGCGAGATCTGCGTCGATCGCGTCGCGGTCCAGCTCGAGCCCGGCCGGCAGCCCGCCGACGATCGCGACGAGGGCGGGGCCGTGCGACTCGCCCGCCGAGGCAAGAGTCAGATTCACCCGGGCAAATGTACGGCGCGGCGCATGACGTCGACAGGCGGCTCGAGCCCGGTCCAGATCCGGAAGCTCGCCGCGCCCTGCCGCACGAGGGCCTCCCGGCCGTCGACCACCACGCAGCCGGCGGCACGGGCGGCCGCGACCAGAGCCGTCTCGGCCCGGCCGTAGGCGAGATCGACGACGGTCTGGCCCGCGACCGGCTCGACGAGCAGCACGTCCCGCACCGGCGTCGCGTTGACGACCAGGTCGCAGCCCGAGGCGTCCGGCGGCCAGTCGCCGCCGCGCGAGAAGAAGCGCGTGTCCGCCGGCAGGGCCGGTGCG